>ENA-OPBL01001263-OPBL01001263.1-human-gut-metagenome-genome-assembly--contig:-NODE-1263-length-23348-cov-5.435152_pt1 | contig 23348 bp, 19 predicted proteins | sample MGYA00241073_ERZ501461 | MGnify/ENA primary metagenome ERZ501461 (study PRJEB25962, sample SAMEA2042630) | human gut metagenome | biome: human gut; feature: human-associated habitat; material: faeces... | reverse complement strand
AATACCGCGCCGCCCATCCGCGCAGTGAGGCGCTGCGCCCGCGTATCCCCGCCCCTGCCTTTACCTACTACGGCAAAGAGGTGTGGGAGCAGGCGCTGGCGGCTATCCTCTGCGGCGAAAACCTGCTGCTGGCCGGCGGAAAGGCCACCGGCAAAAACGTGCTGGCAGAAAACCTTGCCGCCGCCTTTGGCCGCCCCGCATGGGACATCTCTTTTCATGTAAACATGGATGCCGCCTCCCTGATCGGCATGGATACCTTTGCGGGCGGGCAGGTGGTGTTCCGTCCCGGGCCGGTGTACCGCTGCGCACAGTGCGGCGGCTTTGGCGTGCTGGATGAGATCAACATGGCCAAAAACGAGGCGCTGGCGGTGCTGCACGCGGTGCTGGACTTCCGCCGCTCCATCGATGTGCCCGGGTACGACCGCATCCCGCTGGCCGAGGAAACCCGCTTTATTGCCACCATGAACTACGGCTACGCGGGCACCCGGGAGCTGAACGAGGCACTGACCTCCCGCTTTGCGGTGGTGCAGATGCCTACCATCACGCAGGATAATCTGGAAAAGCTGCTGCGGGCGCAGTTCCCGGATCTTACCGCAAAATATGTGCATCAGTTTGCACTGCTGTTTCTGGACCTGCAGAAAAAGTGCGACAGTGCCGAGATTTCCACCAAAGCGCTGGATCTGCGCGGTATGCTGGACGCGCTGCGGCTGATCCGCAGGGGCATCCCGGCCGGGGCGGCGCTGGATATGGGCATCACCAACAAGGCCTTTGACTCCTACGAGCAGGGGCTGATCCGGGACGTGATTGCCGCACGCATCCCGGCCAAGCTGGATGCCGGAAAGCTGTTTGCCTGATGGATGCCCAAAGCTACACCGCGCAGGAGCGGCGCGCGGCCAATCAGGTCTGGGCCGCTGCCGGAGCCTACGGTTTTGAGCCGCTGTTTCTGGCCCGCAACACGGACGGCACCATTGATTTTTACATGAACTGCATCGTAGGGCTGGTGCACAAATACTACGGTGACGCGCTGATCCGGGACATTTTTTCCGCTTGGGAGGGCGACACACGCCAGCCCATGCTGGACGATATGGCGTGGCTGTACTTAGAAAACGCGGTCTACCGACTGGAGCTGCCCCGCCGCCCGGTGCTGGAGGCTCTGCGGTTTGCCCACGCGGACTACTTTTTCGCCATCCAGTATAAGCTTTCGCGGCAGGAGTGGATGGCGAAAAACCAGCTGGTGTACACCATGCAGGCTGCGCGCTGGCGCAAGGTGCTGGGACACACCGCCCCGGTCATGACCCCTTACGAGAGCAGCCTTGCCGCCGCGCTGGAGCCGGAGACCGTACCGGAACCAGCACAGCTCAAAAACGACCTGCTGGCGCTATTTGCAAAGTTCGCCCTGTTTGACGGCAAGGTACGCCAGAAGCCCGCGCTGCATCTGCGGCTGCAAGGCTTTTGGGCAAAGCTTGCCACCAAAACCATGCCCACCCAGATGATCAAGACCGACCGGGTGACGGTGGAGCATTCCGGTGCGGTGGATGCCACAGGCAGCGGGCTGGCGGTGGACAAGCGCCGGGCAAACATCACCCTGAAGCAGCGCGCCGCGCAAGACCGCGCCTACATTGAAAGCTGCTTCGGGCGCTGCTTTTACCCGCCGGAGCAGCTACGCAAGACTGAGCAGGAGTTGTGCACTGGGGTGCATTTGGGCTGTCACTTGTGGTTCAGCGCCGGTGTACCCAGCCCGGCGCAGGCACCCACCCCGGAAGCGCGGCAGCTGGCACAGCAGGCCGAATTGCAGGCCGAACGCAACCGCGCCTACTATGCAAAAAATCAGGAGCTGCACCGCAGCGTGGTGTTGCGCCTTACCGAACAGATTCGCAACTGTATTCTGGTGCATCAGCAGCCCGACCAGCGGGTAGCACGCAGCGGCAACCTGTGCGCCGGGCGGGTGTGGCGCGCCCCTTACCTGAACGATAACAGGGTGTTTTTGTGCCCGGAGGAGGAAAACTGCCCCGCCTTTACGGTGGATCTGCTGCTGGACGCCTCCGCCTCCCGCCTGCACTGTCAGGAGGTGATTGCGGCGCAGGGTGTCATTCTGGCCGAAAGCTTGGCCAACTGCGGTATTCCGGTGCGAGTAAGCGCCTTTAGCAGCCTGCGGGGCTACACGGTACTACGGGTGCTGAAAGGCTTTGCGGACAAGAACCGGCAGAACATCTTCCGGTACTTTGCCTCAGGCTGGAACCGGGACGGTCTGGCGCTACGGGCAGCGGGCGATCTGATTCAGTACGCCCCCGGCCCCGCCCCGCGCCACCTGATGATCCTGCTGACCGATGCCAGCCCCAACGACAGCCGCCGCATTCCGCCCACAGCAGAGAACCCGCTGGGCTGCGCCTACGAGGACGCCGCCGGTGTTACCGATACCGCCGCGCAGGTGCGCACCTTGCAGCGGCAGGGTGTGCGGGTGTCTGCCGTTTTTATGGGCGAGGACAGCAGCGCCGGTGCCGCCACGCAGATCTACGGCAAAAATATGGCGCGCATCCGCGGCATGGATCAGCTTGCCCGCGCTGCCGGGCGATTGATCCAGAACGAGATCCGGGAGCTTGGCGATTGAAAAATATAAAATGACCCCTGTGGGAGCAACTCCTGCCTTAGCCGGCATCTCCCGCAGGGGTCATTTTTCACAACCGATTATCATAAAGCACAACCATGCTTTGAACTCCTGTTTGCTCAACGCCATAAGCTTTTGCAAAATTTTGTCGTTTTGAAGAAACTTGCAGTTGTTTTTTCCTCAAAAGTATGCTATACTACGTTCAGAGAAGTTTTATACAGCCTGTCGGCCCGATCATCCGGCTGGCACTTTTACAACGTTTCGCTGTTTGCTTTTTAGGAAGGAGATCAATCATGGACGCTTCCCGTTATTTTGACGCCATGCACAACGCCATGTCCACCCTGCACGCCGGTGCACAGCTGCTGCTCACCATCCGTTTGCAGGACACCTGCGGCAACGATGCCTATCTTGAAGTAAAACAGCTGCCCGGGGAGCAGAGCGCCCTTGTGTGCTACTCCACCATGGGGCGGCGCTGCCTGAATTTTCAGCTGTTCCGCAAGGGCTGGCAGCTGTGCCACAATGCCAATGGGCAGCTGACCGGACGTTTTCCGTCCAGTGCCGACAGCCTGCTCAGCCAGACCGACTTCCGCGCCTACTGCCGGGAGGATCGGCTGGATGCCGCCCGCACCCAGCGCCTTGTGGAGGAACTGGGGCAGCGCGCCGGCACGAACTATGTTGGTATCATCCCGCAGAATGCCCGCACCGGCGCACAGATCACAGTCGAAAGCCACCTCGGCCGCGGCGCACGCTGGAGTTATTGGAGTCAGGACGCTTCCCCCTGCCTGCCGCTGGCCGCAATTTTGTACTGGCTGGCTGATTTTCTGGCCGGGAACGAGCGTCGCGCGTTGCAGTCTGACCCGCAGGCCGCTGCACTGGCTGCGCAGTGGCTGGCAAAGGACACCGCTGTGTTCTTCTGCCCCTCCCCTGCCCTGACGGTATCCTCTGCGACCGGTCATAGTGCCCCTGCTGCACGGCGCACCCGCCCCGCGCCGGTGCCTGCCGCACGCAGCAAGAGCTGGCAGAGCGTTCTGGCCGCCATGGCTGCAGTGTAAGCTGGTACCTTTTCAATCTGGTTTACATATAAAAGACGAGTGCTCGGCAAAACCGAGCACTCGTCTTTTTTGCAGGATAACAGCAAAAAAGCACCCCGCCAACCGTTTCCGGTCAGCGGGGTGCTTAGTGCTTATAGTTTACGGTTCAGCTTACGCTGCACAGCACAGGGAGGAAATCACTCCTCGATGTAGCCGTACTGCAGGTACCAGTAGCCGTAGGGGCTGTGCCAGGTGCCCTTCAGAGAAGAGGTCTGCAGCCAGAATTCGTTGTAGTAAGCAACGGGGATGCAGCCCATATCCTCCATCAGGATGTCCTCAGCCTTGTGCAGCTGTGCAAAGTGCTCGGCGACATCTGCAACCTTGGAAGCCTCCATAGCAGCATCGAAGTCAGCGTTGGAGTACTTACCATCGTTGTTGCCGTTGTCGGTGCAGAACAGCTCGATCATGTTGGAAGGCTCGTTGTAGTCCATGACCCAGCCATTACGGGCAACATCGTACTCACCTGCACGGCGAGCAGCGGTGAAGGCAGACCACTCCATCTTGCTGATGGTCAGGGTAATGCCCAGATCACCCCAGACCTGCTGCAGGTACTCTGCCAGAGGCACATGGTAGCCGGAATCGTTGGTGCTGTACTCGATGGTGGGGTAGCCCTCGCCATTGGGATAGCCAGCCTCTTCCAGCAGCTTCTTAGCCTCGGCCATATTTGCCTCGTAGTCATCAGCAATGTAGGGAGAACCGCCGTTCGCGTTATCGTAGAAGTAGCCCTGCGCGTCCACGATGCTAGGGCCGACCAGGTTGGAAGCAGCAGAGTAGGTGCCCTGCATGATGGTGTTGGCAACGTAGTCGCGGTCGATAGCCAGAGCCAGAGCCTTGCGGACCTTGGCATCCTTGAAGGCATCGCGCTGCAGGTTCATGCTGACGTAATAGGTGCCCAGAATGGGGTCAACATAGAAGTCGCCGCCGTCCTCTGCCTTGGTCAGGCTGGGGATCTCGTCGGTGGGCACGTCCTTGATCAGGACAGCCTCGCCGCTGTTATAAGCAGCGAAGGAAGCGGAAGAGTCCTCCAGCAGCAGCAGGGTGATGCTGTCGGAAACGATCTTAGAGCTATCCCAGCCGCCAACGTAGTTGGGGTTCTTGGACAGAACGATACGCTCGGAGGGGGTCCACTCGGTGATCATGTAGGGGCCGTTGGAGACGAAGGTCTCAGCGGAGGTGCACCATGCATCGCCGTTGGCCTCAACGGTAGCCTGCTGCACAGGGCTCATGGATGCGAATGCGGCCATCTTGTCGAAGTAGGAGCAGGGGTAAGCCAGAACGATGGTCAGGGTCTTGCCGTCGTCGCTTGCCTTGACGTTCAGAGCATCGGTATCACCGGCCTGTGCTGCGTCAAAACCATCGATCATGCCCAGGCAGGTCGCTGCATAGGGAGCAGCGGTATCAGGGTTAGCCATACGCTTGAAGCTGTACTCGAAGTCCTTAGCGGTCAGGTCGGTGCCATCGCTCCACTTCAGACCGTCACGCATGGTGAAGGTCCAGGTCAGGCCGTCCTCGCTTTCTTCCCAGCTCTCAGCCTGGCCACCAATAACTTCGTTGTTCTCGTTGATGATCAGCAGGGGCTCGAAGATGGTGATGATGGTGTTGGCACCATCAACAGCGCTGTTCAAAGAGGGATCCAGAGTCTCGGGGTTGGGGCCGTACTGGACGGTGAAGCCAGCGGTGTTGACACTACCGGTAGAAGAACCAGCAGCGGAAGAAGCAGAACCGGAGGTTGCGGTAGAACCGGACTTGCTGCCGCCACAGGCTGCCAGACCCAGAGCAGCGGCACCCACGCCTGCAACCTTGAGGAAATTACGACGAGAAATGCGTTTCATAATAATATCCTTCCCTTATATCAAATTTTGAGTGTGCCAGGTTCCCCCAGCCGCCTCTATATTCGATCCGGTGCAAATGTACACCGGAGGAACACGAATGATTATAATGCGTTCTCACGGCGGTTACAAGTCCAAAACCTGGACTGTAACCATTTTGTGACAACATTTCAGCGCTAAGTTGAATTACTTTCACCTTTTACTGGTGTGAAGTGCTCTCACTTCACGCGGTCAAGGTGATGGCATGCTGCCCAGTGGCCGGTGGAGACCTCCTTGAACTCGGGCACCTCGTTGGCGCACTGCTCGTCTGCATAGGGGCAGCGGGTGCGGAAACGGCAGCCGGACGGCGGGTTCAGGGGGCTGGGCACATCGCCCTGCAGCACGATACGCTTGGACTGGCGAGCCGTAATGGGGTCTGCCACCGGAATTGCGGAGATCAGGCTGCGGGTGTAGGGGTGGATGCTGTGGGTGATCAGCTCGTAGCTGTCGGCCAGCTCCACCATCTTGCCCAGATACATCACGCCGATGCGGTTGGAGATGTGCTTCACAACGCTCAGGTCATGGGCGATGAACAGGTAGGTCAGACCCATCTCCTGCTGCAGATCCTCGAACATATTGACGACCTGTGCCTGAATGGAAACGTCCAGTGCGGAAACAGGCTCGTCACAAACGATGAACTCGGGGTTCACTGCCAGTGCACGGGCAATGCCCACGCGCTGACGCTGACCGCCGGAGAACTCGTGGCAGTAGCGGTTGGCGTGCTCGCTGTTCAGACCAACGCGCTCCAGCAGAGCGATGATCTTATCGTGGCGGTCCTTTTCATTCTCGGCCAGATGATGGATATCAATGCCCTCACCCACGATGTCGCCAATGGTCATGCGGGGGTCCAGACTTGCGTAGGGATCCTGAAAAACGATCTGCATCCGGCGGCGGTAGGGCAGCATATCCACTGCGATCTTGTTGTCCTTATCGAACAGCAGGTTGCCGTCATAGTAGATCTTGCCGCCGGTGGGCTCGTACAGGCGCAGCAGGGTGCGGCCGGTGGTGGTCTTGCCACAGCCGGACTCGCCTACCAGACCAAGGGTCTCGCCCTTGCGGATGGCAAAGCTTACGTCATCCACAGCCTGAACATACTTGCGGTTCTTGCCCACACCGCCGGCGGGGAAATACTGCTGCAGGTGCTGGACTTCAACCAGCGTCTTATGTTCACTCATTCTGCCTTTTCCCCTTTCTCAAATGCAGCCTTCTGCTGCAGCCAGCAGTAGGTATAGTGGGTATCGCTGAGCTCGGTGCGCGGGGGCATCTTGCTCAGACAGATCTTCATGCAGTTCTTGCAGCGGGGCGCAAAGGGGCAGCCGGCCGGCGGATTCAGCAGGTCCACAGGGGTGCCCTCGATGGGCACAAGGCGCTCGTGCTCTGCGGTGTTCAGCTTAGGGATAGAGTTGATCAAGCCCTTGGTGTACTCGTGACCCGGCTGATAGAAGATCTCGTCGGTGGTGCCGTACTCCACAATGTGGCCGGCGTACATGACGGCGATCTTCTCGCACATGGAAGCCACGACACCCAGATCGTGAGTGATCATGATGATGCTCATGCCCAGCTTCTTGCGCAGATCCTGCATCAGCTCAAGGATCTGTGCCTGAATGGTCACATCCAGTGCGGTGGTGGGCTCGTCGGCGATCAGCAGCTTAGGCTCACAGGCCAGTGCAATGGCGATCATCACGCGCTGGCGCATACCGCCGGAAAGCTCGTGGGGGTACTGCTTCAGACGCTTCTCGGGCTCATTGATGCCAACCAGCTCCAGCAGCTCCTTGGCACGTGCCCATGCATCGGCCTTGTTCTTATCGGTGTGCAGGCGGATGACCTCCACGATCTGGTTGCCGATGGTGTACACCGGGTTCAGGCTGGTCATGGGATCCTGGAAGATGATGGAGACCTCGTTGCCGCGGATCTTGCGGAAGTCCTTCTCCTTCATGTTCTCGATCTCGTGGCCGTTGAACCACACCTTGCCGCCCACCAGCTTGCCGGGGTAAGCGGTCAGACCCATAACGGAGTAAGCGGTGACCGACTTACCGGAGCCGGACTCGCCCACAACGCCCAGAACATCGCCCTGATTCATGGTAAAGGAAACGCCGTTCAGTGCCTTTACTTCGCCCGCAGGGGTGAAGAAAGAAAGGCGTTCATCTTTGATATCAAGAATTTTCTCGCTCATTTCTGTTCACCTCATCAATTCTTCAGCTTCGGGTCAAAGGCATCGCGCAGGCCATCGCCGAACAGGTTGAACACAAGGATCATCACGCTGATCATCAGTGCGGGGGCGATCAGCAGATGGGGGTAGGTGTTCATGCCCTTGACGGCATCGGTAGCCAGAGAACCCAGAGATGGCAGCGGCGCTGCAACACCCAGACCGATGAAGCTCAGGTAGCTCTCGGTAAAGATGGAGGCCGGGATCTGCAGGGTGGTGGTAACGATCAGGGTACCGATGCAGTTGGTGAGCAGATGCTTTTTGATGATACGGCCGCTGGATGCGCCCAGTGCGCGGGCAGCGGTAACGTACTCGCTCTCCTTCAGGATCAGGATCTGGCTGCGGACGATACGCGCCATGCCCACCCAGTACAGCAGAGCAAAGATGATGAAGATGGAGATCATGTTGGGGCCAAGGGTCTGCATCCACTTGAAGCCGGGCTTGGTAGCCAGTGCATCCAGCGGGTCCTTCAGGGCCATACCCAGCAGGATAATCAGCAGAATATCGGGGATGGTGTACAGAATATCTGTGATACGCATCATGATATTATCCACCCAGCCGCCGGCAAAGGCCGCAACCGCACCGTAGGTGGCGCCGATGATCAGCACCAGCACAGAGGCGATCAGACCGACGGACAGGCTGACGCGGGTGCCCATCATGATACGCACAGCGAAGTCACGGCCCATACGGTCGGTGCCCAGAATGTGCGGGAACACCTTTTCGCCTGCGTCGATACGTGCCTGCTCGGAAGCAGAGTACTCAAAGGGCTTCAGGTTGTTGCTGCCCTTCATCTGCTCGGAGTAGCTGTAAGGCCAGACGGCGGGCAGCAGGTAGGCAAAGATGGCAATGGCAATGATGAACACAAAGCTGACCATAGCGATCTTGTTCTTCTTCAGGCGGCGGATACCATCCTTCCAGAAGTTGACGCTTTCGCGCATGACCACCAGGCTCTGCTTTTCCTCATTGCTGGCGGGCAGAAAATCCTCCGCGTTGAGCTGCAGGCTGAGCGGATTCTTTTTAATGTTTTCCATGAAAATCGCTCCTTTCTCTTACTGCAGCTTGATGCGCGGGTCGATGATTTTATAAAGGATATCCACGACCACGTTTGCAATGATGACCATGCTGGACAGCAGGATGGTGGTGCCCATGATCATGGTGTAGTCACGGTTGGTGATTGCAGACACGAAGTCGCGGCCCAGACCGGGCACGGAGAAGATTTTTTCCACCACGAAAGAACCGGTCATCAGGCTGGCCAGCATGGGGCCGACGTAGGTGATGACAGGCAGAATGGCGTTGCGCAGTGCGTGCTTGAACAGGATCATGAACTGGGACACGCCCTTTGCACGGGCAGTGCGCATATAGTCCTGACCCATAACGTCCAGCAGGCTGGAGCGCATCAAACGGGTGATATAAGCCGAGGGATAGATGGCCAGTGCGGTGACCGGCATGATATAGGCGGCTGCACTGTTCAGACCAACGGTGGGCAGCACCTTCATTTTCATACCAAACTGGTACAATAGCAGCACGCTGGAAATAAAGCTGGGGATCGCGATGCCGCAAGTTGCAAACACGATAATAACGTTATCCAGCCACTTGCCGCGGTTGTAAGCGGAAATGCAGCCCAGCGGGATGCCCACGCACAGAGCCACAACCACTGCAATGCCTGCCAGGCGGCAGGACACCGGCAGCTTGCTGGCAATGATCTGGTTCACGGTACGGCCGCGCTGACGCAGGCTCAGACCCAGATCGCCGTGCAAAAGGCTCTGCATGTAGTTGACGTACTGCACACTCAGCGGCTTATCAAGGCCATACTTTTCGGCCAGAGCCTGCTGAGCAGCGGCACTGATGGACTTTTCTGCCACGAACGGGCCACCGGGGACCAGGTTCATGACAAAAAAGGTAACCGTGGCCACAATGAAGATACTGAAGATACCCATTGCGACACGCTTGATGATGTACTTTGCCATCGTTTGATGCCACTCCAATCCTATCAATGAATTACTATTTTTGCTCTCAGGCCGAGCCATACTTTCCCGCAGTCCGCCAGCCTCACACATAGCGGACGTCTGTCCTTGGCACGCGGACAGAAAAGCGAATAATAAAACGATGGCATCTTGCGGTCGCATAAACACCATCGTCCATACCCGAGAAACACTCTATCTATTATAAGGATAACCACGATTTTTGTCAATTTACATGAAAAGAATTCACTTCATTATAGCAAAGCATGAGTGAAATCTTATACTTTATACAAATTTCCTGTATATTCGTAGGTGAAAGTGCTACTTTTCCGGCCTTTTGGGGGATTGTTTCGTTGACGCGTACAATCCGCCCTCCCCTGTCGGCGTAAAAGGCAGCGTCTCTGCCGCAGAGTCATCCCTCCATGTCCTTAGCATTTTTCTCCATATTACAGCAAAAAGGCAAAACAAAACCATCCGCAGCCCCTTTCCGGCACAGTCAGTGCCCGGGAGATGTGCTGCGGATGGTCCGTGGTCGTTTTGCGGGTCAGGAGTACAGTTTTGCGGTCAGCCGGGAGTACATGGCGCTCTTCTGTGCCTTATAGGAGGCCATGGCCTGATCCGCCAGTGCGGTGCTCTGGCCGTTGGCGGTCAGAATGGCGCGCATCTGGCTGACGATGCTCTCCACTTCCCTGTCGTAGGAGGCCTGCATCGCGTACAGTCTGCCGCTTCTGGCCAGCACGATGGAGATCTTGCGCGCCTGTGTCTGCTGAGACTCCGGCAGCGATTTGAACTCTGCCTTTGCTCCGGCAATGCAGCTGTTCAGCTCTGCCTCGGCGCGTGCCTTGACGCTGTACAGCTGCCGCAGCAGTGCCTTGACCTCGGCCTCGTAGCCGGCCTCCTGTTTGCCGGAGGAGGACGCCGGTTTTTCTGTACCGGAATTGGCTGTACCGGCAGTCTCCTGCTTGCTGGAGGACGCTGTACTGCTGCTCTCCGTCCGGGAGGCAGCGCTCCCCGAAGAAGCAGAAGAACCTGCCGGGGAGGAAACCGCACCTGTCTCCTGCTGCGGAGCGCTGGCGGATGCCTCCTGTTCCCCGCTGCCGGACGCGGCGGCTTCATCTGCCAGTTCCTCCAGCGTGATCTCACCGCTGAGCAGCTTATCGATCTCATCATCCGTCAGGGTGACCTGTGTGCTGTCCGCCGGGGCATCCGGCAGGGTTTCAGGAATACCGGCTGCCATACTGTGGAGGTAGAACAGCACGCCAAGAACAGCTGCTGCCAGCAGAGCCACCAGCGCGCCCAGCACGATCAACACGATTTTCAGGACCTTATTTTTCTTCATACCAAAATCCGCTGCCCGGGCAGAGTAATTCTCTGCCCGGGCAGTTTTCTCCTTACTTTAGGATCAGACCCACATGCCCAAAAACTTTTTGGGCTGATGCAGGGTCGCCGCGTCCAGTTCCTGATCATGGAACAGTTCATCGCCGTTGCGCACGATGCGGGCAGCAGCTTCCCTGCCCAGCAGCTTTTCCAGCTGCTGCACACCCTGCGCCATGCGGGGCGGGCGCTTGTCCGGGGAATGGGTGTCGGTGGAGATGACATGAACCAATCCCCACTGGATGAACTTACACAACTTTTTGCAGAGCTTAGGCTCCAGCAGTGCTCCTGCGTTGATCTGCGCATAGGCACCGGCGGCTACCCAGTCGTACAGCAGGGTGGGATCCTCCAGCACATAGGGGTAGCGCTCGATATGCGCAATCAGCGGCACGATGCCCTGCTGCTGCAAATTGTACAGGGTCTGCCGGATAAAATGCGGCTTGTGGGTGGTGGGGAACTCCAGCAGCAGATAAGCGGTGTCTCCCATACACAGCGCCCGGGTATCCAGCTCGCACAGACCGGGAGAGAAGAACACCTCTGCGCCCAGCTTGAAGTCAAACTGCATGGGCTGTCCCTCCAGTGCGGCGGTCAGCTGCTCAAAGGCAGCCTGTCGCTTTGCTGTAAAGGCTTCCACTGTGGTACGCTCGCTGTTGAAGTGGCTGGTGAACGCGATGTTGCGCACACCGTCCTCGTATTCCCTGCGCAGCAGCTCCAGCGAGACTGCTGTATCCTTTGCGCCGTCATCCATGCCGGGCAGAATGTGACAATGCAGATCGGTCATAGCAGTGCTTCCTTATTCAGTAACATCAGCCTTCTGTTTTTCGTAGGCATAGTTGTAATTGTAGGCATAGCTGTATGCGTAGCTGGAGCCCTTGAGTGCCTTCTTCATGTCGTAGCGGGTCAGCACGCTGCCCAGCACCCGGACACCGGCATCCTGCAGCTTTTTCACTGCGCCGCGCACCGCATCGGCGGGGGCGTAGTCCGAGCGCACAACGAAAACCGCGCCGTCCACATAGCGGCCGATGACGGCTGCATCGGTGACCACGGACACCGGGGGTGCATCAAAGATGACCACATCGAACTTTTCCCGCAGGGTGTTGACCATGGCCTGCATCTGCGGCTGGCTCAGCATCTCGGAGGGGTTCGGCGGCGGGGTACCGGCGGGCAGGAAGGTCAGATTCATTTCCTTCAGTTCATGCAGCGCCTCGTCCAGCGTGCACTGGTTGGACAGCACGTTGGAAACGCCCTTTACGTTGTGACCGGCCTTCAGATAGCGGTGCAGCACCGGCTTGCGCAGGTCGCAATCCACCAGAGCCACCTTTTTGCCGCTTTCGGCCATCGTCATCGCCAGATTGACCGCCACATTGCTCTTGGACTCTTCCGGCACGGTACTGGTGATGACCAGCGTGTGCACGTCCATGGAGCCCGCCATAAAGTCCAGATTGGTGCGCAGAGACTTGTAGGCCTCCACATAGCCAAAGGGCATCCCCTTATCGGTGATCAGCTGCAGGGTACGGTGCTCGCCGTCAGTTTTGTTCTTTTTGTTAAACAGATTCCACATCGTCTTACACCTCCGGAATCAGGCCCAGCACGGGCAGGCCGAGCTTCTTCTGAACATCTTCGTCATCCACAATGGTATCGTGCAGCAGGTGTGCCAGCACCAGCACGCCGCACACCACCACAGCGCCCAGCAGACCGGCCAGCACAACGTACTTCTTGGTCTGGGGGAACACCTTGTTGGGATCGATGATCACATCGCTCACCGCCTTGCAGGAACCGGCTTCCACCTTTTCCACCAGCACATCGGGCACGATGTCGGCAATGGTCTGTGCGATCTCGCCTGCGCGCTCTGCATCGGTATCGGTGACCGTGATCTGCATGATCTGGGTAGAGTCCACATCGGCAACATCCACCATCTTATACAACTCGGTGTAGGTCATATCCAGATCCAGTTTGTCGATCACCTCGTTCAGCACGGTGTTGCCCTTGATGATGACCGCATAGGTGCTGATCAGGTTCTTAGCAGAATTGAAGTTATCACTGGTAAAGGTGGAGGAGTTATCCTGCCGGGTATTCACGATCATATTGATAGATGCCTGGTACTTGGGTGTAAGCGCAAACATACACACCAGCAGGCAGATCAGCGCTGCCGCAACAGCTGCTGCCACGATCTGCACAGCATGTGCCCACAGCAGGCGGGCCAGTTCCATCAGATCAATGGTCTCTTCGTCCTCCATGTTCCGGAGCGACTGTCCCATAGTTGCTTTTTCGTCCATAATAGCGAAACTCACCTTTCTTGTTTTCCGCAGTGCAAGAAATGTACACCGGGTTCCTATAGATACACATTCGTTTTATAATGATAGCACATCTTGTTGTATTTTACAAGTAAAAATGCCATTTTCTGCCGGCAAATATATGGACAAAATATGCCCTGCCCCGTACAAAAAAGGCATCCGCAGCACATTGATGACTGCGGATGCCTTCGTTTTACGGATTTTTAGCGAATACGCTTAGCGGGAGCCCTTATCGTAGGGGATACCCTCGGCCTTGGGTGCCATGCTGTTCTTGGAGGTGAAGGCCAGAATGACCATGGAGGCCACAAAGGGCATCATATTATAGATGTTGCTGGACCAGTGCAGCTGCGCAAGGAAGGTAGAGTCTGCAATATTGGCAAGGCTCTTGAACACGGCAAAGAACATGGCCGCGCCAAAGATGTGGAAAGGCTTCCACTGGCCAAAGATCATAACTGCCAGTGCCAGAAAGCCTGCACCGGCCACGCCGACTTCAAAGTTCCAGGTCTGCACCGGGGGCACGATATACGCCAGACCGCCGACGGCGCCCAGCGCACCGGAAAGGATGACACCGGCGTAGCGCATCTTGTAAACGTTGATGCCCACCGAGTCCGCAGCCTGCGGATGCTCGCCGCAGGCACGCAGACGCAGGCCGAAGCGGGTCTTATACAGCACGATGTAGCTGACCACCAGCAAGATCAGCCCCAACGGCACGAACACGCTGAGTTCCAGCCCGCCGATGCTGAACAGGAAGGGCTTGTTGGAATAGTTCAGCTTGGCGCTGCCGCTCTCGCTGAAGTACTTGGAGATGACCACGGCAATGGCGGTAGCCAGCAGGTTCAGTGCCGTACCGCCAATGGTCTGGTCCGCCTTCAGGTTGATAGAGGCAAAGGCCAACAGCAGGCTGTAGATCACGCCCGCCAGCGCTGCCACCAGAATGGAGATCAGCACCACAAGGAAGGGCGACAGGCTTTCAGGCAGCATGGTCAGGGTAAGCACACCGGCCACGCCGCCGATGACCATGATGCCCTCCAGTGCAATGTTGATGATGCCGGAATGTTCGCTGAACATACCGCCCAGTGCCACCAGCATCAGCACGATACCGTACAGCAGGGTATATTTGATCAGAAGCAGCATATTACTTGCCCTCCTTTTTGGTCTTTTCTGCGGCAGGCGCAGGCTCTGCGTTCACATTGGTCTTTTCGGCATTCCGGAACAGCAGGCTCTGGATCTTGCCGCGGAACAGCATGGAGAATGCGCACAGGTAGATGATGATGCCGCTGATCAGATCCGAGATCTCAGTGGGGTAAAACTTGGTGGACAGGAAGGAGCCGCCGACCGAGATGTGGGAGATGAACAGCGCAGAGAACACGGTGCCAATGGGGTTGGAGCTTGCCAGCAGTGCCACCGAGATACCGTTGAAGCCCATGCCCGGCAGGCTGGTGGAGTTCAGCGGGTTCCACTGGGACACGTTGGACAGATAGAACAGGCCTGCGCCGAAGCCCGCCAGCGCACCGGCAATGGCCATGGAGAGGATGATGTTCTTCTTCTCGTTGATACCGGCGTAACGGGCGGCGTTCTTGTTCAGGCCAACGGCCTTGAGCTCGTAGCCGAAGGTGGTCTTGTTCAGCACCACCCAGATCAGCACGGCCACCGCTGCCGCCAAGAAGATGGCAATGGTGGTGCTGTTGGTCTGGAACAGCTTGTTCAAGCCAAAGTCCGGGATCAGGGACTGGGCAAAATCGGCATTCTTGCTCAGGTTCAAAGTACGGGTGTTGCGCACATCGTACATGGGGCCGGTGCCGTTCTGGTAGATGAGCTCATTCACCAGATACAGGCCGATCCAGTTGAACATGATGGAGGTAATGACCTCGTTGATGTTGAAGTAGGCTTTGAAAAAGCCGGGGATCGCACCCCACAGGCCGCCCAGCACTGCTGCTACCAGCAGGCAGACGAACCAGGGCAGCTTGAGCATGATGGCGCAGTACAGCGCACCGTAAGCGCCCAGCGTATACTGACCGGCTGCGCCAATGTTGAACAGGCCGGTCTTGAAGGCAAAGGCCACGGACAGACCGGTCATAATCAGGGGTGCGGCATTGGCAAGCTCCTTGCCCACGCCGTAGGGGGCATCGTGGAAACCGCCCTTGATGATGCGCACAAAGCCATCGCCCCATGCGTGTGCGGGGTTAATGGCTACCAGCACCAGAAAGCCCACCAGCAAACCAATCAGGATGCACAGCAGTGCAGCCAGCACGCTGGTAACAGAGCTTTGCAGGCTGCTGCTGCGGGAAAGTTTTTTCTTATTCATGTGTTACTGCTCCTCCTTTCCCTGCTTGCGGGCGCCTGCCATATACAGACCCAGCTCCTGCACGGTGGTGGTCTTGGGGTCAAACTCGCCCACGATCTCGCCCTCGTACATTACAAGGATGCGGTCAGAAAGGTTCATCACCTCGTCCAGCTCCAAGCTGACCAGCAGCACGGCCTTGCCCTTGTCGCGCTCGGCCACGATCTGGCGGTGGATGTACTCAATAGCACCCACGTCCAGACCACGGGTAGGCTGCACTGCCACCAGCAGCTTGGGGTCGCGGTCGATCTCGCGGGCAATGATGGCCTTCTGCTGGTTGCCGCCGGACATACTGCGCACGGTGGTCAGACTGCCCTGACCGCTGCGCACATCGTACTGCTTGATCAGCCGGTCGGAGTACTCGCGCACCTTATCGGCACGGATAAAGCCGCCCTTCTGGAACTCCGGCTGCCAGTAGCGCTGCAGCACAATGTTGTTTTCCAGACTGAAATCCAGCACCAGACCGTGCTTGTGGCGGTCCTCCGGGATGTGACCCATGCCGTCCTTGGAGCGCTGACGGATGCTCTCGTGGGTGATATCCTTGCCGTCCAGCGTAAGCTTGCCGCTAGACATCTTGCTCAGGCCGGTCAGGCCGTAGATGAACTCGGTCTGACCGTTGCCCTCGATGCCCGCCAGACAGACGATCTCGCCTGCGTGCACCTTGAAGGACACATCCTTCACCACGTCCTTCTTGCGCTGGTCGTTGTGGATGGTAACGTTTTCCACGTCCAGCATGGTCTCGCCGGGGTGTGCGGGCTGCTTTTCCACCTGCAGCTGCACGTCACGGCCCACCATGCGGCGGGAAAGCTCTTCCTTGGTGGTACCCTTGATATCCACCGTGCCCATATATTTGCCCTTGCGCAGCACGGTGCAGCGGTCGGCCACAGCCATGATCTCGTTCAGCTTATGGGTGATGAACAGGATGGACTTGCCCTCCTTCTTGAACCCGCGCATGATCTCCATCAGTTCGTCGATCTCCTGCGGGGTCAGCACAGCGGTGGGTTCGTCAAAGATCAGGATCTCGTTGTCGCGGTACAGCATCTTCAGGATCTCCACGCGCTGCTGCATACCAACCGAGATATCGCTGACCAGGGCGTCCGGGTCCACCCGCAGGCCGTACTTTTCGCTCAGCGCCATCACCTTTTTGCGTGCCTCGGCCTTCTGCAAAAAGCCCATCTTGTTGGGCTCCACGCCCAGAATGATGTTGTCCAGCACGCTGAAGCATTCCACCAGCTTGAAGTGCTGGTGCACCATGCCGATGCCCAGTGCGTTGGCATCGTTGGGGTTGCGGATGGCAACCTCCTTGCCGTTTTTCAGGATCTTGCCCTGTTCCGGCTGATACAGGCCGAACAGCACGCTCATCAGCGTACTTTTGCCCGCGCCGTTCTCGCCCAGAAGGGCGTGTACCTCGCCCTTGCGCAGCTGCAGGGTGATATCATCGTTTGCCTTGATACCGGGGAATTCCTTGGTAATGTGGAGCATCTCGATCACATAATCCTCTGCCAATCTGCTCACTCTCCTTTCGTGCCGTAACGACACCTTTTCTATACTACAAACCATTATACCTGATTTTTTGCGGTTTGCACACGGCTTTTTGATTTTTTGTCAAAAAGCACAAGCAAAAGTGTTACTTTTGTGCGATCTGCATGATTTGCTCCCTGTTTCTCTTACACAGGCATACAAAAAGGGCGGGGTGCCCCTGCATGAGCACCCCGCCCCTATTACGGGAGTAATTCCGGGATAGCGATTACTGGATATAGTTGACCTTGGTGAACTCGCTGACGGTGGGCTTGGTAGCGTCGTCGGAGCTGTTGTCCACAACGAGCTCGCCGGAAGCGATCTTGCTCTTCAGGGCCTCGTACTCGTCCTTGGTGAAGGTCTTGAAGTTCCAGCTGTCATCAGCAGTGGGCAGACCAACATAGTCGCCATCCTCCAGACCGAAGTTACCGTTGGTAGCAGCGATGTTGCTCCACTCGCCGGCCTCGATGTCGCCCAGAGCGGTGCTGACAGACTCAGACAGGCCCTTCATGGCAGAGGTGATGAACGGGTTGTAAGCGTAGCCGTCCTTCTCAACGCCATTAGCACCGATGTAGTTCTGGTCAACGTCAACGCCCACAACGTAGCCGTTGTTCTTCAGAGCAGCCTCGACAGCGGAGGTGTAGATGCCGCCGCCGCAGGCAAAGACAATCTGGGTGCCGTTGGCATACCAGCCCTCCATACGGGAGGTGATGTTGGCATCGCCGTAGAACTGGCCGCCGTAGAAGTAGTTGATGTCAATGTTGGTGCCCAGCTCCTTTGCAGCAGCGTCAGCGCCCTGCACATAGCCGTAGCCGTAACGGATAACGGCGGGCACAGCCATGCCGCCCAAGAAGCCCAGCTTGGTGTAGCCGTCCTTAACAACGGCGTAGCCTGCCAGATAACCTGCCTGCTCCTCCTTGAAGGTGATGCAGTAGCAGTTGGCGGGGATGCTGTCGGTGCCGATATCGCCCTGGGTCACATCGATAGCGATGAACTTGACGTCGGGGTACTGCTCAGCAGCCCATGCCAGAGAGGCGCCGTACAGGTAGCCAACGCAGACGATAACGTCGGCGCCGTCGTTGACAGCCTGACGGATCATGGTCTCGCGATCCTCATCGGAAGCATCGGAATCGGGGATGTAGTACTGGCAGTTGTCGCCCATGTAGCTGGAAACAGCAGCCCAGCAAGCCTGGTTGAAGCTCTCATCATCGATCGTGCCAGTATCGCAGGTCAGAGCGACCTTAGCGATCTTCTCAGCGCCGTCTGCTGCGCCGGAAGCGGCGGAAGAGCTGGCAGCTGCGGAAGAAGCAGTGCTGGTAGAGGAAGCGGAGGAACCGCCGCAGGCGGTCAGAGCAGCGGCAGCGGCAGCAGCACCGGCCACAGCCAGAAAGTTACGACGAGAAATCTTCATAAGAAACTCTCCTTTTATTTTAAAAAATTGCGTCAAATGAATGAAATGTGCACTCTGGCACATCTACTGGCTCAAGTATAGCGGGTGGAAGTGACAGATGCAAGCAATTTCCGATTACAAATTCTTTACAAATCCCTTGTATAATTTATAAAAAAGTAATGCTTATTCACCAAATTTCCCCTGCTTGCGCTGTTTTTCGCAGAAGGACAGTTACTTTCCTTCCACGGCGCTGTTGCCCGCCACGTTGGAGGGGCCAAAGCCGAAGGGCAGCAGCTCGTCCATGCTGCGCTCAATGAAGTCCTCCGGGGTCTTTGCCATAATGACGTTCAGCTCCGGCCCGCCAAACTCGAACAGTGCCTGACGGCACACCCCGCAGGGCGAGGTGATCTGCCGGTTCACTTCGCCCCGGCGGCTGCCCACCACCGCGATATCCGTAAACGCGGTCACGCCTTCCGCCACCGCCTTGAACAGGGCAGTGCGCTCGGCGCAGCTGGTGGGGGTAAAGGCGGCGTTCTCCACGTTGCAGCCGGTAAAGATGCGTCCGTCCGCAGCGCGCAGCGCAGCGCCTACCATAAAATCACTGTAAGGCGCATAGGCCTTTTCCCGTGCGGCCAGTGCCATGCGGATCAGCTGCTGTTTTTCTTCCATGGTCAGTTTTGTCATGCTGTCTCCTCCTTTTATGGGCAAAAACAGCGCGGCTGTGCCTTGGGGCGGCAGCCGCGCTGGAAAGTTATGCGATCAGTACTCTGCGCCCAGAGCGACCTTCATCATGTCGGTAAAGCTCTTCTGGCGCTCCTCGGCGGTGGTAATGCCGGGGGCCACAAAGCTGTCCGAGATGGTCAGCAGGCAGGCGGCGTTCTTGCCCAGCACCTGCGCGTTGGCAAACAGAGCAAAGCTTTCCATCTCCACGCACAGGCAACCGTCCTCGTCCCGCAGCTTTTCCCAGTAGGTGGGCTTTGCGTCCGAGGGCTGGCGGTAAAACACATCCGAGGAGTGGATGTTGCCCTCGATCAGGGGAATGCCCTGCTTTGCAGCGGAGGCACGCAGCTTTTCGTTCAGGGCTGCGCTGGGCAGGGTGATGTTTCCAGTAAAGCCGCTCTGCACCCGGGCGTAGTTGCTCTCGCTCACAGCGCCGGTGGCCAGCACGGTGTCGAACAGCTTGGCCTTCTCGGTATAGCTGCCAGCAGAACCGATGCGGACGATATTTTCCACGCCGTAGAAGTTGAACAGCTCGTAGGAGTAGATGCCGATGGAGGGCATACCCATACCGCTGCCCATCACGCTGATGGGGCGGCCTTCGTAGGTGCCGGTAAAGCCCAGCATCCCGCGCACGCCAGTCACCTGCCGGACATCCTGCAAAAAGGTGTCGGCAATAAATTTGGCACGCAGGGGGTCACCCGGCATAAGGACTGTCTTGGCGAAATCGCCCATTTCTGCGCTGATGTGAGGGGTAGACATAGATGATCTCTCCTTTTTATTCATGATACAGCAGAGGGGCTTTCCCCCTGCGGAAAAGCCCTTGCTGCTATTTACCGATATTTGCTGCGGTTGAACACGTTCTGCGGTGCGATGTAAGAGCCGTTGCGCCGGATCTCGAAGTGGCAGTGGTTGCCGCTGGAACGTCCGGTGCTGCCCACATAGCCGATGAGCTGACCCTGCTTGACCGACTGACCGGCGTGCACCACCAGCGACAGGCAGTGGGCGTACAAGGTGGTGTAGCCGTTGCCGTGGTTGATGATGATGGAGTTGCCGTAGCCTGTACCCGCACCGGCGCGGTTATAGCCGGCCTTGGTCACCGTACCGCCTGCCGAAGCGTAAATGGGCGTACCGGCGGCGGCGCAGATATACAAGCCCTTGTGGCCGCCGTACCAGCGGGAGCAGTTCCGATAGCCGGGCACCGGCCAGATGAACCGTCCGCTGCCGGTGATATAGGATGCACCGGAGGACACCTTTTTGGTGCCCACCGTAACTTTTTCAGTCACAGGCTCCTTGGTCACCACAGTGCTCAAAATCTGCTGGGAAAGCTGATTGCCGTTTGCATCGTACACCCGCTGTGCCGTCACGGTGCGGATGCCGTTCTCGCCCGTCTGGGTAACGCGCTTGGTACCGGAGTTCAGCTCGTTGGATTTGGTGGTCTCGGTGGTATAGGCGATTTCTTCCTCCCAGCTTTCCACCTTGGTGATGCGCACCTCCAGCGTCTCCTCCTCCCGCACCACGGTCAATGCATCGCCGGGCAGGATCTTGGAGTTCTGGGTCAGGCCGTTTTCCCCGTTGGAGCTAAAGCCGGTGTTCATCTCGCACAGTTCCTTCACGGTCAGGCCGTTTTTCTGGGCAATGGACCAGATGGTATCGCCGCTCTGCACCGTATAGGATTTTTCCGCCTGCTGCACGCCGGAGAGCAACTGCTCCACCTCGGCTTCCTCCTGGAAGCTCTCGTTGAAGTAGATGCCGTTTTCTAGCGTGACATCCTTGTTGAAGCCCACGGTGGTGTTGGGGTCATCGGGGTTCTCGTAGGGTTCCAGCAGGCTGCTGATGTACCGTTGCAGGCTGTTGCCGTCCGCACACACGGCGGTCAGCTCACCGTCCAGATATAGGGCAGTGCCCTCGCTGATCTGGTCGCTGGAATTCTTGAGGATGGCGTCAGCCACGTCATTTTCGTCCATCACGTCATGGGCGACGGTCACGGAATAAGTAGGCTCCACGGTAAAGTGCGCCTGCTCTGCGCCGGAATAATTGATACGCTGCTGCACAGCTTCCAGTGCAGAGTTAAACACCTCTTCGTTGGCCACATAGCCCACGGTCTTGTCGTCCACTTGCACCTGCAAAGCGTAGGGCTGGCGGATGGTGGTCTGGAACACGGTCACCATAACAGCCAGCGCTGCCACCGGCAGCACATACATAGCCATACGGGGCACAAGGCGGATGTTATCAGCGATGCCATGGGCAAGAAAGTGGCCGCTTGCGCGCAGCGCAGCGCCAAAGCCGTTTTCCTTGCGTACCCGGTGTGCGTGGCGCAGCAGCGCCCAGGTGCCCCGCAGGGCAAGCACTACCGGGCCGAACAGATCCCGCAGCAGCTGCGCCGCCCCGGGAAAGGCCATGGATGCGATATTTTTCAGCAGTTCTCTGACCGTTTGCAGCAGACGCTGCAGCCCATGCTGCAAGCGGCGTCCTGTGCGGACCACAGCATACTCGGCGGAAAAGCCGATGGCGTACAGCGTCTCGCCCACCATAGGTGCTATGGGATTGTGCAGCAGCTTGTGCCACAGCTTTTCCCAGCGGTGCTGACGCTTGCGGCGAATCCTGTGCCGCCGCAGCACGCCCCGGCATTGGAACTGCGCCCACAGCGAGCGCAGCTTCTGGCGGCGGGGCTGCCGTACAGGCTGCGCAGCAGGCTGCTGCTCCTTTATTTTATCTTCAGTCAACGGGATTTTTCTCCTTCCTGCGCTGCTGCAGGGCATTTTTCCGGCCCGGAACACAACAGCTAGATGGTGTACGTTCCCCTGTTCAAAAGGCCAACAGGGCCTGTACACAATACGCTCTCTTTTTTATTATACACTTTGCATGGTTTGAAACAAGCGCTTACATAAAATTTGGCTATTTTTTCACGCAGTTTTCACGAAAAGAGCGCTTCCATATCCGGCGGCAGCGGGCTTTCCACTGTGACGGTGCGCAGCTGCAAAGGCATTTCCACCCGGATGCCATCCGGCAGCGGGGTGTATACAGGCACGGCAAAGCTCTGCTTCGCGCAGTGCAGCGCCTGCCGGGCAATGCGCTCCCGGCTGCCGCCGTAAAGATCATCCCCGGCAAGAGGATGGCCGATGGACGCAAAGTGCACCCGGATCTGATGGGTGCGCCCGGTCACCGGCACGCAGGCTGCAAGGCTAAGGCCGTTTTCTTCCTTTATAATAGTATACTCGGTGCGGCTGGGCTTGCCCTCGGGGGTAACGCAGCGCCCGATGATGCTATCGCCCCGGCGGCCGATGGGTGCATCGATTGCTCCTTCCCCCAGCGGCAGCGCGCCCTGCGCGATGGCATAATACAGCTTTGTCACCCTGCCCGCCAACAGCGGCGCGGCGTAGGCGTTTTTGGCCGCCAGTACAAGGCCGCTGGTGTCCTTATCGATGCGGTTCACCGGGCGGAAAACCGGGCTGTGGCCGTGGGCAGCCGCCCACGCCGCATAACCGTTGGCCAATGTGCCCCCGGGGTAGTTCAGAGTGGGGTGCACCGCCAGCTGCGGCGGCTTTTCCAGCACCACCGCAAAGGCGTCCTCGTAGACCACGTTGACCGGGATCTCCGGCTGCGGGGTCACGCCGTCCCCCTCCGGCGGCAGGGCAAAGGAGAGCATCTGCCCGGGGAAGATGCGCCGGTTTGCCAGCACAGGCACGCCGTCCGCAAAAAAGCCGCCGCCCCGGAACTTGACCGCCCGGGCGAGATCCGTAGAGACGGCACACTGGCGCAGAAAGCTGCGCACCAGCACCCCATCGTGGGTGGTGGCCGTATCCGGCACGGCAAAATACAGCTGCATGGCCTGCCCTCCCCCTGCAAAATTCACAAAAACACAAATGTTATTATAACAAAAATCCGTTTCACTTGCAAATCTTACTTTTTTATGGTATCATGAGGAACGGAAAACGAGTGGAACATACGGCGGCGGGGCGGCTTTGACCGCTCTGAGGAAA
>ENA-OPBL01001260-OPBL01001260.1-human-gut-metagenome-genome-assembly--contig:-NODE-1260-length-23370-cov-12.927171_pt1 | contig 23370 bp, 16 predicted proteins | sample MGYA00241073_ERZ501461 | MGnify/ENA primary metagenome ERZ501461 (study PRJEB25962, sample SAMEA2042630) | human gut metagenome | biome: human gut; feature: human-associated habitat; material: faeces... | reverse complement strand
GGCATATTCATGCCAAAACACCTCGCGGGATAGTGGTGTGTGAACAGTAACTATTTATTAACTCATATTCAGGAGGATTTAAAGGTATGCGTAAGGGAAATTTAATCAAAATGGCAGCTCCTGCAATTTTAAGTGCAGCAATGATGGTTTCAGGATTACCGGTTATGGCTGCGGATTTTACATCTGATACTGCTGTGGAGACTGAGGCACAGACAGATGAGTTTGATGCAGCAGATGACACCGCTGATGCTTTTGCAGGCGATGAGGAAACACCTTTTGTTGACGATCAGGCAGCAGCAGAAGATGAATTCGCTGCAACAGCAGAAACAGGCTACAAATATGTCTATGCAGGTCTGACATGGACACAGTACTGGGCATCTGAGGGAGTTTATAATGCTGCAAACACAGCTTCCAATGGAACAAAAGACAGCCATGATGAACTTGACAAAGGCGGTTTCGACACAGTAACCAGAGCTACTGTAAACCATGGCCTGCACAGAGGAAGCTACCAGTGTGAAGCAATCATGTATGACAAAAACGGCGGTTCTTATGAGATTTCCTACTGGACCTCAGCTAATGATGCAGTTCTTACAGACGGAACAACTGTAAAGCTGAATCAGCCTGAGAGAGGACAGATTACAAAAGCTGATGGAAGTGTTGTAGAATTCGACCATTATAACGTAGTAGGCCTGAAATATGTACCTGTCGCAGTAAAAGCAGAAGATTATGAAGCCTTCAAATCCCAGTTCAAGGTTGTGGAAGATGGAAGTACAGTTGCCGGAGGATTTGGAGAAAATAATTTACAGTCCTATAGTGCAGCTGCTGATGTTACCGCTGAAACAAACGGCTTAAAAGAAGCTGTAAAAGGTTCTGATGGAACGTTCACATTCAAAGCAAGAACAAACGGTACTGGTTCCGGACTTAAAGATCAGGCACTCCAGACAGCATCCAATGTTACCGCGACAGTAAAAGAAGCAAGCGGAAGCTACGGTGAATTCTTAAGAGTAGATATTACAGGTGACGGATATGGAGCTCTTGGAGCTAAAATGTATGCTGTAAGATGGGATTACTACGGAAATGGTGACAAAGTTCTGGCATCTTACGGAACAAAATTCGCAGCAGATAACTGGATGCACAAAGCAATGGGAATCCAGCTTGGTCTGACAGATTCCTACCGCTGCCAGCTTCCAAAAGGAACAGACGGAACCGGAAAATGGAAAATCACCGTATATGCAATGGGATATGCAGATACTGTATTTGAAGTTGATGCAACAGCTGCAAACATTGTAAAACCGGAAGCAGGAGAAGCGGATACAACAGCATTAAAAGCAGCAACAGAAAAAGCAGAAGCATTAAAAGAAGCAGATTACACAGCAGCTTCCTGGAAGGCAATGCAGTTAGAACTTCAGGAAGCAAAGGATCTTCTTGCAAAAGAGAAACCAACTCAGGCAGAGGTTGATGAAGCTACAACTCATCTGAACGCAGCAATAGAGGCTCTTGTTAAAGCAGATACGAAGGTAACAGTAACTCTCAACAAGAAAAAAGCCACTATTTACAAAGGAAAGACAACTACCCTGAAAGCAACTGTAACAGGAACAGATGCACCAAAAGTTACATTTACTTCCAGCAACCCAAAAGTTGCAGCCGTAAACAAAACAACCGGTAAAGTTACTGCAAAAGCAAAAGGTAGTGCAGTCATCACTGCTAAATGCGGAGATGTAAAGGTAACCTGCAAAGTAACAGTTAAAAATCCAACTCTTACACTGAGCAAAACATCTGTATCTGTAAAAGCCGGCAAAACAACTAAGATTACAGCAAAAGCAGCTCCGTCAGGAAAAGTTACCTACAAATCCGGCAACAAGAAAATTGCTACAGTATCATCCAATGGTACAATTAAAGGTATCAAAAAAGGTACTGCCAAGATTACAGTAACATGCAATGGCGTAACCAAAACAGTTAAAGTAACTGTAAAATAATCTGACCGGACTGAAGTCAGGCTGATATTTGCAGTCGGATTCGCAGACAAAAGAAAAGAAATCCTGTATCCCACAGAAAGGGCAGGATTTCTTTTCAGCTGTAAAACTTTATACAGTTATTACAGTAATCACTTGAATATGATTACCTGAAACAAACTATTGAAGAAGGAGGAATTTATGGACAAAAATAATGAGCAGAAAAATAATAAGACTCCGGAAACGAAACCAAAACAGGACAGTTTCCGTCCATGGTTAAAGCTTATTCCTGCGGCAGCAGTTTTTGCTGCAGTCTGTGTAACCTGTTATCAGGCAAATAAAAGTCCTGTGGAAACCGCGTCAGTTTCCGATAATAATATTATGTCTACTGGCGAGATTAAAGAATTGATTTCGCACGGAACTGCAGGTAAGGATTTTGATTCAGAGGACTCTTCTGAAACCAATGGAACCTCAATTTCAAAAACATCAAAAAAGACAAAGAAAACAAGTAAGATTAAAACAGGAACAAAGAAAAATTCATCTACAGGTTCCTCTGCAAATGGAGGTACCGCAGGGGGTGGTGCAGGAAGCACAGTCACACCGACTACAGAAGTCCCCGCCGGTGGATATGCAGACGGTACCTATACAGGCTCCGGGACCGGTTTCGGAGGAACGATCACTGTTCAGGTAACTGTCACTGACCATAAAATTGCAGCTATCAATATTGTAGATGCATCAAGTGAAACAGCCTCCTATTTTGCAAATGCACAGGGTGTAATCAGCAAAATTCTTGCAAGTCAGTCTCCGAACGTAGATGCAGTCAGTGGTGCCACATATTCTTCAAATGGAATTATTACTGCGGTTCAGAATGCATTGTCACAGGCAATTCCATCAGGAAACCAGGCAGTTGTTACGCCAACTCCCACTCCATCACCGAAACCTACTAAGAAACCTTCTCCAACAAAGGCGCCGGGAGAAGAGCAGATTTACAAAGACGGAACCTATACAGGAACCGGAAAAGGATACAGTGGAACAATTACGCTGACAGCTAAGATTAAAAAGGGTGTAATCAAGTCTCTGGAAGCAGAGCATACAGATACCCCTGTGTTCTTTAAGAAAGCATGGGATATCCTGGAAAATGAAATCATGCAGAACCAGTCTGTCGATGGCATTGATACTGTCAGCGGTGCAACTTACTCTTCAAAGGGTATCATAAATGCAATGAAGGATATTCTGAAACAGGCAGAAAAAGGCACCACAAAGGTAACCCCTACTCCAACACCAGAAGTAACAGTTACGCCAACTCCTGAGGCAACACCAACCCCGACACCGGAAGAGACTCCGACTCCGGAAGCTACTCCAACGCCAGAGGAAACACCGGCTCCCACACCAACACCGGAAGAAACTCCGGAGCCTACACCGGAACCTACAGGGCCATATATTGACGGAACTTATACAGGCTCAAGCTATGGATACAGTGGAAGAGTAAATGTGACCGTAACGATTCAGGGCGGTCAGATTGCTTCCATTGAACAGAGTAACAGTGATTCACCGGAGTACTTTGATTATGCATGGGAAACTATTTATCCTCAGATTATGGGAAATCAGTCAGCAGACGGAATTGATGCTGCAAGCGGTGCCACTTATTCTTCAGAGGGAATCCTTGGAGCAATTCAGAAAGCACTTGCCCAGGCATTGGCATAAAATTATTGTAAGAGAAAAAATCATATGCTCTGGCTATTTCTAACTTATAATGTAAAAATGGAGGACAACAATATGATTAAAACAACTGTAAAAGTAGACGGTATGATGTGCGGAATGTGCGAATCTCACGTAAACGATGCAGTGAGAAAAGTCTTTCAGGTAGATAAAATTACTTCTTCCCACAGCAAAGGGGAAACTGTGATCATTTCAGAGAAACCTGTAGACGAAGCAAAGCTAAAAACAGCCATCAGCGCAACAGGATATGAAGTAAAAGGTATCAGTTCAGAACCTTATGAAAAAAAGAAAGGTCTGTTTTCATTTCTTCATAAATAATGAGCATGTTCAGTAAATATCATTAAATCATAAACCTATTAAAAAACCAGGCAGAAATTTTGCAGATTATACTGCAGTTTTTGCCTGGCTTTCTCTGTGCCAACAAATTGATTTCTCGACAAATCTCGAATAATGGCGTTAAAAAGTCTGAAAAATTCCCAAAAATCAGTTGCTTAATTTGTACAAAACATGGTAGACTATTTGTAGTTAAGAAGCGGCAGAAATTTACAATTATTTAATCGATTCAGGAAAAGAGAATGATTATATCTGCCTGAATAATCTGGAGATGAAGAATGAAAAGAAAAATAGAACTTGTCTGCTGGATTTTATTTACTGTATGTTCCGGTATTTGCCTCTTTATCAATTTTATGAGCAAACCTCCTGTAGACGATGCACATAAATTTACCTTATATATGATCGGTGCTGCAACAGTATCTTTACTTTATCCGGGAACTATGTTTATCCTTGGACTGAGAAACAGTTATCTGTATGATAAATTAAACAAGTTTGCTAAAGAAAAGAGCGAGACGGAAACTGTCAAATCTACACAGATTTCAAAACCATCCGTATCAGGATATACAGTCTCTGATATGAAAACCCTTGTCAGCGCTCTAATCTCTGATAAGAAACTTACAGAGGAAGAGAAAGAATTCTTATTAGAATACATTAAGAAGAAATGATGTGATGTTTTAAATGGAACTATTAGTCTGTATGTCCATTTCAGGAAGCATTCCTGTTGTGATCTGTTTGCTTTTATATGTGATTCAGTGTGAAAATTATAATTATATTCTTGGAAGAAGATTACTACTGACAGGTGTGTTCTTTTATCTGGTACCTGTGCAGTTGGTTAAATATTTGCTTCCAAAAGATGCACTTCCAGAAACAATGTTAATTGGTAAAAAAGCTGATTCCTATCTTTCAGGTTCTCTGGCTTTCTGGAGTGAAAAGCAGGGTGATTACATATGGATACCTCAATGGTTTAATCTATTTGCCAGGATCTGGCTAGCAGGAATTATTATCTTCGCAATCTATGAGATTATTAAATACTGGAGAGGAGCACATTCTATCCGGAACTATATCTTTGAAAAGATTGAAGATCCAGAAGATAATCTCACCTATTATCTGATTCCAGATGAGATCTGTGGTCCATGTACCATTGGATTTTTCCGTCAGAAGATTGTGTTTCCAGAGAGTTTTCCTCTGCATCCTGATTTTATTATGGTATATAAGCATGAACATACACATTTGAAAAATCATGACAATTTAGTAAAACTTTTATGCCTTTTCGTTCTGTGTTTACATTGGATGAATCCGGTGGCATATCTTTTACTTTTCCTTTACATAGATACAGCAGAAATAGTCAGTGACAGTGTAGCAGTCGATGGTTGCACAAAAGAAAAACGTCAGGACTATGCAAAATTGCTGGTATTAGAAGCTTCAACTTCTGATATTCGTCCAGCCGTGTGGAAAAATAACCTTTCCGGACATAAAAACAATAAGGAAGGAAAGGATTTTAAAACATTAAAAAGGAGGATCAACTACATGATGAAGGAAAAGAGAAAAGGAATGTTACAGAGAGGAATTATGGTGGCTGTGTCGGCGTTGACAGTTGTGGCAAGTGCTGGGACGGTGATGGCATATCAGCCAACGCAATCATCTGATGAAAGTTTTGAAGAATTCATTTCTGATGGTTCAATATATGATTTTGGATTTGAAGATATGGACGATATTGCAACTGCAGCCATTGATTTTTCTCAAGGTGATAGTATATTTGTTGATTCAGACGGAAATCAGATAGTATACCAAGAAGAATCTTCAGATACTTATGCTTTATGTACGCATAGTATGGTTCCGGCAACTTTTTATACCCATTCAAAAAATTCTTCTGGTGGATGCACTGTTAAAATATATAAATGTCAAAGATGTGAAAAATGTGGATATAGTGCTAATGCCCAGTATGATCATACTATTACATATGCAAAATGCCCTCATTAATTAAATATTTATTTGTATAATGTGCAAAAATCTTCAAATATTTAAGAACTATTTTAGATATTTGAAGATTTTTATTTAATTAATTTGTTATCTACAAGCAAAATATATTAAACATAAATATAATCTTGATGTATTTCTGAAATACTTTCTCAATATCCTTCCAATTTCCCTCTTGCATTTTTATAAAAGTTAGAATATACTAACCAATAGAGTTAGATACAGCAAACTCTCGCGTGAATTAAATCATTTGAACTCCATCCGAAGATCTGCTGAAACCTTCGGAACATTGGATCAGATCTGTACTTGCTGAAATCGCGGTTCTGCTGAAAAACCGTACCTCAGATATGATCCACTTGGTACATCCCAGTTGCGGTGTACCAGGAGTCCAAATGCAAAACCAGAAAGGGGATTTATCATGTACTTAGAAATTGAGAAAGTAATTGGAAGAGAAATTCTGGATTCCAGAGGAAACCCGACAGTAGAAGCAGAAGTATATCTGATGGACGGCACTGTTGCAAGAGGAACAGCTCCAAGCGGTGCTTCCACAGGAGAATTCGAAGCTCTGGAATTAAGAGATGGAGATAAAGCTCGTTACCTTGGAAAAGGTGTGCAGAAAGCAGTAGAGAACATCAACACAACAATCAACGAAGCAATTGAAGGTCTCGATGCAAGTGACATCTATGCAGTAGACGCAGCAATGATCGCAGCAGACGGAACAAAAGACAAATCCAAACTTGGAGCAAATGCAATCCTTGCAGTATCTATCGCATGCTGCAGAGCAGCGGCAGCTTCTCTTGAAATTCCGCTGTATCGTTTCCTTGGCGGAGTATCCGGAAACCGTCTCCCTGTACCAATGATGAACATCGTAAACGGCGGATGCCATGCATTATCATCCGGTCTGGATGTACAGGAATTCATGATCATGCCAGTTGGGGCACCTTCCTTCAAAGAATGCTTAAGATGGTGTGCGGAAGTGTTCCACGCACTTGCTGCCATTTTGAAAGAGCGCGGACTTGCCACATCTGTAGGTGATGAGGGTGGTTTCGCACCTGCACTGAAATCCGATGAAGAAGCGATCGAGACAATCCTGGAGGCAGTGAAGAAAGCCGGATATGAACCAGGCAAAGATTTCAGGATTGCCATGGATGCTGCTTCCTCCGAATGGAAGAGTGAAAAAGGAAAAGGATACTACAAGCTTCCAAAAGCAGGCACAGAATATACATCTGAAGAGCTCATTGAACACTGGGCTAAATTATGTGAAAAATATCCGATTATCTCCATTGAAGACGGTCTGGATGAAGAAGACTGGGAAGGATGGCAGAAACTTACAGCCAGACTTGGCGATAAAGTACAGCTTGTCGGTGATGACCTGTTTGTTACAAATACAGAAAGACTTGCAAAAGGTATCAGCCTTGGCGCAGGTAATGCGATCCTGATCAAATTAAACCAGATCGGTTCCGTATCCGAAACACTGGAAGCAATCAAGATGGCCCACAAAGCAGGCTACACCGCAATTTCTTCACATCGTTCCGGCGAGACAGCAGATACAACAATTGCAGATCTTGCAGTAGCATTGAATACCTGCCAGATTAAGACCGGCGCTCCAAGCAGATCTGAACGTGTTGCAAAATACAACCAGCTTCTCCGTATCGAAGAAGAGCTCGGCGCAAGCGCAGTATATCCGGGAATGAAAGCTTTCAATGTGAAACAGGACTAAACAGAACTATGGCAATCCGTGTAAATAATGCATACCATAAATAAAATAAACCTGTAAAATGCAAAATGCATTTCTCATCTTAATCGTTTAGTGAGAAATGCATTTTTGTATATGAGACTTTATTATATTCACTCATCTGTATCAATACTGTCTGTTTCTTCCGGTCTCTTCAGATATCCCCTTACAGCAGGCTCAATCGTCTGTTCCATAAGCCGGTGCAGCAGTTCTGTTGTAATATTATGATCTCCCAGAAGCGAATTATACAGGAAGTTTCCTGACAGTTCTTCAGTAATAGAACTCAGTCCTGCCAGAATCATTTTTTTACCGGGTGTTTCGTTCCATCTGATTTCAATTCCATTATCTTCATGAAAGAAAATGTGCGCCTTTCGTTTCACACATTCTTCGATAAAAGTAATCTCCAGTTTTAACACAGGGATATCGTTTTCATCTCTTGCAAATTCTCCCAGTGTAGCTACAAGGTAATGTTCTCCATGAAGATCAGCACATCCATCCGCAGCCTTTCCAAATCCAACAGGAAGTTTATGGATCACCTTGCCTTCGGTAAAAGAAACGCAAAAGTTTCCCGCATCATAAGTAAAAGAAATTTCAGAAATACCATCTGTCATATTATTGTGGAATACCTGCACAAACAACGGCGCAATTCCAATATTCTGCTGTTCCATAACATAAGTTCTGCCGCTTACAGCCCGCATAAAACTGTGATGATCAGATGGGCGATCAACGGCTGCTGAAATACGGTAGCTGTACTTTTTATCTGAATGCTTCCTTCTGGAAACTACATTTCTTTTCCATCCCCTGCGCAGAGAAGTACTTCGGTTATTATTTTCTCCATTTTCCAGTTCTCCGCACAACCGTTTCAGAAGACTATAGGAGAGTGGATTCTCAGGTAGAACATCGGCGGGATGATAATTAACAGGGAAATATTTCCGAATGATATTCAGCATGATACAGTCCTGAAACATTTCTTTATTTCCGGCATTTGTGACAAGAACCATATCCATATCCGGATAAATAATAACATTCTGTCCCAGCATTCCATTATATTCAAAGCTTCCCGGGCGCTGTTCCATCCATAGCTGATATCCATATCCATAGGTGTCATTCTGAGTTTTCAGATGTCGTGCCGTAGATATTTCTATCCAATATTCAGACACCAGTTGCTGACCATTCCATTTTCCCCTCTGAAGATACAGTTGGCCAAGTTTTGCCATGTCTTCTGCACAGAGAAACAGTCCCCAGCCGCCTTTTGTAATTCCTTTCGGACAGGTTTCCCAGTAATATTTCGTGATACCAAGAGGACCAAACAGTCTCGGAGTCAGATATTCGGTCAGGGTTTCTCCTGTACGTTTCGTCACGATCGCAGAAAGAACATAAGTATTCAGACTGTTATATTGAAACTCCGTTCCGGGTTTTCCATTGACAGATGCATTCAGAAAACTTCCAAGCCAGTCATTTCCGGATACGATACCTGATTCATTAAAAGTTACGCCGCTTGTCATGGTCAGCAGATTCTCTACTGTGATCACAGGACGGAAAATTTTTGAAAGGGCATTTATCTGATCCGAAAAAATGTCATAAATATTTTCATCGAGCTTTAATTTTCCCTCTTCGATCAACATGCCGATTGCCATACCAGTGATGCTCTTGCACATGGAATGTGTAATATGCCACATTCCCTTAGGATATGGTGCAAAATTACATTCACAGATTACCTTCCCATGACGCAGTGCCATAAAATGATGCATTTCCGTATCTTTGGAAGCATACAGTTCCCGAAGAAGGGCAGCAAACAGATCAGAGGAGATTCCCTGACTCTCCGGTGTGGCACGCACAAATGCCTGCTCATAAACTGCATCAAACGGAAAATCCGGTTTCTGTGGGAAATAATCTACCCGTGTACCGCCTGTCTTTCCAAGGATCATATTTAAAACCAGTTCTGCAACTGCAATCTGTTCTTTTGCCATAGAGAATACCTCCTTTTTCGGATTTATTTTGATTATACAGACCTCATGCAACAAATAATAAAACGGCTGCGGAATGAACCGCAGCCAGTAATAAGTTTCATCTGTTTATCTTTCTTCAAAAGCGACAAAATCTGTATGATGTCCTACATACTTATAAGCAGGGCGGATGATCTTATTTGCATTGATCAGCTCTTCCAAGCGGTGAGCACTCCAGCCTGGCATACGCGCAATAGCAAAAATAGGAGTAAATAATTCTTCCGGAATCCCAAGCATGCTGTATACAAATCCACTGTAGAAGTCCACGTTTGCGCAGACATTCTTAAACAGTTTTCTATGTTCCATGATCAGCTTACCTGCAACACTTTCCACACGGTCATAAAGTTTGAATTCCTCGGTCATTCCCTTCTCTTCAGCCAGTGCCTGAGCAAAACGTTTCAGGATTACCTCACGAGGATCGGAGAGAGTATAAACGGCATGTCCCATACCATAAATCAGCCCGGCATGATCAAATGCTTCCTTATTTAATACCCTCTTGAGATAATCAATAATCTCATCTTCGTTGTCCCAGTGTTCTACATGAGCTTTCAGATCTGCAAACATGTTCTGAACTTTCAGGTTCGCACCACCATGACGCGGTCCCTTCAGAGATCCGATAGATGCAGCAGTGGAAGAGTAGGTATCTGTACCTGAAGAAGTTACCACGTGAGTTGTGAAAGTGGAGTTATTACCACCACCATGCTCAGCATGAAGAATCAGTGCGATATCCAGAACCTTAGCCTCCAGTTCTGTATATTTACCATCCGGACGAAGCATAAGAAGAATATTCTCTGCAAGGGAAAGTCCTTTCTGTGGATTACGGATAAATAAGGTCTCATCTTTACGAAAATGACGATATGCATGGTAAGAATATACCGCAATCTCAGGAAGCTTTGCAATCAGTTCCAGTGACTGGCGAAGCACATTCTCAGGAGAAATATCTTCCGGATTGTCGTCATATGTATAAAGAGCCAGAACACAGCGCTGCATAGCATTCATAATGTTGGCATTGGTTCCTTTCATAACAACATCACGTACAAAACGACCGCCAAGATCTTCCATGTCAGCCATCATATCCAGAAATCTGGAAAGTTCCTCTTTACTTGGAAGCTTACCAAAGATCAGAAGATAAACTGTTTCTTCAAATCCAAAACGTCTGCCATTCAGACCGCTGATAATATCCTGTACATTGATTCCCTGATAGTACAGACGTCCATCAGCCGGAATCTGTCTGCCGTTGATCAGATTATAACCATTAACATCAGAAATCTCTGTAAGACCGGTCAGAACACCCTTACCAGCGGAGTCACGAAGACCTCTTTTTACATTATATTCCACATACAGATTTGGATCGATATGATGATTCTTGAGCAATTCCTGTTCAAAGAATCTCATTTTGTCACGAAGCTGTCCGGAATCTTCCAGACTCATCATTTCATGTTTTTCCATAATATCATTCCTCATTTCCCCGTTATTTATCTACAGCAATACTCGCAAATTCACTTATAGCAACACTCGTAAATAATGCATATGATTCAGCTCAGCAGAGCGTGAAATCCTGTGGCAGATATTCTTGACGTGCTTAGTGAATTTTATTAAAAAACACTGATACAGTGAATTGCAGATGCATCCTTGCGATCAGTGTTTTGCTATGGCGAACATTTGTATTTGTACCTATTTAAATATTGTACAGTAAAGTGATGGGAAAGGCAAGATAAAGATTGTATTTTTTTTCATACAATCATATTAAAGTGATAACGTTTTAAAACTATACAGTAGAAAAAGTTATGAAAAATATAACATAAAATCACGGAACGTGTTATAATAGCCAACAGAAAATATGATAAAAAGGAAGTGCGCAGGGAAATGTCAGAAAGAAAAATGAAACGAGTTGAGGACTCTTTAACAGAACAGTCTCATTTATTAATGCCAAAATGTCTGAATGCTGCAGGCTATCTGTTTGGCGGCCAGCTTCTTGCATGGATTGATGAAACAGCAGGTATTGTTGCCAAACGTCATGCGGAAATGAATGTGGTAACTGTTGCAGTAGACAATATGTATTTCAAGGCCGGAGCCAGAGTAAACGATACCATCGTTCTCATCGGACGGCTTACGCATGTGGGACGTTCTTCCATGGAAGTCCGTATTGATACTTACTGTGAAGCCCTTGATGGAACCAGAACTATGATCAACCGTGCATATTTCATTATGGTTGGAACAGACGAACATCAGCATCCTGTGGAGGTACCGGGACTTATCATTGAAGGAGTCACCCAACAGATAGAGAATGAAGCTGCACAGAAACGTGCCAAACTCTGGAAAATTCGCAGACAGGAAGGATTTTAGCAAAACAGCCGCATATGCGGCTGTTTTTGTTTATCAGTAACATTTACTGCAGGGCCCATATCCCATAGCTTCGGCTTCTGATCTGGATACCTGTCTGGCTGTATCCGGATTCATTCTTCCACAGTTGGGAATACTGTGATATTTTTCGCCGGTCGCAGGAATCCATACCATTGTTCCTACATCTGCATTGTTGGATTCTTCCTGTTCAGGTACCGGATCAGAAGTGGTAGTTTCTTCCTGCCAGGAGTTTCCGCCAATGCCACCTGCAGAAGCATTTACAGAGGAGTCTCCGGAAGAATAATCATTGCATGGCTCCTGTGACCAGGAAATATTTGTTCCATCGGAGACTGCAATGATCGTACCCTGTTTATCTGTTCGGAATACAGGGATTCCCATATCTGATAAACGTCCCATTGTATCTGCTGACGGATGATTATACTGATTATTGATTCCGCAGCTTATGACTGCGTAAGATGGAGAAGTCGCCTCAAGGAAATCCCAGGTAGTTGAACTTGCAGACCCATGATGACCAACAGAAAGAACATCGCAGTCAAGGTTCATACCTGTACTGATCATATCCTGTTCACTGGTTTCCTCTGCATCTCCGGTAAATATAAAGCTATTTGAACCATTTTCAAGTTTGATTACAAGAGAGTTGTCATTACTGTTCTGGCTGATACCATTCGGTGCAAGAACAGTAAAACTTCCGGTGCCAAAATCAAATGTTTCGCCTACAGAAGGATACTGCACAATGATCGCATTTGCAGTGGCAGTATTCATAAAATTATTGAATAAATTAGAAGTATGTACATAGTCCGGTCCGAATATATTACTTACAGAGAAATTATCTATACATGGAACAAGACCGCCGATATGATCTTCATCGTAGTGAGAAGCAATCATATAGTCAATGTTTTCCACATTCTGTTCCTGTAAGTAGGAGATGATCAAATCAGCATGGCTCTGATCCCCGCCATCGTACAAAAGATTTTGTCCTCCGGACTGTACTAAGATGGCATTTCCCTGGCCAACGTCAATAAAATGAACTGCCATCTCACCGTTGCCTTCAGCTCTTACCGTCAGTGCTGACTGCGGAACTAACGTAAACAGCAGAAGGAACAGAGATAGAATTAGTGATAGTAACCTGTTTTGTTTCTTCATAAAAGGCCTCCTGAATGTTAATAACAGTTTGATTATACCATTTATTGAGAAACAAAACATAATTTATTTTGCCAGAGATGTTTTTTGTTTATTGATCAGTGTCAACACAAATCATCGTTAAATGGAAAGATTGTCCTCCGGGAGATTTTTCATCTGTTGAAACGTACAAACAAATCTATCGTGTGTGAAGGTGTGGAAACAAAAGAAATATTGATTAATACTCTATCTGCTGACTTCCTCTCCATTGTCTTCCCATGTATCAGAGTTATCCAGAGAACCATCTGTGTCGTCACCGGAACCGTCATCGCCTGGATAATCAATCTGATCGGAAGAATCATCTCCTGTTTCATCAGACGATGTCTGATCATTGCTTCCATCATTCGAAGCTCCGTCCTCTGTCTCTGTATTATCATTCACCTGACCTGCATCATCCTGAGAATCATCCTGAGTTGTATCATTATAGGAAGAGTCATCGTAAGAAGTATCATTATAACTGTTATCATAATCATCATAGTTACTTTCCTGAGTGTAAATGGTAAATCCATCTTCTTCAGCCTGAGCTTCAGCCTGTGCCTGAGCCTCAGCAGCAGTCTCCGGAGCTTCCGTAAAGTTTGTGACAGCTTTTGACACTGTATTACCGGTTGGTGCCACAGCAGAAACCGCAAACATCGCGCCACAAAGCAGGATTGCAGTTCCGGCAATCTGAATTTCATCTATATGTCTCATAGTCTGTGTTCTCCTTGCTTATCTATGTTTGTTTCTTTCTATTTCTATACATATCCAGATTATTTACAGCAATATTATATACCTTAAGTAGATTTTTTTGTAGAGTAAATTTTAACCATCCGCAGTTTATCAGAAGGTTATTGTTCACTCCGTTCTCAGTAACACGCTTCGCGATGCACAGAATTTATGTTATTCGCATAAATTCGCGCGGTATGTCTCGTGATTTTGGCATTCTCATGCCCAAACACCTCGCGGTATAGTGGCGTGTGAACAGTAACATCAGAAGGAGCTTGCACTCCTTCTGATACAAGCAAGTCCCCTCCCCACCCACTGCTTATTGCTTTTCGCAACCTCCGCAGGGGATTTACTTGATTCGGTTAAAATGAAAAAAAACTGGATTCTGTCTGAAAAATCTGTTATTATAAACATTGTATGAATATAATTTCAACTTTAATACAGTTTATCTAATTATTTTCTTTCCTGTATGATGTCAGGGTGCAAAAATCGTTACTGTTCACAGTAACGTAGTGATGTGTGAACAATAACCAAAAATCCCCCTAAAATTGAAATTATAAATTTAAAAACAGAGGTGTCATTTATGAGCTGGTATAACGAGGCAATTTTCTATCACATCTATCCACTGGGTTTAACCGGTGCGCCGAAGCACAATGACTACAGTGCTCCTGTTTCCCGTCTGAACACATTACTTCCATGGATCGACCACATCAGAGAAATCGGATGTACAGCATTATACATCGGACCTTTATTCGAGAGTGTAGGACATGGCTATGAAACCACAGATTACAAAAAGCTGGATTCCCGTCTCGGGACGAACGAAGACCTTAAGAACTTTGTAGCAGCCTGTCATGAAAAAGAGATCAAAGTTATTTTCGATGGTGTATTCAATCATACAGGCCGTGATTTCTTTGCATTTAAAGATATTCAGCAAAACCGCGAACATTCCAGATATCTCAACTGGTACTGCAATGTGAACTTCGGAGGGAACACAGAATACAATGACGGCTTCTCCTACGAAAACTGGGGTGGATACAACCTTCTGGTAAAATTAAACCAGAGAAATCCGGAAGTACAGAATTACATCTGTGATGTGATCCGTTTCTGGGTATCAGAATTTGATGTAGATGGAATCCGTCTGGATGCGGCAGATGTCCTTGATTTTGACTTCATGCGTGCTCTCCGCCGTACAGCAGCAGAAGTAAAAGAAGATTTCTGGCTTATGGGCGAAGTGATCCATGGCGATTACAGCAGATGGGTAAATGGAGAAACGCTCCACAGTGTAACAAACTATGCCCTGCATAAAGCACTCTACAGCGGACATAACGATCATAACTATTTCGAGATCGCACATACTGTAAAATACCTCCAGAATATGGGAAATCTTGATCTCTACAACTTTGTGGATAACCATGATGTAGAACGTATTTACACCAAGCTTTCAAACAAAGCACATTTTGCACCTGTTCATGTCTTACTCTATACACTTCCGGGTGTACCAAGTATCTATTACGGCTCTGAGTTCGGTATTGAAGGAAAGAAAGAGAAATTCTCCGATGACAGCCTCAGACCGGCTCTGGATATCAAAGACTATGAAGATGCAGTACAGAAGAATCCATGTACAGCCCTGATCGCAGCTCTTGGAAGGATAAGACAGCATACACCTGCATTAAGCTACGGAAGCTACGCAGAACTTCAGCTTACCAACCGCCAGTTTGCATTTGCCCGTGACCTTGACGGAATACGTGTGATTGTTACCGTAAATAACGATGATAATGCAGCAGATATGAGTCTTCTGGCAGGAAACTGTGCAGAATATATCGGAACCCTCACAGGCCGTAAAGTACCTGTTCAGGGTGGACGTATCAATGTAACAGTAGCCGCAAACAGCGGTGAAATCTGGATTCCGGCAGGTGAAATGCCAGAATATATACCAGTAAAAACAGAAACTGCAGATATCAAAAAAGTACAGGAAGAAACAAAAGAAACAACTTCCACACAGACTGAGTCTCCTGCACAGAAAACAATAACCGCAACAGAAGAAACCGCAGCAGCAAAAGCAGAAGATATTCAGCCCGAAAAAACTTCCGATACTTCAGCCACATCAGCAGAAAACAGTTTTCCGGAAAATACGGAATCCGCTGCTGAAACGGAAAAAACAGTAATTGTAGATCTGAATAAATCCCCGGAAGACATGACTGTAGATGAATTACAGCAGGCAATCCTTGCCAAAATGGCAGGCAATGGTCCTGTCACAGACCAGATGAAGAAAACAGTATATGATAATATCTGGCATGATTCTCTGGTAAACTGGCTCAAGAGCTTCCACTGATCAGATTATCGTTAATATTTTTCATCTTTTCTTCCGGTAACAAAAGACGAAATTTCCTTATGGCAATTTTTTTGCCGTTGACTAAATATTTTTTTGGTGGTAAGATATGGATAGAGACCATCAATCACACTAAATCGTACGGGAGGAATTCACTCATGAAAACACTTGAAACAAAAAAAGCACCAGCAGCAATCGGACCATATTCTCAGGCAAAAATGACAGGAAACTTCTTATTTGCATCCGGTCAGATTCCGGTAGACCCGGCTACAGGCGAAGTTGCAGGCGATAAAATCGAAACACAGGCAGAACAGTCCTGCAAGAATGTAGGAGCAATTCTTGAAGAAGCCGGACTTACATTTGACAATGTCATCAAGACTACATGCTTCCTTGCTGATATGGCAGATTTCGCAGCATTCAACGCTGTGTATGAGAAATACTTCACAAGCAAACCAGCCCGCTCCTGCGTTGCTGTAAAACAGCTTCCGAAAAACGTACTCTGCGAAGTGGAAGCTATCGCTGTAGCTGAGTAATTCAGCCAAACCACAATATAAAATAAATATTCCAAAACAATTTCTGAATCTGATTCAGATGGGGAAAACAGCCAGGAAAAATCCACCTGGCTGTTTTTTGTTTTCAGGCTACCTGCGATTACTGATATTTGCTATAATAGTATAAAAGAATTCTGGCAAAATGAAAGGTAAAAGTTATGAGATCAATATCCATATATGCACTTACAAGAAATCAGAATAAGGACTCTCTGTCAAAACTGGAACGTCAGTTATCCGGCCGGGAATACTTCCTCAAAATACGGGAATGGGAACTTCAGAGTATGAAAGCACTGGTACGCCAGTTAGAATCACATATGACTAAAGTCTGTTCCCTACGCTTTTTCTATTCCTACCAGATTCCAAAACTCGGGAAAGAATTTGATCTTCTCCAGATCAAAGACGACCAGATCATAAATATTGAACTGAAAAGCGGAGCTGTATCTGAGGAGGCAATTCGTAAACAGCTTATGCAGAACCGTTATTACCTTTCCGTTCTCGGACGCTCCATACAGTCTTATACGTATATCAGCAGTCAGAATCGCCTTGTCAGGCTTACCAACCATGATCATATTGCAGAAGCCGACTGGACAGAGCTGTGTAGATTACTGCAACAGGAGAGCAGTGATTATCAGGGGAATATTGACGATCTGTTTCAGGCCGAATTATATCTGATTTCTCCAATCACAGAACCGGCCCGTTTCCTGAAAAAAGAATACTTCCTGACTTCCCAGCAGCGGGATATCCAGCGCCAGATCTTAAAAAAACTCCATATCAGCCGATTCGGATATTTCTGTTTTACCGGACTTCCCGGAACAGGAAAAACATTGCTTCTCTATGATATTGCCATGAAATTGTCCAGGCGTCAGCAGATATGCATGATTCACTGCGGCAGTGCCGGAAAAGAATGGAAAATATTGCATAAACGTTTACAGCGTATTGCTTTTCTTTCGGACAATCAACTGACCGAAAATACAGAGCTGAAACATTACAGTGCCGTTCTGGTAGACGAAGCACATTTGCTTTCTTCAGAAAAACTGCAGATTCTGTTAACGCAATCGGAGGGGGAGTTTCCCATAATATTTTCCAGTGATTCCGAAGATGCCATATATCCTGAAGAATTAGGTGTAAATACATTAAATCTTATAGAAAACCTGCCGGAAATTCAGATGTTTCACTTAACCAACCGCATCCGTACCAACGCGGAGCTTTCCTCATTTATCCAGAATATGATACACCTTACAGACCGAAAAACCTCCAAACCCTATCCGCATGTTTCTGTTGTATATGCAAATAATGAAGAGGAGACTGCTGCCTTACTGGAAGATTATATGCATCAGGGCTATGAATATGAGATTACTGCTGAGAGAGACATAAAACGTCTTGTTATCATATTGGACGAACGATATTACTATGACCAGAACAGATATCTGCGTTCAAAATATTTCAATAAAGAAGGCAGGTCTGATGTCCGTAATTTATTTCACCAGCTGAATCAGGCCAAAGAGGAACTTTCTATAATTGTCAGAGAAAATACATATGTGTACGAGACATTACTCACGCTTTTACAGCCTGATACTGTCAGATAAAAACTGTCTTGTAAAGGTACCTCATTAATGTTAAGATAAAATTAATAAAAGAGATTTTGACAACACTCATCAAAAAATTAAAACCGAGGTGATATCATGAGAACTATAGGAAACATCCTCTGGTTCTTATTTGGAGGATTAATTGGCGGGCTTTCCTGGGTTTTTGCAGGATGTGTCTGGTGTATTACAATCGTCGGAATCCCTGTCGGACTGCAGTGCTTTAAGTTTGCTTCTCTGGCATTCTGGCCGTTCGGAAAAGATATTGTGTATGGAAACGGTATGTTTTCATTCCTGGTCAATCTGATATGGCTTCTGTTTTTTGGATGGGAGATGGCACTTGGGAATCTAATTTTCGGCCTTCTGTGGTGCATTACAATTGTAGGAATTCCGTTCGGAAAACAATTTTTCAAAATGGCAAAGCTATCTCTTATGCCGTTTGGAGCAAGTATAGTTGGATGATAACAGAATTGCCTGTAAATATATAAAATAGCAGATAAATATCCATACAAATATATAGACATATGAAACAGGTAAGGGTATAATAATTATAAGTAATCCGAAAAACCTTGTATCTATGGGTAAGGTTTTCTGAAGTAAAAAACGCAATGGAGGAATGAAAATGAAAAAAAGTCTAAAACGCATAGCCGCTGTTTTTCTGGCTATCATGATCACTGTTACGCTTTACCAGCCAGCTCAGGCCGCTTCCGGCAAATACACCGGTACCTACACGAAAACATGGTCTGTTTCAAGTAATATGACGGTCACCATCAAGCCAAGCTATTCCGTCATTGTAAATAAGGTTACCAGTACAAAAGTCAGGCTTCAGCTTGAAAAACTGGGAGTCAATGGTTCGCCTATCTATGCGACTGCTCCCATTACAGCGAAGCGTAAAGGAAACACAGTTTCTTTTAAGTGGAAAGATACATGGGGAAATTCCGGCACTGGAACATTAAAATTGTACAAAGGATATGTCAAGTTGAAAGTAAAGCAGACACATACCGCCAGGTGGAATCGGAGCACTCTGGATACAGGCGGAAAATACATGAAAATCTACCGTAAGAGTGGTAATACAAAAATGGACAATATAGAATTATAAAAGCAGGGCAGAAACAGTTTTAATGCTGTTTCTGCCCTTTTTTGGTTAATAGATTTTTGTCATTTTAGAAGTATCTAAAAAATTTATTTTCTGGATTTCTCCAATGTCTCCGGTACTCACATCCGGACAAAACGTGTAATCTTTTGACTGATTCCCAATAGTCACACGTGCATACCAGTGCTCGTTCCAGCTACCGTCGTAATAAAGGTTGCTGATCTTGTCGAAACCACCGATCTCTTTTGCTATGGGACACAGGATTGTTGGGGTTGTAAGGGAATCAAACCGCCAGCTTTTAACAACCGTAGCAAGAATTCCCTCACCTCTATAGGAAGGCCGCTGAAAAAGTCCTTTTTGTGTATAAATTAACACAAAATAAAGTGTATCACTCAACCTTGGGACACTATATATAGTATGCAGAAACAGTTTTTCGGTGGTTTTCTTCAAGATTGAGGGGCAGGGTAGTATTTTTTAGATAATTCAGCGGTGGAAGAAAAAATAATCAAAAACATCATTGAAATGACCGAGACTGTGTAATATACTTTTCTTATAAGACATTAAGGAGAGAATTCGTATTTTATGAATATGCATTGGCGGAGCAGCCGTTACATATGGAAATAAAAAATATTTGTTAAAACGGAGGAAGTACAAATGAAAAGAAAAAGGATCACTGCGGCACTGTTAACCGGCATCATGTTATGCAGTTCTATCCCCATGAATATCCGGGCCTCTGATCTGGATGCAATATTTGATGACGGGGAGGCTGCCGCGGAGGATACGGATGGACTTGTTACCGAATCCAATAATACAGATATGTATGATGTCTCGGAAGAAGACTGCAATACTACAGATTCATTTACAGATGATGAGTTCTCAGACTCTGTTGGTGTGGAATCCGAGGAGGAAGCGGATGCAGGACAGATGAGATACGTAAATAAGTCCAAAATATACGATGATGTCAAATGGCTTATGTTGAATACGGATTACGCTTCCTATCCTTTGCTTGAATATGATGATCCGGTCAATCTGGCTGCAGGATTCAGTAAAACACCGGGAGGAGTTCTGCAGGCATTTATTAAAACTTATGGAGATATTAATACCAAAAACAAGCTTTGGGAGCAGGAATATGAAGAAATACTGATCGATCTGCTGGCTGACAATTCCATCCGTAAGAGAATAACAGATGCATGGGATGAAGATCTAGCCAGTATTGTATCAGAATTTGAAGAGGAAATTGATACAGAGGTTCTTGATAAACTTAGTTTCTCCATGAGTGCTTTCACAGATTCGATCCGTAACGATATTAAAAAGGATGTAAGTAAAATTCTGATCTTGTCATCTATAGCGGACAATACCGATGACAGGAACTTGAGAAAAGCTTGCCAGATATGCATGGCAGATTCTCTTAATTCCACTTTCAATGCAATTGAGGATTTTTTAATTGATGATGCGGTTAAAAAAGGAAAAAAACTTCTTGTTAAAAAACAGGCAATAAAAAAGAAAGTGTTAACAACATCCCTAAAAAAAGACTATCTTGGTTCTATCTGTACAAAATTTCAGCTGGGGACTGTTGCCACTCTGGTAAGTGAAATTCTTCTTGTTAAAGACATTGTGTCCTTTGCTTCAGGAATTAATAAAAGAGTTGACAACTACCTGAAAACCGTTTCCTTAAGTTTTGTCTGTGATGCTTCCATGAAAGCTTATAACAAAAAGATATCAGCTTTGAAATCTGGGGATACAAATGCAGCTTCAGATATCTACATCCTGTTTCAATTTATCCTGAGTGCAAAACAGATGTCTTATGAAACAATGGAAGGAATGTTTACCGGATTTACCTGGGATAAGATCATGGAATCTGACCAGTATTTGAAGATGAATACGGAAAAGATATCCGATATTACAATTAGAAACTATACAAAAGTAAAACTTACCTCCCTGAAGCCTGATACGGATACCACAAAGATCGCACTGAAAGTAAAGGAGAAAAAAGAGTTCCCTTGTACAGGCATCAGTTATCTGTCAAACGTAAAGTATTCTTCTGATAACAAGAAAGTAGCAAAAGTCAATTCTTCCGGCGATATCCAGGCGAAAAAAGCTGGTACGACTTACATCAGGTGTAAAGTTGAGCAATATGGTGATACGTATAATCTTGTCTGCAAGGTAACGGTCAAAAAAGAAGGAAATACCAAAGATCCAACTTCTGCTTACCGGAATCTGATACAAAGTTATGAGAAAAAATATGGGGAAGCTCAGTTAAACGAGCAGAAACAGTTCTGGACGGGACTATGCTATGCCAAGTTGTTGGACTTCAATAATGATGGAATAAACGAACTTATCCTGGCATACCAAACAGAAAAGTATAACAAAGACAAAGTTCAATATCATGTAGAATTGTGGAAGTATGACGGAAAATCTGCAAAACGGGTCACATCACGAATTTCGTGGTCAGGAAACAATATACCATATTTTGGAGGTTTGGGTATATGTAAATACAACGGAAAATATCTGTTAGAACTGACTGGTAATGCGTGTTGGGATAATTATTACTATGGAACCCAAAAAGATGGATCTGTTGGAATGGTCCACAAATTCATCTGGAAGGGGGATGCAATGGAAGGAGACTGGTACATGGACGGCAAGAAAGTTTCAGGAAATATATATGGAACTTATTACAAGAAATATCATGCCAATGCTACATGGTATAGCTTTGCTCAGTCATCAAATAACAGCTTAATAAGAAAAGAACTTTCAAACACCAAAAAGAAATTAGGGATGTAATTTTTGCCTGGTTATTGCAGGGCATGCATGAAGCCTTTTCAAGCCTAAGTTGTATCTATCGGGCATTTTCGAGGAAATTCATCCGAATAAAAGAGGGAACAAATGAAAACAGAAGAGATAAAACAAAACTCACTTATACAGAAATCAGTATTTATACTGATGATAATGGCATTATGGATATGCATGGGGACAGGATTTACAGTAAATGCAGCACAAAAAGAAGATACCAATCATTTAAAAATATATGATGGGCAGTCCGTAGAAGCAAGCCATATTCAGTTTAAGGCGGAGATAACCTCTCCAGACACTAATATAATAGATGTCTATCGTTCAGAAAAGCCGGTATCCCAAGGTGGAAAATTAAAAAAACTGGATAGTTTCAGGGTAGTAGGAGATCTTTGGAAAGTCCTCGGCGACAACCTGTATATGAACTACGGGGATAATTTTAAGGTGCAATGCTATTCCAATGATGTGTATGTGGAAGGAAATCTGACTTTTGTAGATACTACGACAAAAGCTGGACATCAATATTCCTACAGACTGGTTTATGGGGATAAGGTGTATGATCCGGATAGCGGAGAATACAGTGTGGAAGTCGTATCAAATATCATTGATGTAAAGGCCAATCTGCAGACACCGGAGCTTTACAAATGTTACTCTACGGACAATAAGACCGTAAATCTTTCCTGGAGCTATATTGCACAGGCAGATGGCTATAGAGTGTATCGATATGATAATGGAAAGTGGTCGTTCCTGAAAAATGTCAAAAAAAGAAATGTGATCACCACAACTGACAAAAATGTACAGACAGGAAAGACTTATCAATACAGAGTTCTGGCGTACAGGGTTATAAAGGGCAAAAACATTTACAGTTCCAAAAGTAAAGCCCGAAAGATCACTTTAAAAACAGCAACTGTAAAAGGTGATTATCAATATGGCAGCGTCTACGGTCCATATCTGGATACACAGCATCTGGCACAAGTCCGGAGTGTTGTCCAGAGTTTTAAAATCAATTACATCCGTAAAGGAATGTCAGACTATGACAGGGTACTGACTGCATATA
>ENA-OPBL01001255-OPBL01001255.1-human-gut-metagenome-genome-assembly--contig:-NODE-1255-length-23407-cov-3.028649_pt1 | contig 23407 bp, 26 predicted proteins | sample MGYA00241073_ERZ501461 | MGnify/ENA primary metagenome ERZ501461 (study PRJEB25962, sample SAMEA2042630) | human gut metagenome | biome: human gut; feature: human-associated habitat; material: faeces... | reverse complement strand
CCACTCTTCCACTGCCTGTATTTCTTCCTCTGTCCGTCCGTCAAAATTTGTACCCTTTGGAACTCGGCGGCGTACCATTTTATTTGTTACCTCGTTTGTGCCACGCTCCCAACTGCTGTACGGGTGGCAATAATACATTTTGGTTCTTTTCCCCTCGCCTATCGCTGAACGCTCCAACTCTGCGCAATACGCAAACTCTGTGCCGTTGTCTACTGTGATACTCTTAAACACCGTCTTAAACATTTCGCCCCAGCGTTTCTCTAATCTGTCAACTGCTGCCACTACTGCCTCTGCACTGTGATCTGGCAATTTAAAAATAATTTCTGCTCGTGTCTTTCGCTCCGTGAGTGTCAGCAATGTATTTTTCGATTTCCCCCGCTGTCCTATTACGCTATCCATTTCCCAATGTCCGAACTCTTCCCGGTTGTTTATTGCTTCTGGTCTGTTTTCTATGCTTTCCCCTGCTTCTACCCTTTTCTGTTTCTTTACCTTATTATATTTGCGCTTTTTGTTCTTCTTTACTGGCAAATCCTTATTTGTTACCTTTAAAAAGATTCCCTTATCAATATAGCTGTATACTGTAGTGGTGCATATTCTGGTTTGAAATTCTCCCCAGCGTCCCTCTGCTGTCAGTTCCCCTATGATTGCGTCCGGGCTGTAATCTTCATTTATTATTTTGTCCTCTATGTAATTTGCCAGCTTAATATCATTTCCTATCTTTAATTGTGTTCCTCGCACTTTTAAATTTTCCTCATATTTCCGTTGTGCAAGGTCTGCGCTGTATCTCATTTCTCTTGTATAATCACTGTTCAAATGTTCATATTGCCCACGCTTCAACTCGTTATAAATCGTACTGCGGTGTACATTTAAAATCTCTGCAATCTCTACAACCTTGTGCCCTGCATTATACAAGGCTTCTAATCTGATTCTATCATTGTGTTTTAATTGTCTGCTACCCTTTTGATTTGCCATGTTCCCGCCCTCTTTCGTAAAACAAGCCGCAGGCGTTGTTGTCCTGCGGCTCTCTGTGTGCTTTTTGCTATTTGCCCTGCAATATCTTTTCTACTATCAGCTTTTCAATGTAATGCGGGCAGCTCCGTATCCCGTTCTCCCAGTTTGTCAGCGTTCTATATGGTATCTCTAACCATTCCGATACCTCACGCCTGCTCATGCCCCGCTGTTTGCGTGCCTCTTCAATCGTCATTTTATCACGCCCCTTGATTTTCTGTTTTATTCCTGCTATATTTACATTATAGCACTTGGGGCGGTTAGCAGGATTGTTTAGGTATCCGCCCCTCGTGTGTTCCCTTTATTCTATTTTATTTTCTTACTTCTTCAAGAATCTTTTCTATATGTTCTACTGTATGTGTTTCCCCGTTTGTTCTTGCTACTTCTCTAATTGATACCAACATTGCTATTAAATCGGCTTTGCTCATTTCTTCGTTCTCCATTTTTAACTCCTTTCCTGCTGTTCCCTTGCTACAATTATATTATATACCCATTGAGTACATTTGTCAATCATTTTTTACTCATTGGGTGTATTTTTTATAAAGAAAAACACCATAACTATTGTTACAGTGTCCCGCTTTCGTCTGTCAGCCATTCCATGCTTACGCCCAACGCTTTAGAAAATATTTTCAATTCGTAATCTGTTACAATTCTTGTGCCCCGCTCTATCCGGCTTATCGAATCTCTTTCTATTGTAACCCCAGCTACCTGCATACGTGCTGCTAAATCGCTTTGTGTAATTCTATTTTTCGCTCTCGCCAACCTTATGCGTTCCCCACATAAATTATCTTTCCCTTTGTATGCGTATATTTTCATTCAGTACGCCCCTATCGTCTTTGTGTTAATAATCAGAATTTTTCTTGACTTTACCACATTTCAAAAGCATAATTGTGTTAAAGGTCAGCATGACTATAATTTTCAAACGAAAGAGGGTATTTACTATGTTCATTTCTATCGGTATTGATGAAAACGGGAAACCTTTTGTTGCTACGTCTGATAAATCAGAAAAACCCAGCCGCCCAAATAAAGGGCACAGCCTCATTGCCGCACCAGATACTTATACGGTAATCGACATTGAAACAACCGGGCTGGACTCCCGTTATTGTGAAATCATCGAACTATCCGCACTGCGCTACTCAAACGGTTCTTTAGTTGATTCTTTTACTACTCTTGTTAAACCCACCGAACCTATTGACAGCTTTATAACCGAATTGACCGGGATAACAAACGATCTGGTTGCTGATGCTCCCACCATTTCCGATGCAATTAAATCTTTCTATGATTTTGTCGGTTCTGATATCCTTGTAGGATATAACGTAAATTTCGATATCAATTTTATTTATGACGTATTGCAGGATACGCACAGCATTGATTTTACCAATTCCTTTGTTGATGTAATGCGCTTTGCAAGGAAACTGCTGCCGGAACTGAAAAACCACAAACTAGAAACGGTTGCCGCTCATTATAAAGTTTCTTCCCCGGCGCACCGCTCCTATGCTGATTGTGAAGCCTGCAACACCTGCTATCAAGCATTGCTTTCTGATGCAATTTCACAATACGGGGACTTTGACAGCTTTAAGGCTTCTTATTCCAGCCGCCAGCTACATGCAAAAGATATTACGGCAACTACAGATAATTTTGATATCAGCCACCCGCTTTACGGCAAGCTCTGTGTATTCACTGGCACATTAGAAAAGATGCAGCGTAAAGATGCCATGCAACTTGTGGTAAACCTCGGCGGGCAGTGCGGGGATAACGTCACAGCCAAAACAAATTATTTAATTCTCGGCAATAATGATTTTTGCAGTCTCATAAAAGACGGTAAAAGCAATAAACAGAAAAAGGCTGAATCACTTATTTTAAAAGGCAAGGACATACAGATTTTATCTGAAAACGTATTTTATGATCTGGTTTTAAATCAGTAGGCAAAAAGGGTAACGGCTCACACCGCTACCCTTTCTTTTATCCTCTCATTGTTTCTAATGCTTTTTCAATATTGCTATCGCTCAATAATTCATTGCATCGTTTCTGCTGTGCTTCTCCTGTGGCTTCTACATCGTATGCCGGGCACTCGTCACAGCCTTTATTGTGCCCGCTACATATTACCAACGCCGCCAAAACTCTGCCCGCTGTTTGTGCGTCCATATTATGCTCTTTTCAGATAATCGCTATGGCAGTATCCCGTTACGTTTCCGCAGGCAACATACAGCCATTTTGCACCTGTCCCCTTTTCTTTGTTGTAATATCCGTAACAATGTACTTTGCCACCCTCTGCGATAGTTCCATAGTCCGCTTTTGTTTTTCCTGCTCCTGCTCTCATGTGCAATTTGTCCGCTGTAACAACATATGCACCCGCCAGCGTCTTATCAAAACACAACGCTGATTCTGGTTTCTGCGTCTGCTTTAATCCACTGCTGCCGCTTGTGCTGGTACTGTTGTTTTTGCTGTTGGCGGTATATGTATAATACTTATTGTTTGTATTCGATGTATAAGCATAGCCGCAAGATGCGCCCGCCCATACAATCTTATACCAGCCATTTGCCAACACCTCCAGCACTTCTACTTTTGTGCCCGCTTTAATCGAACTGTATACAGTATTGCTCTTTACTTCTGCTACGCTTCTGATGTTCATATCGCATTTTGCAACCGCTGTACCAATTCCTTTGCCAGAATAGTTGTTATTTCCGGCGTACCCGCCAATCCCGGCTTTTGCAAGCGTCTGTGCTGCGTATGTTCCATTTGTCAGCCCGCATACGGTGTGTGAGCTTTCTTTTACATAGATTGCACCTCTTACACAGTAATTTTCATTTTTCAGAAATGCACTGTCTGTAATGATTTTGTAGCCCGCAGCCTTTAATGCGTTACGCATGGTTGCTGTAGTCCACCCATTACTGCCATGCGTTACGCCTGCTGCGCCAGATGCAAGAGGCCAAGCTGCAGCAGATGCGCTTTGTCAACGATGCAAGCCACGAGCTGCGCACGCCCATCGCGGTGATTCAGGGCTACGTGAACATGCTCGACCGCTGGGGCAAAGACGACCCGGACGTGCTGGCGGAATCCATCGCGTCCCTCAAGGCCGAAAGCGAGCACATGCAGGAGCTCGTGGAGCAGCTGCTGTTTTTGGCGCGCGGCGATGCCGGGCGCACGGTCCTGCGGCGTGCGCATACCAACCTGGCTGCACTGGTCGGCGAGGTTTGCGAAGAATCGCAGATGATCGATGCCGGGCACACGTATCGGCTGGCCTTTGACGCTGCGCTTATCAGCGACCCGCGCTGCGACGCGCCCGTCGACGTGGCGCTCGTGAAGCAGGCTCTGCGCGTGATCGTGCAAAACGCCGCCAAGTATTCGGACGCGGGCACGCCCATCTCGTTTGGCGTAGCGCCGGATGCGGGCACGGGCACGATCGACATAAGCGTTGAGGACGAGGGCATCGGCATGAACCAGGAATCCGCAGCTCACGCGTTCGAGCGGTTCTACCGTGCCGACAACGCGCGCGATGCCGGCGCACAGGGTTCGGGTCTGGGGCTTGCGATCGCCAAGTGGATCGTCGACAGCCACGGCGGCGTCATCGGTGTGACCTCGGTCGAAGGGGTCGGCAGCCGCTTTACGATTCGCCTGCCGCGGCAGGAAGCCCCTCGGCATAAATAAAGGGATAGGGCCACGCGGCCCTATCCCTTTTTGCCAGCTATGGCAGCTTGTGCGCTACTCGCGGCACAGGTGCACGGCGAAACCGGCGAACTCGCGCTTAAAGTACACGAGCTTGGTACCACCGTCGGGCAGCAGCGCGCGCGACTCTTCGTTGACCTCGAGCCCGCGCTCGGCAAACCACTTCTCAGCTGCATCGATGTCGTTAACGGCAAAGCCGATGTGGCCCTTGGTGCCACGACCGTTCTGCTTCATGATCTCGACCAGCGAATCGTTGAAGTACGAAACCGGGGTCTCGATGACGGGCAGGCCCATCATCGTCGAGAACAGCTCCGCGATCTCCAGGGCGTCTGCCGGGTCGGTGGCGTTAATGCCCACATGGGCAACGCGCATACCAAAGAGCTCTACCGGGTTGGCGTTCTGCTCACTCATGCAGTCAGCGCCTACTGAGCCATGACGTCGAGAACGGCCTTCTCGGCGGCAACGCGGTTCATGCCGGTCATGAAGGGCACGCCACTCACGTACGGGCAGGTGAGGCCCTCGGGGGCAACGGTGGTGGCGATCAGCAGGTCAGCGCCCTCGTCGCAGTAATCCTTGGCCTCGGAGATGGCGCACTGCACGATCTCGTACTTGTCGGCATAACCGTTGGCGTCGAGCAGAGTAGCGACCTTCTGGGCAACGAGCGTGGAAGTAGCAGCGCCAGCACCGCAAGCCAAAACGATCTTCTTCATAGGTAATGTCTCCCTTCATGGTTTACTTTAGGTAAGTGTACCGCAGCGAGCGATGGCACTCGGCCTCGATGAGCTTTTATGCCAGTTTGCTTGCGCGCTGCGTATAATACATCTAGTACGTGTTGTCATACCGCTCGCTTTATGAGCGACTAAGGACCCTAATATGCCCGATTCCCGCACACTCTGGACCGCCGTCGTTATCATCTGCATCGCCGTGTCGGTGTTCTTTAGCGTCAAAAAACGCACCACGTTTAAACGCCTGCAGCAATTGATGGCCGCCAAGCAGTGGGACGAGTTCGATCGTTTGCTCGACGGCAAACTCACCAGCATGCTGTACCCGCGCTACAACCGCGACTACCTGCGCCTGAACTCCTATCTGCTGCGCGAGGACCATAAGCGCGCCGACGAGATGTTCGACCTGCTACTGGGACTCAACCTGCCCAAGATGCAGCGCGTCGACCTGGTAATCAAAGCTTTTAACTACTACGTTGGCCAGGAGGACCGCAAAAAGGCCAAGGAGTTGCTGCACGAGATCAAGGGCTTTGAGGGCGGTCAGGCCGAGGCAGTCGCACACGAATGCCAGCTGATGTACGACACGATGATCCTCAAGCGCCACAACGACATTCCCGAGCTGGAGCGCATGCTCGAGGATGTCGGCGACGACCCGGTCAAGCGCTGCCGACTGGAGTACCTGCTGGCCCTGCAGTATCAAAACAAGGGCGACGAGGCAAAGTTCCAAGAGTTCCTGGAGAAGTCGGGCCAACACTCGATGGCCGTCAACGCGTAACGGACGGCTTGTGCTAGACTTCTAGTCTCACGGGGGCGTGGCGGAATTGGCATACGCAGGAGACTTAAAATCTCTCGCCGCAAGGATTGTGGGTTCGAGTCCCACCGCCCCTACCATATGGAGCTTTCGAGCCCGTGTCCCCAAGGGATGCGGGCTCGTTTCTTTTACACGCCGGCGGGGCTCTAAGTTGCGGTGGAATAGTTCCTGTTTTGGCAGTTTATCAGCCCATTTAGGAACTATTCCACCGCAACTTAGGTTGGTATTTACACATTTTCCGATGGAAAAACGTGGCTGTCTCGCACATTTTCCGATGGAAAAACGTGGTTGTCTCCCACATTTTCCGATGGAAACTCCCAAATGGCCTTATACTAGCCGAGAGGGTTGGGAGGCAATATGCAGCGACAGCTTATGAGTGAACTTATCGCTTGGAAATCAAGGGCGAATCGCAAACCTCTCTTGCTTAAGGGAGCCCGCCAGACAGGAAAGACTTGGCTTCTTAACGAATTCGCAAGCCAGCAGTATCGAAACGTCATTCGTTTTGACTTTATGCTCGAGCCGAGCACACGCTCGCTGTTCGATGGGAACCTCGACCCCAAGCGCATCATCTCCCAGATAGAACTCCTACGTGGCCAAACCGTAACGCCGGAAGACACGCTCATCATCTTCGACGAGATCCAAGAGGCGCCACGCGGGATCACCTCGCTCAAGTACTTCAACGAGCTTGCACCCGAATACCACATCGTGGCAGCCGGTTCCTATATGGGCCTCGCGCTCCGACGCGAAAACGAGTCATTTCCCGTCGGCAAAATCGACCAGCTCACCATGCGTCCCATGGGGTTTGCCGAGTTCGTTCGTGCCGTCGACGGCAACCCGCTCGCCGACGCCATCCTTGCCGCAGACATGAACCTTCTAGCAAACGTTACCGAAAAGCTCGAGCACTTGCTCAAGGAATACCTTGTTGTCGGCGGTATGCCCGAAGTTGTCTCCACTTTCGCCGAGACACGCGACTTCATCGAAGCCCGAAGGCTTCAACAGCAAATCATCGAGGCTTACGAATCCGATTTTGGCAAACATGCACCCGCCCGCATCGTCGAGCGCATGAGGTTGGTTTGGAAATCCCTTCCCGGCCAGCTTGCAAAGGAGAACAAGAAGTTTGTCTATGGCGCCCTTCGCCCCGGAGCGCGCGCACGCGATTTCGAGGAAAGCCTCCAGTGGCTCACGGACTACGGAATCGTTCATAAGGTGCCACGTGTTTCCGCTCTAAAGGCGCCGCTCTCGAGCTACGAAGACCTCTCGGGCTTCAAACTGTTCTGCATCGACACCGGCATCCTCGGAGCGCTCTCCGGTCTCTCTCCGGCCATCGTTCTTAACGGATCCGCTGTTTTTACCGAGTTTAAAGGTTCGCTGACCGAACAATACGTCGCGCAGGAGCTTTTGCTCCAGGACAAAACTCCCGCATATTGGTCCTCTACCTCTGGCAATGCCGAAACCGACTTTGCCATCGACCATGCGGGAACCGTGCTTCCGCTTGAGGTCAAGGCGGCAGAGAACCTTAAAGCGAAGAGTCTGAAAATAGCCTGCGAAAAATTCAAGCTCGAGCGTTGCGTGAGGAGCTCACTGGCGGCATATAGAGACGAGGGCATGCTCGTCAATATTCCGCTTTGGGAGATTGGGCAAATCGACAAGCTGGCATAGGCGCTGTGGGGACGCCCCGCAAGGACTGTCCCCAGGTGCCGGCAGAAAAGGAACGTCCCCAAGTGCCGGCTGTTGAGTTGCGGTGGAATAGGGACTGTTTGGTGCCCGAAAGGGCGATTTTAGTCCGTATTTCACCGCAACTTATTTAGAGGGTGCTGAGAGTGGGGGTCCAGGCGATGGTGGGAGTCGCGCCGTCGAGAACCTCGTTGATGGTGGCGGCCATGCCAGCGAGTAGGCTGTTCTCGCTTACGGTGAGCGCATCGTAGCCACCGGCGCGCATGAGCTCGCGAATCACCACGGCGCCGGCCAGAATCACGCCCGCGCGCTTGGGCTGCACGCCCGGCAGCGCAGCGATACCCTCCACATCCAGCGTAGATATACGATCGATGGCGGCCGAGATCTGCTCCATCGAAAGCTCGCGCAGGTGCACAAAGCTCGAGTCGTACGGCTCCAGTTCGTGGACCAGCGCCACGAGCGTGGTGACGGTACCGCCCACCGCGACGAGGCGCTCGGCGCGCTCAAAGTCGACAGGCAGGCCCTCAAAATAGGCGGAGAACTGCTCGCCCGCCCATACGCCAGCGGCGGCAAGTTCACCGTCCGTTGGCGGCAGCGCCGAGAAAAACCGCTCCGTCACGCGACGGCAACCGATGTCCAGTGAGCGCGTTCCCTCCAGCGCAAAGACCCCGCGCTCAGGCACATAGACGCCCGTCGCGAGCTCCGTGGAGCCACCGCCCGAATCGGCGACGATGATGCGCTCGCCAGCAAAGTCGTGTGCCACGCCAAAAAACGTCAGGCGCGCCTCGACCTCGCCCGGAATCACCTGCGGCTCAAGCCCCAGCTCGTGCAGGCCGTCCAGCAGCAGGGCGGCGTTGGACGCATCGCGCGCGGCGCTCGTGCACGTGGTGCAGATGCACGCGGCGCCAAAGGTACGCGCCTCGTCCACAAACATACGGCACGCAGCGAGTACACGCTCGACAGCCGCCTCGCAAAAGCGACCCGTCGCGTCCACGCCCTCGCCCAGGTCGGTAATCTCGGTATGCTTGGACGATTCCACAATCGCTCCGCCCTCGACCTGGGCCAACACCAGTCGCGACGACACCGTTCCCAGGTCGATCGCGGCTACCTTATAGCGTTTGCAATTTGTCATTGCGGGCTCCCCTCCGGGCGCTATTTGCCGTTGGACACGACCGTCTGGCCCTCGACGCCGTTAAACCCAAACAGCATGTCGAGCGCTTGGATGTACCACGGCGCGTCCTTACCGACTTCTTCGATTTCCTTGGCAACTTCGCTGGCCTTCTTGGCGTTCGACGACTTCTGGCTCGACGAGGCATCCGAATCGCCGTCCAGGCCCTGCACTTCAATCCTCTTCTCGCCGGGCATCACCAGGCCCAGGTCCTCGGATGCCGCGTCCTTGATACCCTCCTCCGAGAGCAGCTTGTCGACGCTTTTTTGCAGCTCATCATTGTATTGCTGGCGAATCTCGACCTGCTTGGCCAAGATATCGCTCGAACGCTTTGCCACGTACAGGTCGCGCACGGGGAAATACAGGCTCACGAGCACCAGGGCAACGACGATGCCGATGAATAGCCCTCGCTGAGGACCGTGGGTAAAGTCGTAGATCGCCTTGACCACCGCGTTGTCGTTGGCGTAGTGCATAAAGTCCGAGCCCGAAAGACGGTTCGAGGGCCTGCTCGACCCATCATGCGTTTGAGCCGACGAGCGCTGAGCATGCGACGAACGTGCTGGGCGCACTGGTCCATCTGTCGAAGTATTCACTTGAGCATTGGGGCGCGAGGTACTTGTCGGGCGCTGCATGGAGCGGTCGGCGCCGGCGTAGGCGGACCCACCGAGCTGCACCGTGCGCGCACGGCGAGGCGACGGCTCACGCGAACCGGCGGAATAGTACCTGTTGTCGTAAATCTGATCCATGTGCGCCTTGTGCGGTTGAGGTTTGTTTGCGCTAAGTCCTTTAGTTATAGCACGAGCGCCCGCACCGCCTTCGCCAGCCTTTGCTCGACATAAAAAAGGCGCTGAGCCATATGGCCCAGCGCCCAATGGCGGCCATCAGAAGTGGAACGGAGCCGAGTCAACCCCGCTCCCCGCGTGCACCACTTGTTTAGCGAATGTTGTAAAACGCTGCCTTGCCGGCGTAGCGCGCACTGCCCTCGAGCTCGTCCTCGATGCGAATGAGCTGGTTGTACTTGGCGATACGGTCGCTGCGGCACGGGGCGCCCGACTTGATCTGGCCGGCGTTGACGCCCACGACCAGGTCGGCGATCGTGGAGTCCTCGGTCTCGCCGGAACGGTGGCTCACGATGCAGGCGTAACCAGCCTCCTTGGCGGTCTCGATGGCCTCGAGCGACTCGGTGAGTGTGCCGATCTGGTTGACCTTGACCAGGATCGCGTTGGCGGCGCCCAGCTCGATGCCCTTCTTGAGGCGCTCGGTGTTAGTGACGAACAGGTCGTCACCCACCAGCTGCACCTTGTTGCCAATGCGGCGGGTAAGCTCGACCCATCCGCCCCAGTCCTCCTCGGCCATGCCGTCCTCGATGGAGATGATGGGATAGGTGTCGACGAGCTTCTCCCAGTAATCGACCATCTGAGCGCTCGTATACTCAACGCCCTCGCCCTTGAGCTCGTACATGCCGGTCTCGGCGTTGTAGAACTCGGTCGAGGCCGGGTCCATGGCGTACATGAAGTCGACGCCGGGCTTAAAGCCGGCCTTCTCCACGGCCTTGGTGATGTACTCGAACGGCTCGGCATTGGTCTTGAGGTTGGGCGCAAAGCCGCCCTCGTCGCCCACGCCGCCGCCCAGGCCGGCCTCGTGCAGCACGCCCTTGAGGGTGTGGTAGACCTCGGCGCACCAACGCAGGCCCTCGGCAAAGCTCGGGGCGCCCACCGGCATGATCATGAACTCCTGGAAGTCGACGTTGTTGTCGGCGTGAGCACCACCGTTCAGGATGTTCATCATGGGCGTAGGCAACAGGTTGGCGTTAACGCCGCCTACATATTTATAGAGGGGAAGCTCGGCAGATTCAGCAGCGGCCTTTGCAGCTGCAAGTGAAACGCCCAAGATCGCATTCGCGCCGAAGTTCCCCTTGTTCTCGGTGCCATCGAGCTCGATCATGGTTGCATCGATCGCGCGCTGATCGTCCGCTTCGAAGCCGATAAGGGCATCAGCGATCTCATCGTTCACATGAGAAACTGCCTTGAGCGTGCCTTTGCCGAGGTAGCGTTCGGAATCGCCATCGCGCAACTCGACCGCTTCGAATGCGCCCGTGGAAGCGCCTGAGGGAACCGCAGCGCGGCCCATCGAACCGTCGTCGAGCGTGACTTCAACTTCTACTGTCGGATTGCCGCGGGAGTCCAAAACCTCACGACCGTAAACATCAACGATGATGCCCATGGAATTCCTCCTTGATTTGCTTGCATGAGCTTGTGGTTCAAGCTTTACCCATGATACCACTCATGCGACGCGAACCAGCGTAACATGTGCCTTATTGGACAAGGAGGCACAACATTTTGTGGATGGAATGCATTCCTGCAGAACGCGTAAGAAGGAGCGCTCCGCTATCACTGCTACCAAAGATGCCTCAGAGGAACAGCACGCATAGAACGCAGGCTATGAGCGCCACCACAAGCAACGCCCAAGCGCCCGCGCGCATCGCTTGTGCGTTCAGGCTCGTGCGTTCTCCCACCCCATAACAACGAGCATCCATGGCTTCTGCCACCGAATCTGCCTGACGAAAGAAGCCGATGAAGAGCGGAATGAGCACCACCATCCAAGTCTTCAGACGCTTCCATAAGGAGCCCGATCCAAACTGAGCCCCGCGTGAAGTCTGCGCGATCTTGATCTGCCCAAGCTGCTCGAACAGCAGCGGAATGAACCGCAGCGCCAAACTGAGCGTGAACGCAATGTCATCGACCGGCACCTTGAGCGCGCGCAAAGGGCGCAAGATGGATGCGAGCGCATCGGTCAACTGCGTGGAAGTGGTCGTGAAAGTGATCACGAAGCTCGCCACGATAACGAGCGAGATGCGCACCACATACATGAGCGCATTCAGGCTGCGTGCTGCATCGAAGGGGATCGAATTACAGACCCAGATGAAGATGAGGATCGCCGTAATTCTTGAGCGGAACGCGCGAAGCGACCATGACACCCAACAGGATCGCCGCAAAGATCCCCAGACCGATCCACGTGCGCATGCAGAACAGCGCGATCGAAAAGAGCAGCAGTAGCCCCAACTTCACCCGCGCATCAAGCGCATGGATGGGACTTGCCTTCGCTATATAGGAAAGAATCTGGCTCATTCCATAAGCCTACCGTACTTCTTGTACGGCAAGATGGACAAATGGCATAAAAAGGCGCTCCGCAGGGAGCGCCTCGAGAAGTTTCGTGTTGTGCGTTTGCACGGAGAGAAGTGCTTGCTATTTGATGCCAGCTTCTTTCATCTCTTCTTCCATGAATTTCTCTTCCTTTTCCTCTACCGCATCAGCTTGTTCTTCTGCTTTGAGGGCATCGAGATCTTCTTTTACTTCGTCGGGACTCATGATGAACACCACCTTCCGAATCAGGGATCAATACCATTTCCAGGGCTATTCTCTCGCTTTTAGCTCAAGTAAAAGACCTGCGCAACGAAGCTTTACCGGTTCTTAGAAAAGCCGTTTTCGTTCCGTAACTTTTCCGAACAGACTAGGTGACAAACTACCCAACCCCTAACACACTCAGCCTGTTGCCAAAGAGATGTCGAACGACCGGGTAGTTTGTCATCAGTGGCATCAAAACTTGCCGATATCGGCAAAAAACCACCTGGTTTGATATACTTTGTACGAGACAACTTGCCGGTATCGGCAAAAACCAGGGGATCGAAATGGACTATCTTTCTGCAACAGAAATCGCGAATCTTTGGGACGTTTCCGAGCGAACCGTAAGGAACTATTGTGCCCAGGGCAAGATTCCTGGCGCCTTCAAAACAGGGAAAACGTGGAGCATCCCCTCAACTGCAGTCAAACCAACACGCTCGAAGTGGCGTACGGTCTCCCCTTTGCTTGAGCGCTTCAGAAAAGAACAAGAGACGCAGCTGAAAGGCGGCATCTATCACCGAACGCAGATCGAACTTACCTACAATTCCAACCACATTGAGGGAAGTCAGCTTTCAGAGGAGCAAACGCGTCTTATCTTCGAAACACATACGATCGGGCTCGAAGAGGGCACTATCAGAATTGATGACATCGTTGAGACCAGCAACCATTTCAGAGCGATCGACTATATTATCGACCACGCTCAGCAGCCTCTTTCACAGGCAATGATCAAAGATCTGCATCGTATCTTGAAGACCTCGACCACCGATTCAGTAAAAGACTGGTTTGCCGTAGGAGACTACAAGCTCTATCCCAATGAAGTTGGCGGCAGAGCAACCGCAGAACCCGAAGAAGTCGAGAGCAAGATGAAAGAGCTCTTGGCAAATTATGCCAAGATTACGCAGCCTGATCTGAATAGCATCATCGACTTTCACGTGAAGTTCGAGCGCATCCATCCATTCCAAGACGGAAATGGGCGCGTAGGACGCCTCATCATGTTCAAAGAATGCCTTGCGAACAACATCGTGCCATTCATCATTACTGATGAGATGAAGCGCTACTACTATCGTGGGCTGCAGGAATGGAATCGCGAACCAGGTTTCCTTACCGACACGGTCCTAACTGCCCAGGATCGCTTCAAAACCCACCTCGACTACTTCCGCATCCCCTACGAAGCGTAAAAAGAAAAGAGGGCTTTACCCTCTTTTCCTAGTAGCTTTCAAGTGGTTCGAGCCCAAGCATCGCCCTTACTTCATTAGGGTGTAACACTCGCGATCACCTTTTGAGTAAATCACTGCATGACGATTCGAGCACACAAGATGAAAACCCAAGTAATCTACCATCCTTAATTTATATCGATATATTCTGCAGTGATCTTCGGCAATGTTATGGTCGCACCCATGACAGAAGTGTAAGAAGTGTTGCCATCGATCTCTCCGTAGAAGGTGATGATGTCATCTTCTATGATGTTGTCAGCTCCGCTTGGCTTCAAGTAGACAACATAGACCGTGTCCGACCAGATACCATAGCTCCCTTTGGTGATATTGACACGCATGGCGTAATAGTTGCCTTCTGTTTGAACCTGAATGACCTCGCCCTTAGCGACGATCCTTTTTCCGGCGAGTGCATCAGCATTCCTTGCAAGGTCTTTAAAAGCATAGCTTTGGCATGATTTGATGTACCTATCTTTAACCTGCGCAGGTGTCAAAGTGTATTCTTCTTGTTGAATCACTTCACCACATACCGTGCATTTCTTCACCCGTTCACCTGCTGAACTCTCGGTTGCCTCCTCGACAACTTCCCATTCACCAGGAGTATGATCTTTCAATTCAACTGGACTGATAACTTCCTCGTTGCAAACAGAACATATTCCATGCTTTTTGCCCGTAACAGCACATGTTGAATCTTCGTCGATGATCCATTCTGCAACCTCATGACCATTGGGTACACCTGTTATTGCACCACATACTGAACAAGTTTCTGGTTCCGTGCATGTGGCTTCAATCCATTCATAGCCAAGCGCCCCACCACGCGTTTCGCCGCAGATCACACAAGTTTCGGCCGCGGTGCAGGTTGCAGGGCTCCAGTTGTGAAAACAAATTACGTGAGTTGCAAACAAAATCCAGATAACAAGTAGCAGCACTACTATGCCGGAAATAATTCCAATTCGCTTTTTCGTTGTCTTGTTGAGAGAATTGAATCGATTTTTAGCCTGATTGAATACATATCCTATGCTGCTTTTATCAACTTTATCTTGACCATCATTTACAGAATCACTTGGCTGCCCAGATTCTTCGTTCTTCTGTTCTTTCTTTTTTGACTCGTCCGCATTGTCCGATGCAAGCGCATTCGCGTTTTTATCTTCAGCATCACTCTGAGGGCTCTGCTCCACTGCATTGCTCGTTCCAACATTCGACGAATCTTGAGACATCTCACTACCAGTTGGAATCGCTTCTTCAGTTGTTTCTAGCTTATCTGGCTGACTTTGGTGATCTTGCTCTTGAGACAAATTGCTGATTGCATCGTCATTGATCTGATCGTTTTTGTCTTCGCTCATAGCTTCTCCTCTACAATTCGGACTGTCTTCACTGCAGAGGAACAAAAAGGAAAGCATCCGCCACAGTCACCACAACCGTAAGGATCGCAAGCACAAGAGCGCTAAACAAAACCTTATTGACAGATGCTCTCCTCTTACGGTTTTGAAATAGCGCTTATTTATTATGTTGTACGTAAGCGAACACTTACGGTTGTGGTAAAAGCTATGATAACAGGTTTTACCTCGGAACACTGCTCACGGGTCATTTTGTTCTATAAGGTCCAGATGACAAACTACTCGGGCATTTTTCACCTTGTCTCAAACTCTTCAGCATCCCCTAGTACAGCCGAACGACCGGGTAGCTTGTCACCTCCCGAACATGAAAAAGGCACCCCGGAGGGTGCCTTTGCTTCATTTGGGTTGAAAGCAAACTGCCGAATATTACTCAGGCTTTTCCTTTTCAGCCTTCTCGGCTTCAGCTGCCTCAGCATCCTTCGCCGCAGCTTCTTCTGCCTTCTCGGCAAGCTCTTCCTGAGCCTCCTCAACAGCAGCTTCTTCCTTGGCCTCTTTTGCCTCGGCCTTTTCGGTTGCTTCAGCTTCAGCCTCGATAGCCTTTGCCTGATCCTCGGAAAGCTCCTCGACCACATCTTCAGCTACCTTGGGCTTCTCTTCCTTCTTAGCAGCTGCCTTCTTGGTGGTCTTCTTAGGCGCAGCTTTCTTATCGGCCTTTGCCTCGTCCTTCTTGGCTTTCTTCTTCTTGCCAACAGGCTCGGTCACGAGCTCCATGATAACCATGGGGGCGTTATCGCCCTTGCGGTTACCCAGCTTCAGGATGCGCGTGTAGCCACCCTGACGGTCACCGAACTGACCCTGCTCGACTTTCTCGAAGACCTCGCGAACCAGTTCCTTATCACCCAGCGCCGCGATGGCAAGACGACGAGAATGCAGGTCGCCCTTCTTTGCCCAGGTGATGATCTTATCGACATCAGGACGAATCTCTTTAGCACGAGCCTCGACCGTCTTGATACGGTCGTTGGTGAACAAAGCACCAACCAAGCTCTTCTTCATAGCCTTGGTGTGGCCAGAGCTGGTGCCAAGCTTACGACCTTTCTTGTTGTGTCTCATCTTCTATCTCCTAAAGTTTCAAGTTGAGATCCATCGAAATGAGCTTATCTTTAACCTCTTCAATGGATTTCGCACCGAAGTTTCTAATGTTGAGCAAGTCGTTCTCGGAATATTCAACCAGCTGGCGAACCGAGTGGATACCTGCACGCTTCAAGCAGTTGTAAGAACGAACCGAAAGGTCCAGATCCTCGATCTGCTTATCGAGCTCTGCATTGGTCTCCTGGCTTTCCGGAGCGAAGATCGAAACTACCTCGCCCTCTTCATCCTCTTCGATCTCGTCGAGCGAGAGGAATGCGCCCATGTACTGGTTGATGATATTCGCCGCACGGCAAACCGCCTCGGTCGGGTTGGTGGAACCATCGGTCTCAACTTCGAGAACGAGTTTGTCACAGTCGGTGCGCTGACCGACGCGCGTGTCGCTTACATTCATGGTGCAGCGACGAACCGGCGAGAACAGCGAGTCGACATGAATGATGCCGATCGGATCTTCGGTGCGCTTGTTACGCTCTGCAGAGACATAGCCTCTGCCAACGCCGATGCGGATGGTCATATCGAGCGTGCCACCATCAGCAACCGTAGCAAGCACATGCTCGGGGTTGATGAGGGTGAATTCCGCCGGAACTTCCAAATCTGCACCGGTAACCGTGCAAGGACCTTCAGCGTGCACGTGGGCAGTTGCCTCCGTGTAATCGCTCGAAAGCGCGCTGAAAACGAGTCCTTTAACATTCAGAACAATATCAGTGATGTCTTCGATGATTCCCTCGGCAGTGGTGAATTCGTGCTGAACGCCCTCGATCTGGATAGCGGTAGGTTTCGCACCATCCAAGGAAGAGAGCAGAACGCGACGCATGCAATTGCCCAAGGTGTATCCATAGCCACGCTCAAGCGGCTCAACAATGAAGCGAGCAACGAGATCGTTAACCTCTTCTGTTGTAACTGTCGGCCTCATGAACTCTGTCATACCGTATAAGCCTCCTTAAAAACCGCAATAGCGTTAATTACTTCGAGTAAAGTTCGACGATAAGCTGTTCGTGAATGTCAAGATCGATCTGATCACGCTCGGGGAGCGAAAGAACGCTGCCCTGGAGCTTTTCAATGTCAACTTCAAGCCATGCAGGAACGAGACGGCCTTCGTTGGAAACGAGAGCGCTCTTGATGACGAGAAGCTCCTTCGACTTCGGACGAACCGAAACAAGATCGCCCGGGCGCACGCGATAGGACGGGATGTCCACGCGCTTGCCGTTCACCATGATGTGACCATGGGTAACGATCTGGCGAGCTTCCTTACGGGTCTTTGCGAAACCAAGGCGGAAGACGACGTTGTCGAGGCGGGACTCCAAGATCTGCATCAGGTTAGCACCGGTGATGCCGGGCATGGACTTAGCGCGATCGAAGTAGCCATGGAACTGCTTCTCGAGAACGCCATAGACAAACTTTGCCTTCTGCTTCTCGCGCAGCTGCATGCCGTATTCGCTTTCCTTGCGGCGGCGCTTAGGCTGACGGATGGAGCTTGATTTGCTTTTGCCGGTGTAGCCGAGAACGATAGGATCCAAGCCCAGTTGACGGCAACGTTTGAGAACCGGAGTTCTATTAATAGCCATGATTAACTGATCCTTTCATTTAGACGCGACGACGCTTGCGCTGACGGCAACCGTTGTGCGGGATGGGGGTGCAATCCTGGATGCTGGCGACTTCGAGGCCTGCTGCCTGGAGGGAACGGATAGCGGTTTCACGACCAGAACCCGGACCCTTCACGAACACGGAGACCTTCTTGAGGCCATGCTCCATAGCGGTCTTAGCAGCGGCTTCAGCTGCCATCTGAGCAGCGAACGGAGTGGATTTACGAGAACCCTTGAATCCGACCGTGCCAGCAGACTGCCATGAGATCACATTGCCCTGAGGATCGGTGATCGAAATGATCGTATTGTTAAAGGTAGATTTGATATGAGCTGCACCAACAGCAATGTTCTTGCGCTCGGAGCGCTTGATGCGGGTGCGAACGTTTTTCTTAGCTGCCACTTACAACACCTCTACTTATTCTTCTTGCCGCCGATTTGCTTACGCGGACCCTTGCGGGTACGTGCATTCGTGTGGGTGCGCTGACCGCGAACGGGCAGGCCACGACGGTGACGCAGGCCACGGTAGCAACCGATTTCCATAAGGCGGTTGATGTTCTGGCGAACTTCACGATGGAGATCGCCTTCAGTGGTGATGTTTGCGGTGATATAGTCACGGAGTTTGGCCAGATCGTCCTCAGTGAGATCGCGCACGCGGATATCGGGGTCTACACCCGTTTCAGCGAGGATCTTCTTAGAGGTGGTAGGGCCAATGCCATAGATGTAGGTCAAGCCGACTTCAATGCGCTTATCGCGAGGAAGGTCGACACCAACAAGACGTGCCATGAATGAAATTCCCTTCTCTTTTAACCTTGACGCTGCTTATGACGCGGATTCTCGCAGATAACGAGCACCTTGCCATGGCGTCGAATGATTTTGCACTTGTCGCACATTTTCTTGACCGAAGGACGTACCTTCATAATTCAATTCCTTTCGGTTATGCGTTCACTTTATCAACACGTCCAGCCGCAGACGGTAGTTTGTAGAAAGCAGTTTGTCTTATTACTTATAGCGATAGGTGATGCGACCGCGGTCGAGGTCATAGACGGAAAGTTCGACCTGAACCTTGTCGCCGGGAAGAATCTTGATGTAGTGCATACGCATCTTCCCCGAGATATGAGCAAGAATCTTGTGGCCGTTTTCAAGTTCTACGCGAAACATTGCGTTCGGCAGTGCTTCGAGAACGGTACCTTCTAATTCAATAGCATCTTCTTTAGCCAAAATCGCTCCTTTAGCGAAATCACCACTATCGTGCTTGCCCTGTTTTACTGCGCACGAAGCCACAGCACCGCTGTGCAAGCCTTTCAATTCTAGGCTAATTTAGTATGAATCCATAATTTCTACACAATTTCTTCTTTGAGTGGTTGGCGGCGCTCTTTCGTGAAGCTTTGCGTAGGCCAGCGCTCTCAGAAAAAGAAAGTCTCGCGCGTGCGAGACTGGAAGGTTTGAATGGTGCGCCGTGAGGGAGTCGAACCCGCGACCTTGGGATTAAAAGTCCCCTGCTCTACCAACTGAGCTAACGGCGCATATGCAAAAAAGTATTCTATCTTTGTACCCAAAGCTGGTCAAGTGCTTCCAGCCGTGCGGTGCCGGTGGTGACGAACGACCGGGCAGTTTGTCATCTAATCGAGTTCGATGAACTCGACCGACTTGACCGTACCTTTATCAACGAACAGGCGCGCGACCGACTTCCGACTCCCGCCGCGCGGCCGCGATGGGCTCCCTGGATTCAGGAACAGCACCCCATTCGCACCGTATTCTTCACGCGGAACGTGCGTATGCCCATGAATAACAACCTGTACATCGTCGGGCACCGTGCCGATGTCTTCTGGACGATGTACCATACGAAAGCGCACCCCATCTAAAAGCGGCGAAGCGATCGGCTTCACACGTGGACCCAGATCGTAGCGATCGCAATTGCCGCGCACGCAAATGGCGGGAGCGATCGTCTCGAGCTCAGTAAGCACCATGCGGTTTTCGATATCCCCTGCGCACAGAATGTAGTCGCTGCCCGAAAGCGCTTCATACGCTTCGTTGCTCAAACGCCCATGAATATCTGAAACCACCCCGATGATCATCGCGATCCTGCCAAACGAAGGTTATTTCACCACGATATTCACGAGGCGATCGGGAATAACGATCACCTTCACCACGTTCTTGCCCTCGGTCGCTTTCGAAACCGCCTCGAGCGCCGTCTCGCGAATTGCTTCCTCGGCCGCATCAGCAGCTACCATAATGCGCGTCTTTACCTTGCCGTTGATCTGAACTGCAAGCTCGACCTCATCAGCTGCCGCGAGCGCCAGATCGAATTCTGGCCAAGGCTGTTCGTGCACGGAAGTGTCGTGCCCCAGCGGCGTATGCCAAAGCTCTTCGGCCCAATGCGGCGTGAAGGGAGCCATGAGTTCCACGAGCACATCAGCCAGTTCGCGGTCGAAAGCTGCAAGCTCAGCATCCTGCGCACGCTCTTCAGCAGAAGCAGCACGTAGATAGTTGCCTACCGCATTCGAAAGCTCCATGATGGCGGCGATCGCCGTGTTGAAATTGTTACGTTCGATATCTTCAACGACCTTGCCCACCAAACGATGGCGTTCACGGTTGAGCTCTTCAGCGAGCTCCTTCGCGCTCTTCTTGCCTGCGGCTTGATAGAGCGTGTCTTCGCCAGCCTCGCCGACCAAGTCGTAGACCTGACGCCACAAGCGATTGAGGAACTTATACATACCCGCAAGGCCATCCTCGTTCCAGAGTTTTTCCTTATCGGGAGGGCCCATGAACAGCACCGCCGCGCGCACCGCATCGGCACCGTAGACCGCGATCATCTCTTCGGGCGAAACCACGTTGCCCTTCGATTTGCTCATGACCTCACCATTCTCATCGAGCACCATGCCCTGGCACAGCAGGTTCGTCAAAATCGAGCATCCCTTCATCGCGCAGTACCTTCGTGAAGAAGCGGCTGTAGAGCAGATGCAGGATAGCGTGCTCGATGCCGCCGATATACTGATCGATCGGCATCCAGTAGTTCGCCTTCGCAGGGTCGAAGGGCAGCTCGGAATTGTGCGGGTCAGTATAGCGCATGTAATACCAGCTCGAACACGTGAAGGTGTCCATCGTGTCGGTCTCGCGCTTGGCAGGAGCACCACACTTCGGACAGGTGGTGTTGATGAACGATTCGTGCGTTGCCAGCGTCTCACCCGCTGCCAGATCGATGTCTTCAGGCAGCAGCACCGGCAGCTGATCCTCCGGCACCGGCACTACGCCGCAATGTTCACAATGAACAGCAGGGATCGGGTTGCCCCAATAACGCTGGCGCGAGATGAGCCAGTCGCGCAGGCGGAATTCCACGCTGCGTTTGCCTTTGCCCGTGCGCTCAAGCTCAGCAACAATCGCTTCTTCAGCTGGTGAATGCTTACCACCGACCATGCCCGTGTACGGGCCGGACTGCACCAAAATGCCTTCTGCCGCATATGCCTCGGGCCAATCGACTTCGGTAACCACACGCCCTTGCTCATCTTTGAGCTTGGGGTAGAGCGGATCGTCTTCTGAAAGGATGATGGGAATGATGGGCAGATCGTACTTGCGCGCAAATTCGAAGTCGCGCTGATCACCACAAGGCACCGCCATGACCGCGCCCGTGCCGTAATCGGCCACCACGTAATCGGCAACCCAGATGGGCACCTTCTCGCCATTGACCGGGTTCACCACATAACGTCCCGTGAAGATGCCATGCTTGTCGCGATCGCCCTGAGCGCGCTCAAGCGCAGAGACCTTCTTGGCCGCCTCAGCGAATTCCATGACCGGCTTCTCGTATTCCGTACCTGCAACCAGTGCCTCGAGTCCTGCATATTCAGGAGCTAGCACGAAGAAGCTGCAGCCGAACAGCGTATCGGCACGGGTGGTGAACACCGTGATCGTCTCGTCAGTTGGATTGCCTTTAAGATCGCACAGCGCAAAATCGACCTGCGCGCCTTCGGAACGCCCGATCCAATTCGCCTGCTGCTGCTTCACGCGATCCGGCCAACCTTCAAGCTGGTCAAGATCATCCAGCAGCTCTTGTGCATAGTCGGTGATCTTGTAGTACCACTGCGTAAGATCGCGCTTCTCAACCTCAGAATCGCAGCGCCAGCAGCGCCCTTCGATCACCTGCTCATTCGCAAGCACAGTAGCGCAATCAGGACACCAGTTCACCGGGGAATTGCGGCGCTCAACGAGCCCACGCTCCCAGAACTTCAGGAAGATCCACTGGCCCCAGCGGTAATAATCGGGGTCGCACGCAACCACAGTACGGTTCCAATCGAAGGAAAATCCCATGCGCTTGAACGATGCTTTCTGCGTGTCGATGTTCGCATACGTCCACTTCGCTGGATGGCTATGATGCTTGATCGCTGCATTTTCCGCTGGCAAACCGAACGCGTCCCAACCCATGGGGTGAAGCACTTCGTAGCCTCGCATGCGCCAATAGCGCGCAACCACATCGCCATAGGTATAGTTGCTCACATGGCCCATGTGAATATCGCCCGAAGGATAAGGGAACATCTCGAGCACATAGCGCTTAGGTTTCGAAGTGTCTTCCGTTACTTCGTAGAGCTTTTCTTCGGCCCAAACCTTTTGCCAACGCGGCTCGATATCATGCGGATTGTATTCATTCATAGACGATCCTTACGCAGGGAAACGCAATAACAATACAAGATGAAATTATAGACGGTTTCGAGCGATAAGGGTCGAGACTAGAGGAAGCGGTACGAGACCGTGCGCGTGCCCCAATTTTTACACCCGGTAACCCCGAGTGCTTTGATAACACCAGGCTGCAAGTCGAGATCGCGCCCGTATTTGCCAAACCCGCCGCAATCGTTAACGGTTGCGATCACCGTGCGGCCTTTATAGCGAATTTCAACGCTTCTTCCGAAATACGAGCGATAATTCGGCCACGACATCGGCACCGCAACACCCATGGAGTTGTTATTGCAACTTGCGCCTGTGGCTGTTGTGCCAGGATACTTGATCGACGTATCGGAGCTATCGCCATAGGCAGAAGCAATTCCCGTTCGCCAACCACTTCCTGAAGGAGTCGATGAAGAGCCTCCAGACCCTGCTGAATTATCCGTCCCGCCATTCGAAGGTCGGTCGGTATTCGTGCTCCAATTGTTGTCGGTCGGAACATCAGGTTTTGGCTGCTGAGGCTTCGAGGTCATCGAATTCGCTTGATTTTGCAGCGCCTCGACACGTGCGCGTTCGGATTCGATCGATGAAACCTTGGAAGCCGCTGAAGAAACTACTTGCTCAGCTTGCTCTTTCTTAGCTTCAGCCTGCGCAGCAAGCTCTTCTTGGTCGTTCTTTTGCTTATCAAGCTCTTCGAGCACCGTGTTGAATTCTTTAGTGAGTCGTTTCTGCTCTGCGATCTGTTCAGCTTTTTGCTGTTCGATAGAGTTGTAATAGGTAACGTTGCGAATAAAAGACTCCAGTGAATCTGACGCAAGGAAAACATTTACGAGCGAATTTGCTGCTTCGTTCTTATACGAAGAAACCATGACCTCGCCAAGCTGCTGCTGTCCTTCAAGCATTGCCTGCTGAGCTTCTTTGGCTTTGTTCGTAGTCGATTCGATCTTGGTCTCAACTTCAGCGACCTTGCCTTGAATCTCGTTGTATTCATTAGCGATCGAAGCCAGCTGCGCTTCAGCATTGCTGAGCG
>ENA-OPBL01001251-OPBL01001251.1-human-gut-metagenome-genome-assembly--contig:-NODE-1251-length-23460-cov-3.239222_pt1 | contig 23460 bp, 23 predicted proteins | sample MGYA00241073_ERZ501461 | MGnify/ENA primary metagenome ERZ501461 (study PRJEB25962, sample SAMEA2042630) | human gut metagenome | biome: human gut; feature: human-associated habitat; material: faeces... | reverse complement strand
CAATGTTATCATAAATGCTCATCGGAAACGGGTTCGGCTTCTGGAACACCATGCCTACACGTTTGCGGAGCATGTTAACATCGTCATTCAGGTAAATATCATCGCCGTTAAGCAAAACTTTGCCTGTTACACGGCAGCCTTCAACCAAATCGTTCATACGATTCAGGCAGCGCAGCAAGGTGGATTTGCCGCAGCCGGAAGGCCCGATGAATGCAGTGATTTCTTTTTCACGGATATGCATGTTGATATCCTTCAATGCGTGAAATTCGCTGTAATATAAATCGAGGTTTTGTATAGTAATTTTATCTTCCATCTCAGTTCCCTTTCATCAATTTACGTGCCAAATAAGAAGAAGCCGCGTTAATGGCAATTACAATTACAACAAGTATAACAGCCGTTGCATAAGCCTGTTTCATAAAAAGGCCTTCACTGGCAAGTACGTACATATGCACCGCCAGAGTACGGCCGGACGAAAACACGTTGTGCGGCAGCGCTGCAACAGTACCGGAGGTATACATAAGCGCTGCGGTTTCGCCTACAATACGGCCAATGCCGAGAATTACGCCTGCCAGAATGCCGGGAATGGCAGAAGGCAGAACAATTGCAAATACCGTGCGCAGTTTGCCGGCGCCAAGGCCGTAGCTGCCTTCGCGGTAACTATCGGGAATTGCTTTTAACGCTTCTTCGGTAGTACGCATAATCAGCGGCAAAATCATAATCGCAACCGTGCAGGAACCTGCTAAAAGCGAGTAGCTCCATTTTAAATAGGTTACAAAGAACAGCATGCCGAACAAACCGTAAACAATGGAAGGAATACCGGACAAAGTATCTGCCGTAACCCTTACCACGCCGACAATTTTATTGTCGCGGCTTGCGTATTCAACAAGGTAAATTGCTGCAAAGATGCCCAGCGGCGTGGCTATTGCCAAAGCCAGCAGCACCATGATAACGGTATCTACCAAAGCAGGGAAAAGTGAAACGTTTTCCGTATTATATTCAAAAGCAAATAAATCTAAATTAATGTTCGGAATACCCTGCAAAAGAATGTAGCCCAACAAAAAGGCCAGCGACAGGAATGTAATTACTGCCGAAACTATTACGCATACAAGTAATGTCATGGACACAGGGTCGCGCCCGTACCTGTACAGCGTTTTGCTTAAAGAACTGCTGCTCATTGCTGTACCACCTTACCCTTCAGATACGAGAACGTTAAATTGATAATGAGAATAAATATAAAAAGCACAACCGCCGTTGCAATAAGCGCGTCGCGGTGCATATCGGCTGCGTAGCCCATTTCAGTAACGATATTCGTCGTCATTGTACGCACGCCTTCAAGCAGACCCTGCGGCATACGTGCCTGGTTGCCCGCAACCATAATTACTGCCATTGTTTCGCCAACCGCACGGCCAAGGCCCAGAATAATAGCCGCCATAATGCCGGATTTGGCAGCCGGCACAATCGTAAAAAATACGCTGCGCACATGCCCTGCGCCAAGTGCCAGAGCGCCTTCGTAATAGCTGTTGGGCACTGCCCTGAGTGCAGCTTCGGCAACGCTGATAAGGGTCGGCAGAATCATCATGGCCAAAAGCAGTGAAGCCGTAAGCATGCTGCTGCCGGTGCCGCCAATGTTGTCGCGGATGAAAGGAACCATTACCACCAGGCCGAAGAAGCCATAAACAACGGAAGGAATACCGGCCAGAAGTTCAACTGCCGGTTTTAAAAATCTGTACATGCTGTCCGGGCAGAAACGCGCCATAAATACTGCGGTTAAAATACCGATAGGCACACCGACAACAATAGCGCCCAAAGTAACATAAGCGCTGCCCAGTATCATCGGCAAAATGCCGTACAAATCGTTATTAGGCCGCCATGTTTCGCCCAGGAAAAATTCAGTTACGCCAATTTTGCCTATTGTCGGCAGGCCATTGCCGAACAAAAATACGCAAATCATTGCAACAAGGGCAATGGAAGCGCATGCCGCCAGCAAAAAGACAAGGCGCATTATTTCTTCTTTACCTGTTTTCATAAACCCTCACAATTTCCATCAATAATAATTTTCTGCATTATTATAATTAACGGTTGCCCGGTGAAAGGCAACCGTTAAAATTTGCTGTATTGTCGATATTAAAGCTAATGTGAATTACAGTTTGTTCCATTCGGTTGCTTTACCGGTGAAGATATCTGCAACCTGAGCTTTGGTAAGGTTATCAACCTTGTTGGCTTTGTTTACTACAACTGCAATGCCGTCGGTAGCAATAACGGTGTTTTTAACGCCTGCATCAAGTTCGCTCTGTTTCAGTTCGCGGGAAGCCATGCCGATATCGCATACGCCGTTGATTGCAGACTGAACGCCGGTGGTGGAGTCGCTCTGCTGAACTTCGATGTTAACATCCGGATTCAGTTTTACATAAGCTTCTTTAAGTTTTTCCATAACAGGGGTTACGGAAGAAGAACCGGCTACAACAATTTTGCCGCTCTGTTTGCTGCCTTTGTATGCTTCAGCTTTGTCGCTGCCAATGTAACCGTTTTTGGAAACTACTTCCTGGCCTTCTTTGGACATGATGAAGGAAATGAAGTCCTGAGCAACAGCGCTTACGCCGTCTTTAGTTACAATGTTGAACGGACGGGCAACTTTGTAAGTGCCGGATTTAATGTTTGCTGCACTTGCTTCTGCACCGTCAATTTTCAGTGCTTTAACGGTATCATTTAAAGAACCGAGGGAGATATAGCCGATAGCGTCTTTGTTGCCTGCAACGGTGGTCATCATAACAGCGGTGCTGTTGGTGATGGAAGCATCCTGAGTAGTCATATCAACTTTTTTGCCGTCGTCACCTTTCTTTTCAATGCCGAAAAGTTCGATGAATGCGCCGCGTGTGCCGCTGCCGTCTTCACGGGAGATTACAACGATTTTGCCGCCTGCTGCCGGAGCTGCTTCTTCTTTTTTCTCGCCGCCGCAGCCGGTGAATACAGCTGCACTCATAACTGCCAACATAACGCCTGCAATAAGTTTTTTGTTCATTTTCATAATTACATAAGCCTCCAGATTTTTAATTTGCTTTTGATTTGCTTTATTTAATTGCTATGGTTAAATAATACTGAGCAAACATTAAATCTGTTAGAGGAGAAATGTTAAATCTATGTAAAACGGCTCTGTTTTTGGGCAATTTTTTATAAAAAACATTACATTTTTATTCCGTTATATAAAAACAGCCGGCTATATTTTAACCGGCAGCACAAATTTCTTAACATAAATAAATTTATATGCTAAACTGTAAACAAGTAAAGGAAACGGAGTGATAATTATGTCATCAGCAGATACTAAAGCCCATAAAACCGGCCCGGCGCGTCTTTTAACTGATGAAGACGTTTCAGCCCTGGAGGCTTTTGACGAAGGCTATGAAGCCTATTTTGGCAAAATGATTGATTATCTTGATAAATTTGTGGAACGGGGCGTAAAAGAAGGCCACTTTACAGAGCAGCAGGCAGCAGAGGACCTGGAGCTTGCCCTGTGGTACGGCTTTGCCTACAACAATCTTGATATTTACCCCGCTTATTACCGCTCGCTTGAGATAATGAAACCCGCAGAGAAAAATGCCAAAGGCTGCGGCGCGTGGTACTACCGCTATTCTATTGCGCTTACGTACTGCGGCAAACCTGCCGAAGCCATGGAATATGCCGAAAAAGCAGTAACGGAAGAACCAACATATCCGTGGGGCTGGTTACAGGCAGCAAAACTGCGTTATCACTTCGGCTCTACTGAAGGCGCATTGCAGGCCATTGAAGAAGGCTTAAAGCTTGTGCCTGACGATTACGAATTTTTAACGCTGCGTAAGGAAATCGGCCTCGGCTACACTTTGGAACAGCTTGAATACCACTGGATTGGACCGGAACAGGACAAAAAGCTTCAAGCCGGGCTTGATAAGGACGCCGACGAAAAACAACGCTCCATTGCCGGCATCATTAAAAACGAAGAACAATTCAACAAAATTAAAATGCTGTTTGCCCCGCAGGACTGGGAAGCCGACTCTCCCTTCTGCCATGGGCTGATAGAGCTGAACAACATTAAATTCCGCGTTATGTTCCGCATGAACGAAGCGGCAATGTCCAAATTAAATTTTGACTGGCTGGCTGCACAAAAGGATATTATAGCCATGCACTATTTGCAGCGCCCCTGCGGCAGCGGCATTTGCCAGCTTGTGCTTGTTGTATTCAACCTTGATTACAGCATTACCCTTGTTTACTACGACCCTGCCAAAGACAGGCATTATGAAATAAGCACTCCCAAAGAAGGAGCGCTTGATTCGCCGGTAATGCTGAATATGGAATTTCCGGACGAAGAAATAGACAACAACAGGTTGAATTAACAAAAGTTCAGGTTAATAAAAGTTTGGATTAATCATTAACAAAAAAATCCTGCCTGCATACTTTAACGGTATACAGACAGGATTTTTAATTTTATTTTTTCTTTTTGCCAAGGTAAGCGGCTTTGATTTCAGGATTTTCCAAAAGTTCGGCGCCGGTACCGCTCATGGTAATTTTACCTGTTTCAAGCACGTAGGCACGGTGGGCAACTTTCAGCGCCATATTGGCGTTCTGTTCAATCAAAAGTATCGTCATGCCTTTGGAATTGATGTACTGAATAATGTTAAAAATATCTTTAATAATCAGCGGCGCAAGGCCAAGCGAAGGTTCGTCCATCATCAAAAGTTCCGGACGCGACAACAGTGCCCTGCCAACCGCCAGCATCTGCTGCTCACCGCCGGAAAGCGTACCGGCCATCTGCCAGCTGCGCTCCTGCAAACGCGGGAACATTTCATATACCCAGTCGATATCTTTTTGAATACCTTCTTTATCGCTTCTCATATAAGCGCCAATCTGCAAATTCTCCAGCACTGTAAGGTTAGGGAATATGCGGCGCCCTTCCGGCACCAGCGTTAAACCTTTTTTTACAATCTGCTGCGAATTAAGCCCGGTAATATTATCGCCGTTATAAACTATTTTCCCGCTTTTGGGCTTTACAAGCCCTACTATGCTGCGCAGCAGTGTGCTTTTGCCTGCACCGTTGGCACCGATAAGGGTAACAATCTGCCCTTTGGGCACTTCAAGCGAAATTCCCTTTAAGGCTTCAATGCCTCCGTAGGATACGACAAGATTTTCTACTTTAAGCATCTTCATCCACCCCCAGGTAAGCATCAATAACCCTTTGATTATTTTGAATTTCTTCAGGCGTGCCTTCGGCAATGGTCATGCCGAATTCCAGCACATAAATGCGGTCGGAAATTTCCATAACCAAATCCATATGATGTTCAATCATAAATACCGTTAAATTGTATTCTTTATGAATCTGGCGGATAAATTCCGTAAGTTCTTCCGTTTCCTTCGGGTTCATACCGGCCGCAGGTTCATCAAGCAATAGCAGGCGCGGCCTGGTTGCCAGTGCGCGCACAATTTCCAGGCGGCGCTGCTGGCCGTAAGGCAGGCTCGAAGCTTTTTCGTTGCGCAAATCCCACAAGCCTACTTCCTGCAAAAGCTTTTCGGTATTGCGGTGCATTTGTTTGGCTTCTTTCATGTACCACGGCAGATGCAGTGTTGCCGAAAGAAAATCCGATTTTAAATGCAGATGGTTTGCAATCAGAACATTTTCATAAACCGTTAAATCTTTAAAAAGCCTTATATTCTGAAAAGTACGGGCAATGCCAAGTTTGGCAATTTCACTCGGGCGCTGGCCGGTAATATCAATATCCTGCTCCTGCGCATCGGTGTAAATAACTTTACCTTCGGTAGGCGTATAAACGCCGGTAATCATGTTAAAAGCCGTTGTTTTGCCGGCACCGTTAGGGCCAATCAAAGCAATAATTTCATGGTCATTAATTTCTATGTTCAGTTTATAAACAGCGGTTACGCCGCCGAACTGCATGGTAATATCATTGGTTTTTAAAATCATTGCGCAGCCCCTTTCCGCTTAATAAAGCCAAGAGGATTTTTTACAAAATTAATGGCTTTCTGCCAGGAAAACTCCCGCGTGCCCATAATGCCGTGGCGCCAGAACAGTACGCATACCATTAAGAGTACGGAGAAGATAACCATACGGAAGCCAGGGCGGAAAAGCGGAATATCCATGCCGAACAGCATCAGCGGTTCATCAAAGAAACGCAGGTATTCCAGCCCTGCCGTCACGATAATGGCGCCAATTGCGCTGCCGGTAATGCTGCCCATGCCGCCAAGCACGATAATCAGCAAAAAGTTATAAGTAAGCGTAAAAAGGAAGTTTTTCGGGTCAACTGTGCCTAAAAGCGCACCGTACAACCCGCCGCCGATACCTGCAAAAAACGCGCTTACCATAAAGGCAAGGTTTTTATGCCAGAACAGGTTAATGCCCATTGCTTCGGCAGCAATTTCGTCTTCACGGATGGCTTTAAAAGCCCTGCCGTAAGAGGAATTAACCAAAAGCGTAATAAATACAAAGCTGATAAGCGTTACAAGGAAGATATAGCGCACATCGTTCAGCGGCGGAATATCCTTAATGCCCAGAGCGCCGTTGGTAATGCTCTGCGCGTTGGTAATCCAGATACGGATTATTTCAGAAAAGCCGAGCGTTGTTACGGCAAGGTAGTCGCCGCGCAAACGCAGCACCGGCGTACCAATCATAAACGCAAACAGCGCGGCAAGCACGCCGCCCAAAAGCAGCGCAGCCCACAGCGGCAGTTCTATATCCGCAATAAGCGGATTCATCGGCACGGCGTAAAAAACATTTTCCCTGAATTCCACAGGTACGGTAAAAATACCTACCGTGTAAGCGCCGATAGCCATAAAACCTGCCTGCCCCAACGAAAACTGACCAACAAAGCCGTTGGTTAAGTTCATGGAAAGGCCGATAATGGCATAAACAAGGCACAAATTAACTATTCTGCGGATATAAGAGTCCATTTCCTCCTGTACGAAAAACGCAAGCCCGAAAAGGACAATTATGCCGGCTATGGTTAACAAAGCATCTCTTTTTCTCGTCATAATCACACCTTCTCCGTTGTTTTTTCGCCCAAAAGGCCAGTAGGTTTATAAAACAGAATAACAATAAGCACAATAAAAGCAAAGGCGTCACGGTAGCCGCTTAAATCCGGGAAGAAAGCAACAATTAAAATTTCGCCAAGGCCCAGAATAAAGCCGCCGAGCACCGCACCCTTGATATTGCCGATGCCGCCGATAACAGCCGCAATAAAGCATTTTAAGCCCGGCATAACGCCCATCATTGGTGTAATGCCCGGATAACGGATGCCGTACATAATGGCGCCGATTGCTGCCAGCGCCGAGCCTATAATAAAGGTAACGGAAATAACATTATCAATATTAATGCCCATTACTCTGGCAATTTCGTAATCTTTGGAAACCGCACGCATGGCCATGCCGGTTTTGGTATGGTTTACAATGTGCAGCAGCACTACAAGGCTGAGAATAGTTACAACAGGAATCACAAGGCAGATTGCCTGAATTTCTATGCCGCCGACGCTGATGTTCTGCGACAGGAGCGGCACATCAGGGAAACGCATCGGGCGTCCGCTGAAAAGATAGTTGGCAAGGTTTTCCAGCAAAAACGATGCGCCGATAGCGGAAATTAAAATAGAATTTTTAGGCGCTTCACGGAGCGGGCGGTAAGCACTGCGCTCTATTAACACACCAAGCAGCGCCGTCATAATAATTGTTATGATAAAAGTAAAATACCACGGAATATGAAAAGCCGTAATTCCGAAAAAAGCAAAATAACATGCCATCATTACAATGTCGCCATGGGCAAAGTTAATCATCAGCAAAATGCCGTATACCATTGTATAGCCTATTGCTATCAATGCGTACAGGCTGCCGAGCGATATTCCGTTAACCATGTGCTGCACAAAGCTCAGCGCCGACATGTTGGCAATAGCGTCAAAAAACTCCATAAGGGCACCTCATAACCAAAAAACTGCTCCCTTCCCTCAAAGGAAGGGAGCACCTTTTACTTAAATTTTAAATCACTTAGCTTCTACGTAATCTTTAAAGGTAAATTTGCCGTCTTTAACGGTTTTAATAACAACGCCTTTAATCGGGTCGCCGTTTTCATCAAGCGTGGTCATGCCGGTTACACATTCAAGGTCTTTGGTTGCGGCAATCGCATCGCGGATTTTAACGGTATCGGTTGCGGTACCTGCTTTTTCAATGCCGCTTACGGCAATCAGGTAAGCATCGTAAGCCATTGCGGTTAAAGCGGAAGGTTCACCGTTGTATTCTTTAGTGTAAGCATCAAGGAATTTCTTAGCTTCTTCGGTGCTTGCTTTTTCACGGTCAAATGCGGTGGAAAGTGCAACGCCTTCAACATCTTTGCCGCCTACATCAATAAATTCCTGGGTTTCCCATGTATCGCCGCCCATGAACTGTGCGTCAATGCCAAGCTGGCGTGCCTGTTTAACCAAAAGCGCAGATTCTGTGAAGTTGCCGGGTGCAAATACTGCGTCCGGGTTCAAAGCTTTAATGTTGGTTAAAATAGCGGTAAAGTCTTTATCGCCGGTCTGGTAGTTGGCAACATCAACAATGCTGTTTTCGTCGCCGGTCAGTTTAACAAACTCTTCGCGGAAGAATTTTGCAAGGCCTACAGAGTAGTCATTGGAAACTTCCTGTACAATGGCAACTTTCTTAAAGCCGTTCTGGTGTGCATATTCTGCCATTACCTTGCCCTGGAACGGGTCGATAAAGCATGCACGGAAGTAATAATCGTTGTTTGCGGTTACCTGCGGATTGGTGCAGCTTGTGCCAACAGCAGGAACTTTGTTTTCTTTAACTATATTGCCGGCAGCCATAGAAAGGGAAGAACCGTAAGAACCAACCAGCACGCTTACTTTATCCTTTTCAATAAGGCGTGCCGCAACGGAAGCAGCTTCTGCTTTGTCGGATTTGTTGTCGGCTACAACCAGTTCAACTTTTTTGCCCAAAACTTCGGGATGCAGTTGATTTGCTAGTTTAATGCCACGCAGTTCCAGTTCGCCGCCGGCGGCATTATCGCCTGTCAGCGGTAAAAATACGCCAACCTTCACTACATTCTGGTCGGCAGCTTTTTCTTCGCCGCCGCAGCCGGTAAACAGGCCCATAGCCAAAGCCGAAACAGCCATAACGGATAATAATTTCTTGAATTTCACTTTGCATCTACCCCTTCTTTACTGCTTTTACAGTTTTGTAACTAACTTGTGTAAAATTATAACACCAAAGTGCACTTGTGACAAGATTGTAAAGTCGCCGTAAATTTTAACAGTATTTTGTTTTTATTTTGACATTTTTTGTAAATTTGTTGCGGCAGCGCCGTGGATATTTTCTAATTTCTTTTATTTTTGTTTTTATAAGATGTACTTTAAAGAAAAGTCCTTTTGGACACGTCCACTGTTAAAAGACACGCTTTGAAAGAATTTTCTAAAAAATTTTTATGTATACACGAATACAATGCCATTTAAGTGTAATTTTTTACACTTTCCGCTAAAAGCACAATAATATATGTTATACTTTAAGAAAAAGCAGCAGTAACAAGCAGCGCCAAATATGCCAGAATTATCCAAAGAAAAAACTGCTGAAACCACGTCAAAAAGCTCATCAAAGGATACCTAAACCATGAAAGTTATTGATTTAACACATACAATTACAGAAAAAATGCCTGTTTTTCCCGGCACGGAACAGCCGCAGTTAATAACAGTTAACAACTATGATAAAAACGGGTTCAGGGAAACACTTTTAAAAATAACAACGCATACCGGCACACATATCGACCCGCCTGCGCATATTTACAATGGCAAAGCAACGCTCGACAGCCTGCCGCCGGAACAATTTATCGGCAAAGCACTGGTAATAGATTGCCGCAGCATAAAACCCGGCGGCCACATTACCTTGCAGCATATAACGGCTTACGGCGCTAAAGCAAAAGCCGCAGATTTTTTACTGTTCAACCTTGGCTGGGATAAATATTGGGGCACTGAAACCTATTTGGGGCAGTATCCCTGCCTGAATGATGAAGCCATTAACTTTATTTTGGAAGGCAACTACAAAGGCATTGGCTTTGATGTAATGGGCATTGACCCTATTGATGACGAAAATTTAACTCTGCATAAAAAATTGTTTAAAAACAAACAGATTGTAAATATTGAAAACCTTAAAAATTTAGATTTATGCGGCAGCGGTTTATTTTGGTTCAGTTGTTTTCCTCTGAAAATAGCAAACAGCGACGGTTCGCCTGTCCGCGCCGTCGCCTGGTTTGAAGAATAAAATTTTAATTATATATATTTACAGGGCATTAATTTTATAAACAAAAGTGATATATACGCAAAAAGCGCAAACTAATAAATCAGTTTGCGCTTTTAATTTTATTGTAGTGAATTAGCGTAATTTACCGCGCTGACGGCATTGGGCGCATAACAATCTGCACCGATGCTGTCGGCATAATCCTGCGTGAGCACTGCACCGCCAACGATAATTTTAAAATCGCCCGCCGCGCGCAGCGCTTTAATGGTTTCTTCCATAGCACCTACGGTTGTCGTCATCAGCGCCGAAAGGCCAACCACGCTTACTTTATTCTGCACCGCAGTTTCTGCAATTTTTTCAGGCGGCACATCCTTGCCAAGGTCAATAACCAGATAGCCGTAATTTTCAAACAATACTTTAACAATATTTTTGCCAATGTCGTGAATATCGCCTTTAACGGTGGCAAGAATTACTTTTATGCCGTTGCTCTGGCTGCCGCCTTCTGCCGCCATTTTATCACGGATAACGTTAAAGGCCGCTTTGGCTGCTTCCGCACTCATTAAAAGCTGCGGCAAAAAGATTCTGCGTTCTTCAAAACCTTTACCAACATAATCAAGCGCAGGAATCATTTCGGCATTAATAATATCAAGCGGCTGCTTTCCGGCAAGCTGTTCTTTAACTGCTTTTTCGCTCTGTTCACGCAGGCCTTTAACAATGGCTTCGTACAATGTATATTCCGCAGTCTGCACCGGCTGCTGCTTTGCCTGGGCTGCACCGGCAAACATGGCTACATATTCCTTGCAGCCTTCGTCTAAACCGCTGAGCGCGCCAAAAGCATAGTAAGCGTTCATCATGGCTTCGCTTTGCGGATTGATAATGGCACAGCTTAACCCTGCCTGCATTGCCAATACAAAAAATGCGCTGTTTACGGCATCACGCGCCGGCAGGCCAAAGGAAATATTCGATACGCCCATAACGGTTTTTATGCCGCGTTTTTTCAGTTCACTCAGCACCTGCAAATCAATATTGGCATTATCGCTGCCTGTACTAATCGTAAGCGCCAGCGGGTCTACAATAATATTGCGTTTTTCAATGCCATATTCCGCCGCACGCGCAATAATTTTTTCGGCAATGGCAATACGCCCTTCCGCAGTCTGCGGTATGCCGCTGTCGTCCAGAGTAAGCGCAACAACTGCAGCGCCGTATTTTTTTACAAGCGGCAAAACTTTTTCAAGGCTTTCTTCTTTGCCGCATACGGAATTCAACAGCGGTTTGCCGTTATAAAGGCGCAGGCTGTGCGACATAGCTTCGTAGTTGGATGTATCAATCTGCAACGGCACGCTGGTTATGGCCTGCAAGCGCTGCACTGCTTCCGCACTTACCGCTGCTTCGTCAATTCCGGGCACGCCCACGTTAACATCCAATATTCCGGCGCCGCGGTCAATCTGTTCCAGCCCCAGGCGGCAAATATAATCATAATCGCCGTTTAAAATGGCCTGTTTTAAGCGTGGTTTGCCTGTTGGGTTAATGCGCTCGCCAATTATTACCGGCTTATGCCCGATAACAACTGCACTGCCGTAAGCGGCAACCGCCGTTAAATCGCAGCTGCGCTGCCGGGGAACTACATTACGGCATTTATTTACCAGTGCAGCGATATGCGCAGGCGTTGTGCCGCAGCAGCCGCCCATGATTGCAAGGCAGCCGTCCTGTGCCATTGCGTACATCAGCTGCGCAAATTCTTCCGCATCAACATCAAAAACAGTTTTGCCGTTTACTTCTTTGGGCAGCCCGGCATTGGGGTTCAGCACAGCAGGCAGCGGCGTTGCCGCAAGCAGCTGCGGCAAAAGTTTCTGCATCTGCGCAGGTCCAAGCCCACAGTTAAAGCCAATAGCGTCAGCGCCAAGTCCCTCCAGCATAACAGCAGCAGCTGTAATATCGCCGCCGGTTAAAAGTTTGCCGCCTTCGTCAAGCGTCATTGTTGCAACTACCGGCAGGCTGCTGTTTTCTTTTGCTGCCAAAAGTGCTGCCTTCAGCTCGTAGGTATCGCTCATGGTTTCAATTAAAATTAAATCAGCCCCGGCTTTTACGCCTGCCTGTACAATTTCCGCATAAATGCTTACGGCTTCTTCAAACGGCAAATCGCCGTAAGGCGCAAGCAGTTTGCCGGTTGGCCCCATATCAAGCGCTACAAAGCTGCCCGGCTTTTTGGCGCAGGCTTTTTTTGCTATTGCCACTGCCTGTTCAATTACATCGGCAGTTTTAATTTCCGTATCCGCAAATTTAAGGCGGTTGGCGCCAAAAGTATTTGTTTTTATAATATCCGCACCGGCGTTTAAATATGCGGTGTGGATTTTTTCAACTTCACCGGCATGGCTGAAGTTCCACAGTTCCGGCAGCTCGCCCGGTTTAAGCCCGGCAGCCTGAAGCATGGTGCCCATGGCGCCGTCAAAAAATAAAGTTTTTTTGCCAAGTAAATCTTTAAAAAGCATATTGTTCCTCACAGTTTTTTATATATACAATTTGCATTGTTTTCGCAATTTTTGCAGTTTGAAGCTTTATTTTCACATTCATTGGCAATGCCGATAATTGCCGTTACCGATTTTACCGGAGCAAGCATGCCACCTTCCGTCACTGTCAGCCCAATGCGTTTTTGCGCATCAAGCATTTTTAAAAGACGCGGCTGGTCTGTCAGCGCCCAGTCGGCATAACCGGGTGAAAAACGCGGCTTAAAATGCAGCCCGCCGTATTCTGCGCTTATTTTTGCTTCCGTTTCATCGCAGTAAGTTTCAATAAGCGCCGTACACACGGCCTGCCCGGCAGCGCCTTCGGCTATATTGGCCACAGCCATACGGCGCAGCATTATATCTGCTTTGGCACCAAGTGTCGCTGCCAAAAGCACGGCTCTGGTGCAGCCTTTAATGTGCGCGGCAAGTTTGGCGCTTTTAAAATACTCTCCGCCAAGCAGTACGCCGTCTTCATCAACATTACAGTCCAATACACGGTACACGCTCCGCGCCTGCACCTCGTTGCGCAGTTTTAAATAGGCAGTATCGGCAAGAACAGCCGCTTTCCTGTCATCTTTGCGCGCGCCCATGTAGCGTACCGCTTCATCCCTGTCGTATCTCATTTAATTATCTCCGACAGGTTTTTCATAATGCCGCCGATAACTTCCGGCTTGTTCATGGTATAAACGTGAATGTTCTTGAACCCATTGGCTATGAGGTCAATAATCTGCCCCAGGGCATAAGCAATACCAGCCTGCATTAATGCCTGCGGGTCATCGGCAAAACGCTCGACAATAGCACGGTAATGCGGCGGCAGTTTAGTGCCGCTCAGTTCGCAGATGCGGTTAATCTGCTTGGCATTTGTTACAGGCATAATACCGGCAACCACCGGCACATCAATGCCATTGCGCAAAAGCCTGTACATATAATTGTACATAATATTGTTGTCAAAGCACATCTGCGCTACCAAAAACTCGCAGCCTGCATCAATTTTCTTTTTGGTATTTTCTATATCTTTATCAAGCGAACCGGCTTCCGGGTGCCCTTCCGGATAACACGCGCCGCCAATGCAGAAATCGCCGGACGCGGAAATTTTGCGCATTAAATCACTGGCGTGCATAAATTCACGCGGTTTGTCTGTTACTGCGTCACCGCGCAGTGCCAGCACGTTTTGGATGCCGTTAGCACGGAAATTAGCCAGCATACCGTCAATGCCATCGCCGGTTGCATCAATGCAGGTTAAATGCGCCAATGCGGGAATATTGTGTTCTTCCACGGCTTTGGCAATGGCTACCGTCTGCCCGGCAGAAGTACCGCCTGCGCCATAAGTCACACTCATAAAATGCGGTTTTATTTCCGCAATTTTATCAACTATTTTTAAAGCGTTTTGCAGTTCTGAACCGGCCTTGGGCGGAAAAAGCTCACAGGAAATACACGGTTTATCATCTTTTAAAAGTTCTGTTATTTTCATACTCGTCCCCCTCATTTTTTCAGCGTAATATTTATTTTACTACATTTATATGTTTTTTTCTATATCGGTGCAAATTTATTTGTTAAAAGCGCAGCCGCCATAAAAGTAAAATTTTTAAATTGGCGCTCGACATAGGTTCACTAATTTCGCTCCTTATTCAGTCGCGAAATTTGCGCAACTTCGCTGGCACAATTCTTGCCTTTGCTAAAGCTCGGCACTAATTGGCGACTCAGCTAAAAAAAGCACCCCATACTTTTGTATGAGGTGCTTTTAATTTGCTGTTCGGTTCTGTTATCTGCGTTCGCGGATACGAGCTGCTTTACCGGTGAGGTTACGCAGATAGTAAAGTTTTGCACGGCGTACAATACCGCGGCGTGCTACTTCGATTTTTTCGATTCTGGGGCTGTGCAGAGGGAAAGTTCTTTCTACGCCAACGCCATAGGATACACGGCGTACAGTAAAGGTTTCACGTACACCGCCGCCGCTGCGGGCAATTACAACGCCTTCAAACATCTGAACGCGTTCACGGCTGCCTTCAACTACCTTTACATAAACTTTTACAGTGTCGCCTGCACGAAAATCAGGGATGTCGGAACGAAGCTGTTCTTGTTCCAAAACTTCAATAATGTTCATAATATCCTCCTCAATCATAGACGTTCATGTGCGAACACTTCACAGCGGACCGTCCGTTTTACACAAATGCTATTATATCATAGCCTGCTTTAAGTTGCAAACATTTTTACAATTTATTTTTCCCACCATGGCTCGCCTGCCAGCCTGTCCAGAATAATTGCAACAGCGCTGCGCACGCACAGGTGGTTATAGTTGCTCGGGCCGTAAACCGGCTCCAGAATGTAATCAAATGCCGCCATGGTTTCTTTTTCCATGCCAAAACCCGTTCCAAAAAGTACCAGCACCGGCCGCTCCCCTTCATGAAGCATCTGCCGTGCAGCTTTATAGGTAATGGTATTAGGGTAAATGCGGGCATCTGTGGTAATGGTTACAGGCTCTTTGCCGGTAAGCTTTTTAATTTCCGCAGCGGCGGACGCAATATCCGGCAGGTACTGCACTCTGTCAAGCGCTTCGCTGCGGTCCGGATTATACACACGCCCAAAGCCGTGCTGCCAGTAACCGGTTATTTTTTTGATTATTTCTTCCTGCACCTTCAGCGGATGGATTAAAAAATATTTTTTTACATCATAAGTGCGTGCTGTGCGGGCAATGTCATGAATATCAAAATTTGTAACGGCAGTGGCGATAACCTTCATGTGCTTATTATAAATCGGGTAATGAACAAGCCCTAAATATAAATCAGCCATTATCTTCACCAGCCAGTTCCGCTTTAATTTCCGCCATTAACTTGGCGTCGGCCTTGTCAAATTTTTCCGGCAGCAAATCTGGCCTGTGCAGATACGTTGCTTTAAGCGACTGTTTGCGCCGCCATTTGGCAATCAGCGCATGGTTGCCGCCGCGCAGAACCTCAGGCACGGTCAGCCCCTCAAATTCAACGGGGCGCGTATACTGCGGATATTCCAAAAGGCCGGTTGAAAACGAATCTTCCTCGGCGCTTGCCATTTTGCCAAGCACGCCGGGAATAAACCTTGCCACAGCGTCAAGCACCATTAAAGCCGGCAGTTCGCCGCCCGTCACCACATAATCGCCGACAGAAAGCTTCTCGTCCACCCAGTTAAAAATGCGCTCGTCAAAGCCTTCGTAATGGCCGCATACAAAAATCAGGTCCTGCCCGGCATGGGCGTAATCTTCAACAATGCTCTGCTTCAGCGTTCTGCCACCTGGGCACAGAGCAATTACACGTGCGTCCGGCAGTTCTTCCTTTGCTTTGCGGATAGCTGCCACAAAAGGTTCCGGCTTGAGCACCATACCGGCGCCGCCGCCAAAGGGCGAATCGTCAACAGTGCGGTGCTTATCATGCGTAAAATCGCGCGGGTTTATGCAGCTGACGCTTAAAAGCCCGGCAGACATGCCGCGCCCTACAATGCTGTAACTGCAAACCTGCTCTATCAGTTCCGGGAAAAGGGTTACAAATAAAAATTTCATTTTTCATCAACCCATTCGGGAAGTTCTACTGTAATACGGCGCTCGTCAAGGTTAATTTCCTTAACGTGCTTTTTCAGCGCCGGTATCAAAAGCTCTCTGCCGTCCGTGCCTGTAACGACATAAACATCGTTGCTGCCGGTGCTGATAACGTCCTTCAGCACGCCGACAGCGTTTCCGCTTTCGTCAGCTACATTGCAGCCCAACAGGTCAGCCACATAAAATTCGCCTTCTTCAAGTTCCGGCAAATCCTCCGTGTTAATATACACCTTCTGGCCGCGCAGCATTTCGGCTTCGTTCATATTATTAACCTCACGGCACTTTATAAGCGCCATTCTTTTATGAAAACGGGCATTTGTCAAATGCAGCGTGCGCCCATCCTCCAAAAGCAGATAATCCAATTCAAGAAACTGTTCCGGATGCTCCGTTTGAGGCAATATACGAATATCGCCCCGCACACCGTGCGGAGCGACGATTGTTCCAATACAAACCTGTTTATCCATTAGTCGCGGAAGGCAATGATTTTGCCGTCTTCGGTAAGGATTTCCGCTCTTGCAAGAGCGTCAAGGTCAGTACCTATTCCTATTTCAACGGTACGTTCCAAAGTACCATGGCCTATTTCTGCGCCGATTTCCAATGCTTCAGCACGTTTCAGTCTTGCTTCGGCTTCTGCCTTGGCTGCCTGGCGTTTGCTTCTTTCAGCATCAATCTGGCTGCGCAGCGCCGGCAGCACGCTTAAATCACCGGCGGCCTGTGCAAGGGCCTTTTTAGCCTGGAATTCAAAATGCTCAAGTTCCAGATCCATCTTTTTTATAGTATCTTGGACATCGCCAATAATTTTCATTTTTAAATCTTCGGTTACTTTTGCTTTAACAGCAACAGGTACCCTGACAAACATTTTATCCATTATCAGCCCATCCTTTAGACGATCTCTACAATCACTTTTACATTCTCGCGGGTAGCTACTGCTTTCATAACAGTGCGGATTGCCTTGGCAATGCGGCCCTGTTTGCCAATAACCTTGCCCATATCTTCAGGAGCAACATGGAGGCGGAGAACCGTGGTTGTACCTGTGGTTTCCTCCTCCACTACTACTGCAGACGGATTGCTGACCAAAGACTTGGCCATAACTTCTACCAATTCTTTCATGTCAATCACGCCTCATTTCATTTTGCTTTAGATTCAGCATATTTTTTCATGATACCGCCTTTGCTGAAAAGGTTTTTAACAGTATCAGTCGGCTGTGCGCCTTTAGCCATCCAGGAGAGAGCTTTTTCCTCATCAATTTTAACGGTAGCCGGTTCAGTGGTGGAATCGTAGTAACCGATGCTTTCAATGATACGGCCGTCACGCGGAGAACGGGAATCTGCAACTACAACACGGTAGAAAGGAGCTTTTTTAGCGCCCATGCGTTTTAAACGGATTTTAACTGCCATTTTATTTTCACCTCCTCCAATTGGATTTTATAATTTATTAGTGCATAAAAGGAAGCTTGAAGCCGCCTTTTGAAGCAAACTTTGCCATACCGCGCATCTGTTTCATCATCTTTTTGCTTTCTTCAAACTTTTTCAGCAAACGGTTAACGTCCTGCACGCGCGTGCCGCTGCCTGCGGCTATGCGTTTGCGCCTGCTGCCATTGATGATTTCTGGATTGCGCCTTTCCTTAATGGTCATGGACTGAATGATGGCTTCGATGTGGGCGAATTCCTTTTCGTTCACATCGGTTTCTTTCAGCTTTTGGGCTATGCCGCCCATGCCGGGAATCATGCCGAGAATATTTTCCAGCGGGCCGAGCTTTTTAATCTGCTGCATCTGTTCAAGGAACTGCTCGAGCGTAAACTCGTTTTTGCGCAGTTTCTTTTCCATCTCCAGCGCTTTGGCCATATCAGTGGTGGACTGCACCTTTTCAATAAAGGTTAAAATATCGCCCATACCAAGGATACGCGAAGCCATGCGGTCCGGATAGAAAGGTTCCAGGGCGTCAAGTTTTTCGCCCATACCTACAAACTTAACGGGGCGTCCGGTAACGGCTTTTACGGAAAGCACCGCGCCGCCTCTGGCGTCACCGTCGAGTTTGGTAACAATCAAGCCGTCAATTCCCAAATCGTTATTGAAACTTTCGGCAACGGTTACAGCGTCCTGGCCGGTCATTGCGTCAACAACCAGGAGGATTTCGTGCGGCGAAACAGCCGCTTTAATGTTGCGCAGTTCGCCCATCAGTTCTTCATTGATATGCAGGCGGCCTGCGGTATCTATAATGACGGTATCGTAATTCATGCTGTGTGCTTTTGCCATTGCTTCTTTGGCAATTTCCACAGGCGATACCTTGTCACCAAGCGTAAATACCGGAATATTAAGCTGCGCACCCAAAACTTCCAGCTGTTTTATAGCTGCCGGACGGTAAACGTCGGCCGCAACCAGCATGGGGTGCTTGCCTTTTTTGCGCAGCATATTGGCAAGTTTGCCGGCCGTGGTGGTTTTACCTGCGCCCTGCAAGCCTACCAGCATAATAACCGTCGGCGGTTTCGGAGAAACTGCAAGTTTGCTCTGCGTACCGCCAAGCAGTTTGGTAAGTTCTTCATTAACAATTTTTATAATCTGCTGGCCGGGTGTTAAGCCTTCGTTAACAATTTCGCCAACAGCGCGTTCGCGGATGGTTGCCACAAAATCTTTTACAACCTTAAAGTTAACGTCCGCTTCCAGAAGCGCCATGCGCACCTCACGCAGCGGAGCCTTTAAATCGTCTTCAGTTATCTTGCCGCCGTTGCGGAACATTCTGATAGCTTTTTGCAAGCGTTCAGATAAATTTTCAAAAGCCATTTTTACCTGCCTCCGGCTTACGAATCTTTAAGCAGATTTTTCAGCCTTTTAAGTAACTCTGTATTATTCGTTTCCATATATCCGTCAAGCAGCCTGCATGCTTCCATGCGCAACTGCTGCTGTTTTTCCTCGCGTTCCAGAAGCTTCATTTTGGTTTCGTAGCGTTCCAGAATCTGCTCTACGCGGTGTATCAAATCATGTACTGCCTGCCGCGATACATCAAGCTCTGCGGCAATTTCAGCCAGTGACAGGTCATCACAAAAATATAGTTCCATGCAGCTTTGCTGTTTGGCCGTTAAAAGCGGCCCGTAAACATCATACAGCCTGCCGAGGCGTATTCTCTGCTTAAAACTGTCATCCAGCATAACGATACCCGTACCTTCTTAATTAAGTCAACGTATGTATTATACATAAACAGACACAGGCTGTCAAGTGTTTTTACTTGTCAGTATTAAATAATGCGTCAACAAATTTTTCAGGTTCAAACGGGCGGAAATCCATAATACCTTCGCCGACGCCAATCCATTTAACGGGCAGCCCAAGTTCTTCGCGGATGGCGATAACAACGCCGCCTTTTGCCGTGCCGTCAAGCTTTGTCAGCACAACGCCGGTAACATTGGCTGTTTCCGTAAATACCTTCGCCTGCGTAATGGCGTTCTGCCCGGTTGTGGCATCCAGCACCAAGAAGGTTTCGTGCGGTGCTTCCGGAATTTCGCGCTTGATAACGCGGTGAATTTTTTCCAGTTCGTTCATCAGATTGGCCTTGTTATGCAAACGCCCTGCCGTGTCGATAAACAGAATATCCGCCTTGCGGGCGATTGCGGCTTTCATGGCGTCAAAAACAACTGCAGCCGGGTCTGCGCCTTCTGCGTGCTTGATAACATCGCAACCGGCGCGCTTGCCCCAGATTTCCAGCTGTTCGGAAGCAGCGGCGCGGAATGTATCGGCAGCGGCAATCATAACCTTATAGTTAAGCAGGTGAAAATAATTTGCCAGTTTGCCGATGGTGGTGGTTTTGCCGACGCCGTTAACGCCTACAACAAGAATAACGGTAGGAGTACCGCTGATGCGCGTACGCTGCCCTTCTTCCGTAAGCATCTGCGTAAGATATTTCTTTAAAAACGGAACAACATCTTCCGTTCCTTTAATTTCTTTTTTGCGTGCTGCCTGGCGCACAGCTTCAATAAGTTTTTCGGTGGTTTTTGCGCCAACATCGGCACTTAAAAGAATCATTTCCAGTTCGTCAAGAAAATCATCATCAATTTCTGCGGACATGCCAACCAGAACTTCAATGCGTTCCGTAAAATTCTTTCTGGTTTTTTGCAGCCCGTCTTTTAATCTCTCAAAAAAGCCCATCATTTTACTCCTTTTCCGTTAGTTTTACAGATAATAATTTTGAAACACCGGATTCTTCCATAGTTACGCCATGCAGTACATTGGCGGCTTCCATAGTGCCTTTGCGGTGTGTAATGACAATAAACTGAGTGTTTTCGGCATAAGCCGTTAAAAAGCGTGCAAAACGGTCTACATTGGCTTCGTCAAGCGCCGCGTCAATTTCGTCCAAAATACAAAACGGTGCCGGACTGTAGCTTAACAGCGCAAAAAGCAGCGCAATTACCGTCAGCGCCCTTTCGCCGCCGCTTAACAGATACAGGCTTTGCAGCTTCTTGCCCGGCGGCTGCACTTCTATATCAATGCCGCTCGAAAGCACGTCACCCGGGTCGGTAAGTTTTAAATAAGCCGTACCGCCGCCAAACAGTTTTACATAACATTCCGAAAAATAAACGTTTATTTTGGCAAAAGCCTCTTTAAACCTTTTGCTCATGCCGGAATTAATTTCACTGATAACGCTTTCAAGATTTGCTTTGGCGCCTGCAAGGTCGTCATACTGTTTCTGCAAAAACTCAAAGCGCTCTTTAACGGCGGCATACTGTTCAATAGCAGCCGCGTTAACGGGTCCAAGTTCTTCAATTCGCCTTTGCAGGCTCAATTCCTGCCTGCGCAGCGAGCTGTCGCCTGCTTCAAGCAGTGCTTCCTTATGTGCTTCTTCAAGCGTCAGGCCATAATCGCTTTCAAGCTGCTGCAATACGTGTTCGTATTCGGCATTTTGTTTTACGCTTTCCAGTGCAGCCTGGTTGCGTTTCTTTTCGGCTTCTTCCAGCGCTTTCTGCGCCTGCGCAAGTTCCAAAGCCGCTTTTTCCTGCCTTGCGGCAATTTCTATGCGTTTGGCAGTAAATTCTTCCCTGCCGCCGCTGATAACGTTTAATTCTGCCATCAGCGCTTCTGTCTGCTGCGCCAGTTCCGCCTTTTTATTTTCGCTTTCGGCAATGGAATTTTCCAAATTCTGCTGTTCGTTTTCATTGGCAAGAACTTCGCGCTGCAAGCGTTCCATTTCACCGTCAAGCTGATGCATGCGCTCTGCCATCATGGTTGTTTTGGCAGTAGTCGCTTCGCTTTCCACGCGCGCATCCTGCAGCTGCCTGCGTATGCTTTCAAGATCACTGCTTTCTGCCTGCATTTTTTTCTGCAAGGCATCAAGATGGCTTTTGCTCTCCGTATCTTCTTTTTCTATTTCTGCAAGCTGCGGGCGCAGTTCCTGCAATTTGCCGCGCGCTGCCAAATATTCTTCCGCCGCTGCTGCGCGGTCATCCAAAAGCACTTCCAGATTTCTGCTCATGCGCTGCTTTTCAGCTTCGGCACGGCTTAAGCCGGAGGTTATTTCGGCACGCCTTACGGCATATTTTTGCAGTTCAGCTTTTAAAGCGTTCAGCCTGGTGCTGTACTCTTTAATAACTTCTTCAGCCGCTTCTGCCTGCTCCTGATAGCCGAGCAGTTCATGGCGGAGTTCTTCTTCCTGCCGGGCAAGCGTTTCTATTTCCTTAACGCGCGATAAAAAGCCCGCTTCTTTCTGCTGCCTGCTGCCGCCCGTAAGCGAACCGCCGGCGTTTACAACATCGCCCTGCAATGTAACCACGCGCATACGGAAGCCGCTTCTGCGTGCTGCCTCAAGCGCCGCATCCATATCCTGCGCTACCAGCACACGCCCCAGCAAAAACTTAAATACCTGCTCAACATCTTGCCCGCAGCTTATAAGTTCATCGGCAAAGCCAAGCACGCCCGGCATTTTTTTCAGCTGGTTGTCCTCCGCTTTGCGCGGATAAGTTTTTATGGTATCAAGCGGCAGAAAAGTTGCCCTGCCGTATTTATGCTGTTTTAAATAGCCGATTGCCGCCTTTGCCGCCTCGGCATCGCGCATTACTATATTCTGCGAAGCCGCTCCCAAGGCGGTTTCAATCGCAGTAACGTACTGCGCGTCAACACTAATCAGTTCTGCGGCAACGCCAATTACTCTCCCGCGCCAGCTTTCTTCCGCGCGCAGAACCGCTTTAACGCCGTAGCCGAAGCCCTCATACGCCTTCTGCATATTGTTTAATACATTCTGGCGGCTTTCAAGTGCTGTAATTCTGCGCTGGCAGTCATTATATTTCTGGCGTACAGCGTTTAAGGCTGTATTTTCGTCTGCCAGCTTGCGCGCCAGTTCCGCACTGCTGCGCTGCGAAAGCTGCACATTGTTTTCCAGGTCAGCCTGGTTTTCCAGCAATTTGCGGTAAGCGGCGTCCTGTTTTGCAAGTTCGCTTTCGGTTTCCTCTATGTTCTTTTTTAAAGCCTCGCGCCTGCGCATGCGCTGTTCCTGTTCAGTTTCCAGCGTGCGTATCCTGTTGCGCAAATCAACCATGCGGCGCATGGTGTCAAACGCTGCGTCTTTCAGGCTTTCGGCTTCCTGCCGGGCTTTTTGTACAAGCGCTTCTTTTTCTTTCTGCCCAAGCGTAAGTTTCTGCACCAGCAAACCTGCCGCCGTCTGCTTTTTCTCCAAAACATCATATTCATCAGTTAAAGAAACAAGCTGTTTTTCAAGGCCCGCAACCTGCTGTTCCAGTTTTTCGTTTTGCTGGCTTAAACGCACGCCTGCCTTACGGCTCTGCAAAATACGTTCTTCCAAAACCGCGCCCTGCCCGCGCACTTTTTCCAGCGCAGTTTCTTTGGCTTTTATATCGTCCTGTAATTTATTGTAATTTTCGCTTAAAGCATCAGCTTCCTGCTGCAGCTGTGCGCATAACGCCTGCTGCCTGCCTGCTGCTGCCGCATTTTGGGCAACTTCCCGTTCCAAAGCAGCGTCTTTTTCTTCCTGCTGGGCGCGCGCCTGTTCAAGCACATCTATTTTGCGCACAAACTGCGTTAAACGGCAGGTGCGCAGTTCTCCTGCCAAAACATTATACTGTTCCGTTTTGGCTGCCGCTTCTTTTAAAGGTTCAAGCTGCGATTCCACTTCTGTTTTTATGTCGTTAATACGCGTCAGGTTGG
>ENA-OPBL01001248-OPBL01001248.1-human-gut-metagenome-genome-assembly--contig:-NODE-1248-length-23492-cov-2.617997_pt1 | contig 23492 bp, 19 predicted proteins | sample MGYA00241073_ERZ501461 | MGnify/ENA primary metagenome ERZ501461 (study PRJEB25962, sample SAMEA2042630) | human gut metagenome | biome: human gut; feature: human-associated habitat; material: faeces... | reverse complement strand
TCCCGCTCTGTACGTGGCTGACGGACACCATCGTACCGCTGCCGCTGCCCGTGTGGGCAAGAAGCGTCAGGAGAGCAACCCCAACCATACCGGCAACGAGGAATACTGCTATTTCCTGGCCGTTACGTTCCCTGCGAGCCAGCTTCGCATCATCGACTACAACCGCGTGGTGAAAGACCTGAACGGGATGACTACCGAGCAGTTCCTCAAGGCGCTGGAGAAGAATTTCACCGTGGAACCCAAGGGCAAGGAGATCTACCACCCTTCGAAGTTGCACAACTTTTCGCTCTACCTCGACGGTCAGTGGTATAGCCTCACGGCGAAGCCGGGTACGTACGATGACAACGATCCGATCGGAGTGCTGGACGTAACCGTGCTGTCGAACCTGGTACTCGACCAGTTGCTCGACATCAAGGATCTGCGGACGTCGAAACGGATCGATTTCGTCGGCGGTATTCGCGGCCTGGAAGAGTTGAAGAAGCGTGTCGATAGCGGCGAGATGAAGGCGGCTTTCGCACTCTACCCTGTTTCCATGCAGCAGCTCATCGACATTGCCGATACGGGCAACATCATGCCTCCGAAGACCACCTGGTTCGAGCCGAAACTCCGTTCGGGTGTGGTGATCCATACTTTCGAGGAGAAATAGTGTCCCGTAAGGGATTCAAAAGAGAAAGGAGAATCTTGAACAGATTCTCCTTTCTCTTTTGTAATTATATGCTTTCCTGTATTTCACCGGGAGCGGTCGCGTCCCTGGTTCTTTAGGGGCAGTTCGGAATTGCAGATGCAACTGCGAGCTACGAATATGCGACCGTCGAAAATGGTGCGGGCGGTGGAAAGTACCGCCCTCGCAGCAGAGCGTGATCAGCTTTTTTTTGTGTTGTTGGCGATAGCTGCCAATGCACGGAACGTTTCGGCTGCTGCGCGAGTCACCACGACGATTATGAAGCCGTAGATCGGATTGAGGACGATGTAAATGAGCGAACCGCTGCCGAAGAATGCTCCCGTACCCATCATGCGAAGCATGGAGGCGTCGCCATTCAGGAATATTGCGGCGATCAGGGTGAGCAGTGCTCCGCCGATACCGACGAACATACCTGCCCATTCCCCGAAAGTCTGGATGAAGTGCGAGAATACGGGAATGGCGACGAAATCGTCATGCGCTGTCGCTGCCGCATATACTTTTTCGCGGCGGTTCCACCAGATTTGAAAACCGAGCCAGGAAACGAAGGCGATCACGAGCCAGACCAGAATAAACGCGGCGATCATCCGGCCTCCGCCGTACCGAAACAGGTCGTTGTTAATGGCCATTACCAGCAGTACGATGGGTGTCAGCAGGTTGAGGATCGCCAGGATCGCATACAGCCAGCGGAAGGGTTCGCGGAAAAACTTACCGGTGTCGATATACTTGAGTACCGGTTCGAAAAACGAGAAAAATTTGTTGTCTTTCATACGCATTGAGGATTTTAAGGTTAATACTTCACAATAAATTTAGGTATAAATTCCTTGAAAAAGAAATTTTCCGCCCGGTTTGTTTGCTGCGTGGCGGTGTGTTATCTGTCCGAAACAGAATGTTTTTGAATATATTTTAAGCGTTAGGTGAAATTTTATTACGAAATGTTATCTCAAACCGTAAAAAATGCGTACATTTGTAAGCAACTTATAATAAATGGATGTCTTATGGCAAAAATTAAAGGAACAATCCTCGTCGATAAGGAGCGCTGCAAGGGTTGCGGAGTCTGCGTGGCTTCGTGTCCCTGCGATGTGCTGCATTTATCGGCCGAGGTAAACAGCAAAGGTTACCCCGTGGCTCAGATGGCTAATCCGGATGCCTGCACAGGATGTGCGTCCTGCGCGATTATCTGTCCGGACAGTTGCATCACGGTTTATCGTCAAAAATTTGAATAAACTATGGCAGAGAAAGAAGTAAAATTGATGAAAGGCAACGAAGTGATCGCTCATGCTGCGATTCGCTACGGTTGCGACGGCTACTTCGGCTACCCTATCACTCCGCAGTCGGAGGTTATGGAGACGCTTATGGAGGAGAAACCCTGGGAAACGACCGGTATGGTCGTGCTGCAGGCAGAGTCGGAGGTTGCATCCGCCAATATGGTTTATGGTGCTGCTTCGACCGGTAAACGTGTGATGACTTCGTCTTCGAGCCCCGGTATCAGTCTGATGAGCGAAACGCTCAGCTATATGGCAGGTGCGGAACTGCCTTGTCTTATCGTGAACTGTCAGCGCGGCGGCCCGGGTCTGGGTACGATCCAGCCTTCGCAGGGCGACTATTTCCAGGCTTGCAAGGGCGGTGCCCACGGTGACTTCCACCTGATTGTCCTGGCTCCTAACTCGGTGCAGGAGATGCACGACCACGTGGCTCTCGGTTTCGACCTGGCATTCAAATATCGCAATCCTGCGCTGATCCTCGCCGACGGTGCGATCGGTCAGATGATGGAGAAAGTCGTTCTGGCTCCGCAGCGTCCCCGTAAGACCAACGAGGAGATCGCCGAGGAGTGCAAAGAGTGGGCGGCTTGCGGCAAAGGCAACCGCAAGGAGCGCAATATCATCACTTCGCTCGAGCTTCAGTCGGAGGTGATGGAGAAGATCAACCAGCGTTTGCAGGCGAAATACAAGGCTTTGGAGGAAAACGAGGTTCGTTACGAGGCTATCAACTGCGACGATGCGGATTACGTGATCGTAGCGTTCGGTTCGTCGGCCCGTATCTGCTCGGCTACCGTCGAGTTGGCTCGTGCCGAAGGCCTGAAGGTCGGTCTGCTCCGTCCGATCACGCTTTATCCTTTCCCGAGCAAGGTAATTGCCGACTTGGCAAAACGCGGTGTGAAAGGCTTCCTGAGTGCCGAGCTCAATGCCGGCCAGATGGTCGAGGATGTTAGACTCGCCGTAAACGGTGCAGCTCCCGTCGAGCACTATGGCCGCCAGGGCGGTATGTTGTTCGCTCCGGACGAGGTGTTGGTTGCACTCAAAGAGAAACTGATTAATAAAAAGTAAGACTATGGCAGAAGTAGTAGAAATCAAACAGGAAAACCTGGTATTCGGCAAGCCGAAACTCATCACGGACAACGTGATGCACTACTGCCCGGGTTGCAGCCACGGTACGGTTCACAAGCTGGTTGCCGAGGTTATTGAAGAGATGGGGCTCGAGGGTAACACGATCGCCGTTTCGCCGGTGGGCTGTTCGGTATTTGCCTATAAATATATTGACGTGGACTGGATTCAGGCTGCACACGGCCGTGCTTGCGCCGTGGCTACGGCCGTGAAGCGCGTTCGTCCCGAGAGCATGGTGTTCACGTATCAGGGCGACGGCGACTTGTCCGCAATCGGTACGGGCGAAACGATTCACGCTGCTGCGCGTGGCGAGAGCATCGTTGCTATCTATATCAACAATGCGATCTACGGTATGACCGGCGGTCAGATGGCTCCGACTACCCTGCTGGGTATGAAGACTGCGACGACCCCTTACGGCCGCGATCCCCGTCTGAACGGTTATCCTTACAAGATCTCCGAGATGCTGGCTCATCTGGACGGTGTGACTTACCTGACGCGCCAGAGCGTGCACAATCCGGCGAATGTCCGCAAGTGCAAGAAGGCGATCCGCAAGGCGTTCGAGAATGCGATGGCCGGCAACGGTTTCTCGCTCGTAGAGGTCGTTTCGACCTGCAACAGCGGTTGGAAACTCTCTCCGGTGGCTTCGAACAAGTGGCTCGAAGAGAACATGCTGCCCTTCTATCAACTGGGCGATATCAAGGACTTAACCAAGAAGTAAGAGGACAAAGAATATGAAAGAGACTTTAATTATTGCAGGCTTCGGTGGACAGGGTGTCCTCTCGATGGGTAAGATTTTGGCTTACTCGGGCGTAATGCAGGATTTCGAAGTTACCTGGATGCCCTCTTACGGTCCTGAAATGCGTGGCGGTACGGCCAACGTGACGGTTATCCTTTCGGACAAACCCATTTCGTCGCCGATCGCTCATGAGTTCGATACGGCTATTATCCTGAACCAGCAGTCGATGGACAAGTTCGAATCGATGGTTCGTCCGGGCGGTACGCTGATCTACGACACCAATGGTATCACGCGTCACCCGAGCCGTACGGATATCAGCATCTATACGATCGACGCTACGGCCGAGTCGGCTCGTTTGGGACAGTCCAAGTTGTTCAATACGATGATCTTGGGCGGTTATCTGAAGGTATGCCCCGTCGTTAAGATGGAGAACGTAATGGTGGGACTGAAAAAATCCCTGCCGGAGCGTGCTTGGAAGATGCTGCCTGAAAACGAGAAGGCTATCAATCACGGTGCGGAAATCATCCGTAAGGTGCGTTAGTCGTTCGAGATATTCTATCGGAGCGTCCGGCTTATGGCCGGACGCTCTTTTTTTATCGCTTGCGGCACTATGTTTGCGCTGGGTTATAAAACATTAAACAAGCAATACTATGGAAACTGTAAAACAACTGAATAAGCAGGAGTTCACGACCAAGGTCGCCGATATCGAAAAATCGAAGGGCGAATGGAAATTCCTGGGCGAGCGTCCCGCCGTGATCGATTTTTTCGCGACCTGGTGCGGTCCCTGCAAGGCATTGGCCCCTGTGCTCAACGAGCTGGCGGCCGATTACCAGTATAAGGACCGGATCGATTTTTATAAGGTCGATATCGATCAGGAACAGGAACTCGCTGCGGTGTTCGGCGTACGGTCGGTGCCTACCCTGCTGTTCATCCCGCTGAGCGGGATGCCGCAGATGATGACCGGCGGTCGCCCGAAGAGCGACCTGAAGCGAATTATCGACGAGGTTCTGATGGGTAAGTAGTGATAAATCGGGTGATCGCATCTTCGGGGTTTCGACATCCGGATTTTTCGGGTTCGACGACCGATGTACGGCTTGATTTCCTATGCGGACGTGCCCCGTGTAATCATAGGCTGCTAACGGTACGACCGTCGGATTCGAAAATCCGAAGAGAAACTTCGAGAGATATGATTGCCATAAATTAAACAAGCGATGAAAGAGTTCATAAAACACAATCCGGCTGCGCTCGATAATGTAGAAACGATGGCCAATGCGATGATCGAATCGATGCGTTTCGTCGATAATACGTTGGATTATCCCGAAGCGGAGAAGGCTCGGCCGAACGACGGCGTGGAACCCGAGTGGTTCTATGACGCCTACTACGGCGCCATTCCCACCTCGGAACTGACGGCTATCATTCAATACACCCAACAGCGGATGCTCTTCGAAAATATAGGCGAAACATTTCTCGGGATCGCTTTCGTCGAAATGAAGCATTTCGACCGTTTGGGTGATTTTATCCGTCAATTGGGCGGGCGCGTGAATACTCCGAAGTATTCGAGTTCGGCGGTTACGGTCGAATATGAATCGGCTGCCTGCCGAGGCCATTCGGGTCAATATTCAGGCTGAAAAAGATACGATTGCCGCCTATCAGCAGTTGATCGAGCGTATCCGGAAAAACAATCCTGAAAAGCTGACACAGTCGGCCGCAGTAGCTATCCAGCTTCTCAATAAGATTGTTTCCGACGAGCGGGTGCATGTCCGTATTCTTTCGGAGCTGGCGCAATCGGTCGCGGCGGAAGAGGGAAAAGAGGCATAATCCGCTTCCCGATCGAGCCGGTGTTTTTGGAGTGTTTTGTATCGCTCGAAATCCGGCCCGGAGGGAGCCTGTCCTCGAACAGTCGGAAAAAGAGATCGAATCCCCTTGCTGTGAATCGTTCAAAATTTAACCCTTCGAAAACACAAAAAACAAACATTGGGAACGGAACATTGCGATATTTCTCTCTTTCGAGATAGAAATCATCTTGAAATTGTACGTATTTTACAAATTCTTCTTTATGTAATATTCTGCGAAGGAGACTACAAAACAAAATAGTAGAGCCGTGTAAATGCTACCCGACCTTCACTGATTTTAACACCGTGTTATTCAATAAAAAAACATTCTTCCTGTCGAAGCCCCACTCATAAATGTATTCGATACCTTCAATTAGGATAACGAATACGACACGCTCTCCCTTAGTCCATGCTATATGAACAAATCCGGATATGGATTCTCCGGGATATATCGTGGTTTTCTTCAAATAATCCTGCTCTATGACCTGTCTTGACTCCTGCAAAGCCTGACAGAAATCGGCGAACCGCTGTTGAGAAGCCAAGCGGGCTAAATAGGCATCGGCGGCATTATAAGTTGTGGTCGTAGCCGTATAAGAGAAATGGCCGCCGTAATTGTTGTAACCACCGTAGCTGCCGTAACCGGTCGTTGTGGAGGTCGAATAGCCTGCATCGGCAGAAGCCAATCCCTCGCTGACACCTTTCAAAACAACAGACCAAGTCTGCGAACGATTCACTTTCTTCAGATAGCTGTTGTAAGACCATACTTGCAAATCGGTGGCGACATCGTGTTTGTCTACGGAATAGGCTATTATATCGGTCTCCGGATTGAACTCGATCGGTGTCAGTGAATTATTGGAGATAACCACATTGACCCGGTGCCACTTACCGTAATCCCGGACAATGGCATCCGTCAGCGCGATTGTCAATCCGTTTTTGAAATAGACTTCCCAGGGCACACCGTCCCGGTAATCGACCAATCGTTCCGTTATGTCCGGTGATTCCCATATCGTCATATCGTCCGCAATACGGACCTTGAATGAGTGCCCTTCGCCGTCCGCCAGCAAATAATAATCGTGAATCGGCTTTCCTACCTGATATTCCATCTTTAGGTAAGAGCCGTCTTCGCCGTATGTTTCGTATGTTCCGGACAACTCGCCTCTGGCATATGATGCACGCGTTTTTAACATTCCATTCTCGTCGTACTGCAGATATTCCCCCTCCAATAGTCCGCCCGAATAATATGATTTTTCCGATATGCGACCATTCTTGAAGTAGGAAACGATCTTTCCGTCAAACACTGTCCGGCGGTCATCGAGCGTATCGATTGTCTGAAAATGCCCTTCTGTCCGTAATTCTCCCGAAATATAAAAATCCCTGAACATTTTGGATCCCGCCGAATCCGCAGGATAAAGCGCTATCCGATAATATTCGGCAAAAGCCGGACTCGGCACGACTGATCCTGAACGGTTGTAGTAGAGTGTATCTATTCGCTCCTGCGCTAAGATATCATTGCTTGCCGTAAGCAATATCAGTAATAAAATTTGTTTCATAGGAAATTTTCTTTTGAGTTGAATAATGAATGGTATTGTTTGACAGGTATATAAAAAACGCAGGCTAAACTTTTTATTTGCTTTCTGAGGTCTTCGCAATACCTTGTAACCAAATAATGAGTAAAGCCCACGTTGGACGTGAGCGTTTACACTTTACTCTTGGTTACTTTTGAAAGTTGCGAAGTTTCAGAAAGCAAGAAATAAAGCTAACGCTTTTTATATGTATCGTCATACCTGTATTCTATCGGACGGCATGACGTATTGTACTGAAGAATAGAATTGATGTTATTTTCTCATAGGCAAAATGGTTTTATGTTCCGATTACAAATATAGTAAACCGATTGAGCATTATGCGATTTTTACGGCTTATTTTTATTTATCGTTTCGGTTTATTCATTGCTTTGTTGCCGGGCGTTCGACCGGGCTTCGATGCTTCCTGTCTAAAAATCCTCTTCGGATTTCCTCGTTATTCCGATTGCAGATGGCGTTTTATCGACAGACGTAGGAGTTTGCATCTCGGAATCCGAGCAGCAGCTCTTGCGCTGCCATGCGTTTCTTGCCGGATAATTGCAGCGAGAGGACATAGATCCAACCGTCCGCACATCGGATCCGCAGGTATTTGCGGTTGTCGGTATCGATCGTGCCGCATGGAGCTTCCGGACCACCGGTTTCGAAGCGCGCTTCGAAAATCTTGGCCGAATTCGCCTCCTGTTCCTCTCGCAGCAGCCGGGTCCAGGCTGCCGGATAGGGCGACAGCCCGCGAATGAAGTCGATGATGCGTTTTCCGGATTGAGTCCAGTCGATCAGGCAGTCGTTTTTGAAGATTTTGGGCGCCGGCTGCAGCGATGCGTCTTCGTCGGGCTGTACGACGGGAGTGATCTCCCTGGCAGCGATCCGTTCGACGGTCTGCACGACCAGATCGGCTCCGACGGTCATTAGCCTGTTATAAAGAATGCCCACGTTATCTTCCGGCTGAATCGGCATTTCCACTTGGCCTAAAATCGCTCCTTTGTCGATTTCGTGATTCAATAGGAAAGTGGTGACGCCCGTTTTGGATTCTCCGTTGATGATCGCCCAGTTGATCGGTGCCGCACCCCTGTATTGCGGCAGCAGCGACGCATGCAGGTTGAAGGTGCCGAGTCGGGGCATCGCCCAGACGACCTCCGGCAGCATCCGGAAGGCAATTACGATTCCCAGGTCAGGCCGAAGCTCCTCCATCGCACTTACGAAGGCCGGATCGCGCAACTTCTCCGGTTGCAGAATCGGCAATCCGAGTTCTCGGGCCGCGATTTTCACGTCGCTTTCGTGCAGCTTCTGTCCGCGTCCCGCCGGTTTGTCCGGAGTAGTGACCACCCCGACGACGTTGTAGCCGCTGCGCACCAGTGCACGCAGCGACGGCACGGCGAATTCGGGCGTACCCATGAAGACGATTCGCAAATCCTTGGCGTTCATTTTCGTTGAAATATTGCTGTCCGGCGGTTCCATTCGCGGTTCTGCCATCCGTTCCGTTCATGCCTTGCGGACAAGGATTTCGGGCTGTGGCAAAACCGAGAAAATCCCTTCGGACGATTCTCCGGTAATGTCTTTGTATTTTAATGCTTGCAGAGGTTCAGTTTGTGGTGCATGCGCTCCTGTTTGGTTTCGAGGTAGCGCTCATTATACTTGTTCGGGGCGATGACGATCGGTACGATCTCGTCGATCTTCAGGCCGTAACCCTCCAACCCTACTCTTTTGAGCGGATTGTTGGTCATCAGACGCATGTGTTTGATCCCCATTTCGCGGATGATGCTGGCGCCCACGCCGTAGTCGCGCTCATCGACGCCGAAGCCCAGGCGCACGTTGGCATCCACCGTGTCCAGTCCTTCGTCCTGGAGTTTGTAGGCTGCGATCTTGTTGAAGAGTCCGATGCCGCGTCCTTCCTGGCTGAGATAAACGATGGCGCCTTTGCCCTCCTTCTCGATCATGCGCATCGCTTCGTGGAGCTGCGCGCCGCAGTCGCAGCGGCACGATCCCAAAATGTCGCCCGTGGCGCACGAGGAGTGCACGCGGAGCAGTACCGGCTCGTCTTCGGTCCATTCGCCCTTGGTCAGCACCATATGTTCCAGCCCGTTGCTCTTCTGACGGAACACGGTGATTTTGAACATGCCGTATTCGGTCGGCATCTCGGCCGTTTCACCGCGTTCTACGATCGATTCGTTACGCAGGCGGTAGGCGATCAGGTCGGCGATCGAAATGATCTTCAGGCCGTATTTCTCCGCCACTTCGAGCAGTTGCGGCAGGCGGGCCATCGAACCGTCTTCATGATCTCGATCAGAGCTCCGGCGGGTTGCAGTCCGGCCAGTCGAGCCAGGTCCACGGCGGCTTCGGTATGTCCCGGACGGCGCAGAACGCCTTTCTGACGGGCTCGGAGCGGGTTGATGTGCCCCGGACGCCCCAGGTCGGAGGGTTTGGTCTTCGGGTCGGCCAGTGCCCGCAGGGTCGCCGCGCGGTCGTGGATCGAAACGCCCGTAGTGCAGCCTTCGCCCAACAGATCGACCGTCACGGTGAACGGCGTGCCGAGCAGCGAGGTGTTGTTCGGCTCCATCATGTTGAGTTCGAGCTGTGCGCAGCGCTCTTCGGAAAGCGGGGCACACAACACACCGCGACCGTTCTTGAGCATGAAATTGACGATTTCGGGCGTCACCTTCTCGGCTGCTATGATGAAGTCGCCTTCGTTTTCCCGGTCTTCGTCATCGACGACGATGACGATTTTTCCCTGGCGGAAATCCTCGATGGCTTCTTCTATCGTATTCAGTACTTTTTCGTTTTTCATGGTCTATTTTATTTTTTGTTTTTATGTGCGAAACGTGCGAATATCCCGGAGATCTTCTCCTTGATTTTCTTGAATTTTACGACGTACCAATCCACGTCGAGCAGCCCCGAGTCGTTCGTGGCCTTGTATGTGAGGTAGATGGCGACGGGCGCCAGTACGAAGGCCGAGAGCCACGTGCCGTAGAATGCCTCCCATGTACCCTCTTTGGCCATCTTTTCGCCCGAACTGCTGATAATGTAGTAGATGACGAAGAAGATGACCGAGATTACGATCGGCATACCCAGACCGCCTCTGCGGACGATAGCGCCCAGCGGTGCTCCGATCAGGAAGAAGATGATGATCGTCACCGGAAGCGCCAATTTCTTGTGCCATTCGACCTTGCTGCGGTAGAGCTGGTTGAGCGCATTTTTGGCCTGCGATTCGTCGAACGAGAACATAGACCGGGAGTTGCGTGCGGCCGAAACGGCCTGGCTCCAGATTCGGTCCTTGGAGCGCAGGTCGAGAGTCGCCAGGGAGTCGAGGGCATCCATCGGCCTGAAATCCCGTTTTTCTACGACCACCGAATCGTTTCGGTCGGTTATGACGGTCGTATCCCGCACGAAGATACGCTCCTTGAGCAACGGGTCATAGGATCGGGTCGTCGCCGAATTGACCTGCTGTGTCAGCGTGTCGATTTCGTATTGCAGCTCGGAGATGTTTTTGGTCTGGGCGTTGTTGAACAGATCGGCATCCGTGCGCTGCATTTCGAATCCCGAAATGGAAATATTGGCTTTCTGAAGCTCGAATTTATTGCGTTGCAGGGAACTTTTGTTGTACCACTGACTCGAATTTCGGGTCTGTTCGTAGCGTTCGCCGTTGAAGAGCGTGATCTCCAGAAAGCGCTTGTCGTCCGAGAGCCGGATATAGCCCGAATCGGCGACGGTCGTGGTCATATTGCCCGATGCGTTGCGGTTGTCGTAAATCAACACGTCGGTCAGCAGCCCTGTTTCCTGATTCTGGTGTCCGACGCGGATGCTCATGCCGTCGATGCCGTTGAAGAAGAGCCCGTCCTGAAACTCGAGGGTCTGGTTCATCTGGCGAATGTCGTATATCGTACGGAAAAATTTTTTGTTGGCGTATGGCACTAAGTTGTTGGCGATGAAGAAACTGCCGACAGCCAATATACTTACGACCACGAGCAGCGGCCTCATGATCTTAGGCAGCGACATCCCCGCCGACTTCATAGCGAGCAGCTCGTAGTTTTCGCCCAGATTACCCATGGTCATAATGGCCGCCAGCAGCGTGGCGAGCGGCAGAGCCATCGGGATCATGTTGATCGTGGCGTAGCAGAGCAGTTCGATGATCGTACCGGGATCGAGTCCTTTGCCGACCAGCTCGTCGATGTAGCGCCACAGTACATTCATCATCAGCACGAACATGATGATGAAGAACGTCAGCACCATGGGTCCCAGATAGGACTTGAGAACGAGTTTATAGATGGTTTTCATCGGCGCGGCGGCGTTTTTTGACGAGCAAAGTTAGCAGTTTTACTAAAATAAGCGTAACGGTCAGGGTAAATATTATGGCCGCACCGGGCGAAACTTCGAAATTGTAGCTCAGGGCGAGTCCCGCGAGGTTCCCCGCGACGGCGACGGCTGCGGCGGCCGGTGCGAGCGTGCGGAAGGATTTGGTGAACGTATTGACGATCGTTACGGGAATAGTCAGCAGCGAGATCAGCAGCACGATGCCCATGATGCGGATCGAGAGTACGATCGTGACGGCGATGAGTGCCGACATGGTATAGGAGATCAGCCGGGTCGGGATTCCCTGGCTGCGGGCGAAGTCGCGGTCGAAGGCGACGTACATGACCGGACGCAGCCAAAGGAGCGTGCCGACAATTACCACGAGCGTCAGAACGGCGAGCGCCTGGACATCGGTGCGGGTGACCGTTACGATGCTGCCGAACAGGAAATTCGAGAGGTCGCCCGATGTGTAGCCCGGGCGCAGGCTCATGAACAGTACGCCGATGGCCATACCTACCGACCAGATGATGCCGATGGCCGAATCCTCCCGGATACGGCCCCGGTCGTTGGCCCATTCGATCCCCAGTGCCGAGAGGACGGCGAAGACCATCGCACCCAGAATCGGATTGATTCCGAGGTAGAAAGCGATGCCCAGTCCGCCGAACGAGGAGTGCGTGATGCCGCCGCTGAGGAAGACCAGCCGCCGGCAGACGACGTAAGTGCCGATGATTCCGCACGTAATGCCCGACAGGATGCACGCCCAAAAAGCGTGATTGAGGTAGCTGTATCGGACAAGGTCGTTGAAAAACTCCATGGTGCGGTAATCATTAGTTTGCAAATTTACGGATTTTTTACAAAAAATAGAACCGGGAGCCGTTTTATATCGCAGCAACCGTATTTTGTTCCGTCCGATTTGCGGGGCCCGTGCCTTGGTTGCCGCAGAGAGCGGTATCGGTCGGAAGACAGGCTGTGCATACACCGGAATTCGTATGCTTTTTGGTGAAAGACATTAAAAAATCGAATATTCGGTGCGTCATATCATTTTTTTTCGTATATTTGAATACGAATGCTTGTTCATAGGTTCTTCGGCATTCGCAAAACCAATCTTTAATCTCTTAAATTTTTACATTTATGCGTACATCTTTATTTCTCGGTTTGACCGGATTGGCATTGCTGGCAGCGTGCGGACTGTCGGGGTGCAGTGATGACGGTGTCGAAAACAAAGACCCACAACTCCCCCCCCCACAGTTGATGTCAGCGTAGATGAAGTAAATCGTACAACGGCTTCATTTACAATCAATACGAACAATGCCTCCGACTATGTCTATGCCGTATTGCCGGCCACAGAAACGATCGCCGATGCGGAGGCGCTCTTCGAAAGAGGACCTGTCCGTTATTTCGAAGGAGAGAAAACAGTAAAGGTCGATCTGAACGATCTTGCCGGCGACACGGAATACAATCTTTATGTTGCGGTACGCAACATCAATCCTTTAGTTTACAGCGATCTCGCTTCCGAGGTGATCGACACGCATGTTCCCTATACCGAGATGATTACGCTCGAAAGTGTCGGACTTACCTCTTTCTCCTACCATATCATGAAGCCCGAAGGGGTGACCAAGTACAAGCACGTCTGTCTTTCGAAGTCCGACTACGATTACATCGTAAGTTTAATCGGAGGAAGCCTGCATTCGTATGTAAGTGCTTTCGGTGCGGAAGCGACCGAGGATCAAACCTATAATTTCGATACCACTTTCTTCGATATCGTCGATTTTCGTCAGGATATCTATTCCGACATGGAGTTTATCATCATTGCCGGTGAAGTGGACGAGAATGGCCAGGTCGCAGAGTCGGCTGTGAAGTCGCTCCTCTTCAAAACCAAGAAGGCCGGTGTCGCGCCTTACGACTTCGAGGTTTCCGTGGGTAACATCGGTTCGATGACGGCCGATATTGCCATCGAGCCGGAGGAGGGAATCGAGCGTTTCCGCTATTTGGTTGCTTCTCGGGCAGATTTCGATTATACCGCTTTCGAGGGAGAGGCTTCCGTGCGTCGCATGATCATCGGCCACTGGGACGATCTTACGAACGAGAGTACGAAAGCTATCACCGTCAATGCGACGGGACTCAAACCCAATACCGAATATCAGGTGGGTATCGTGGGCTTCGACAAGGAGTTGCGCGAAAAGGTTCTGCTTTACGACTTCACGACGGGAGAGCCTACAGGCCCCAAACCGACTTTGGCCGTCGAAACACAGACTGTCGAAACTCCGTGGAACAAGGCCGCTTTCAAGGTCAATGCGACTTATGCGGTAGCGATGACGGCCGGTGTTTTCCCGAAGGGCTCCATCGACGAAGTGCTCGGCCGCCCCGGTAATGAGAATCTTACGGCCGGCGATGTCATTTACAACAACGGTACGCAGCTTACCGAACAGGAGGTGGCTGCGGCTATGAGCGAAGAGGGACTTGTCATCGAGAGTGGAGAGCTGCTGCCCAATACCGAGTACGAGTTCGGCGTTTATGCGGCCAACGCAGAAGGTGTGGGCGTTTCCGAAATAGTGGAGTTCACCACCCTTTTACCGCCGCAGCAAGGCGGGGAGCTGCGTGCGAAGCTGCCCGGCAAATACACTGCGACGACCAAAGACAGCAACGGTGATCCGGTCACTTTCTCCGTTACCATCGCTACGGGTGTGAACGAAGCTACCGAGAAAGCCTATTCCGATCTGAACCGTCTGGTCGTTCTGGGCTTCGCGCCGTGCGGAGTGGATTATGCCAGCCCCGAAGAGCTGCTCGCCAACGGCTGGGCAGCGACCGAAGAGGAGGCCAATGCGAATTACGGGCCGAAGTGGTTCATCGAGTTCAACAGCGACGAGACGATTTCGACGAGTCTGCCTGTGAACGACGAACTGGATTACACGATGTTGAATTTCGATGGTAAGCAATACTATTTCCACGCTTTCGCCAAACGTCCGACTAGCGACCGCTATACGGATGCGGTACGCAGCTTCCCTGTCGAGGTGTCGGATGATCTGACTGTGACGATCAAGAAGTTGGTCGAAGAAACCGATTACGGTACCTTTACCTACTATCCCGGTGTGTTGTCGGGTACGAGTCAGTGGTGGGGCGACATGGTGTTCGCAGCGTCGGAAGAGATCGTGCTGAAGCGCGATGCCGATCAGGGGCCCGAGCCTGCTGCCGTGAAGAGCGTGCGACATCTCTCCATGCCCGAGCGCGTGACCGTAAACCTCGGAGCGTCACCTGCAGTGGACAACCGTCGAGCTGTGGCTGAACGATTGATGCGTTAATCCTAAAAAACTTGTGTTATGAAGAATTTATTCGGATGGATGCTGGTCGTACTGCTGGTGCTGACGGCCGGCGTGTCGTGCAGCGACGATGAAGAGCTTCTTGCGGGCAATGGAATCGCCGATGCAGCCTGGAGTGCCGAAAACCAGGTCGAGATCGAAGGCGGGGTGCTTAATTACACGTTTGCCGCCGCAGGCGATTGGACTGCCCGGAGTTCGGCTGACTGGTGCGAAGTGCAAACCGGTTCGGGTATGGCGGGCGAATCGTTGCTGCGTCTGAAAGTTGCCAAAAATACCCGGGCCGAAGCTCGTTCCGCGACGATTACCGTCAGTGTGTGGGGATATGCTTCGCCGGTTTCGTTCGTGGTGAAGCAGGGCAAAGGATTAATTGAGCAGGGGGACGGAAAATACCGCAGCGTGAACGAATGGGTTGCCGAGTACATGAAGAGCCGTTATCTCTGGAATCGTGCCATCGAGAATGTTTCGCTCGATTACAGTCTTTGTTATGACTTCTTTTTCTTCTCGATTCTCGACGGTGTAGCCGCTCAGGACGAGGTGAACCGCGAAGACGGTCATTGGCAGGGGCAGAAACGTATGTATTACTATTCGCGTTTGGAAAGCGATGCGCCTCTGTCGCGTACTCCCGGCGAGGCGTATGTCGGTTCGGGTATCTATCTGTTGGATGCGACCCGACTCGGGGACGATTATATCGGAATTGTGGTCATGGTCGTCATCCCCGGAACGCCGGCTGCGGAAGCCGGTCTCGTGCGCGGCGACTTCATCACGGCGGTCAATGGCGAGGAGGTGACCGAAAGCAACTATCAGAGTTTGGGCCAGGCCGTGTACGACGGTGCGGTCGATGTTACGGTGAACAGTGTCACGTGGACCGACAACGGGACTACTCCTGTGCTTACCCCGAAAGGGAATGTGCAACTCGGAAGTGCGACCTTCACCAGTCCGGCTATCTATATGGATAAAGTGGTCGAAATCGAAGAGTCGGACAAGAAGGCCGGTTATCTGCTCTATATGGGCTTCGATGTCGATTACGATGAGGAGTTGATAGCCGCTTTCGACCGTTTCCGTGCACAGAATGTCACCGACCTGATCCTCGATCTGCGTTACAACAACGGTGGCGATGTGCTTTCGAGTACTGTGCTCGGTACGCTTATCGCAGGTGAGGCGTACAAGGGACAGCTCTATGCTCATATGACGTTCAACGAGGACCGCACGGAGGCCGGAGAGAGTGGCGACTACAAGATCGGCGTCAAGGAGACGTTCGAAAGCGTGTACGAACCGATCGAAAGAGCCTTGCAACATGCTTTGGGCTTGAAGAAAATCTATGTCCTGGTGAGCGAAACGACTGCTTCGGCGAGCGAAATGGTCATCAACGGTCTGCGCGGCCTTGATATTGAGGTCAATCTTATCGGGATGCCCACTAACGGTAAGAACGTAGGTATGGAAGGTGTGGTCCGCTCGTTTCACAATTACGATTTCCTGCTTTTCCCCGTTTCGTTCTATATTGAAAATGCCAAGGGCTTCCGGGATTACTCGGATGGCTTCACACCCGATGTCCAAATCGATGATTCGGCGATTTATCCGGGTGAATTCGGTACGATGATGGATCAGCTCGGATACCTTGCCCTGCAGTGGATCAAGACCGATAACAAACCGCAGTTGCCGTCCGCCATGCACACGCGCGGCAGTTGCCGGTCGATGAGATCTTTCGGCGATCTGTGGGAAAACCGGCCCGTACAGCCTGTGGGCGGAGCCGTGATGCAACCCGTGAGAGAGGAATAGACCGCTCTGTTTTACGTATGCCGCAGGGGTGCCCGTTGCAGGGCGCCCCTGCTCTTTTATCCGGACGTGTGTGTGATTTTTGCCGATAAAATGGTCGGATTCGCATAGTTTTTCGTACTTTCGCTCAAATTTACAGCAGAAATATGCAGCGACGCAGAGTCAATTTTCACACCTTGGGCTGCAAGCTCAACTTTTCGGAGAGCTCTACCCTCGCCCGTGAATTCGAAGCGGGCGGCTTCATCCGGGTCGGGGTTTCGGAAGCGGCGGATATTTCGGTCATCAACAGTTGCTCGGTGACCGAACATGCTGACAAGAAATGCCGCAACCTGATCCGTAAAATCCATCGGCGCAATCCGGCGGCGATCATTGTCGTCACCGGTTGCTACGCCCAGCTCAAACCGCAGGAAATCGCCTCGATCGAAGGGGTCGATCTGGTGCTGAGCAACAACGACAAGGGCGAACTTTTCAGGCGTGTAGCGGCTCTTGCGGGCAAGGGGCCCGCACAGTTCACCAGTTGCGACGCGGAGGAGCTGACCAATTTCTTCGCCGCCTTTTCGAGCGGCGACCGTACCCGCGCGTTCCTGAAAGTGCAGGACGGCTGCGACTATAAGTGCGCCTACTGTACGATCCACTATGCGCGGGGTGCCAGCCGCAATATGCCGATCGCCGACCTGGTGAAGGAAGCCGAACAAATCGCCGCTGCGGGACAGCGGGAGATCGTCATCACGGGGATCAATACGGGCGATTTCGGACGCACGACGGGTGAGCGGTTCATCGATCTGCTGCGGGCCCTGAACGAAGTCGAAGGCATCGAACGCTACCGTATATCTTCGATAGAGCCGAATCTTTTAACGGATGAGATAATAGCGTTTTGCGCTTCGTCACCTAAATTCCAGCATCACTTTCATATCCCGCTTCAGAGCGGTTCGGACAGCGTGCTTGCACGGATGCGCCGCCGCTATACGACCGAAAAATTCGCCGAGCGGATCGAGGCCGTGCGGCGCCTGATGCCGGACGCCTTTATCGGGATCGACGTGATCGTCGGTTTTCCCGGTGAGACGGAGTCCGATTTCCGTACGACCTACGAGTTCCTGGAGCGCCTTGCACCGGCCTATTTGCATATTTTCCCCTTCTCGGAGCGTCCCGGCACGCCGGCCGTCGATTTTCCGGACAAAGTGCAGCCTTCGGTGGCTACACGGCGCGTGGAGGAGCTGGAAGAGCTTTGCCGCCGACTGCACGGCGAATTCTGCGCCCGGGCCGAAGGTACGACGGACGAGGTGTTGTTCGAGAGCACGATGCGGGGCGGGATGATGTTCGGCTATACGGGCAACTACCGCCGGGTCAAGGCCCCCTACGACCGGAGTCGGATCAACACGATTTGCCGGGTGCGGCTGGGGCGTATGGACGATGCGAACGATCTCGAAGGCGAAATCGTGGATAATTAGCGATTTCTTCGTATATTTGTATCAGGCGAAGGTTCGGGTGAATTTCGTTTCGGCATTCCGGCCGGATGCGGCCTTGCCTCCGGGCCGCATTGTATTTTGCGAAAATGGCCTGTATTTCGGGCGGGCGGCGGCTGGGCTTGCCGTACCGTCCGGTCGTTTTTGTAAGAACGAGTTGCGGTGTAGTCTGCCGGATTCGGCATTGGTTACGCCTTGAACTGTTTTTTCGGAATACGGCTTGTAGCTCGGTAAGATTCAAACAAGTTTGCTTTTGCCCTTGCCTTGCATTATATTTGTTGCATCGCTCCGGATATGTTCGGGTGGGGGGACTGCCCTGCCGATACGGGCGGTTTGGGACGATTTTAACAGTTAAACGCGTATGACGGGAATTCGAAGAAGAATATCCATTGCTTTCTTGAGTATCGTCGGGTTGTTGTTCGCCTCGGGGATGATCTCTTTTTTCGAGCTGAGTCACTTGAGCTACGACACCGAGGAGATTTTGAAAGCCAACCAGCGGAATGTGGAGCTCGCCAAGGAGATGCTCGGCGCCGTGCATGATCAAAACGTGGCGATCGTGCATTTGGCGATCCTGCAAGATGCGAGTTACGATAGCCTGTGCCGCACGGGAATGCAGCGGTTGGAACATGCGGTGGCTACGGCCCAGAAAGGAGCGTTGGACCGCTCGGCGCTCGACTCCCTGACGGGTGCGACTACCGAGTTGCTGGTGCTGACCAAGATGTTTCTCGCGACCGAATCCCCGAAGGCAGGGGACGAGTCGGGAGAGGTGTGGTACAACGAATATTATGAAAAACAGTACGAAAAGGTCGTCACGGCGGTTCGGGACTATATGACTTCGACGCAGAGTTCGCTGGCTCCGCGGGCCGAGCAGCTCAAGAAAAACGCTTACCGGGCCGTTACTCCCGTGCTGATATCGCTGGTGGTGATGATCGCTACAGTGTTGATGCTCTTTTACTTTACGATGCTCTACTGTGTCAATCCGATCGTGGCGATGAACAAGGGGCTCGGACAGTATCTGACCTTCAGGATACCCTTTGCCGTGAAAGCCGAGTGTAAGGACGAAATCCTGGAACTCAAGGAAAAAATCGAGGCACTCGTCGCCATGCTGAAACAAAATAAAGCGTAGAGAGTCATGCGGGTCAATGTGATATTGCGATACGTGGGAATGATTATGCTGTTGTTGGCGTTCTTTATGTTCGTTTCGGCAGGGATCTCCTATGTCAACCACATGGATTCCGCGTTTTACCCGTTGCTGCTCTCGGCTCTGCTGACGGCGCTGTTGGGGGGCTTCCCGCTCATTTTCGTGGAAAAGCAGGATCGGATCACCAATAAGGAGGGGTTTTGCATCGTGGTCGGTTCATGGTTGCTCGCCTGCGTCGTCGGTATGTTTCCCTACCTGATCTGGGGCGGTGAGTTCAGCGTGATAAATGCTTGGTTCGAAACTGTTTCGGGCTTTACGACCACAGGATCTTCGATTTTGCAAAATGTCGAGGCGCTGCCCCGGGGATTGCAGTTCTGGCGGATGTCCTCGACCTGGGTCGGAGGTATGGGCGTGGTGATGTTCGCGCTGGTGATCCTGCCTGCACTGGGTACCAGCAAAATGATGCTTTCGAGTGTCGAGATGTCCACCCTGGCCCGGGACAATTATCGTTACAGGGCTCAGATGGTGGTTCAGATCTTGTTGTTCGTCTATGTCGGACTTACGATATTTTTCACTTTCATGCTGAAATTCGCCGGAATGAACTGGTTCGATGCCGTATGTCATTCGATGTCGGCCTGTGCGACCAGCGGGTTCGGAACCAAAAATACCAGTGTCGCCTTTTACGACAGTGCGATGATCGACATGGTACTCATCTTCGCGATGGGTATTTCAGGCATCCATTTCGGTTTGATCTATGCGACCGTTACCGGTAAGCGCAACAATATTTTCCGTAGCGAAGTCACTTTGTTTTATCTCGGAATGTTGATTCTGGGAAGCCTGCTGATCGCCCTGAGTTTATATATCGCCGATATTTATCCTACGTTCAGGTCATCGCTGCGTTTCGCGTCGTTCCAGTTTGTTTCCGTGACATCGACTTCCGGCTTCGCTACGGCCGATTCCAGCCTGTGGACTCCGTTCGCAATTATTTTGCTGATACTGGGCTCGTTGATCTGCGCTTGTGCGGGTTCCACCTCGGGTGGTATGAAGGCCAATCGAGCATTGATGGCTCTGAAGATGCTTTACATCCGGGTGAAGCAGCAGCAGCATCCGAATGCCGTCATCCGGCTCAAGATGGACGGTGTGATTCAGGAAGCGGGCGTGCTGCATACGGTGTCGCTTTTCATCGTGGCCTACCTGCTTCTCATTCTCATCGGAACGATTCTCTGTACGCTTTTCGGCGTAGATCTGATGACCAGTTTTTCGGGGTGCGTGGCTTCTATCGGCAATGTAGGTCCGGGATTTGGAGGGGTTAATTCGATGGCCAACTACGGTGATTTGCCGGCGATCGTGAAATTTATCTTCACGGCGCTTATGTTGTTGGGACGTCTGGAGATATTCGGATTGTTGCAATTCTTGTTAATCAGATGGTGGAAATGATGTGGCATAAGTTATTGATCGGTTTATTTTTGACCTTCTCGGTCGTTATCGTGCGAGGAGCTTCCGACCCGGCGGGGCCCGGTATTCCTGCCCTGCAGTCGAATTCGGAATACGTTGCGCTTCGGGATCAGGACAGTCGGTTGCAGGTCCGGATCGACGAGATGCAGACCCGGATTGCAGGACTGCGTGCGATGCTGCGGGAAAATCCGGCCGCACAGGAGACTTACGGCGCTCAGATTCTCTCGCTCGAAAGCGAAATGCTCTCTGCCCAGGGACTCCGTACGCAGGTCGCGGCCCGGATCAACGCCATCGAGCAGGCTTGGCTGACCGAACATCCCGATTATGTTCCGGCGGCCGAAACGGAAAAATCTCTTATCACGCAGACTCCCGAATCGCAGCAGAGTCGGAATCTCGTGTTCAACGGTTATTTCCGTGAGAATCTTCCGGCACGTGATTACGAGGCTCTGCTCCGGGCGCAGCGCATGGAGGCGGAGGTGGCCGGATGTGCCGGGCGCCTGCTGGAGAACTACCGGCAGCAGACTCTTTTGAAGCAGCAGTACGATACCGTTCGTACGGAGCAGGCGGCTGTCGATCTTTTCGGTCGTTACCGCACGGTAGCCAACCTGGGCCGGGTTTTGCGGGATTCGCTGACGGCCGTATGGGGATATGTGTATGATAACAAGAGCTATGCTTACGATTATATCCTGGATAAGTTGAATTGCAGGGACCAGCAGGCACGTCAGCAGAAGGCGTTGGACGATGTGCGGCGGCAGATGTCTGCGGCCCAGGCCGAAGGGCTTGTCGATGCGCTCCCCGATTATTATATCCGGAAATGCTATTTGACGGATTATGAGCGGGAAATCGCCCGGCTGCTGGGGTTGGGACTTGCATCCGATTCCTTGAAGCGGGTGGCTTTACAGCTTCAGACGATAGATTTTCGTCTTCCGAAGCCGGAGATTACGGAGCGCTATTTCCTCGATTACGAACCGGTCGAATTTGTTGCGGGGCGCTATACGTATAAAAAGCCGATTCCGGACTGTCCTGTCTATGAACACGGAGTGATCTACCGAATCCTGCTCGGGGAGTATAAGTACAAACAGAATATCTCCATTTTCCGTAATGCTTCTCCGCTCTATGTATTGAAGACCGACGCGGGGCGTTACCGCTATTTCGCGGGAGGTTTCGCGACCAAGGCCGAAGCCGTCGATGCACAGGAGTTGCTGCGGACGAAAGGATTCCGCCGTCCGGAACTGGCCGTGTGGTACGACGGGGAATATACCAATCTGACACGGACCCCTGAGGCTGAAATGGCCGTTTTCCGGGTGGAGATCTCCAGTGAGCAGAATCTGTCGGATGCCGTGAAGCAGGCGATCGCGCAGGCCGCTCCCGGCTGCGACCTGTCCCGCGTGGGGGCGGATCTTTTCGTCGTCGGACAGTTCGACAACAAGGCTGTCGCGGATCAGGCGGCTGCCGCGATTCGCGCCGCCGATCCTCAATTATCGGTAAAAGTGACGGAAATTGCTGAATAATCGAATTTTTTGCGTATCTTCACCCAAAAGAATGTAGGTCCGTATTCGGACGTATATCGGTGCATCGGGTGGAAATTCGGCCTGCGAACCGGTTACTCCGATCTTTTTTGGTAATTTTTAATGCTGTGAATATGTTTTTTATCGTTCTGCTGGTCTTTTTCGGGTTACTGTTTTTGGTGGCGGAGCTCGTCCTGCTGCCGGGCGTATCGATCGGGGCGATTCTCGCGTTGGTCAGCTACGGCGGTGCCATTTATATCGCTTTCCGGGATTACGGTCCTCTGGCGGGCGGAATCGTCGTCGCCGTCGTTCTGATCCTTTCGTTCGCGGCGACTGTCGTTTCGCTGCGATCCAAAACCTGGCGCCGTTTCTCTTTGAAACAGAAGGTCGATTCCTCTGTGATGCCCGAACCGGTGCAGCAGAGTGTCCGTGTCGGAGATACGGGAATGACCGTTTCGCGCCTGGCCCCGATGGGCAAAGTGGAGATCGGCGGTAAGATTTACGAAGCCAAGTCCATGGACAGTTACATAGATCCCCGCCGGGAGGTAGAAGTCGTCGGCTTCGAAAATTTCAATATAATCGTACGCAAACACATTAAATAGATAAAAGATGGAAATCGGTATCATTGCATTAATCGTCTTCGTTTCGCTTTTTGCGATTTGGCTTATTTTTTACTTCATTCCCGTAGGCTTGTGGTTTTCGGCACTGGTGTCGGGCGTGCGGATCAGTTTGTTGCAGTTGATCCTGATGCGCTGGCGCAAGGTGCCGCCCTCGACGATCGTATCGTCGATGATCGAGAGTACGAAGGCCGGTCTGGAACTCAATCCCAACGAGCTCGAAGCCCACTATCTGGCCGGAGGCAACGTGACCAATGTGGTGCATGCGCTGGTGTCGGCCCAGAAAGCCAATATTATGCTCGATTTCAAGATGGCTACGGCGATCGATCTGGCGGGCCGCGACGTATTCGAAGCGGTACAGATGTCGGTCAATCCCAAAGTCATCAATACTCCGCCGGTAGCTGCAGTGGCCAAGGACGGTATTCAGCTGATCGCCAAGGCGCGCGTTACGGTGCGGGCCAATATCAAGCAGTTGGTCGGCGGTGCCGGTGAGGAAACGGTTCTGGCACGTGTCGGCGAAGGTATCGTTTCGTCGATCGGCTCGGCACAGTCGCACAAGATCGTGCTGGAGAATCCCGATTCGATCTCCCGCGTGGTGCTGGAGAAGGGATTGGATGCGGGAACGGCGTTCGAAATTCTTTCGATCGACATCGCCGATATAGACGTAGGTAAGAACATCGGCGCACAGTTGCAGATGGACCAGGCCGAAGCGGACAAGAACAT
>ENA-OPBL01001244-OPBL01001244.1-human-gut-metagenome-genome-assembly--contig:-NODE-1244-length-23508-cov-9.941926_pt1 | contig 23508 bp, 23 predicted proteins | sample MGYA00241073_ERZ501461 | MGnify/ENA primary metagenome ERZ501461 (study PRJEB25962, sample SAMEA2042630) | human gut metagenome | biome: human gut; feature: human-associated habitat; material: faeces... | reverse complement strand
ATAGCATACAGACCTTGGAGAGGGTCTATAAACACTACTACTTTATAATACGAGGTATGAGCTATATAAGGACGAAACCATTCCGCCATACAAAAAAATACTTGGAGCATATTCTTTATCAGTCAATACCGGGCGATACTTCAGGGATGTATTAATGGAAGATTCAAAATTAATGATGCACGCCGACATATGTGAAGAGCTGGCTGAAGCATGGAAAAAGTATAAGCAGTCACATATGTATTTTACTTATGATGATTTGCTTGTTATGTGTAATGAGATGCTAAAAAACAATAAAAGTGTACAGGATAAGGTAAAACAGGTTTACAAATATATCATGGTAGATGAGTACCAGGACACTAATGAGCTTCAGTTGGAAATGCTTAAGCTCATCACTGACGAAACACATAACAATATATGTGTGGTAGGTGATGACTTTCAAAGCATATACAGATTCAGAGGAGCTAATTTTAAGAATATTCTTAATTTCAGGAATCTGTACAAGGATACCAAAATCATAATCCTGAATCAGAATTACAGATCAAATCAGGAGATTCTTGACACAGCAAATGCAGTAATATTATCCGGCAAGGAGAAGTTTGAGAAAAACCTGACAGCACAGTTTGCGGAGCATTACAAGCCGGACATAATAAGACACTATTCATCATCAGATGATATTGATTACATATATGACGAAATCGTGAAATATCAGTCAGAGAAAAAGCCTCTGCGTGAATTTGCTATACTTTTCAAGACCGGAAGGGAATCATATCTGTTGGAAGCAAAGCTTAACAAGGCAGGAATACCATATGTAAAACATGGTGGTCCTAAGTTTATGGATAAGGATTATGTAAGGGATGTTTTAGCACTCCTTAAGTTTGCAAACAACCAGAGAGATGAACTTTCATTTAATCGTATTATTAAAATAATCAGAAATATTGGCTCAGTCAATGCCAAGAGACTTTCGGATGGAGTAGTTGCATATGGAATGGAATGGCTGCTGTCAGACGAAAATAAGAAGAAAAGATATTACAATGACTTGGAAAATTTCTGTAACTTCATAAGAAAAATTAAAGATGAACCGCTTGTGGACCAGATACATATGATTGATGATTTCTATTTTCGTCAGATGTTTATACTGTATGAGACAAGCAATATTAAAGCCACAGACAAGGAAGCACTGATTGAAAAGAATAAGGATAACAAGAAAGAATTTGCCATTTTCTACGAAATGATAAAGGGATACTATACAGCAGAGGAATTTGTCTATGCAATGACTCTGGATGGTATTAACATGAATGAAACGGATGATGCCATAGTGCTTTCTACAATCCACTCTGCAAAGGGACTGGAGTGGGACAGGGTATATATTCTTAACTGTACCGACAAGACATTTCCTAATCCATGGTGTGATGAGGATGAAATAGAGGAGCAGAGAAGATTATTTTATGTTGCAATTACAAGAGCAAGACACAAACTGGTGATTTTTGCACCGTTTTATGTGGATGCATATGGCAGACCACAGGAAGCCGACATCAGTCCTTTCTTAAGTGAGAGTTCACAGATAATAAGTACATACGAACTACAGAACCTGTGGGAGTATGCAAATCTGCTAAAAAATTAGAATACTGTAATATCCACGAAAAGGCTCTGCGCATACAGAGCTTTTTTGTGTCCCCAATAATTCAAAAATCAGACAAAACCTTGGTATATATAAGAAAAAAGGAAAGTAGAAAGGCTTTCAGAAAGAGGCATATTATGGATGCTATGTCAGATAATGTATTATACCAGTGGCAGTTAATGATGAACGATTTTAAACTATGGTGGAGCGATATATACGCCATTCCAAAGGTCAAAGCATATGTATTTTCTTTTGCAGTGATTCTTTTGCTGTATATAATCAGAAAGGTATTTGCAAGGACATTCCTCAAGCTTAAGTCAGACGACAGATATATGAGAAGAATGCATCTTCATACAAGGGCAGTAAAGATTGATGCGCCAGTATATCTGACAAGAATCGATTACGGATATCAGAGCAGTAAATTCAAAGCAGTGCCGTTTGGTATATTCTACGGACTGGTTATGGTAACATTTATTGCATCTGTGATAGGAGTGCATATTGCAGGCGGATATGGACTTATACCGTTTGCAATGTATATTATAAGCCGCTTTAAGGAGTATTCTCAGACAGCGGCATAAATAATAAGAACTGTATACAGCTTATACGGCTGTGTATGGTTCTTTTTTTTTGTTGACGAAACAGAGCTTACTGTATGCCAGGAATCATATACTGTTGTATAGCTGTCTCAAAAATAAAATAATGCCGTATTATAATACACCAAAGGTCCGCTGTGTTTCATAGATAAGTGTATATTCACTCACTATATCAACAATATCATTAAAAACTTTCAGAAGTTAACATTAACTTTCAAAAGTTAATCGCTTACAATACCGTTACTACACCAAAACAATAATAAAAGTTACCAAATTCAGACCAAAAGTTAGTAAAACAGCCCCTAAAGTTACTGTAGGGGTGTAAAAGATGTATAAAAAGGGGCTGAACCAGTACTGATAGGAGTATAAAATTGGTTTAATGGAAATAAGCCTGCTGCCAGTCTGAAAGAGATAGGAAAAGTCGGTCGGAACCGGATGCAAAACGGATTGTAAAGGTAAAAGAAAACTGGCAGGACGGAGCGGGTAGCGGACTTGTGCTGTATGTTAATTTAATACAACAATCCCACAATAAAAGCGTTAATAAGACTTAAATACCAGTACTGTAAGGGATACGAAAGGGGTGCAAAAGGGGAATAAAAGGGATATTCCCAACCAGAACTGGGTGTTGTAAAATCGTATCACAACCGAAAGTGTCAGGTATAGTGGAATGGAGAGCGAAACCGTAGGAACGGGGTCGTCTCACAACCAAAACCGAGTAATAGAGCCGTCTCACAACAAAAGAGAGTAAAAAAGAATCGTCTCACAAGCGGAACAGCGGAAATTTTAAGAACAGGAGAAAAAGTGTGAGAAAATCTGATATCAGAGTTGTGATATACAGTTTTGGTTGTGAGATGAAGAGTGGTATCAGTATTGTGATATACAGAATAAAAGAAGGAAATGAAAAAGTATATCATAATTGTAATATACAGTTCTGCTGCCATATGAGTTCGAGTATATCAGTATTGTGATATACAAAATGCTATTATGTTGGGAAACATGTATATCATAATAGTAATATACAATAAATACAAGGAATGGAGTAATGTATATCTGTATTGTGATATACAAGCGATGCAAAAGAAATAAAAAAATATATCATAATAATAGTATACAGTAATAGATTACGGTATTGGTTGTGCGATGAAAATAAATCAGAATTGTAATATACACTATCCACTGCCAGTCTAAGCAGGACAAAATGGGGCAAAACGGATGGATATGGCAGCAGATACCAGAGGAAAACTGTTAATGTTCCTGTAACATGGCTGCTGTAATCTGCAGACGGTTATGGTATAAAAGGGTGCCTTAGTGGTGCATTTGCGGTATAGGGGGAAATACGGAAGTGTTCACGCCAGAACAGGTCTGCTACCAGTACATCCTGTATGAAGAACGGAGCTGAAGTATCCGGCTGGGGAACAGGGATGGGGTGCTTTTAGGGTATGGTTTGGGGTATATTTGCGGATATTTTAACAGCAGTAATAATTGACGAATCACACCACCAAATTACTAAACAAATTATGAGTGGGATAATTACCGTGATCTGATGGAAAAATGGAGCAGGAGTATGAGGAGTATGTCTAGGGTATTGTCTGGGGTGACTTTGCGATGTAGGATGTGAAATGTATTATGGCAGCAGAACAGACTTATTCCGAAGTGGTATAAAATATTCCTGATTGGAATACGTTCTTGCGGGTGTGTCTAGGGTATCGTTTAAGGTATATTTGCGGATATTTTGACAGCAGTAATAATTGGCGAATCGCGCTACCGAATAAATTTTTGTTGTGACGATTACATGATCCTGCAGGAGAACGGAGTTTCAATCCGTGTCAATAGATATGCATTTGCGGTATGATATGAGAAGAAGAATGAAAAATATCCATAGCAGAACAGGTCTGCTGCCAATATTCAGCATAGAAACCAAAATTAAAAATCCGATTTGGGAACGGAACGGAAGTGAAATAGTTATGGCAGCAGAGCGGGCTAATACTGGATATTTACAATATTCCTGACTGGAATACAGATCAGAACAGGACTGCTGCCAGTATATTCTGTATGGAGAACAGAGTAAGTATCCGGCTGGAACGCTTTTGTTAATATTAATAATCCTATCTATAACCCTTCTTTCTTGTAAATCTTAGTTTACTGTGGTTTATTGCACCATTTCTGATATTCTTCATAAGCTTCATCGGACAAAGAATACCAGTTGAATTATGCTGGTATGTTTCTCTATAAGTATTATATCTGCTTAAGAAAATACAATATTCATTTCTGTCTCTCTCTGGGTCATTAAGAAGTTCTTCAAGTGTATCATAATTTCGACCATTGGAAAAATTATGATATCGTACAACAATCTCATTATTGAATTTTCTTTTATACTCTGTAATGAATACTGTCTGCGAATCATAAGATCCTTTTTTTGTCTTTTTTATTATTTTATCTGTCATATTGCATGACCTCCTTTAATTATTTGATAAAGAAGATATGACAGAAAAATACCCGCCAAATTTAATTGACGGGTACATAATACAAATATTTAATTATAAATGAATGAATCAGTTGTAGCACATAATAGATATTATTGTTGTTGTTTTAATCCTCAGGAACAATATTCTGATTTTCATCAAGAATAATGCCTTCATAATCAATCTGGGCTGAATCATCAACGCATTGTGCCAAATTGCCACAATCCTTCCATGACATTCCTTCAAGAATATCTTCAGCTTTTTCCTGTGCTTCTTTAATAGAATCTGCTTCTACCTCGATACGCCCTGCTTTTTCATAACAAAATGGTACATACATTTTCATAGTTATTCCTCCTGATTTTTTTAATTTTTGAAATATTTTTTATAATTGTATGAATTTGTCACCAATCATTATCTGGTCGATTTTTAAACTGCTTTGTTTTACGCACAGCATATTCTCAAGGCCTTCGTTTTCTAACAGTTTCATCGCTTTATTTGCTTTCTCTTCTGTAGAACATTGTGCAAAAACACTGCCTACTAAATCATCTATGCCTACAACTTCCCAAATTTGCATTCCGTCCATAATTTTTTCCTTTCAAATGAAATATTTATTTACATGTAAATCTTAGTTTCAATGAGTTACCTTATAACATTTGCATTCCACAATGTAGCTTTCCATGAAATAATAACCACTTTTGTATTCATCCCTTTATCATTACATTTATCAGATACATGAAATGCTTTTTCTTTGCTATATGTTTTGAACGCTGCATCAATTTCCCCTGTAAATGATTCTTCGTAATCATTCAGCATTCCTTTTATAAACCAATCTTCGTTTACATCTACAACGTAATATAGATTTCTTAACTTTGGCATTACCATGACTATTTACCTCGCTTCCTATGAAACACGTATTTACATGTAAATCTTAGTTCCTTTTGATATATTCAGCTAATGCACATCCTGTGCAAAGAAATCTATCTGCCTTGTCATTCATCTGTCTACAAGCTCTGCCATAATATCCACATATACAAGGTACATTACACTTACTTTCATCACTTGCAATGTTATTTTTGATACAATTTTCTTCAAATTTCTTTTGCTCTTCACTTGTTATAGTTGGAAACATATCATCAATCCCCTTTTCTTATACCATATCGAATCCGAAATTACAGAAACCTGTCTCATCAGATATATAATTTGAAATATCATCCATTGTATTAATACTCTCCGGGATGTCTATTTCTTTTGGGAAAGCATTTTGTAAGTTACGATCGTTATCCGTATCCCATTCAATATTTATTACCTTTAGCATATAATCACCTCCTGCTTCGCATTTGCATATTTATGCGCAAAATATATAGCGTTTGCTATTGCCATAGTTTGTTTTGTTGCGGCTCTCCTGAATACTTCAGTTCCGTTGTCTGTTACAACTACATCATGTTTGTCTCTTTTTATTTCCACTATCATCTTTTATACCCTCACTATATCTAAAAGAAATTCTTACTTAACCCACCATCTTTTGTTATGCATATTCCATATTCTTCTAATTCTTCTTTTGTGCATCCTAACTCGTTCTGTAACATTGAGAACCATTCCTCGCTATCATCATACTGTTCAAATGTTTCATCTATTAAGAGACTGATTGCGTTGTACAATATTTCTTTAATTCTTTTTTCCATAATCTTTACTGGGCTTCCTTCTCAAATACATCTTTTATTTATCATCTTCATACCAATATATATACGAAAAACATAATTTTGGGACAAATTTATCGTATGCAATTTTTGAATAATTTTCTCTATATAGCTCCTATATATGAATACATGATAGGTTTCCATCATTGAAGGATTATCGGACGGGATACTTGTCTGGGTGGGGAGTGGGGAAGCAGTCAGATTTGTTTAAAATTTTCTTTTCTGCTTGGTATATATATCAAATAAAAGCAGGAGAGAAGGTGTATAAATGATCGATTTCACTAAGAGTTATTATGCTCTCATAGATAATAAAATTACAGATAAAGAGCCGGTAGGCTACTGTTATTGTGATGCGCATAAAGGTTATATCAGTGCAGCATATTGCAAATCCCACAATTGTCTGCATAAAGATAAAGGGCATATTTGTACATTCTTTATCCAGAACAAAGAACACCAGTATTTTATACAACAAAAGCGGAAAAAGGATGATGCAGCATTATATAAAAGACTTAAATCCATGTATTTTGAAAATATAATTGACTGCAGAACTTATAAAGACATAGAGCGGCGCATCCAGAACCGCAGGCGAACAAAAGAAGATGTAAATGCAATATTAGACAGATTATGTGTGCTTGCAGAGTATGTAAAATCTGCAAAAAATTAGAATAGAAGTGTTCTTTTACGTTTGAGATTATAATGCCTGCTGCCGCAATTACAGAACGGTTTCTGCTGGCAGAAATGATTAGAATATCAGTATTTAAGCGGATTTAGCGTTGTTAATATATGGATAATGTGTTACAATATATATGGAGTGCTACTACTAAACGGTAGGCGGTTAGCCCCTTTTAACAGAGGGGCATTAGTGTTCCCTCTGATTACATAGATACCATTGCATATGGAATTTCATAGTAAGGAGGGATGCCAATGTTGACTATAGAAAGTCTTATTGCAGTGTTAGCTTTTGGGCTGACATGCTTTGAGATAGGATATACATTCGGAAACAAAACACACAAAAAATAACCGCCCCAGTCCTTGCAAAACATGGGCGGTTATTTTAATCAACCATAGGGGCTAACCGTCTATCGGTAGCACTCTTTTTACATAATCATATTATCACTAATATGATTATATGTCAATTTTTCTGAAATTCTGCTTATCCGGATTGGAAAGCAGGGAAGTAGTGAGCTTGTATATTCTTATGTGTTTGCCTGTTCCTTTTTCTTATCTTTTTCCTCATATTTCTGCAGAATCCTGTCTGCTTCGCCTGTAAATATGAAGCTGTTCTCCTCAGCAAACTTTCTTATTTCTCTATAGTGCGAGCCTGTAACTTCAACTTTGGAATTACTATATTTTGCGTCTGTAATAGACATAGCCTTTTTATAAACAGCATCATTTCCTGTTAGACGGATATATACATGAAACGGTTCTGCACCTTCCGTAATCCATCTTGTTACTTCTTCTTTGTAGCTGCCATTAACAGCCATATCCCTTATTTTTTCGTCCGTTATGCTTATAGAAAATCCATTCTTAAGCAGAATATTACCGATTTCTGCAGCCCTGTCTTTATACGCACCTGTGAAGCGCGTCAGCTTTTTGATCCATTCGCCATCATCCCAGACATAACCATGAGCTTTTACAATATTCTTAAAGTCATCATTTTTCTTGTATTTGAGTATTACCTTATATACTCCATAGCTGTTGTATTCTGATATCTCAACAACACCGTCATGCTTTTTCTCTGCCGGTTCAACAGTACTATTTTCTACAGCAGTTTTGTGCTGCAGTTCTTCCTGTTTCTTTTCAATATATTTGTCAATAAAATCCTGACAAAGATTATTTCTGTTATCTATCCAAAACTTTGCGTCTGTCTCAATATTTATGATTTTGTCCGGATTATCCTGCCTGCTGATACAGTCTTCATAAAATTTTATTCTTATTGTATTGGCCCATGCAATCTGCTTTTCGCTTCCTGAAAGTTGTGGGAAACTGTGTTCAAGTGATTTTATCTCTGCCTGTGCATTTACCTGTGCATGTTCTTCTTCCTGTTGCCGCTTTCTGCACTCCGGACACAATCCGCTGAAAAGCTTTTCAACTCTGTACATTCTTTCTTCTGTTTTTCCTGTTACATTTTCCCTGCCTTCATGTCCACAAGCATATGTCCTGTAATACCACGCCATATTTTTCCCTCCAATATAAATTATATTTTCCCATGCAAGTACCTGCCTTACAATTTGTTTTGTTATCTTCTTACCTATATATATCCGTTTTCTTAAAATTTGGGACATAATATATACAAGAAATCTGCATAAAACTGCTTTTTATCATTGACGGATTATCTGGATGGGAAAGAGGGTGGTGGCAGAAGAGGGTGTACGGAAAATAATGCCTGCTGCCGCAATCAGAACATTACATAGATACCATTTTATATAGAATTTCATAGTAAGGAGGGATGCTAATGTTGACTATAGAAAGTCTTATTGCAGTATTAAGCTTCGGCTTATCCTGCTTTGGACTTGGATATATCGGAAACAAAACACAAAAAAAATAACCGTCCTCAGTCCACCAAACTAAGCGGTTATTTTTTTATCCGGTAGGCTAACCGTCTATCGGTAGCACTCTTTTTACATAATCATATTAACACCCATTCGCATCCCCTGTCAATTTGACGCTCTCCGAATCTAAAGATTCAGAGATTGAGGTAACTTAATTTTCAAAAAATCCCACCGGATCCGTTCTCCAGTGGGATAGTAGTATTAATGTTCCTGCGGCACATTGAGCATCAGGTATTCCTGTATATGTTTGAATGTATTTTCATCATATCTTCCTGCAATCTTACATTTTTTTACCATAACAGCCGCATATGCTCCGGATGGGTTTTTGTAAGAAATTCTGCCGTAGACAACAAGCATATTCTTCTTGGATTCTATCTTTTCAATTTCTTTTATGACATAAACAGCAGGCATTTTAAATGTAACCATTCTGTATTGATACTTTATACCATATTCTGTACAACTAAGTTTTGCATCTTGATGCCATTCATATCTTAAATCAATGAATCTGTATATAAAATAGAGTAAAATGGCAGTACCTATAAATATAGCTGAATAAAAAGCCTTAAATTTAAAGAGAAATATAATTGCGGGAACAATACATGCAATGCTTAATGCACCTATAATATTTCCAGCTATAAAAGCTCCTGTTGTACCATAAGGCTTTAATGATTTTAATTCCATTTAATTCTCCTTTATGATCTTTATGATATTGTTAATGAAAATTCTTTGAAATTTCTCCGGTTGGGAGTCGAACCCATCTTTATGTCTCCACCAGACCGGAGAGCCGGTAATGAAAAAATATCGGAGGCAAAAAGTAAGTCAGACAGAAATATAATATTTCTGTCTAAAATGACTCTTCCAGGAATCGAACCTGGTGTCGAAAAAATGGGTACAAAAACTGACAGCTTTCCTTGCAAGAGCAAAAAAAGGGCAGCAGTAAGCTGCCCTGCAGATCAAAAAATAAAAATTACTTGCCTGAATTTACAGCATTCTTTAAAGCTGCACCAGCCTTAAACTTAGGAATCTTGGCAGCAGGAATCTTGATATCTTCACCTGTCTGCGGATTTCTGCCTGTTCTTGCAGCTCTTTCAGATACTTCAAATGTTCCGAAACCGACAAGCTGCAACTTATCACCATGCTTTAATACATCAGAGATGATTTCTACAAATGCATCTATACTGGCAGCAGCATCTTTCTTTGATACCCCAGTCTTTTCTGACATAGCACTGACTAATTCTGGTTTTGTCATAAATGCCCTCCTTATGTTAATTATATATTTGCTAACCTGATGGATAGGTTAGTAATACCGCATAGGGGAGTCGAACCCCTTGCCTCGACAATTTGTCCATACTCGCCAACAGACAAAATTACCGTGTTCAACCGATGAAACTTATGCTGTACCTAAAATACTCAAATATTGAGAAGGAAAATCCGCATCATTGCAATCCGACACTGGGTTTCTCGTAAACCCATACAATTGATGCGGAATGGTTCCCCTGGGATTTGAACCCAGGACCGTCCGGTTATGAGCCGGATGCTCTAACCAACTGAGCTAGAGAACCAAATGGGCGGCAGGTCAAAAGTATAATTATATACTCGGCTACTTCATGTGTTGTACACCATACTTTTCACACCTCTCAAAGAGCCTGCTATTATCTACCCATATGCGTAATGTTATTTTGTGCTGTTTATTCATATAATACTTGATAAGATATCCATGGTTTTCTTATCTTTCACACATAAACCTTTTGTTCAGTCAGCTCGCACTCTCTGCATTCTGATTATGCCTGGCAGGACTCGAACCTGCACCTCCGACTACTGCGCCGGCGCTTCCTATCCAATTAAGCTACAGACATAACTTATGGATTAAAAAAGTATTAAGTTATGGAACAGTACTGTTCCAATACACCTGGCAGGACTCGAACCTGCATCATGGATCACCAAACCAACGCTTTGCCAGTTAAGCTACAGATGCACCTATTTCAAACAAAAAAACATGAAAACACGCGCGGGGCGGAAGCGCAACAAACCGTCCCAGTACATCTGACGGGAATCGAACCCGTTTCTTAGCAGAAGCTAATGCCTGCCATCAGGCATCAGATGCACCAAATAAAAAAATGAGGTATATCAGATCAGACAAATTTGTCTGAAAATATACTGATTTCCCTGTACAGGACTCGGACCTGCCACATATAATATGTCTGCCACCCAGACAGGGAAACGATTATTATGTTATAAAGAGGTAAAAGTAATTAACAATTCGTTCATACATTGTATATATGAAAATCCAAAAATTAGGACAATGTTTAAAAAATGACTGTTAGAACAGTTTTCTCAACTCACAGTCTCGCAGACACCCTTACGAACTATAGTCTGCGTTCCCACTCAATTATGACTGACAGGACTTGAACCTGCATTATATCGAATTAACGGCAGTTTACCAATTAACGTACAGACATAATTTATAAATTTATAAATTGATACCCTGCAACCGTATAGGGGTCGATATTTGCAGATTGTCCCCTGCGCTTTCACGGTGTCATTTCTGACGGTATCAAATACTGCATAGGGGAGTCGAACCCCTTACCTCTAACGAAGTGCTTATGTAATAATAAACACCTGCCGTGTTCACCCGTTGAAACTTATGCAATACCATATTTATAAGGAGTAAGCCTAATCAGAAGATGATAAACCGGATTTGAACCGACAATTTCTTGAACCCAAATCAAGCGTCTTAGCAAATTAGACCACATTCCAATAATCAGCTATTTTCGTCACAAGGTTGCCACCCTAAGATGCTTTCACCTCATCTAAGTCTTGCCTTCTGCCCTCAACAGGGTTTCTGCATCTCAAACTTAGCCTGCGCTTCCTTAGTTTTACAAAGGGGCTTATCCCTTAAACGCATTTCTAGTCACTAACGCTAATTGAACTCTCGACCATATTCTCAATGGCATAGCTACAAGATTGACGGTCTTTATAGTAGCCAAGCAGGTAACGGGAATCGAACCCGTCTATCCAGATTGGAAGTCTGGCGCACTAGCCGATGTACTACACCTGCATTTAGCTATTTCCTATCATGAGGTTGCAACCCTAAGATGCTTGTTATTCTGATAGGTCTTGCCTTCTGAGACTTGCTCTCTGCATCTCAAACCTAACCGTGTGTCATTAGCTTAACATACTTCATTACAAAGTATAACACCACCACTAGTCACTATCACTCTTTAACCTCGACTGTATCATCAACAGCATAGTTATGAACTGATAAACTCATAACACTAAACGCATTCGTGTACTTTGAACTCTGCTTAGTGAATTTAAGCCTGTGCCTAGCACAAACTTAACGCCCTCAACGAGAGTCGAACTCGTCTCTCTACCGTGACAGGGTAGCGTCCTAAACCGATAAACGACAAGGGCAAAATGTGTTGTAAAGGAATCGAACCCTTAATTAGTTGACCTAAGATTAGCAATCTCGTGCAATACCAACTCTGCCAACACGACATATAAGTGTGTCACACGGGATTTGAACCCGTGACCCTACGATTAAAAGTCGTATGCTCTACCAACTGAGCTAGTGACACAAAAAATGTCTCTACTTGTAGGATGATTTTCAAGACAATAACAGATGTTTTGTTCCTACTTTTGTCATCTGTTTTTACTAACGATTACGCCTGCTTATCTGCATTTATGTAACCGTCTAACGCTTCTAATGAGAATCGAACTCATTTCTCTACTGTGACAGAGTAGTGTCCTAGCCGATGAACGATAGAAGCAAAATAAGTAGCAGGAGAAGGAATCGAACCTTCATCTCTACCGTATGAGCCAATAGCTCTTAATTCGTCCTGCTTACATATATATGATTATCCAGATTTTAGGACAAACATTTTTTATTTTTTCAAATACATGCAGTCAGGAAAAGTGTTATTACCTTTCTGCAATGTATATATATGTTTTTCCTGAATTTAGGACAACCAAAATGAAAAAATATATGTACATATTATTTATGCAATATTACAGGCGCAAATCCTTAATTTTTTCATATTTTTTCTATTGCACCACAACAGTCCTGCTGTGCGAAAACCAATATCAACAGCCGTCCTCGTCTTTGTCTTCAAAATACTTAGGAAATGAAATATCTATCATTTTTACAGTCAGTTCAGCATCTTCTTCATCGAGATCTGGCACTGATAAGATAAAAGGTATGAATAAAGAGATTTTCTTATTCGTTCTTCTAGCCATGAGCATTCCTCATCTGATCGATGTTCATCATTAATGATAGAAATTCTTTTAACATTTGTTTCTATGAACTGCTTTAACGCTGTTTCATTCTTACTGTCTTTACCAGGAATGATATCCGTAACAGAATTAACATCGAATCTTAGCAGATATTTCTGAATATAAGGAATATAATATGAATTTTTGAGATTGATTCTAATAATCATATGCCGTTTTTCCTTCCTAATTTATTTTACCTGCATTCATATATACGATTATCCAAATTTTAGGACAAAAAAATTCAGATTTTTTCTGTCCCAAATCCTCAATTTTCATATATACAAGGAATAGCCAAATGAAGGGAGGTGGTTAAACCATGGGGATAGAAGATATGATCGATGAAGTAGTATCTGAAAAGAAAAAAGAAATAGAGGACAAGTTTGACGAAATTTCCGTAATTAATATGGTGGATTTTAATGAACCTATGAATTTGAAAACATGGAACTGGTTGAACGAAGATACTTCTCTTTTTAACGAGCTTGGCAGCAGGAATATTGCTACAGAGGTTGTTAAGAAAATCTTTCCAGAGGCAACCAATGCATACAATGATGTAAATATAACTACTTTCAGAATCGAAGAATTCTTGTGCGGTATTTCAAAGTTAGGTAATGGTTTGCAGGCAGATACAGAATGGTATCAAAAAATAGAACCACTTTCGTATGATACATGGGTTTATCGTAATAAAGATTACATGCTAAGTACCTATATAAGATATGGAAGAGATTATCTTGAGATTAAGAAACCTACCATACATGATAAAGTAAAGCTTTACTTAAGAAGCCGCTATTATAGAAAAAGTATCCGTAATTATTTTACCTATGTCTTTGCTCATAAAGCCATAAAAAAAGCCACAGATAGAACTTATCTTGAAGGCATTATGGAGCAGTGCCAGGCAGCTTATAAAGAGTATCTTAAGGAATGCAACCGTAAAAATAAAGAAATAGATGAAAGACTTTTGATATTTCAGGCAAAAGTACTGCCGGTATTGGAAAGGTTTTCGGGAAACATTGGTGAGATGGATGCCTATAATCCAGTGAAGAAAATACCGACAGTTAAAGAGCTTAGAGAAATGATAATCAAAGAAAGCGAGAAATAAATGATATGAAAACAGAAATTATGGATTTATTTAATACCGCATATGGGACAAGTTCGGCAGTCCCTATGGCAATAATAGGCTTTGTAGGAATGATATTAAGCTCATTGTTATGTTTGTTTGGAGAATATCAGATGAGGAATGACTCATTGAAAAACATAAAAGAAGCGATTCAGGACCAATATTCTGACGCCAGGATCATAGAAGACCAGCGGTACAACGGTACATTCTTAACGCAAGGCAATGAATACTCGTATTCAGTCAAAGATAGTGTAATTACTATATATTTTGAAAACATGGCTGTATCAACGATAAAAGATGGGGTAATCAGTGATATAAGTGACAAAAATATTTCAAAGCCAGATTCAGATTCGGAAGAATTAGATGGCAGAAGCGATACAACAAACTTATTGTTAGGGATTGCAGCTTTGCTGAGTATCATATTCACGATTTCCAACTCAACAAGCATAAAGTTGCTTGCGAAAAAACGTGCAAAGAATACCGAGCTGTTGGAATAGACACATCCAGAGTCAGCAGCATCGTGTAATTATTTTTTACTTTTGTCCCAAATTCTCAAATTTCATATATATAAGCATTAGAAATTTATAGAAAAGAGGATTATAATTTCATAACCGAAGGTTCAAAGAAAAAAAGAGTATTTTTCTTAGTAGAAGGGAAAAACGATACTTATATTAAGAACATCGAAAAAGATTACCGAATTGTCCGAACAAAGGATCCGACCTGTGCGCTGCAGATGCGCTATATGGATTTACTGCCGAGTATCAGGATGATCGAAAGTGTTAATTGTTGCAGAATTAATGTAAGAAGTATCGAGAATGCTGTTAAAATGTATAATGCTGTAAACAAGTTAGGTGATTATTGAGATATAAGTAAGAAAGCTCCATCCGGCAGTTGTCGGTCGTGAGTAGTTCATCGTAACTTAGAAAGATATTGACAAGCTTCGTCAATTAACTTAAAGTATGAACAACAGAAAGATAGTATAATTATAAAAAGAAATGAGGATTACAACCATGATAAAAAAGAAATTATTCAAAACAGCAGTAATAACAATGTCAGTTCTCACATTAGCTCTCGGTATGACAGCTTGTGGAAAAAAGAATAATACCGTAAAGGATAGTAATACAACAGCTGCAGCAGAAGCAGTTACAACAGCAGATAAGAACAATACTAAGAAGCCAAACAAGGTAGTATTTGACTACACAGATGCAGATGGTGTGACAACCAAGCTTGAGGGTAATGCAACAGTAAATGACAATGGCGAGGCTGTTATCGAAGTAATTGATAACAATGGCAATAAGGCTGTATTTACAGGAAAGGCATCTATTGATAATGGGAAACTTTCAGTGAGTGACATCAAGGTAAAGAATGCTTCTACACTTGTAAAGACAGATGGTACAGAAGTAAAGGTATCAGAAGGTGCCAAGATAGAAGATGCAGCTGAAAGCACAGAAGAGACAAAGGCTGATATAGTAGCGAAGGAAGAACCAAAGGGAGATACAATTGTAGCCGATGGTGGAAATACAGACAGCAATGTATCAGAAGGAACGGGAACAGGAAATACAGGAGATAATGGAAATGTATCTGATACACCAAATAATGAGCCTGTAGAGACACCTGATGTACCAAATACTCCAAGTGAGCCGGAGTATGTTCCTGATGTACCAAGTGAACCTGAGCCTACACCAGAACCACAGCCAGAAGAACCAGCTCCAGCAGAACCAGAAGTTATTACTAAGGTTAATCCTTTTGATGGCAAGACATACAGATATGTAGAGCCGGAAGATATGGATTATAAAATTGGTTTAGCACATGATTCAGAAGTAGTAGCAATTAATGGTAACGAGAATGCAGACTGGGATTATTCATGTGAATTTAAGACGCTTACAACAAGAACATTTTATCAGATTGACGGAACTTATACAGTATATGAAGGCTGGTATAGCATGTCAGGCGATTTTACCGCTACTCCAAAGCAGATTGCTCCATCATTAGGAATTGACTGGCATAAAGCTTTTGGGTCAATGACTATTGTGGGATGGTTTATTGATGAAGAAGGAGATTATACAGAAGTAGCTTTTACTTATCTCAGACCATGATATCTTAAATAAATATAAACATATACAGGAGACTGTCTGATTAAAGTTCGGGTAGTCTCTTATTTTTTATGGTTAAAAATAATTAAACAATAATTTACTCTGAATTTGTCTACATTATTTTTTGAATTATATGATAATTTTTTATTTATTCTACCCGCTTTTATTACATAAATATTATGGAGCACCAGTTAGAAAGGGGTTAGCGTATGTTTAAATACAGTAATAAAATCAATAAAATTCATGTAGACGGTGATAGGGCAGGTCCAAGATATTTTAAATCTATAAGAGTGAAGAAGAAACAAATATTAAAAAGTCTGATTATGATACTTGCAATAGTATTTAGTGTCTTATCAAGTCTTATAGTAGATTCAAAGCTTACAATTACAGCACATGCAACTTCTAATTATGGTCTTACGGTTAAATGGACAGAAGGCATAGAGTGGGTTGCTACAGATGAAGCAGGAACGAACAGATGGACTAATGGCAGTATCAAATATTTTGCAGAAAATACCAGTGCAGGTACATATATCAAGTTAAAACCGGGCTACAGACTTGATTGTCTGGCTGCGGATTCTGAATGGGCTGACTGGACTACCATATCTGACACATTATATTATGATTCATGGTCAATGTATGAAAACAGAACAGTAACAGTTAACGTAATATCAGAAGTATTTGAAGAGAACGGCGAACGATATACTTATAACGGAAACTATCATGAAGCGGGGTATAAGCTTGTGGAAGTTGATTCATGGGAATGTACACATTCATTTGAAGGTGATGATATTATAGGCTATATAGAATCTGACCCAAGTGATATTGCCGAAAGAAAAAGACTAAATCCAACTAATGAAAAACTTTTGGCAAGTCTCAGGACATATACATCTGATTCAAGGTATAAGATAAGAGTTGGAAGTCCATATGTTAAATATACCGGTGAAGTTCCTGATACCCAAGGTAATAAATATGTCAGTAAATATACACTTTATGTTGATACCCACAATACAGCTAATAATAATGGTCGTCATCCTGAATATGGTGCAGACAAGAATAATGACTGGCTTCTTGCAAGTAATTACAGATGCCCTGACACAAGAGATGGAGCAGATGCAGATTATGCAGGATATGCTTATTACAGACGTTATTATGCATATTGTAAGGATACACAGAGCTGGTATAATGTAGGTTCAGCACATAACTGGTTTGGCTGTGCAAATGGTGATACAGGAGCAAATGAGTTTCATACACAAGAATATACTCACACAATTCATAAATATAAGCTTGTAGAATCACATGAATACACAGTACGTCTTAACACAGGCAATATTCCATCATCAGAATTGACAAAACTGACAGAAACAGCATCAACTGAAGGATGGACATGGAATGAGAACGGCAGATATTTTTCAAAGACATTTGTACAGAACGAAAATAATTACCTTCCGGGAGTAAATAAGTTCTTCAGTGCTAATAATTATGAATCAGTAGGCAGTAAAGTAACAGACAAGTATTTTGTACAGGATAAGACAAAGAATCCTACAAAGGTATTGTATAACTGGTGGACATCAGCATCAGGTGGTACTGATATAGGCAGGGGAAAAAAGACTTATAACAACCTGTATGAGATATCAAAGGACAACAGTGGAATTGTTAATCTTTATCCGCACTGGATGGGATATACAACAGTGTTTAATTACACAGACACAGCCCCGTCTAATACCGCCGGTCAGACTGTAACAATTAATAATAATATTAATGATGGTATGGATAACAACCTGTATCAGGTATATGGAAATTGTTTCTTTTATAAGGGAACAGACGGCGAGTATCACGATTATGAAGGCACAAATCCTGATTTAAAGGTAACAGCAAGTATTCCGGACAGTAACGGATATAAATACATCTTTAATGGATGGCATCATAAAAACTGGAATTACCTTACAGACGGATTAGGAAAGCTTACATATAAGAATAATTATAATATCGGACAGGGTAAAACTTCATACAGTTTATCACCACATTTTTCAAGGGTAGGAATTAATTATAACGTAAGACTTAACGCAAATATACCTAATACAGAAAGCACATTACAGGTATTACATCAGAATGGAATATCATCATACATTTACAACAGCACTAGCAGATACTTTTCAAGAGAACTTACATATGATGATTCGCAGGATATGTTATCACCTGACGTATATTCACTTAAAGGATATCATCTTATAAGTACAAGTGACTGGTATACATCACCGGTTGGAGAAAATACGGTTTCAGCTCCATGCAGCAATCCAAAAAATGAATATCCAGACTGGTCAGAAAACTATTGGAATCTTACAACAACAGATGGAGCAACAGTAGACCTGTATGCAAGATGGCAGGCAAATAATTATAAGATAGCATACAACTTAGATGGTGGTACATATGGTACATCACATCCGACAAGTGCAGACTATGATACAATGGTAACAATAGATAATCCGTCAAAGACAGGTTATACATTTATAGGATGGACAATTACGGGATATGACAGTACTACTTCAGGACACAATGCATCTGCATGGACAGGTGAAACAGATACATCTTATAAGAATTTAGCTGCAACAGACGGAGCAACAGTTACATTTACTGCTACATGGAGTAAGGAAGCTCCTAAGACAGCAAGGTATACTGTTAAGCATTACCAGATGAATACTGACGGTACATATTCAAGCACTCCTACTAATACAGAAAGCTTTTCAGGGCTTATAGGAAGCAGTGTTACACCGGCAGTTAAGGATTATGGACAGATTTTTGATAAGCCTAGTACAAAAACAGTTACAATAAGTGCAGACGGAAATACAACGGTTGAGTATAAATATCCAAGAAAGAAAGCCAGAGTAATCGTTGGAAAGAGTACAGGAATTAAAACTACAGACCCAGTTCCGGGAGATTATGCAGACGGTTATATAGGACAGACTGTTACATTATCAGCAACACCTGAAACAGGATATAGATTTAAAAACTGGACAAGTCTTTTAAAGGAAAACTATGGAACGGTATTTTCAACTACAGCAAGTTTTAATTATACACTTACCTACAATGATTCCAGAGCTGTACAGCATCAGTATGGAAACGGTACTTCAACAATGTGGGGAGCATATATGCAGGCTAACGCAGAGCCGATAACATATAACATAAAGTATAATTATAATGGCGGTATTAAAGGAGCATTTGCACCTGCAAGCGCCAAGTACAATGAAGATGTAAAGATATCAAATCCTACAAAGACAAACTGTATATTTGCAGGCTGGACAATTACAGGATATGACCCAAATACTTCAGGACATAGTGCAGCGACATGGACAGATGAAACAGGCGCAAGTTTTAAGAATCTTGCTTCAACAGAAGGAAAGACGGTTACATTTACTGCTATATGGGTTCAGAAAGATGTTCATTTAGCCACGATATCAGGCAGAGGTGTAAAGCTGTCAAAGCCTTTAAGCTATGATGGCTATGTAGGGGAAACAAAGAGAGTAACAGCGGAATTAAAGCCGGGATACAGATTTGTAAACTGGACTAACTATTATAATGCAAATGAAGTTATTTCAACAGATAAGGATTTTGATTATAAACTTACAGATAAGGATTATGATAATTACTTATCAGATAAAGGTGGAACTTATCTTAAGTCAAATGCAGTACCGATAGATTACACAATCAGCTATGACCTTAATGGTGGTACAGCTAGTAACCCTGTAAGTTACAATGTGGAAAGCAATACGTTTACATTAAATAATCCAACAAGAGCAGGATATACATTTGCAGGATGGTGTGAAAGCAAAGATACATCATATGTATATAACAGAAGTGCTAATGAAGTTATTAAAAAAGATGAATCAGATTCAACATCTTACTTTATCCCTGAATGTTATGCGTCTTTAGATTACGCACCAGTATTTGACCCTGCATATTATCTTGCAAAATATCCAGATTTAAAATCGGTATGCGGAGATGATGTAAATAAAGCATTAAGTCATTTTGTAAATTACGGAATGAAAGAAGGTCGTCAGGGTTCAGCAGAATTTGAAGTGAATGCATATAAAGCCAAGTATAAAGATTTAAGAGATGCGTTTGGTGATAATTTGCCGAAATATTATATGCACTATATATTAGCAGGCAAATCAGAAGGAAGAACAATATCACAAGCATCAATTAGTATATATCAGGGAAGCATAGGCAACAGAACTTATACTGCTACATGGACAGCGGCAGATGTAGGATATACCGTTAATCATTATGTAATGGACATAAATGGTAATTATTTAAGTACACCTACAAAGACAGAAAGGCTGTCAGGATTTACGGATACTTCAGTTACAGCAAAAAGATTAAGCCTTGGAAACGGATTTACTTATCCTGATGTACAGACTGTAAAAGTAAAAGCAGATGGAACTACAGTAGTAAATTATTATTACAGCAGGAATCAGTATTACTTAAATCTTAACGGATACTTAAAGCAGCGTACAGACACAAACGGAAACATGGCAGACCTTACGGAAACAGTAGGAAACTTAAACGGAACAAATTCTACTTATACTTATGCAACAGCAGTTGTAAAGATAAACGGAAGCGTTCACGCTAAAGGCAATGGAGTAACAGACTTTTATGAGAAGGTTTACTATGGAAGCACATATGAAATAATTACAACAGCCAAAACCGGTTATACAATTATAGATAATACTGGAACACTTACAGGCACGGTAAATGGAGATACAACGGTAGCACCAAGACTTAGCATAAACAGCTATACAATATCTTATGAGCCTAATAAGCCAAGTAAAGCAACCGAGAATCTTACAAAGATGTCAGACCAGAAGATATATTATAACCGTGAAAGAAATTTAACAGAAAACACATATAAATATACAGGTTATGATTTTATCGGATGGAACACAAAGGCAGACGGTACAGGAACAGCATACAATAATATGCAGGCTGTAAAGAATTTATTTTCTACAGACGGCAGTACAATTACTTTATATGCACAGTGGAAAATTCATACGCATAAATTAAAGGTATATGTATCTAATGAAAATGCTGACGGTTCATTTGGAAGTGAGTGGTTATGGCAGGATAAGATATTAGAATATAACACTCCATACAGTTATACAGGCTATGTAAATGATACTGTTTATCAGCAGATTAGTACAAGCGGTACAATGTATGATTCAGACATAACAATACATCTTAAAGCAATGCGAAAGACATTTAACCAGAAGCTTACAGTTTATTATGAACAGCCGGACGGAAGCTTTGATGCGGGTACGGTAGTAATAAATAAGACATACCGATACGGACAGACAGTAAGCTGGAACAGAAATGCAGATGTAACATATAAGGCAGCTAATATAAGCTGGTCAGTTTCAGGAACAAATGTCAAGGAACTTAAGGTATACAGACAGCAGTACAAAATAACTGTAAATGGAGCAGATAAGCATGTTACAACTACAGGTTCAGGAACTTATAGGTATGGCTATGAGTTATGGATTACTGCCGAAGTAGAAGCAGGTTACCATTTTATCAACTGGAATATGGATAGGTCATTGACAGCCCCTTCCATGAAGATAGAAGTAACTGGCGATAAAACTTATACGGCATATGTTGAAGCCAACAAATATCTGATAACCTATAACTTAAACAAACCTGCAAGAGCTTCATCTACACCAAAGCTTAATACTCAAAATACATTGGAATATGAGTATAACAGCAAAATACTTTATATGCCTACCACACTTCTTACCGGCTGGACATTTGAAGGATGGTATACCGAAGCAGATGGTGGAACGGAAATAAAGATTGGTGATATATACAAGTGGATTGGTGACATAACGCTGTATGCACACTGGACTGAAAATACATATACAATACATTACGAATCTGATGGCGGAACCGCCATTAATGATATCAATGTGAAATATGAAGATCCGGTTAAATTATCTGCAGTACCATACAGACCAGGTTATATCTTTTCATACTGGAATACAAAGGCAGATGCTTCGGGACATTCGTATGAAGGTTCGGAGACAGTTAGGCATCTGGCTACAGGTGGAACGGTAACGCTATATGCTGTATGGAGTAAGAAAGCAATAGCTCAGATTGGAGCAGCTGTGAATATGACAGAAAAAAATGGCTATGTTTTTGGCCATATAACCGATGATTCGGTTTCAATCAGAACTTATGTCATAGATGAAAATGGAAATATTACGATTAAATAATTTTCATTAAGTGGAGAGAGTTGAACTTTCTCCACTTTTTTTAAAAATATGTCTGATACTTGGTATATATAGGAAAACTTAAATAGAAAGGAACTAACTATGAACAAAGTAATTTTAATGGGAAGATTAACAAGAGAGCCGGATGTAAGATATTCACAGAACGTAGATGGTTCTATGGCAGTTGCCAGATATACATTGGCTGTAGACAGAAGACGTGGAAGAAACAGTGATAATGAGCAGTCTGCTGATTTTATCAGCTGTGTTACATTCGGAAAGTCAGCAGAATTTGCTGAGAAGTATCTTCATCAGGGAACCAAGATTGTTGTTGCAGGAAGAATCCAGACAGGCAGTTATACTAACAAAGATGGACAGAAGATTTATACAACAGATGTTGTTGTTGAAGACCAGGAATTTGCAGAAAGTAAATCTGCTGCAACTAACACACCATCAAGACCAGAACCAGGCCAGATGTTAGGGGATGGATATATGGCTATTCCTGATGGAGTAGATGACGAAGGGCTTCCTTTCAACTAAGAAAATCTAAGGTAAAGAAGGTGAAAATATGGCTTATATTGAAACGGAAACTCTTATAAATGGAGTTAATAAGAGTGACATAAAGGAAAAAGAAAAGGTGGTTGATATAGTAAAGTCAACTCCTGTTATTACTGATCCTGATTATGAGGGGCATGAATTAGACTAAGGCTTATCTTACTGTAATTGACACTCCCCTGCCTTTAAACATGGGGAGTGTCAAGAAAACCAAGTAGAAGAAAATCAAGTAGAAAAAAACTTCAGAAAGACTAACTATTAAAAGTCAAGACTAAAAATGAATTTTTTGAATGAATTG
>ENA-OPBL01001237-OPBL01001237.1-human-gut-metagenome-genome-assembly--contig:-NODE-1237-length-23645-cov-3.762738_pt1 | contig 23645 bp, 19 predicted proteins | sample MGYA00241073_ERZ501461 | MGnify/ENA primary metagenome ERZ501461 (study PRJEB25962, sample SAMEA2042630) | human gut metagenome | biome: human gut; feature: human-associated habitat; material: faeces... | reverse complement strand
CTCCTCCTTGAAGATGCGGGCCGCCGCCGCGACGACGCGGTTCAGATTGTCGGGCGTGAAATCTTCGCCGATGATGGCGCGCCAGCCGTCGGTTCCAAAATGAATGTCAGCCATGAGCAATGCCTCCTGGGCCTTTTCTGCGAGTTTTGTTGCGAGAACGATTATAGAGGATGCGAGCCATAGAAGTCGCCTTTTCGTTGAAGGCGGCTTTCTTTGGGCGCGGGTGAGGCGGGGGCGCGAGTCGGAGGACGGTTCTCTCGACTCCTGACTTGCCCTAAGCGAGTCAGGAGAACCCCCTAACTCGCTGGCCGCCCTGACCATGCGCTTTCCATCAAATATAGCGGCAAGCCATCCCAACCTGATACCATAGCGTCATGCGATTCAAGAGCGCAAAACCTGCGTCGTCGTTTCCAAGAAAGAAGGCTCCCATGGCGAACGCCCTGCTTGCGAAAGATCCCGCCGAAACCTGCGTACTGGTGACGGGGGGTGCCGGGTTCATCGGTAGCCACACCGTGGTGGAACTGCTCGAGCGTAACTACCAGGTCGTCATCGTGGACGACCTGAGCAATTCCAGTCGCGAGGCCGTGCGGCGCGTGGGCGAAATCACCGGCGTGGCGCCCGTGTTTGCCGATCTGCCCAACGAGGAAGAGGCCGAGGCCGTCGCGGCTGTGGCCGGCGCTGCGGTACGCGAGGTTGCGCCGGGGCCCTCTCTCACCTTCTACGAGGCGAACATTCTGGACCGCGCGGCCCTGGAGACCATTTTCACCATGCACGCCGTGGACGTCATTATCCACTTCGCCGGCTTCAAGGCCGTAGGCGAGTCGGTGGCCAAGCCGCTTGAGTACTACTGGAACAACATCGCCGGCACCCTGGTTCTGTGCGAAGTTGCTCGCGAGCACGGCTGCAAGAACATCGTGTTCTCGTCGAGCGCCACAGTGTACGGCGAGCCGGAGTTCGTGCCCATCACTGAGAGCTGCCCGAAGCACGACGCCACCAACCCCTATGGCTGGACCAAATCGATGCTCGAGCAGATCCTTTCCGACCTGTACACGGGCGATAACGAGTGGAACGTCGTGCTGCTGCGCTATTTCAATCCCATCGGCGCCCACGAATCCGGTCGCATCGGCGAGGATCCCAAGGGCATTCCGAACAACCTGCTGCCCTATGTGGCTCAGGTGGCCGTAGGCAAGCTGGAGCAGGTCGGTGTGTTCGGCGACGACTACCCCACCCCTGACGGCACCGGCGTGCGCGACTACATTCACGTGGTGGACTTGGCCCGCGGCCATGTGGCGGCGCTCGATTGGATGGCCGGACGCGTGGGCACTGGCGAGCCAGCGGAAGACGGAACGCGCCGGGGCGTGGGCATTTTCAACCTGGGCACGGGGAAGGGCTCTTCCGTGCTCGACGTCATTCACGCCTTCGAGGCTGCGTGCGGCCACGAGATTCCCTACCGCATCATGGCCCGGCGCCCCGGCGACATCGCGGAGTGCTACGCCGACGCCACGAAGGCCCGCGACGAGCTGGGCTGGACGACCGAATACGACATGGCGCGCATGTGCGAGGACGGCTGGCGCTGGCAGTCCCAAAACCCCGACGGCTACGGGGACGCGGAGTAGGCGCAGGAGCTCCTCGCGCCCATTTCTCGCAGGACTAGCACTTTGCGAGGACAATAATTTCGACTTGTTAGAGTTTGCCAGGCGCTCAATAATAGTGCGAATTAGATGATCGTATTCGATTCGCATATTAATACATGAATTACATTATACATAGCAATTCGGTGCGTACTTGAACCTATGCACATGCCTAACAAGTCGAAATTTCCGCCCGAAATCGCCCTCCAGATCTGCCGGAGACTTTCGCTCTCTGATCCCGCCGCTTGCCTCGCCCGATCAACCCATTTGCCTCTTTGCCAACATCTTTTCAAGCGCAAGAACAGCAGCGCTAGCTCCTAATGCGGCTCCCAGGGTGTCGGTGAGCCAGTCGGCGGGGTCGCACACGCGGCCGGGGACGAAGGATTGGTGGAACTCGTCGGTCACGGCGTAAAGACTGGCGAGGGCGATGACGACGAGGGCGAGCTTTCCCCAACCCAGCGCAGGCCATGTGCGCCGCGCGGCCAAAACGAGCAGCCCACCAAACACCAGGTACTCGGTAAAGTGGGCCGCCACGTTCACGATGTCGGTGTCGGGGCCGAAAACGGGGGCCGCCAGACCCACGAGCCAGCGTTTGATCGCGGCCAAGGGGCCGGTGCCGTCGAAATCGCTGCCGGTATGGGCGGACATGAAAAAGATCACGGCCGCCCACAGGGCGACGATAACCCAGGAGAGTATGAGGTGGGCTCGCTGCGACACAGGCGCTAGACTTCCGGAGCAAGAACGAGAATCTGCTTCGGATCGCTCACGAGCAGGTCGGGTTCCCAGCCTTCGGCGGCGAAATCGGCCGGGTCATGGTAGCCCCAGTCCACACCGACCGCATAGCAGCCGGCATTGCGGGCCACGTGGATGTCTCCCGGAGAGTCGCCGATATACACCGTGCGCGCTGGCGTGCTTCCCAGCTCTTCAATGGTGGCGAGCAGACCCGTGGGGTCGGGCTTGCGCGGAAAGTTCTGCGGGCCGCCTTCCCCATGCTGCACATCCACAGCGTCGGGGAGACACTTGTTCATGATGAACTGCACGCCGCCATCGAACTTGTTCGACAGCACGCCCAGCTTGCAACCGCGCCGACGCAGCTCGGCAAGCAGGGCGGGGATGCCCGGGTAGGGCTTCGTCAGGTTGTTGGGATAGGTGCCGTAGTTCTCCTTCCAGCGGGCGAGGCAGGCGTCGGCCACGTCCTGGGGCGTCCCTTCAGGAACCGCCTGGTACATGAGCGCCTTCACGCCGTTGCCCACATAGGAGTTGATCTCCTCGCGGGTGCGCGGGGGCAGATTGAATTCAGCGAGCGCATCGTTAGTGAGCACGACGAGGTCGTCAAGCGTATCGAGCAGCGTGCCGTCCACATCGAACACGAACGTGTCGAAGGGCGGCGTTGGTTTTTCAGCAGCCATGAGGCTTTGGTCCTTTCGAGCTTTTATAGAGCCACATCATTGTAACGGTTGCCCGCTTCCAGTGCGGAAACAGCCTTCTGACTGTTAGGTTAAACCCACGGTTGTTCAGAAAAGAGACTTTCCATGAATCCTTCGAAACGAGTAGCCATCATCACGGGCGCGTCCTCCGGGCTGGGGCGCGAGTTCGCGCGGCAGCTAGATGCGCAGCAGGTGGCCGACGAGCTGTGGCTTGTTGCGCGCAACGAGAAGGCCCTGACAGACGTGGCCGGCGAGCTGGACACGCCCTCCCGCGCGGTAGCCGCCGACCTCACCAGCGAGGCCGACATCGCGAACATTCGCGCAACGCTTTCCGCGGAAGACCCCCGCGTCACGTTCTTGGTGAACGCGGCCGGCTTCGGCAAGTTCGGCGATTGGCAGACCATCTCCGATGCCGCGGTGGATTCCATGATCGACCTGAACTGCCGCGGGCTGGTGGATATGACTCGTGCGACGCTGCCCTATATGGAACGGGGCAGCCGCATCATCCAGGTGGCCTCCGCCGCTGCTTTCACGCCCTTGCCCCATATGAATGTGTACGCCGCCACCAAGTCGTTCGTGCTGCACTACACGCGCGCCCTGCGCTGGGAGCTGCACGGAACTGGCATCACCGCCACGGCGCTCTGCCCGACCTGGGTGAAGACCGGCTTCGAGAAGGTGGCGCGCACCTCCGGCGGCGGCCACGACGTGGGGCACCTCCTCGGCGAGCAAACGCCGCAGGACGTGGTGCACCGAGCGCTTTGCGCGAACAAGGCCCATTTCGCTGTGGCCTGCGCGAGCCCTCAGTCGGCGGCGCTGCGCCTCATCGGCAAGGTCGTTCCCTCTTGCATCACCATGGCCGGCTGGGACGTGCTGCGTCGGTTGTAACTTTCCCTCGAAAGGAACCCCCTCATGAACGATACCTCTTCCACGCCTTCCACGACCCCCATCCCCAACAACTACGGCGTTGCCACCTCCATGGCTGACGTGCAGAACCAGATCAACGAGATGGAAGCCTTCTTCGAGACCGGCGCCACCTTACCCGTGGATTTCCGCCTGCGCCAGCTGCGCCGGCTGCAAGCCTACTTGCTTGCCCACGAGCAGGAAGCCTTGGATGCCCTCCACGCCGACCTGGGAAAATCCGCCTTCGAGTCGTACGCCACCGAGTTGGGGCTCGTTTACGACGAGATTCGCCTTTACCTACGGAAGCTGCGTCAATGGGCGCGGCCGCGGCACGTGCCTACGCCACTTGCGCACTTCCCCTCCTCGTCCACGGTGTACCCCTACCCCTTCGGCGTGGCCGCCGTGCTCTCGCCGTGGAACTACCCGCTGCAGCTGACGCTCATTCCACTAGTGGACGCCATCGGCGCGGGCAACTGCGTGGCCATGAAGCCGTCGAAGACCTCGCCGCACACGTCGCAGTTTCTGCGCGATATGTGCCGCGAGCTGTTCGATCCGCGCTACGTGTACTGCTGGCACGGATCAAACGACATGAACGACTGGCTGTTGCAGGTGGAATTCGACAAAATCATGTTCACCGGCAGCCCGCGTGTGGGGCGCGAGATCATGACGGCCGCGGCCCAGAACCTGACAAGCGTCACCCTGGAGCTCGGCGGCAAGAGCCCTGTGTTCATCGCCGCCGATGCCGACATCCGCCGCGCCGCCCAGCGCATCGCCTGGGGCAAGTGCCTGAACTCGGGTCAGACCTGCGTGGGGCCCGACTACGCGCTTGTGCACGAGGATGCGGCCGACGAGTTCGTGGAAGAATTGCAGCGGTGGATTCACGAGTACTACGGCGAGGACGTGCTGGCCAGCCCCGACTACCCGCACATGATCAATCAGAAGCACTTCGACATGGTGTGCCGGCTCATTGACGACCGTCCCCAGGGCACCCGCATCGCCTTCGGCGGCCGGCGCAATCCTGAGACGCTGCAGATTGAGCCCACCGTGGTGACGGGCGTGTCCATTGACGACCCGCTCATGAGCCAGGAGATCTTCGGTCCGGCGCTGCCCGTCATCACCTGGCGCGATGTGGACGAGGCGCTGGACATTGTGCGGTCGATCAAGCATCCGCTGGCCTGCTATATCTTCTCGGAGAGCCGCGCGTTCCAACGGCACATCCTGGACGCGGTGCGCTGCGGCGGGGCCACCATCAACGACGTGGTCATTCACGCGAGCAGTAACGCCATGGGCTTCGGCGGCGTGCAGAACTCCGGTATCGGCGCCTATCACGGCAAGGTGGGCTTCGACGCGTTCACTCACTACAAGTCCACCATGAAGAAGTCGACCCTCATCGAGACCGGCATCCGCAACCCGCCCTTCAACGAAAGGAAGATGCGCCTGCTGAAGCTGGTCATGCCGGGGAAATAGACCATCCCGTTCCACTCCACCCCGCCGTAGGGGCTGACCTTGGTCAGCCCTCGCGAGCGGGACAACCACTCACGACAAAACAGGGGCGACCAAGGTCGCCCCCTACGGGGATCTGAGCGGGAGCCAAGAGAGCGGTTCTCTTGGCTCTTCAAGTCGGTTATTCCGCCCAGCGGTAGAGGGCTGGGCCGGCGCCTATCTCGAAGTGGCACTGGGCGATGCCGAGATCCATCTGGGCAAATGCACCGCGCCTGGTGGACGCGCGCACCACCGGCACGTCGCCCACTTCACCGTCAAGCGAGAAGGAGAACTTCTGCTGGTTTAAGGCTGTGGGAGCGAGCAGGGCCGCGTCCACCCCGCGCTTGAACCACTCCGGTGCCCCGTCGTAGCCCGGGACCACCGCCTGGGGCGCCTTCGACCGGTGCGGCACCCCCTGCGTGGTCCCATATCCGAGCGCTATCACGGCGGCCAGCTTCTGGCCCAGATCCACATTGTAAGCGCGGTTCACCACCTTGTAGGTGCCCCCGACCCAGCAGCTGTTCAGCCCGAGCGACTGGGCCAGCAGCATCAGCTGCTCGCCGTAGTAACCCAGAATGCCGTCGAGCTCCTTGCACTCAGGCCCCACAAGCGCCAGGTAGTTGCGCACATTTGTGAAGTTCACAAGCCGCGCCTTAAAGCCGGTAAAAGCCCGCGGCTCATCAAGCACAAGCTGAATGTTCAGGTTCGCTTCCTCGTTCACCCGGGCGATGGCCTCTCGCAGCACCTCCACCGCCTCGGGCGCGAGGGGCTCGTCGATGTAGCTGCGCACGGCATGGCGCGCCTCAATCGCCTGCATCGGCGTGAGCTGTCCGGCGGAAAAGGGAAGGAGCGCACAAGAGTCGAGTTGCGAGACGGCCATGGAAGTCCTTTCAGCGAAGTTGCCGCGCCCAGCATAGCACAAGAAAGATGAGCTCAAAAAATACAGAGGCTGAGGCCTCTCCTTTTGTCTAAATATGCACTATTTACTATATAAATCAGAGATCCCGGAAGCAGTGTAGTCGAACAAGAAGAACGGGACGTAGATCCCTTTGATCGATTGAATTCGATTCTCATCCTTGAAGCACCTCGGCAGAAACGGCCTTTTCACGTAATGCTTCTTCAGCGCAGCAACGGCCGCATCTTTCTCCAACTTGAACGGGATAACGAGATCGGGCCTGAGCGCGCCTGCAACCCTGGATCGGATCACGGTCGGATTGTCGCAGCAGGGACACGACGCGGCTATGGTCGCATGATCGCAAACGAGCTCGGCCCCGCACGAGGGGCAGCAGCATGATCGCATCTCCTGCTCTTCCGCATCGTCGAACCCCCTGTTCCCGCCAGGCTCCAAGGCGAACCGCCCTCTTTGGAACCCATGTCGGCCTTTTCAGCCGATGCCTCGGGTTCGGTGCGCACGCCATAGAGGGCCTCTATGGCGTCGGGGGCATACGAGCAACCCTGTTTCCGCATCGAATCCGAGAGGACCCGTGCAGGAAGGGCACTGGTAGTTTTTCACGCTCGAAGCCATGGCCGCCTCCGTTGATCAGTTGCCCGGTGTCCGATTCAGCGCGAAGCCTAATCGCCAAGGGCTCCGCCGCAGAACTCGCAACAGTTCGTCGTTGTGGGCGTTGTTGTCGCACCGCAATACGGGCACGCAACCGCTGCTTTGGGCGCCGCCGCCGCTGCGATTTCCTCACGTGCGCTTTGGCGGTTCTCAAGAAGGGTTGCTACTATCCTTTCGCACAGGTCGCGGTACGTACAGTACTCGACGCTGGCTTCGGGATTGAACGTCTCTGCTCCCGAAAGCGAGCCGATAACGAGGTTGATGCTGCCCGGGTTCGCAGAAACCGCAGGCCCGCGCCTCTCTTCGACTTCGACGGTTCGGCTGTTCACCTTGAAGCGCATATCGTCGAAATACGGGTTGTTGACGTAAACGGTTACATAGAAATTGTAGGAGTGGGTGAATCTCGGAGGATCGTAGCTTACGGCCTCGTTGTTCTCGTCGAAACGCGTCACCTCGTCGATGCCCTCGTCGATATCGTAAGTGCATCCCGTGATATCGGAAAGCTCGAGCACATCGGGGTTCGCTTCCGAGTAATTGCGCGCCGAGGTAACCATGAAGCGGCCTACGTATTCGTCGAGAAGAACCTTGGCGGTTTCACCGAGCGATAGCGTCGTGCGAAACGCGGCGACGTTTTCCTTGTTAGATTCGCGGTATTCAAGCTGCTCCTCGATTTGCGCGACGGTCGAGTGCCGGCGCTCATCGAACCATGGCGACAGCTTGGCTGCGCACGCCTTGCACATGTTGCCGTCCTCAAGCTTGCGGTTGCCCAAAAGACCGATTTCTCCGCCGCAGATAGCGCACTCTTTCTTCTCGAAAAGCTTCCCGAACAGTCCCATGGTTCATCCTCCCTTACCGAATGCAGCATTCAGCCACTGCGACGCCACAGAGGAAGGGCCGCCTGCATTCCTAGCCCGCTTGATAGCTGCCGCGCAGTTCTTGGCGAGCGCCGAGACGGGGTTTGAATTGCGGGGCGAGGTCAGGGCGAGAGCCCTTCCGTTGACTGCATTATGCGGGGGGAGGTCCGCGAAGTTCCATTACCTTATTGGGTATTTCAACGCGAACGCGGGAAAGTACTTAATTTGATCAGGAGCCTGACCGGCAGCTAAGCCTCCGGATTCTGCGAAGCGCCCCCTTCGCCGAAGAGGGCATCGAGCTTCTTGCATCGGCGGAACAGCTCCAGATAGAGCACCAACTCTTCACGCGAGCCGACGTTCAGCTTGCGATATATGTTCGCATTGTGCTTGCGTGCGGTATGGATGCTGATGAACAGACGCTCGGCGACCTCGCTCGTTTCCAAGTTGTCGGCATAAAGCTTTACTATCTTGCGCTCCGTGGCGGTAAGCGTGGCGAAACGAGCCGAAAACTCATCGAGCAAAGAGGCGACATCGGGAGGAAGCAAGCTCGGCTTGATGCTCGCCGCTTTCGAATCCAATACTGAAACGAGCGCGTCTATTTCGGAAAAACCCGTCAGGCCGTCCCCGATGGATCCGTCCGCCTTGAGGGCGTCAACCGCATCGGATATCGGCCTTACGAATCGACGCGACAAATACCGGGACAGCATAAGCGCGACGACGAACAGGAGCGAAGAGGCGACGATGATCTTCATGCGGTCGGCGAAGGCCATCGCGCTGTAATACTCTCGGGGAACGAGGGTGATGGCGCACACGTCCTCGCCGTCTGTTGTCTGCAGGCCAAGCGGCGTGTGAAGGCCGACGAACGTGCCGTTTGACGCCTCATACACGTTGAAGCCGGAGTCCTCGCGAACGTAGAGTTTTTCGGCGTCGGACAGATACGTTGATTTGAGCTCTCCGGTCATGCCCTTGGGCAAGTCCACAACGTCGTTGCTTACAGGGGCTACGGCCGTCATCACAGAGCCGTACTCGCTATCTTGCGCGGGATAGGACAGGCTGAAAAGCAAATCGTTCAATTCCAGACCGCACACCCCGCGAACCGTTCCGTTCGAAGAGCAGACAGGAGCGACGACCATGGCCACGCCCTCCCAGGTGCCGGGAAGCTGCGAACGGCTTGTCCATCGGCAGCTTTCCGAAACCCTCCCGGTCGAACCGCGGAGCATCGTTTCGTATCCGGGCATAAGAGAGCTGTCGAACTCCAGCCTCCACCGATTATGGAGCTCGAGGCTGTTTTCCCGAGCGATTTGGGGCGTCCCGCGAAATAGAACGATATCTTGACCGACAACCTCGCTTACACTGAGATTCGCAAACCTGATGTACACGCCGGCGCGAGAGTTTTCGGCGTTGTCGATCTGTGTGTTGACAGTGGCGTCGATGATGACGAAAGCGCCGCTGCACGGGCTCGTCTCAAGCGCGGTGCGCAACACGGAGAACAACGCGCGTTCGGCGCGGGCAATGCCCTCCGGGTCGTCGTTGAGCTTGGATGTGGGATGGGTGAGCAGCTGGTGATCAAGGGCGTTCGAAGATTCCTGAGACAACGCGATGGCATGGGCGGCAAGCACGCTCGTTTGCTTTTTGACGCTTGCCACTGTGCTGGCATGATGGGCGTCGAGCGCATGACGGAGGTTGCTCTCCCTGATGGAGAACACGCCGAACAAGCTGGCGAGGATGAGCATCGCAGCAAGCAGGACGAAGATCATCGAAGCCCAATATGCGACAAGCTTGCGCCGCATGGAGACTTCCTTGCACGTCGCATGCATAAGCTCGATCGTCTGCCGTATGCGGTTCATGCGCGACTCCCTCCTTTCGCCAACCGAGAATCCGGTTTCAATCTATGGGAATCTGACCTCCCGACAAACAGATGCTAGGCCATCATTCCGCGATCGCATGGCTCGTAACCGGGATCCATGCTGCCGGATTATCAGACTCCCTTCTTGAACTGCTCGTAGCTATCGGCGATGAGCCTGTCGAGAGCCGCGCCGCTTTCGTCTCCTGATTCGATGAAGCTGTTGCGCGCCGCCGAGAGATGCTTTCGCACGTTCGACTCGAAAGCATCTTCAAGCTGCAGATACGAATCGGTTTGAGGGGCTTTGTAAAACAGGTAGTCCCGCTGGGTTTCTATGTAGGCGCGATAAAGCTCAACGTATCTTTGGTCGGTTAGCTTTTCAATGCATTGTGGCAAATAGGAATCGTACGCCTCCTGAACAACGGGCATATAGCCGGTGCTTACGGCAAATTGGCTATTGCGCTCGGGGTCGGTAAGCCACTTCAGGAACCGGATGGCGGCTTGCTCCTTTTCGGGCGTCGACTTTACCGTGCATATCCCTGCCCCTCGCTGCATCACCATCTTCTCCCCGCCGGCGAATGTCGGGACGGGCATGATGTCGAACTCGACGATTTCGGAGGTGTTGTCGGCGCGAATAACTTCGTTGGTGTAATACAGAACGCTCGCCGAAGAGCCAACGCTGGCAACCACCTCCCCCGTCCGAAGGGGATCGGTCGCATAGCCGCCTCCCAGCCACAGGCCTCCGCTGATTGCCGCGCGCGCATAAGGCTGCCACACGCGGGCGAACGTCGAGTTGAACGAGATGTCGTCACCGTCGAAAAACGACGTTCCGAGAGACTCAATGCCCACTTGGAAGTAATCGAAGTGGTAATCATGGGCGAAAAACGCCTTCCCATCGCTTTCGATATCCGGCGTAAGGCTGTCGGTCCATTCCTCGTAGACGCAACAAGCGTCAAAGAGACCCTCCCACGTTCTCAAACTGTCAAGGGTTACGCCTGTTGCAGCGGAAAAGCGGTCGAAATCGGTTTTGTTGACGAAGAACAACTCTGTTGACTTGGCAACGGGCAAACACACAAGATGGCCGTCGACTTCGCCATCTTCCAGAAAAGCCGGCACGAAGGCTGCAAGCTCGTCTTCGGTGAAGTAATCGCGATAATCGACAAGGATGCTCTGATCAGGCAGAGCAAGAACGGTCTTCGGATAGGAAACGAACATATCGGGCAGCTTCGGCGACCCTGGCTCTCCCGCCGCTGCGGCAATGATGCCGTTGTGGATGTTCTTGTTGTCCGACACCATGGCGACCTCAACCTGGATGCCCTCTTCGACACCAACCGTGTTGTTGAAAACATCGATGAGATCGTTGAGCGGAGAATCCGTCTGGCCACCGTAGACGTGCCAGATGGTGATGGTGGTCGGCTGGTTGCTCTGCGAGCGGACGCAGCCGGCACCGAGCAACAGCCCGCAGGCGAGCGCCAACGAAAGAATGATGCCGACTATCCTTCTCATACGCACAACCCCCCATTCATATCGTTGCTTGCAGCAGATAGGAAAAAGATCGAGTCTCACGGCTCATTATGCCAGCAAAACATTGTCCGCGCATCAACTTTCAGAACCGAAGTATCCGATTTAGGCCTTGGATTCAGAAATCATGTGATTGAACTGCGGTTATGCATAAGACAGCGACACTACTCAATTTAAGTATTTTTTCTTTTGCCCCAAGAAAATACCCAACGAGGTAATGGATTAGCAGACTTTCGAAGTGTATCAATAGCGGTGTGAGGCAACCGTCTCACGAACAAAACGTTCGAACTGAGGAGGACGGAAATCATGAAGAGACTGTTATCGATCACCGCGCTGGCGCTCGTAATCGCTTTGAGCCTTGCGTTTACCGGCTGCAGCGGCGCGCAAAAAGACGCTTCGGCGAACTTCCAGGGAAGCTGGAAGATGACGAACGTAGCAGGCGCAACCGAAGACGACATTGCGGCCATGGAGGCGTTCGGCATAAGCGTCGTACTCGACCTCAACGAAGACAAAACTGCTGTTCTTGATATGATGGGCGAGGAAATATCGGGCACTTGGGAAGCAAAGAGCAGTACCGAACTCACGCTGACCATCGAAGGCAGTTCCGCAACGGGCAAACTGAATGGCGAAGAGCTTACGATTGCTGTTGATGGCGAGGAGATGACCTTCCAGAAGGTCAGCGCAGAAGAGGCAGCGAAGATCAAAGAAGATGCCGCGAGCATGGAGGGCATCCTTAGCGACGAGGGAGATGACGCTACTTCTGCCGACAGCGGAGTGACCTACGATGCCTCCTTCACTCCCGTCACCGTTGTTGACGACGACATGTGGACGATTGACGTCGTGGCGAAGAAGAGCGACGAATGGGGAGGCTCGGGCTACGTTGTTGACGTGAACAATAAATCCGACAAGCCCATCTACGTAACGGTTCCCTCTGATGCGTGCTCCGTCAATGGCAAGATGGTCGATTTCTGGGGCGGCGAAGTCGTATTGCCTGGCAAGCTGGCAGAGGGCGCGTTCTTCTATGCCGATTCCGATGATGTCGCAAGCGTTAGCGAAATGACGAACGTCGAGATGGTTATTGAGGTCTGGGATAATGACACTTACGAGACGCTGGCATCTTACGACGTAACGTTGAACTAGCAATTGCGGCTGCCGCCTTTCTTCTGGGCAGTTGCAGATGAAGCATGAGCTCTTATGAAGACCGGCTCTTCCACTTGACCTGGCGATACCGAGCAGATCCGGAAAACACCGGATCTGCTCCGTCATTCAGCTCATCTGCACATCGCCGGGCGGCTGAGGCAAACGCGATTCAAGATTGAGCAACGCTACGGCCTGCCTATCAAATCAAACCAGCAGGGCTGCGATCGCCGGACCCATTAGCGGCCCCCATCGCTTTGGTATTTGAAAAAGCTGCTGAGATCCCCCCGCTCGTTTCTCCGTCTTCGGCTTTCCGAAAAGAAACATCCCTTCTTTGATGCTTGGCTAGATTATTGGGAATGGACGGGTAAGCAGCAAACGAGAGGGGTGTTTTTCGGTTCTATTCGGTTCTATTCGGTTCTATTCGGTTCTATTCGGTTCTATTCGCCCCATCGGAGGGGCGCGAGGAGATCCCAAACACGATGGAGTCGGCATATTGGTCCTGCTCCAAAGGGATGCCATTTATGCCAGCGAGAGACTTCCTTTTCGATACCACCATGCCGCAATCCTTCTCTCAACAAGCATATGTTTGCATCATAATACGAATGCTTTTCGCATAGCCCATCTTCCTCCGCGTCTCTGACGTCAATAAATGTGATGGAACGGGCGTTCGAGCAAAATTGGTTGCATTTTTCAGATGACCCCTGAACAAACGTAGCCAGGTGACTCCCGCATCGCTACATCCTTTCGTTGCCCTCATGTGTTCCCAAAATGGGAACAACCCGCCCTATAGTAGGCCCTTTTCCCCATACGTAGCAGGAGAATTGGTACGGTTTGCGACGATTCGAGAACCTCCAAGGGTTCGCGCCCCTGCGCCAGATGCCGGGAGCGAGCTCAGAGCAAGGAGACGGATGAACCAGGCCGATCTCATAGTCACGAGGATAGAGCGCGCCCGACAGGACCGCAGCATCAGCGTGGCCGAGCTCGCCCGCCGGATCGACGTGGGCAGGAAGCGCCTCTGGTACGTCCTCAACGGGCAGCACTCCATGCACGTCGATGAGTTCGTCCACCTCTGCGCGGTCATAGATGTTTAACGTAAGCTTCCGATTGCTGGTTCACCATCGGTGCTTTTCGATCGTCCTCAAGAAAATACTTCAGGTTTCATCAAAAGAGGAAGACATGCCGACCACCACGATTGATCATTTCTTCTGATTTCAATGGATTATACAACCGTATTCTGCGCTATTTAAGGCTAAGTAGCGCTCTGAGGCAACAGTCGGCATTCGTTGTTATTCCTGAGCACATGAAAGCGACTGCAGCACAACAGCTACTTGCCAGCACGTTTGCCCGGTGGGATAATCCCCGCGTTTGCAAATATCGACAGGAACAGCCATGAAACTCTGCATTGGGATGGCTTCGGGAGCATACGGACGAGACGCTGACCGGAGCAGAGCCTGAGCAATCGTCGGCCGTGAAAACCCGCCTCAGGTTGTTTCGGCTTGCGCACATGAACGATGGGCACGAGAACGGGCAAGCGTCCGTTCTCCTTTTGTATTCACCCCCATCGAAAGGCTTTCCATGTCAGTATCCGCAGATCATGCGCCGTCCCTTCTGGAAGGCAGCGGCGCCGGTTCCGCCCGCCCTCATCAGCTTCGCTTACCTCCGGCTATGGGCGAGAGGAAACTCGCCCGAGAAGCGATTGCCCTAGCCCCCGAGAGTTTCGACCTTTAAGTCACGAGTAGGTCAGAGGAACGGTTCCCTTGGCTCGCCTTTCATCATCCCAGCGACTTCAAGCATTCCATCGCATTCGCGATCCATTCCGTGGCGGCTTCCAGGCGGTAGTCGGTGAAGCCGGCCTCAACGAGAAGGGCGCGAATGGTGCGCGGATCCACGTCGAGGTTCAGCAGGTCGCCGAAGCGCACGCCCTTAGCGGCAATGTCGCGAGCGTGGTCCCAGTAGGTGCCGACGTAGCCGAAGGTGGTGGCGAAGGCGCGCGGGTCGGCGGCGGCCTTCCGCGCGAAGGACTCGGTGTCCTCGTAGAAGAGGCTGCGGCCGTTGTCGTAGAGAGGGTAGAACGACTCGCCGCCCTTAGTCACCAGCACGGCGATATTCGACAGGTGTCGGTCGTCCTGGCGCGTGATGAAGTCGAAGGCGATCATGCAGTAGAGGTCGTCGGCGTACTGGGGGCGCACGGCCAGCAGATTCTCCAGCTCGTTCTCGCCACGCGGGCCATCGAACAAACGGCGCATATGCACCAGGTACTCGCAGGTGAAGTCGTACTCGAATGCGCTGAACACCGCGTCGTCGCCGAAGCGCCACGCGCGGCAGCAGGGCATGCCCAGCATCTCGGCCAACAGGGACGCAGCCACCTCCGACTCGACGTCGGTGGAAAGCGGGCTGATGCGCTGCTTCACGATGCCGTAGGCGCCCTGGCTCGCCCCGTAGCGCTTCACGTTCGCACCCTCCGGCGTATCGACGCTGTCTCCCGCCGCATCGGTGCGCTGCAGGAAGATGGCGTCGAAGACCTCCGTGGCCGCCTCGGCCATGGAAGCATCGGGGGTGGGAGCCAGCCACAGCTCGTCGCGGGGGTTGATGGCGCGAGTGGCATCGGCGATCTTGAACACGTCGTACTCCGACAGGCCGCGACGGAACAAGAGGCGCTCTATGTCGCGCCGGGCCGGACTCATGATGCGCTCGGAGAGGAACTGCAGAAACTGGTCGGGCGTCCAGGACGTTTGGCCGTGGGTGTACAGGCCGACCGTCGTGTTGAAGCGCGGCTCCGCGAAGCGCACCGATAAGTCGGGCGCGACGAGGCCGACGACATCGTCGTTCCATTTGAGGTATCGGAAGGCTGCATCCATTGGGGTCTCGTTTCGCGCAAGGACGTTGCACTATGCGAGATTATCTCCAAAGAGCGGCCATCCGCGCCCCAAACCGTATCCGCGTCAAAAAAAGACCCCGCCGGAAGGCAGGGTCGGGAAGTTCATGGAGCGGGCGACGGGACTCGAACCCGCGAATACAAGCTTGGGAAGCTCCTACGCTTCTTGGCTCGTTCGACTCCGAATTAGCCGTCTGACCTCGTTCCTTTAAACTTGCTGTTTTCAATTCTACCAAACGTACTGGACGAAATACTGGAAAAACGCGAAGGTTTTCACGTGAGCATCAATCGTCCCCTTGATGCACGAAAGCCGCCCTCGAAGGCGACTTTCGACTGGAAACCTATGGAGCGGGCGACGGGAATCGAACCCGCGTGGTCAGCTTGGGAAGCTGAAATTCTACCATTGAATCACGCCCGCAGTGGGAAAACATTATACTCTAACCTCCTTCAAACCCTCGGTCATTTCAGCAAATCATCACGAGCGACGCCTAGGCGGCAGCTCGAAGGAAGCTCATGTAGCGCTTGCCGATCCCTATGCCCGTGTTGGGCACGTAGGCTGCATAGAGGTCGAGCGTGTAGGCGGAGCTCGCATGTCCCATCAGCACCGCCACCGTCTTGATGTTCTCCCCGTTGGCGAGGTTCAAGGTGGCGAAGGTGTGGCGCAGGGCATAGGGGCGCACGCCCTCGAAGCCTGCATCCGTCGCGAACCTCAGCCAATCGCGGTACCAGGACTGGTAGGTCCGGGGAATCATCTCGGGCCCGCAGACGAGCATACTCATGGAGGGCTTCAGGCCCTGCTCCTTCGCCGCCTCCGACTTGAGTTCGATCCATGCCCGCGCGGTATCGGCTGTGTAGTCGTCCACGGGAACCGACCGGCGACCGGCATCTGACTTGGGGTAGTCCTTGATGGTCTTCCCGTCGCGGTCGAGCGCGCCCGTGATGCTGATGATGGTCTCGTTGCCGTCGAAGACGATGTTTCCCGCACGGATGGCAAGCATCTCCTCCGGCCTCATGCCGGTGTTGAGGAGGAGCAGGAGCGTGACCTTCAGATAGCACAGCGGCAACTTCTCCACCTCCTGCAGGAACCTCGCGGCATCGTCCGCCATCAGCGGGTCGATGAGCGGCTTGCTCTTCTTGAACACGCGGGTGAGGAACTTCGCCTTCGCGACGTTCTTCGGGATGTCCTCCTTCTCGTGGGCGTAGTTCATGACCTCGCGGATGAACTTGAGCACTTTGGACTGCATGTCGGGGCCCGCGACGCGCACGGGCTTGAAGGGCTTGGCCAGCGTCCCGTGCTTCTTCGCCCACCGGGCGGTTTTGCGGTTCTCCTCCCAGGCGGCCTGGCGCTCAAGCGCCCACTTCTCGGAAAGCTCGGGCACCTTCAGCAGGCACTCCTCCACGTCCTCGGCGGTCACCTCGCAGATGGGGATCGCGCCTATGGCGGCATCGACATATTGCAGATAGCGGCGCTCGTTCGCTATGGTCTCCTTGCTGACCGAGCCGTTGCTCCTGATGTCGATGTAGCGCTCGGCGTAGCTTCCGATCGGGGTCGCGCAGCGCCCGGACTCGCTCTTCCCGCCGCCCTGGCGCACCCAGCCGCGCTCCTCGAGCCTGCGCTCAAGCTCCGCGTTCTTCTCGTCCTCGAAGGCGTCGACCTGGGATTTGAGGTCGCCCTTCTTGTTCAGCGCGAATGCGGTTCTCGTGAGCTTCTTCTTGCCGTCGAAGTACACGCGGTACTCGTCCGGCACGCGGATGGTCAGCTCGTAGGCCGTGGTGCGCGAGTCCTTGCGCCTGCGGCGCGGAAGCCCCTTCTTCTTGCGCGCCTCGTCGATGTCATAGGGCTTGTCGCATCGCAGCTTCTTCATGGGCATCGCCTTCCTCCTCGCGGCGATCCTTGAAGAGGTAGTTGAGCAAGCCCAGCTTCGGCACGAGCCAGCGGATACCGATGCGGCATCCCTGCATCTCTCCGCGCCCCAGGAGCTTGCGGATCTCCTGGCTGGTGGCGCCGGTGAAGGCGGCCACATGGTCGGGCGTCATCATGTAGGGGTACTCCTCCAACATGAACAGGTACAGCCCGTCCGGGTCGGCCGCCTTCAGCCGCTGCTCGTCTACCTCCATCTCGCCATAGGTTTCTTTCATAGTCGCCTCCTCTTGAAAATGAGGCGGCCAGCGTCGCTGACCGCAATGATGGGGTGTTTGGATAAACGCCACAACGATGCGAACGCCCCAAGCGCATGCTTGCGCAGAACGCGCAGTTGTGACGCAACTCGAAATGAGCGTTCGATGTGGTTATCAAGGTTCGAGGTTGCATGCGCGCGTTTCGCGGATTGCGAAAAGACACATGTAGCACCTCGAACAACCTAGCCGCTTGAATGTGGCGAAGGCGGAAGTGGTATCAGAATGGGAACTTTTAGCCCCAATTGCAAAAAGCACGCACCCTGGCGAGATCGAGCCTATCTTCTTTCTTTTCTACTGTTCTCCCGAAGCCAGGCGGTCGTGCGTTGTCTTAGAGCATAGTCAAAGCCCCCTCATAGAGAGCGCCACTCATCGAATGAGGGTCGGACACAAAGCGATATGCTCGCCTATAATCGAGATGACAACCGCATAGCTTGGAATTGCAAACGACACATGCAGCGCTTCACCCAATACGATGCGCGTAAGGCTGATTACGGAACAATCATCTTTCGAAGTGATCAGCGCGCAGGGGGATGGAGACCCGCCAGTGTCGTTTCGTGTTTCTTCGAGAGGTCAGCGCTACTCGGTTCGAAATATTCGAAAGACCGATCGAAGAGGAGATTTCATGAGTTCTATCCCTAGTGCTACCGAACAGCAGAAGCCGGCGGTGAACCCTAAGACGGCTCTCATCGTAGCCGCATTCGCAGCGTTCCTTGCTACGTTCAACGAAACCTTCCTGAACGTAGGCTTCGCGCCCATCATGGCCGACCTGAACGTGGATGTGTCCACGGTGCAGTGGCTGGCGACAGCCTATATGCTCGGTGCTGCTGTCATGGTGCCGGTGTCGGCGTTCGCGTATCGCAGCTTCCCGACGCGCCCGCTGTTCTGCACGACCACGGCACTGCTCGTCATCGGCTCGGTCGTGGGCGCGCTGGCGACCGATTTCACTGTGCTGCTCATCGGGCGCGTCATCCAGGCGCTCGGCACGGGCATGCTCATCCCCATCGGCATGAATATCACGCTGGAGGTGGCACCGCGCGAGAAGCTCGGGTCGTACATGGGCATCATGGGAGCGATGACTACGCTTGGCCCGTCATCGAGCGTCATCCTGGCAGGCGTCATTCTAGCGTTTGCGGACTGGCATATGCTGTTGTGGGTATTCGGTGGCCTGTCGTTGCTGTGCTTCCTCTCTGGGGCGATCCTCTTGCGCGATATCGCGCATCTAACGCACCCACGCCTCGATGCGTTGTCGGTGGCGTTCATCGGTATCGCGCTCATTGGGGTGCTCTATGGCGTTTCCACCATCTTCGTGGCCGATGCTCTCATCGCGGTCGGCTCCATCGTAGTGGGCGTCATCTTCGGCGTGATGTTCGTGCGCCGACAGAGCAAGCTGGAAGAGCCGCTCATCAACTTGCGACCGCTGCGCGTGCCCGCCTTCGCCGTCGGCACCATCGTGAACATGCTCTCGCTCATCGCCATCTTCGCTATGAACATCATCGTGCCCACCTACATGCAGAGCGTTCTGGGCACCGAGCCTCTCGTGGCATCGCTCATCCTGTTCCCAGCCATCCTGTGCTCGTGCGTGGCATCGCCCATTGCGGGCCGCATCTACGATCGCCATGGTGCAGGCGTTCTTCTGCCGCTCGGCTTCGCATGCATCGCGGTGTTTTCGGTGGCGACGGCGGCGCTCATCGCGACGGCATCGCCCATCATTCTCGCCATCATCTACGTTCCTGTCATTTGCGGCTCGGCGCTCATTATCGGACCGGTGCAAAGCTTCGCGCTGTCGCGTCTAGCACCGCAGGAGAACCCGCACGGCGTCACCATTATGTCTACGGGCTTCCAGGTTGCTGGTTGCATCGGCTCGTCGGTGTTTACGGGCGTGTACGCGCTCGTGGGGGCGATGGCGGCTTCAGGCGGAGCGGCTGCGGCGCAGGCGGCCACCGACGGCATGCTCGCAACGGGCATCATGGTAGGTATATTCGCAGTCGCAGGCTTCTGCCTAGCGCTGTGGATTCGAGCACAGGGCAAACATTCGGTCGTAGTTGCTGGTGTGTCGAACTATGATGCTGCGGAAGCGAAGCAGGGAGCCACGCTGGTTTCCATAATGAAGACTGATGTGTACACGGTGAATCCCGCGACATCGGTCGCCGAAGCATTGGAGCTGTTCGCAGCTAAAGGTGTATCAGGCATGCCGGTGGTGGACGACGATCATCGCGTGGTCGGCTTCGTCTCCGATGGTGATGTGATGTCGTCGCTCGCCGATCAGGTTCCCGCTTTCAAGACGGCATGGTCGTTCATGGTGGAGCGAGAGAACACCGACTTCGATACCACGGTGCGTGAGACGCTTGCGCTGCCAGTGAGCGCTATCGCTACCAAGCGCGTCATCACCGTAAATGTCGATGACGATTTGGGCGAGGTCGCTCGTGTGTTGGCCGAAGGCCACCTCAAAAAGGCACCGGTGCTACGTGACGGTCGTATGGTGGGCATCATCAACCGCTCCAACATCACCCATTATGCTATCGACCGCTATCTTTCCAGGAAGTAACTTTCGTCGAGTATCACGATACGGAACAGCACCTTAAAGAGGCATCGCATGGAACCTGTTCCCAATTTGGGAATACATCTTCCATATTCGGACAGATATGAATGCAAGCGCTTCGACTTTGCCTAGTCTGGTGAGGTGCTCGATTCGGGCACGTGAAAAAGTCGGATCGATGGCAGGCGATTAAGAGGATGGATCACGCGAAGCTGGTCGTCATAAGGATGGAGGAGGCGCGGGACTCGCGCGGCATCAGTGTCGCCGAGCTCGCGCGCCGCGCATCCATCGACCGAAAGCGCCTGTGGTACATCCTCGACGGCCAGCGCCAGATGAGGGCGGACGAGTTCGTTAGGCTCTGCGCCGTCATGGGCCTGGACATGGGCTTCTTCCTCACCAACGAAATGAAGGAAGAGTTCGCTTATCGCCGCCAGAAGGTCATCGAGGACTACGGGACAGGCCTGTGCGGCCTGGTTCCTCAAAGGAGGAAAGGAGAAGAATGCTGTGTTCGCTAGCTACACAGAGCACTGACAACGCCTGCGAGTCCGCGCAAGCGAGCGCGACCTCTCTTCGTGCCGCCTCCAACCCCTCTATCACGCCATCGCCACTCCCACAGCCAATCGGAAGCAACCACTTGATTCGATAGCTGCGCGGGGAGGCCTCTTCCCGCATTTGGGAAGGAGCCCAGGGCATGGCGAGCGATTACGGCGATGAGGCCGGGAGCAAGATGATAGATGACTTCATGCGCTTCGGAGAGCGCATGGGGGAAAGAGCGATGTACGCCCGCGCCGCGCAGATGCAGCGGGCATTCCAGAACGCGACGCGCACGACACGCGAGGCCGCGGGCGTGGACGATCGCGCTGAGGAATCATCGCCCGAATGGGCGAAGCTCGACATGCATGAGTTCCAGAGAATCGAGGACTATGGCGCGATCAAGGGGATCATCGAGGACAGGCTCGCCGCGCACAGCGTCAGCTCGGCCTGGTTCCCCGACCCCGAGACCGGCAAGGAATACCTCCTGTTCCGCATCGCGGACGCGAAGGAAGTGTGGCAGTCGTTCGACGAGCTCTCGCGCGAGACCGACGACGCCTGCGCCAAGGCTGCCGAGAAGATCAGAGAGCAGCACGAGAAGGAGCCTTCCCGCGACCGCGACGACCGCACGCTCGACGAGCGTGCAGAGGACGCGCGAGAGGCATCGGCGGCCCTCGAGGCCGAGAGGTCCACCACCAAGGCTCGAACGATTGAACCCCGCTTCCAGGAGATGCGGGCGAAGTGACAGCGGTAGGCATCATCTGGGCGGCGGCCCTCTCGGTCATATCCTTTCTCGCTGCGAACGCATACACCGCCTGCCTGCTGTCGCTTCCCGGCAACCCCGTCTCCAACCTCACCGCAGCGTTTTCCCATCTTCCCTCATATCTCATAGGCCACGGCCCCCTCTCGCTCGAGGCTGCCGCGCTCGCGACGGGGCTTGTGGCCGCCTGTTCTGTCTGGTGCGCCTGGGCGTGGTCCCTCACCCACGGGACCGCCCAGCGCCAAGGCGAAGAGCACGGATCCGCCCGCTGGGGCACCGTGCGAGGCGGCCGTAGATTCATGAACACCGAGGATGCCTTCGACAACATCATCCTCACGAAGCACTTCGGGATGGCCATGAGCCGACCCGACCATGACCGCAGGTTCGAGCGCAACCGAAACGTGCTCGTCGTGGGCGGCTCCGGCTCCGGCAAGACGCGCGGGTTCTTCGAGCCCAACGTCATGCAGATGTCGGCTAACTACCTCGTCACCGACCCCAAGGGAGAGTCGCTTCCGCGCCTGGGCCACATGCTCGACGCGGAGGGCTACAAGGTGCTCTCCTTCAACACCGTGGACTTCTCGAAGTCCCTCCACTACAACCCCATCGCGTACATCCAGGACGAGGCGGACATCCTTGAGTTCGTCACCTGCCTCATCGACAACACCACGGGCGACAAGGAGCACGCGGGCGACCCCTTCTGGGAGAACGCCGAGCGGCTGCTCTACGTGGCGCTCATCGGATACCTCGTCTACCACTGCCCGCCCGAGGACCGGTCTCTGTCGGGGCTCGTGACGCTGCTCTCGCTCGCGAAGGCCAAGGAGTCCGACGAGGACTACAGAAGCCCGCTCGACCTCCTCTTCGAGGAAGTTGAGACGGGCATGCGCTACGTGAAGGCGCCCGACGCGCAAGAGGAGCCCTTCGACCCCACGCGCCGCGTGTCGTACCGGCCCGATGCGGGGGCGCACCGATGGGTGCGCGTGTCCGAGCCGACCCCCGTGGACGCCGACTTCTGCCTTCTGCACTACAAGATGTTCAAGGACGCCGCGGGCAAGACCCTGAAATCGATCCTCGTGTCCTGCAACACGCGCATGGAGCCCTTCGCCATACCGCAGGTGCGCGAACTGGTGAGCTACGACGAGATGGAGCTGGACCGCCTCGGCGACGAGGGCGAGCGCCGCGCCATCTTCGCCGTCATGTCGGACACCTCATCGCTCTACTCGTTCCTCTTCGCCATCATGATGTGGCAGACCATGAACATCCTCTGCAAGCGCGCCATAAAACGCTACGGCGGGGCACTGCCTGTGCCCGTGGTGATGCTCATGGACGAGTTCGCCAACATCGGCCGCCTCCCCGACGTGGAGAAGATGGTGGCCGTGGTGCGAAGCCGCAACATCTCGATGGCCTTTGGACTCCAATCCCTCTCCCAGCTCAAGAGCGCCTACAAGGACGACGCGGCCACGATCATCGACTGCTGTGACACGACGCTGTTTCTGGGCGGCAAGTCCACCGACACGGTGAAGGAGATAGCCGAGTCCATCGGCAAGGAGACCGTCGCCACGATCACCTGGAACGAGAGCCGGGGGCAGTCCGCCTCATCGACGCGCAACTGGAACACCATCGAGCGCGATCTCATGCAGCCTGCCGAGGTGGCGAAGTTGCCGCGTGACGAGGCCATCGTGCTCATAGCGGGCACAGACCCTCTCAGAGATAAGAAGTACGACATCACCGCCCACCCCAGGTGGCACCTGGTCTACCCGGGACACGAGGGCGCGGCATTCGACCGCCCCTTCGATTTCGCAGAGTACGCAGAAAGGAGGATGCAGAAGAGGTGATGATGCGGCGGCCGCACCCTACGGTGCCGAGGTTCACTCCCCGGGCTTCCCAACCCGAGGAGCGAAGGCCGCCACGATGCAAAGGAGACAGGGTGCGACCCGTCCCCGGCAAAGATTCTAAACGATAGCGCGGCCCTTCCCTGGGTTCACGCCCGGCCGCGCGGCAAGATGCAAAGGAGAAATAGACCCCATGTTGGCAAACATCATCAATCTCGTCTCGGGATGCGTGACGTTCCTGGGCGGCTTCCTCGTCGTCTGGGGCGCGGTGTCGCTGGGCCTCGCCATCCGCGAGCAGCAAGGCGGCGCGCAGATCGCAAGCGCCATCTCGACCATCGCGGGCGGCGGCATCATCATCGCGGCCGCCGTGTACTTCGGCATGCTCGACACGAGCTGGCTCCCGGCGTAAGGGGCGGCCATGTTGAGCGTATCCGTGCACAAGGACATCGGCGAGTACACCGAGAAGGTGGTGGGCAAGCTCTCCGCCCGCACGCTCGCCTGCACTGCAGGAGGGCTCGTCGCGGCCGTGACCGTCGCCGCAGTGGCGAACGTCGGCTTCGGCGTTCCCGTGGACGCC
>ENA-OPBL01001199-OPBL01001199.1-human-gut-metagenome-genome-assembly--contig:-NODE-1199-length-24161-cov-19.840040_pt1 | contig 24161 bp, 19 predicted proteins | sample MGYA00241073_ERZ501461 | MGnify/ENA primary metagenome ERZ501461 (study PRJEB25962, sample SAMEA2042630) | human gut metagenome | biome: human gut; feature: human-associated habitat; material: faeces... | reverse complement strand
GCACCCCTCCCGTCAGATACCTACCCTGTGTAGTCCCTTGTAAACTGTACTTTCCGGTAATGGAACACTTTATCTTTGGTGATGAACATGTACACCGTGACCACCAGAGCGGCCAGCTCCGCTGCTGTAATGGCCAGCCAGACGCCCTCGATCCTGAGTACCATGGGCAGCAGGATGACTGCCGCCAGCTGGAACAACATGGTGCGCAGGAACGAGATCAGCGCGCTCGTCACACCGTCGCCCAGGGCCGTGAAGAACGAAGAGCCGTAGACGTTGAAGCCCATGATGAGGAAACTCAGGCCATACACGCGGAAGGCATGGCTGGTCAGCTCCAGCAGCTCTGCATCATAGCCCACAAAGATCTTTGCCACATAGGGGATGATGAGCATGGACACTGCCGTCATGATGACCGCTACCACGCCGATGAGCCGCAGACTCTTGGTATAGAGATTATGCACCTCGGCATGGTTCCGGGCACCGTAGTGGTAGCTGACGATGGGAGCGCTGCCCACGGCATAGCCCACGAAGACCGCCACAAACAGGAACGCCGCGTACATGATGACGCCATAAGCCGCCACACCGTTCTCGCCTGCAAAGCGGAGGAGCTGGTAGTTGTAGAGGATGTTGACCAGTGACATGGAAAGATTGGTCATCAGCTCGGAGGAGCCGTTGATGCAGGCCGCTTTGAGCACGCTGCCGTGAAACTCCGTTTTGCCCAGATGCAGGCGGCTGGTAGTCTTATGGTCCAGGAAATAGAACACCGGCAGCACGCCGCCCACGATCTGACTGATGAATGTTGCAATGGCAGCGCCCTCCACGCCCCAGCGGAGCCAGCCCACCAGCACGACGTCCAGCACCATGTTGGTGCAGCCTGCACCCACCGTGAACCAGAACCCCAGTGTCGGTTTTTCCGCCGTGACAAAGAAACTCTGGAACATGTTCTGTAAAATAAAGGTGGGCACGCTGACCATCAGCACCCGGCCATACCGGACGGCGAAATCCAGCATCTCGCCCTTGGCACCCATCAGGATCGCCACCGGGCGGAGGATGAACAGGCCCAGCACCGAGAGCGCCACGCCAGCAAGGAACGCCGCCAGGACAAACAGACTGAAATAGCGGTTCGCCTTGTCCTCGTCCCCCTCGCCCAGGGTGATGCCCACAATGGCGCTGCCGCCGGTGCCCAGCATAAAGCCCACCGTGCCAATGAGCATGGGCAGCGGCATGATCAGGTTGACCGCTGCAAAGGCTGTTTTGCCCACAAAGTTGGAGACACACAGACCGTCCACGATCCCATAAATGGACGTGAACAGCATGGTACCGATGCAGGGCAGCACAAAGCGCAGCAGGCGCGAATAATTAAAATGATCCGATAATTGGATTTTCTGCTTTGCCATGAAATCTCCTTTTCCTGGTAGATCCAAAAAAATGCAAAAAGGCCGGACAAGACCAGCAGCACGATGCCTGCCCTCCTCTGCTGTGTGGCTACGGCCAACACAGCCTCCGGGCAGACACTCGCTGCGGCATCTTATCCGGCCTTTCCATTACGTTGAAACAGCCCTCCGATGAGCAGAAAAGAGTATAACAAAGTTCATTTTTATTGTCAAGTTTGTTTTTTTCGTTTGTACGGCAAAAAAGCGTCTTTTCCGCTCCAAAAGCAGGTTGCAATCCGCCGTTCTCGTGTTATACTAAAGAGAAATCACTTTGTTATGGAATGCTTTTGACATCCCCTGTACCCCACATTCTCACAGGCATTCAACATAAGCGGTGTAAGCGAGGTCAAGAGTATGAACACCCAACACAAACCCACATATATCAGCTTATTCAGCAGTGCCGGTGTCGGCTGTTATGGCTTCAAGATGGCTGGCTTTGACTGCATTGCCACCAACGAGCTGCTGGAACGGCGGCTCAACATCCAGCGCTATAATCAGAAATGCAAATATCCCGGCGGTTACATCTGCGGTGACATCACGCAGGAACAGACCAAAAAGCTCCTGTACGATCAGCTGGAGCTCTGGAAAGCCAAAGAGCACCTTTCCCGCGTGGATGTCGTCATTGCAACGCCTCCCTGCCAGGGCATGTCCATTGCAAACCAGAAAAAGACCGACACGGAGATCGTACGGAATTCTCTGGTGGTCGAGTCCATCAAGATCATTCAAAAGATCAACCCGCGCTTCTTTGTATTTGAAAACGTCCCTGCATTCATGAAAACGATCTGCACCGATCTCGACGGCACCAACAAATCCATTGCCGATGCCATTGAGCGCAGCCTGGGGCAGGAGTATTCCTATGCTGCCCGGATCATCAATTTTAAAAACTACGGGGCCTGCTCCAGCCGCCAGCGGACTGTCGTGATTGGCGTTTCCAAGGATTATGCAGACAGCATTTCCCCGCTGGAACTCTACCCGGATCTTCTGCCGGAGCGCACCCTGCGGGAAGTCATCGGCGACATGAAGCCACTCAAGGAATTTGGCGAGATCGACCCCACCGATATTTACCATGCGTTCCGCATTTACCCGGAACATATGCGCGCCTGGATCGCGGATTTAAAAGAGGGACAGTCGGCGTTTGAAAACCCGGATGACAACAAAAAGCCACACCAGATCATCAACGGCGAAATCGTCATCAACAAGCAAAAGAACCACGACAAATACAAGCGCCAGTACTGGGACAAAGTAGGCCCCTGCATCCATACCCGGAACGACCTGCTGGCCAGCCAGAACACCATCCACCCCAGCGACGACCGTGTTTTCAGCATCCGCGAGATCATGCGGATGATGACCGTCCCCGAATCTTTCCGCTGGGTGGACCGCGATCCGGACACCCTCAACCAGCTCCCGGAAAAAGAGAAGCGCGCGTTTCTCAAAAAAGAGGAGACGAAGATTCGCCAGTCCTTAGGCGAGGCTGTTCCTACCGCCATTTTTCACTCCATTGCAGAAAAGATTGCGGATGCCCTGGCACACCCGCCGCTCCCGACCCTTGAGATCAACAAGATCATCGCGGCGAATCGCCTGTCCGATGCCGAGGCCCTGAAAGAGTTTCTCACGGAAAATCCTCTGGACCTGGCTTTCTCTACCCTGAGCCGAATCGCAGAGCTTTCCAACACCAACCGGACGGAGACCGCCGCTTTTTTTACCAGCAAGACCCTCATTACCGAAATGATGAAGACCCTCCCCGTCTCCGAGCAGGAAACCGTCCGGATCCTGGAGCCTTCCGTCGGAGTTGGAAATTTTATCCCGTTCATCCTCAAAAAATTTGAAGGGAAGAACCTCCAGCTGGATATCGTGGATATCGACTCAGCCAGCCTGGAGCTGGCGAAAATCCTCTTACAAAAGTATCACGTTCCCGACACCTGCACCATCCGTTACATCAACGATGACTTTCTCCTGCATGATTTCCCGGACCGGTACGACTATGTGATCGGGAACCCTCCCTTTTTTAAATTAAAAGCCAGTGATCCCCGCCTCCCGCTCTACCGTCTGGAAGCGAAAAACAAGAACACCAGCAACATCTGCTCGTTTTTTCTGGAAAAATCGCTCCGTCTTGCCAAATACGTTGCGCTGGTTTTCCCCAAGTTCCTCCTCAACACGCCGGAGTTTTCCACCACCCGTGCAGAGCTGGCGCAAAAATCGGTGGATGCCATTCTGGACTTTGGCGAAAAGGGCTTCCCGGGCATTCTGGTGGAGACCATTGCCATTTTCATCAACAATCTAGCGGCCCCGGCCAACACCAAAGTTTTTTCGCTCACGCACCGGCTCCATCTCACCCAGCCACAGGCGTACATTTTTGACCCGGAGCTTCCCTACTGGATCATTTACCGGAACCAACTGTTCGACTCTGTTTGCCGAAAGCTGGATTTTGATGTTTTTGAAGTGTTCCGGGACCGCCAGCTCACCAATAAGTTCCTTTCTTCTTCCGGTGAGCTTCGGGTGCTGAAATCCCGCAACCTGAGCGATGACGGAAAAGAGATTCTGGACATTCCCGGATACGATTCCTACATTTCTTACGCTGCGGCTAAGCCCCTTTCCGTCTTCCAGTATCTCGATGCGCCCAATGTTTATCTTACCCCGAACATGACCTACAAACCGCGCATGATGAAAAAGCCTCCCCACTGTGTGGTGAACGGCTCCCTTGCCATCCTGATCCCCAAAGGCGGCATTGTCCCCACGGAAAAGCAGCTCGCGTACTTTTCCTCGGAAGAGTACCGGGCATTCTATCAGATCGCGCGGAACTTCCAGACGCGTTCTCTGAACGTGGACGCCTGCTCGGTGTTTTTCTACGGCCTGCTGCGGGACGAGGCAAAACCCGCGCCCGAAAAATTTGACACCTCCGTTCAACTTTCCTTTTTATGATCGTGTAAAGTGAGGGATGTATGATGCTGACCCAACAGTCGATCCGTGATTTTCTGGCACAGTCCGACTATGACATCCGTGAAAGCGGCAATGGCCGCTGGATTGACCAGAAGTGTACACCGGATGTTGTATGCGCCGTTGCTGACTTTATCTGCAACTATGTTGCGGATGATCCATCTCCGGAAAGCTATGCTTTTACCTCTAAAGAAATCTGGCATTCTGAATATGCCAGCCAGTACGTTGAAGCCGTTTTTAAAAAGCCTACTCTCAAAAATAAAAATGCAAAGCATGAATACGACAAATTTTTTCAGCAGCCCATGGAACTGCTGGCTTATGCAAATGTGCTTGGCAAACAAAAAATAAAGGGCAAAAATTACTACTGGGTCAAACAAATCAATATTTTGGAATACATTGCTCTACGAGAACGGAATGCACTCATTTTTCTAGTTCTTTACATCGAAAAAACACTCCATGATAGTGGACTTTGGCCGTTTTTTCATACATTTCTGCAATCTCCCTCTTCAAAAACTTATACGGAGGTCCGGAACGCGTTCTTTAATTTCACACTCGTGTACACCAAAATCAATAAGCCCTTGGAATGCGGCCGCATCTTCACCAAAGTACTGAATCCATTGGCATACTCTCACAATACCCGTGGCACGAAAGGCGGAGATCTCTCTGCCGATCTCATTACCTATGATATGCTGATGTACAACCGCCCCAACTTTCGGGACATCTATGCCGACAAGCCCAAAGGCGTCACTCGGAAAGAGTATGCGGCAACGCATCCCATTGAGATCAACGAGGATTACTACCGCTACCAATCCAATAAGGCTACACGCTTCCTCCGCATTTTCAACGATCAGACCCGGAACGGGCAGACCGAACATCTGGAACCTGCACACCTGCTGGACAAGGCAACACACATGCACCACATCTTCCCGAAATCGCTTTACCCGGAGATCAGCTTCTATCTGGAAAATATCATTGCCCTGACGCCTACTCAGCACCTCAATTACGCCCACCCCAATGGCCGCACGCAGGAGATCAACGAGCAGTATCAGCATCTGTTGCTGCTCTCCAAAGCAGACCGTATCCGGGAGAACCTTTCTTCTGCAAACGTCGAGCACATTTATGAGTTCAGTAATTTGCTGTTCGTGCTCTCCACCGGCTTTGAAGAGGATACCCCGCTTTCCATTGCCGATATGGATTTCTGCGCCGTTGTCAATGCCATCAACCGGCATTACGCTTAAAGAACCCCAGATGCAAAAAAGAGCACGCGTTTGCGTGCTCTTTTTTGCTGTGTTCCTTTCTTCTGTTTCACATCCCAGGCCGCCAGCCCGTGCAGTAGCGGGCGTAATCGCGGTCGGCCTGTTTGACGTAGAGCACCAGCTCCTCTTTGCCCTCCTTGTTGGTCCGCTCGCGGACCTTGGTGGGCAGGTTCTGGCGGTGGAGCAGCTCGATCTCGTCGTTCAGCTCCTCTTCGGTCTCAAATACATCCAGCTCTGTCCAGTGGGTGGCAAAGAGCCAGAATTTTGCCAGCGTCTCATTCATCTTCGTTCTCCTTTTGGGGCTCTTCGGTCTCCGGCGCGGGCGGCGTCAGCCGGTAAAACGGCGCGATGGCGTTGGCGTCGCCATGGCGCACAATGGAATAGGTAATGTCGCAATAAGGCTGGATGGCCGTGCTCTTCTCCACCGTGGAGATGAGCAGCACCTGCAATTGCAGGCGGCGGAACAGCTCCATCATGGGGCGGATGCGGTCGCTGGTCATCTTGCTGAACGCCTCGTCCAGCAGCACCAGCCGGATGCTGTTCTCGCTCTTCTGGTAAATTTGCAGCAGGCTGGCGCAGATAGCCACATAGAACGGGGCCTGATTCTCGCCGCCGGAGGAATCCCGGCTGACGCGGGAGAGATAGGCCTGCTGGCCGGACACCGTGTTGGTCACTTTGATGTCGTAATCCAGATAGGTGCGGTAATCCACATAGTCCGAGAGGGTGACGCCCTCGGGGCGGCGGCCCTCCTGCCGGGCGCGGGTGTTCTCGTCCACATCGGCCATGATCTTTTCCATCAGCTCATCCACCTGCCGCTCGTAAACGGGGTCGGCGGTGGCGGCGATGTTGTCCAGCGAATCGGAATCGGTCATCTGCTGGTTGCCTTTGTCCACAATGACCTGATAGAACGCCGCCAGCTGGGGATCCCGGCTGGGCTCCAGCTCAAAGCGGTAGACCTCTTCGCCGTAGGTCAGCTGTTCCATCACCTTGTTCAGCTCCCGGAACTGCCGCCGGGCGTTGAAGATATCGTCTTTCATCCGGAAGAGGATGTCCTTGCGGAAGCGGTCCTTGCAGTCTTTCTGGGCCTGCTCGAGGCGGGCGGCGTACCGCTCCAGGTCAATGCGGACCAAGCTCTCGTACTGGGCACGGTACTGCTCTGCCCCCGCAAGGCCCAGCGGATAATCGCAGACGTACCGCTCGTTGTAGGCTTTCTGGGCAGGCTCCAGCGTCCCGGTCAGGTAGAGCTGCAACGCCTCGTCCAGCTTGGTCTGGGCCTTTTCGGCGGCCTGTGCCACGGCACGGTCGGGCTTTGCCTTGTCCGGGCCGGAGAGGGCCGCCCAGCGCTCCCGGGCCAGCGGCTCCAGCAGCGGATACTTTGCAAAGAATGCATTGGCGGCATCGGCGCTGGTCTGCGCTGTCTCCACCGCCTTTTTCCGCTCAGCCTCACAGGAGGCCAGCTGCTTCTGGCAGACGCGGATGTCCCCGCCCACCTGCTCCACGGCAGCGCGGGCAGCGTCCCAGGCTTTCTCCCGGGCCTCTTCCTCTTTGTAGAGCTGCTGGAGCATGGGGTTCTCCCGGCAGTCGGCCAACTGCTGCTCCTGCGCCGTGTAGGCCTGCCGGGCAGCGGTCAGGGCCGCGCGGCTGTCCCACAAAGCGCCAAGCTCCTCCAGCGTCTTGCCCCGCAGGGCGTTCTGGTACTGGTCATAGGCCGCTTTCAGGGTCTTTTCGGTCTGCTCGGCGGCGCGGCGGCGCTCGGCCAGCGCTTCCAGCTCGGCGGTCAGGGCCTCGGCGCGGGTGCGGCGGGCATCCAGACCAATATACCGCTGGGGCGCGCGGAGGCGTTCCAGCCGGAACGGATGGTGGCGGAGCAGATCACGGGTAGCGCTGTCCGGGTACTGTTCCAGCGTATCCGGTGTGTCACAGCAGACGATGCGGCCCAGAATGGTCTCCGCGTACTGGGCGGCCAGCGGATTTTCACTGGTGACCTGCGCGGCCAGGCTGTCCGGAGCGATCTTGTCCGTCCGGCGGTTGGCCTTGCGGATGCCCGGGGTATCCAGCAGGCTGATGGGCCCAACCTTCTCTTTCAGGGCCACAAAGGCGCTCTTGGCGGCGGCATAGTGGGCAGGCGGCACCAGGATATCAAAGCGGCGGTCGCCGAGGCAGGCCTCCACGCAGTCCTGCCAGCTCTCGTCCTCCACGGCCAGCAGCTCACAGAAAATTTTGGCGTCCGGCGTCATGCCCCGGCTCTGCAGCTCGGCGTTGACGGCGTCCCGCACACGGGTGGCAGCGTCGCCGTGGGGGTAGACCCACTTGCCGCCCGAGACCGCGTCCAGTTCCGCCCGTTTGGCGCCCTGCTCCCGGAGCAGGTCTGCAACCGCCTGCCGGGCCGCGAAATACTGCTCTTCCAGCGGTTTTTCCACGCCGGAAAGGGCGTCAGTCAGGCCGGGGAGCGTCTCCGCGCGGAGGGCTTCCGGCCAGAGATCTTTTCCAATCGCAAACCCGCTGCGGCCAAGGCTCTGCAGCAGGGCTGTGACTTTGTTTGCCGCGGCTTCGGCCCCGGCAGCACGGCGGGCGGCAGCGTCCAGCGCGCTCTTTTTCCGGGCCAGCTCCTCGGTCATGACGTCGAGGGCGGCACCCTCTCCGCTGGCAGAGGCCGCACTGTGGGCGGCCAGATAGGCCCGGCGGGCTTCGGCCTCGGCGTTCTTGGCCGCCTCATACTGGGCGTTCAGGGTTTCCAGCTGGCGGTTTCCGGCCTCCAGATGGCCCTGCCAGGTGGCATCTTCCCCGGCATCGGCAGCGGCACGGGCCAGCAGGGCCGCGCCCCGGTTCACAAGGGCGGCGGTCTCTTTTTCGGCGGCTTCCCGGCCATCGTTCACGATGGTCTCCAGCGCGGCGGCACGGGTCTGGGCTTCGGCCAGCACCGCGTGGAGGTTTTCCAGCTCCACACGGTCGCCCTGCAGGGCATCCAGGTCTAATTCCGGCTGGGGCAGGATGTACTGATACAGGAATTCCCGGAAGTTGGGGATCTCGTCCATGCTGGTGCCCATCTGGAACACTTCATTGAACTTTTTGCCCAGCGGGCTGGACGCGCGGCCAATGCCCAGCGCCCGGCAGATGCGGTCCCGGGCCTCGCTGGGGCTGCGGGTATAAGAGAGCCGCCCCGTGGCGGGCTTGAAGTCTTCTTTGGCGCTGGGAGCCCCGGTGCGCGGGTCGATAAACGGCAGCTGCTCCAGCGTGCAGCCGTCTTCCGAGATGTACCAGGTCTGGTCGCCGGGGTGCAGCTCCTGCATGGGGCCCTCCGACTCCACCCGGACGGCGATGACAAAGGGCACCCGCTTGGCGGTGTCCCAGAATTCCGCGCCGATGTAGGCCACGGTGCGGCCCGGGCGGCGGTAAGCATTCTCACCGCGCTGCTTGGCGTGGACGGAGCCCTGCAGGGTGCGGCCGCTCTTTTTATTGCCCAGGGCATTGAAATTGCGGTTGGTGGTCAGGCAGTAGCGGATGGCGTCCAAAATCGTGGTCTTGCCCACGGCGTTGACGCCGATCATATAGGTCAGGCGGGCACAATCAAAGGTGACGTTTTCAAAGTTGTGCCAGTTGATGAGTCTCAGGCGTTTTAATTCGATCATTCTTCCACCTCCGCAGCGCCGTCCCCGTCAGGGCGTTCGTACAAAGCCAGCTCGCTCCGGGTGCGGCTGCTCTCGGCGGCGGCATCGGCCAGGTCGGCGTCCGGCAGGGCCAGCAATACCGTGGGGAACACCTCAACACGGCTGTCCAGCCCGCTCAGGCGGCCCACCGGCCGGGCCAGATTGTAGCGGCGCAGGGTACGCAGCAGCCGCTCCAGCGTGGGCTGGTCGAGGCGGCGGGGCAAATTCATTTTCTGCAGCTCCGCCTGCACCTCTTCCACCGTCACCAGCACCTGATCGGCACTGGCGGAAAGGCTCTCCCGCTTTTGCAGATAAAGCAGCCGCAGCACCAGCAGCAGGATGCTCTCGTATTTCAGCAGCCGGGCCTGGCTGCCCTCATGCTCGTTGACAAGGGCCGCCGCCTGCAGCGGGGCCGGGTAAAGCAGCACCGCATAGCCCAGCGGCGCGAACACGGCCCGCACCTCCGGGAGATGATCCTGCACATAGAGATATTTTGCCCGCTGGTCTTCCACCCCGCCCAGCAAAAAGCAGTGGTTGAGGAGATAGTTTGCGGTTTCTTCCAACATTTTATTCGGTTCGGCCATCGTTTCCGTCCTCCCTGCGGGGTGTCAATACAAATTCTTCAAAGCGGAAGCCGCCCCGCTCCACCCACTCGCCCGTGAGGGTGATGTCATAGTCCCGCCGGGGCGATTGGGAATAGGTGTGCAGGCCGATGACCCGGGCAAAATCGTCCGGGTACTCGGCGGCCAGCGTGGACGCCGTGACCCGCGGCCGGGCGGCCAGCGCCTGCCGGGCCAGCAGCTCCACGTTTTCTTCGGTCACGGCCATCCGAGCGTAATCCAGCAGGAGCTTCTGCTCCTTTTTGAGCTGTTCCGGGTCCAGCGCGGCCTGCCGCACCGGGGCCAGCGGGGCTTCGCCGCGGGGAGCCGCCGGCGGGTAGAGGGGCTTTGCGCCAAACACCTGCACCGGGTAGAGGTGGAGCCGCTTTGCCACCGGGCCGTCGTCGGGCTCAAAGAGCTGATCCGGCGTCTTGATCTCCTCGGCATAGCGGCGGAGCAGCGCCGTGACGCTGCCCTGGGCCGAGCGGTCGCTCAGGAGCAGGAACTGCGCCCGCTGCACCGCCCGCTTGCGGTAGCGGATGTGGCTGTCGTCGATCTGGCGGATGAGGCCGCTCATCTCTTCCAGCGCGTCCCGCTGCTTCTGGATGAGGGCCCGCACCCGGGGCGCGGCCTCGCCGGGGGCGCAGCGCTCCACCCGGGCATAATCCAGCGCCAGCTGGGGCAGGTACTTGTTCTCGCACTCGTCCAGCCCTTCTTCGAGGTAGGCACGGTAATTGAAGAGGTTATCACTGGTCTTGAAGCGGTGGTACGCCGCCGCCACCACCTTTTCCTCATACTGGTCAAACAGCTCCAGCACTTCCTGCGGGGTGCGGTTGCGGGTAAGACGGTCGATGTAATGCCCGATGGACGCGTTGAGGGCCCGCAGGGATCTGTTCAGCGCTTCCAGGTCGGACGCCACCTCGTGCAGGACATTCTCGTAGGGGCTCTTTTCTTCCCCGATGCCCCGCAGCAGCTGCCAGGCTTTGTAAAGCTTGCCCGTGTAGGTGACGACGCGGGGGTTCAGGATCTCCTCCAGCGCCTCCAGCAGCGGCGTCACCTCGGGCACAAAGGCGAGGGTGGGCTCTTCCTCATAGCTGCCGGGCTGCTCTTCCAGCCAGCCGGTGCGGCGGAGGCGGAGCAGAAAGCCCAGCGCCAGCAGATGCGGGTCCCTAGTGGGCTGCTCGTCCTCATCCCCCGCCCCATCGGCATCCAGCGCCAGCGGCTTTGCCACGGCGGCAAAGTAATCCTCCGCCCGGGAGACGGCTTCCGCCCGGGAGAGGCTGTAATCCGCCGTGTGGCGGCACTCCTCCCACAGCAAAAGCAGCAGCTCCGCATAATAAGCCCGGTTGGGCCCCGCCAGCGGGCGGAAAAGCTTGGGGCTGACCAGTTCAAACAGCTGCATCAGAAGCTTCCTTTCTTTCGATAAAATCCAGTTTTTATTGTACCACATTTGCCACGCTTTTGCCATAACGACAAAAAGCCCCGGGGAGCGGGGTGCTCCTCGGGGCGGGGTTCCATTCTGTAAAAGGGTCAGGCGAGCAAATCAAGGGTAAGCACAAAGCAGTAGGTGCCATCCTCCAGCTTTTTGGCGGAGACGCCGACACCCTTGACCAGCTGTGCTTCTTTCGCCTTTACATCATAAGCCTTGGCGTAGGCCTTCGAAATAAAAAAGCACGGGCCAACCGAACAGCTGTTGCTGCTCTGCTGGCCCGCGAGGCGCTCCCCTATTTCCAGAGCGGTGCTTTGCAACGCGCCGCGGCTCTGGCAATCTTCCGGGGCCTGTGCCGGTGCGTAAACGAGTACGCGCGGGCAAACCCCTCAAAATTAAGTTGATTTTAGCACACACCGCGCAAAGTGTCAATAAAATTGCTGCATTTTGACATTCTTTTTTGGGAAAAATCGCCCCAAGAATTTCCGCAAATTACACAATTCTACCACGATTGTATGCTATGCTATGTTCAGAAACCAGAAGAAAGAAGCTCTCTGTGCACCGGCCCTATTTTCCCGCCAGCCAGGAACCGCTTCTCTGTCCGCTGGACCTGCGTCGCAGGCATCCGGTCTGGCGGCCAACGGCACTCTGGCTGCTCCTCAGCTTTCCCGGAACGCTCCCCTCCGGGCGGCTCTCCCTCCACAAAAACTTTGCAGGCTAAACTGAAAAGCCCCCGGAACGCGGTGTTCCGGGGGCTTTAAGTTTTGTGTTTAATAGCCGCGCACCGAGAAGCCGCGCTCCCAGGGGTCGGGGGCAATGTCTTTCTGGCGGATGGCTGTGATCTGGATATAATCGCTGCGCTGGATGAGGGCAAACAGTTTCCGGAATTTGACGGGGTCGCCCTGGACTTCCAGCGTGACGGAGCCGTCGTCCTCGTTTTCCACCCAGCCGGTCAGCTCCAGGCTCTGGGCCGCATACCGGGCCCGGTAACGGAAGCCCACACCCTGCACCTGGCCCTCGATGGAATAGCGCCGCCGCACCGTGCCCTCGGGCAGAGCGGGCGGCTCCCCTTTTTTGTCTTTCAAAAATTCAAACATTGTCAACCTCCTGCTGTTGCCGCGTCTCACCGCAGGGCCCGGCAGTTTTCCAATACGCGCAAGCCTGCCCGGCCTGCCAAGGGCTCCCCTCATCGGGAGCTGGCAATGCGAAGCATGGACTGAGAGGTTTTACAGCTCCTGATATGCCGTCATCAAGGCGGGGATGAACTGCTTTTTGCGGCTGACCACGCCGGGCAGGGTCCAGCTGTCGTCGGCGGCGGGCTCGATCTCAAAGCCGCTGCGGAGCATCTCGTCGGCATGGCGGCCCGCGCAGATGACCACGCTCTCCTCCTTGGGCACGTCGGTCAGCAGCATGTAGAGGTCTTCCACATTCTGCTTGTTGCGGGCCTCTTCGAGGTAGGGCTGGAGCAGTTTCTGGGCCGCCTGGAGGTTCTTGCGGGTCATGTAGCTGCCCTGTGCCACGCCAAAGCGGACATCGCCGCACATGAACACCTTGAAATCCTGCAGGAAGACTTCCTCCGCGGTCTTGCCGGCCAGATTCTCGCCTGCCTCAAACATCTCAAGGGCAAACTCGTCGATGTCCACACCCGCGATCTTGGCCAGCCGCTTGGCGGCGGCCACATCAATGGGGGTGCAGGTGGGGCTGCGGAACACCAGCGTGTCCGAGAGGATGGCTGCCAGCAGCAGGCCCGCGATCTTGGGCTCGATCTCCACGCCGTTTTCATCGTACATCTGGGTGATGATGGTGGCGGTGCAGCCCACCGGCTGGTTGCGGAAGTAAACCGGGCCGTCCGTTTCCAGGCTGCCGATGCGGTGATGGTCGATGATCTCCAGAATTTCGGCCTGGTCAAAACCCTCCACGGCCTGAGTAGCCTCGTTGTGGTCCACCAGAATAATGCGGCGCTTGCGCAGGGCAATGATGTTGCGGCGGCTGACCATGCCGCAGTATTTGCCGTCCTCATCCAGCACCGGGAAATACCGGTGGCGCACCTTGGTCATAACGCGGGTGACGTCCGACACCGGGGTGACGAGGGTGAATTTGACGATATCGTCTCTTGTCATGTAATAGGAGATGGGCGCGCACTGGCTCATCAGCTTACCGGCGGCGTAGCTGTCGCAGGCAACGGACATGATGGCCACGCCCATTTCCGCCGCAATGCGCTGGATGGTATGGCCCACCTTGGCCCCGTTGCAGATGATGAGGAGCGAGGCCTCTTTCTCAATGGCGCAGAGCTGGCTTTCGTAGCGGTTGGTCAGGATCACGATGTCGCCTTTTTCCACGGCGCTTTCCAGCATTTCCGGGGTGGCGGTGCCGATCTTGATATGTCCCGTGGTGCAGACGGCGTTTTCGTCGCCCACCACCATGGTGCCGCCCAGCGTCTCCAGAATATTCTTATAGCTCGTGCGGCTCTTGGCCAGCACCTCGGTATCGAACACGTCCATGTTGGCGGTGGCGATATCCTTGACCGTGATGAGGCCCAGCAGCTCGTTGTCGGCGTCCGTGATGGGCAGGGTGTCGATCTGCTTGTCGCGCATGATCTCCCAGGCCTTGCGCAGGCTGGTGCTGCCGTTGATGCCGGGCATCTCACGGAAATCCACGTCCCGGATCTTGGGGTTGACATCGGTACACATCCGGGGCGGTGTGACCCCGAACTTTTTGAGCACGAATTCCGTCTCCTGGTTCATGCGGCCCGCGCGGCGCGGCTCGCAGACCAGAGAGCTGGTTTGATTCTTGAGCTCCGCATAGGCAATGGCAGAGCAGATGGAGTCGGTGTCCGGGTTGCGATGCCCGATGACCACGACTTTGTGGGCTGCTTTTGGCATGGTTGTTCTTTCCCCCTTGTGGGTTGTTTCGATTTTCTTCTTCGCTTCGTGTGTGCTTGCTTTGCGCGGCCGCTCCTGCACAGCGGCTGCCGGGGAGCCGACAGGCGCTCCCTCTGCATCCCATTTTAACACAAGTGCGGGCGGGGGTAAACCGCATGGAGCGGGAGTTTTCCTTAAAATTTTGCGAGAAACTTGTATACATCTATTGTTTTTTGGAAGAGGGCGCTGTATGATTAAGTTACGATTGATACTTTACCATGCTAGCCCTCTCCGTCATCGCTGGCACGATGCCACCTCTCCCAAAGTGAGAGGCCTTGGCAATCCCCGCAAGCGACACCTCTTTGCCAAGGGCTCACCCCTTTGGGAAAGACTCCCTCCGGCCGGAGGGAGATGTCGCGTAAGCGACAAAAGGAGGATGCCTGTCGAGCGAAGCGAGACTGAGAGGGCACATAGGAGGAACCATGACGTCCACAAAATTCCATTCCCAACCGCTGTTTCCCCGCAGGCAACTGACGGCCCTGCTGCTGCCCCTCATCGCCGAGCAGGCACTCAGTGTGACCATTGGCCTGGCCGACACCCTGATGGTTTCCTCCGTCGGCGAGGCGGCTGTCTCGGGCGTGAGCCTCGTTGACACGTTCAACACCCTGATGATCCAGATCATGAGCGCGCTGGCCACCGGCGGCGCGGTGGTCGCCAGCCAGTACATCGGCCACCGGGAAGAGAAAAACGCCCGGGCCTCCGCCGCGCAGATCCTGTTCATCCTCTCGGTGTTCAGCCTGGCCGTGGCCGCCGTGGTCGTGGTGGGGCGGCACGCCATCCTGCGGGGCATCTTCGGCTCCATCGACGCCGACGTCATGCGCTACGCCGAGACCTATTTCCTGCTCTCGGCCCTGAGCTACCCGTTCATTGGCCTGTACAACGCCGGTGCGGCACTGTTCCGGGCGCAGGGCAACAGCAAGGTGAGCATGATGTCCAGCCTGGTGATGAACGTTGTCAACATCGGCGGCAACGCCATCCTCATCTTCGGCTTCGGGATGGGCGTGCTGGGCGCGGCCCTCGCCAGCCTGATCTCCCGCGCCATTGCCTGCATCGCGGTGCTTTTCCTGCTGCAAAAGCCCGGCTGTATGCTCCGCATCGAGGGTCTTGCCGCTCTCCGGCCAAACGGCAGGCTCATCCAGCGCATCCTGCGGGTGGGCATCCCGGCCGGCATTGAGAACGGCATGTTCCAGATCGGCAAGCTGTCGGTGGCCAGCCTGACCAGCACCCTGGGTACCGCCGCCATTGCCGCCAACGCCGTGGCCAACACCACCTCCACGTTCCTCAACATCCCGGCCAGCGCCGTGGGCCTTGCCGTGCTCACCGTGGTGGGCCAGTGCCTGGGCGCAGGCGAGAAAGAGCAGGCTGTCTGGTACGCCCGCCGCCTGCTTCTGCTGGCTTATGCGGGTGCCTGGATCATGAACCTGTCGGCATTCTTCTTTGCGGACAAGCTGGCGCTGACCCTCTTCCATCTCTCGCCGGAAGCGCAGGCCATGGCCCTGCAGGTGATGCAGTGGTTCAACCTCTTCTCGATCTTCTTCTGGCCCTCCAGCTTTACCCTGCCCAACATCCTCCGTGCGGCAGGCGACGCCTCGTTTACCATGTCGGTCAGCATCGTGTCCATGTGGGTGTTCCGGGTGGGTTTCTGCTACCTGATGGTGCTCTGCTTCCACGGCCAGCTGCTCAGCATCTGGATGGGCATGTTCCTGGACTGGGTGTTCCGCTCCGTCTGCTTTATGGTCCGCTTTGTGCGGGGCAAATGGCTGGAACAGCACGTGATTTAAAGTTTCACATTTTTCGATGCAAGATTTTGCCCCTCTGTCTCGTATGAGAAGACAGAGGGGCTTTTTCGTCAGCCTTGCACAAAATCTGGAGCACTATTTTAGGAGTGTTGTCCAGTTTTCGTCTTGTATTTTTCATAATTGGGGCGTATAATTTTTTGCCGTTGAAAGGTATTTCAACCATCCCGCACAAAGGAAGTGTGTTTTGATGCGTAATTGGTTCTCCCGCCATCCCGTCTGGTTCATGGCGTTTTACATGGTCTTTTATCTCACCGTCTTCCACTGGCTGGAAGTCCATGTCACGGTGCCGGACATCTGGGTCCACTGTCGGCTGGACGATTTCATCCCGTTCTGCAAATACGCCATCGTGCCGTATCTGGCGTGGTTCGGCTGGATCCCGTTCACTTTGTTCTATCTGCTCTGGAAAGCGCCCCGTGCAGACTTCTGGCGGCTCTGCCTGCCTTTGTTTGCGGGCATGACCTTTGCACTGGCCTGCTATATCGTCCTGCCCACGGGGCTCTACCTGCGGCCCTACCGGGTGTATGGCAATGACATTTTCGCGCAGGCCGTGCGGCTGCTCTACGCGACAGATACGCCCACCAGCGTCTGCCCCTCCATCCATGTCTTCAACTCGGTGACGCTGATGCTGGCCTACTACCGCAGCCGCATCTTCGACGCCCCGCAGCGCCGCTGGATGCGCCCGGCGGCGGCCGTGCTCTGCGTGTCCATCGTGCTGGCCACCGTGCTGCTCAAACAGCACAGCTGCATTGACGTGATGATGGGCATTCTGCTGGCCCTTGTCCTCGACTCGGCCATGACCCTCCGGGACAACGACCCCAGCCGCGTGCCGGAGCGCCTGTAATTTTTCTTAGATGCCTTATCGATCCAAAAACGCCCGCTCCCGCAGGGGAACAGGCGTTTTTTGTTAGAATAAATTTTTCGGCAGGCAGATATCTTCTTTGGGCACATTCTCCCAGCTGAAATCTGTAATCAGGCTCTCCGGTGTGCGGGGAGCAGGCTCGGGCTGCAGGCCATACACATAGGCCAGCCTGCCCACGATCTCCTCCGCCGTGTACTTGGCACGGAGGTTTTCCAGGCTCTGGTCGCCATCCCGCTTGGAGAGGCGGCGGCCATCCGGGGCCAGCAGCAGCGGGCAGTGGGCAAAGCGGGGCGCTTTGAGCCCCAGCAGACGGTACAGGTAAAGCTGCCGGGCCGTGGAGGAGAGCAGGTCGGCTCCCCGCACCACCTCGGTAACGCCCATCCGGGCGTCGTCCACCACCACGGCCAGCTGGTAAGCAAACACGCCGTCGGCGCGGCGGAGGTAGAAATCCCCGCAGTCCCGCAGGAGGTTCTCGGTGTGGGGGCCCATGCAGCCATCCACAAAGCGGACATTCTCGTCCGGCACCCTGACCCGGTAAGCCGGGGCTTTGTGCTTCCGCTTCTCGGCGATCTCCTCCGGCGTCAGGTCCCGGCAGGTGCCGGGATAGATGACGTTGCCGTCCGAGGTATGGGGCGCGCTGGCGGCATGGAGCTGGGAGCGGGAGCAGAAGCACGGGTACACCAGCCCCTGTGCGGCCAGCTTCGCGTAGGCCTCCTCATAGACGGGGGCGCACTCGCTCTGGTAATAGGGGCCGTGGGGCCCGCCGTGGCTGCCGCCCTCGTCCCAGACAAGTCCCAGCCAGCTCAGGTCTTCTTCCAGCTGGTCGGCATATTTGCGGGGGCAGCGCTCGGCGTCCAGATCCTCAATGCGGAGGACGATCTTTCCGCCCTGATGCTTCGCACTCAGCCAGGCCAGCAGGCTGCAGGCCAGGTTGCCCAAGTGGAGCCGCCCGCTGGGGCTGGGGGCAAACCGCCCGACCGTGCCGCTCACAGGCCCAGTTTCCACTCCCCGTCTTTCGGCTGGAAGATGGGGGTGTTATAGTAGGCGGCCACAGCCTTTGCCATGTACTCGGCATCGGCGCAGCTGGCGGTCTCCATGGCGGAGTGCATGGCCAGCTGGCCCAGGCCGATGTCCACCATGGGCATCAAAATCTGATGGCCCAGCAGGTTGCCCAGCGTGGAGCCGCCCGGCACATCGGCGCGGTTGGCAAAGGTCTGGACGGGGACGCCCGCCTTTTTGCAGATGGCGCTGAACGCGGCCCCGGTAAAGCCGCTGGTGGTGTATTTCTGGCTGGCGTTGGTCTTGAGCAGGACGCCGCCGCCCATGACGATGGGGTTGGCGGGGTCGCTCTTCTCGGGGTGGTTGGGGTGGGTGGCGTGGCCGTTATCGGCACTCAGCAGCAGGGTGTTGGTGCGGGCGCGGATGCTCTGCTCTTTCGTCACGCCCAGGCTCTCCTCCACGCGGGAGAGCACGTCTGCAAACAGGGTGCCGCAGGCCCCCTGACGGCTGGAGGAACCGACTTCCTCGTTATCAAACATGACCCAGACATCGCCGCGGCCCTCTTCCTCGCCGCGGCCCTGCAAAAAGCCCCACAGGGTGGTGTAGGCGCACTCCAGGTCGTCGATGCGGCCAGACATGAAATACTCGCCGTTCAGGCCCAGACGCTCGGCTTTCTCCCGGGTGCAGAGGACGATGTCGGCGTCCACGATCTCTTCGGGCTTGACACCGGCTTCCCGCGCCAGCACAGCCCGCAGGCTGCCGCCTGCCGCGCCGAAGATGGGCTGCAGATCGACCTGGGGGTTATACTTCATGCCGTTGTTCAGGTCACGGTTGAAGTGGATGCAGAGGTTGGGGATGCAGGCCACGGCACGGTTCGGGTGGACCAGACGGCTCTCAATGCCGCTTTCCGTCTCCACCAGCACGCGGCCGGCCACGCTCAGGGGGCGGTCCAGCCAGGAGGGCATGATCATGCCGCCGTAACCCTCGGTCTCCGCCTTGGCAAACACTTTATCCTCGGCACAGTCCAGTTTTTTGACCCGCCAGGTGGGCGAATCGCTGTGGCTGGCCGCCGCGGGCCAGCCGGTCAGCGGGCCCTTGGGCATCCGCCATGCCATGATGGCAGAGCCGTTGCGGGTGGTATAATATTTGCCTCCCGGAGCCAGCTGCCAGGCAGCACTCTCAGGGCAGTTCTGGTAGCCGTTCTCTTCGAGGATGGCTGCCGCCGCCGCGGTGGAGTGGAACGCGCTGACGCCGGCGTTCAGGAAGTCAAACAGGCCGTCGATGGAAAATTCGTGGTTCATACGATGCTCCTTGGTTTTATATCCGTTGGATTTTTGTTGGATTCACGTTCGGTGCCTATTATAACTGCTTCTGCTTTAAAGGTCAATCGCAGTTGAAATTCGTCCCACGAGCGCCGATTGACAACCGCCGGGGAGAACAGTATACTAGAAGTAAGACCCAAAATGCTCCCCCGGCGGCGCGCCGGGCATTGATAAAAGGAGGAATCCGCCATGATCCAAAAACGGTTCGTTTCGCTGCTGCTCTGCGCGGCACTGGCCCTCTGCCTGCTGGCTGGCTGCGACACCGCCGCCAGCGGCAGCACCGGCTCCGCTTCCGCCCCGGCCAACAGCTCGGCCAGCGCGTCCAGCGAGAACATCCCCAGCACCACCAACGAGGCCAACACCTCCGGCCTGCGCCCGAATTTTGATGAGAACTCGCTGTTCAGCATCACGGGCACGTCCGATGCCTTTGAGCCCTGCCTGGGCTGGGGCCCCGGCGTTTCCGGCTGCTCCCTGAAATCCGTGCTGGCGGCGGCTTCCCTACTCCAGTGGGCCGAGCAGACCAACCTGACCAGCCGCACCACCGACGCCATTGAAGACGCGTTCAGCCAATGGTACGACGCGCTGGACTCCATGGACCAGGAGAGCTTTGCCGAGGCCTGGCCCCTCATCAAGGACGACGCCAACGCCCTGCTGACCGATAAGGACAGCCTTTCCGGCCGCATCGAGGATGCCGGCCTGGACCCCGCCGACCTGCCCGGCTGCTCCGAAAAGAACTGGGACGCTTTGCAGGACGTCATTGACCGCCTGACTCCCGAGGCAACGGGCGAATTTTGAGCAACACGCAAAAGAGGCATCGTGCAGTGCACGATGCCCCTTTTTTGCTTTTTTGCCGTTTTAGACTTTTTTCAGCGTATACTTCCGGCTGCCCATGCCGGTCTTCTCCGCCTGCTCCAGAGTGGCTTTCCACTCGATGTTCGGGTTGGAATCCTTGAAGTTGTCGTGGTAGCACTTCCAGTCGGACTTGGCCAGGTTCTGGCCCAGCTGGCTGTTGGGCAGGGGCTGGGCTGCCAGGCAGGCGTCCACGCAGGCCTGATCCAATGCCACCGGGTCAAAGGAGGCAAACATGCCGATATCCGGCAGGATGGGCGCGTCGTTCTCCCCGTGGCAGTCGCAGTTGGGGCTGACATCCTGCACCAGGCTGATGTGGAAGCAGGGACGGCCCGCGCAGACGGCAGCGGCGTACTCGGCCATCTTGCGGTCCAGCATTTCATTGGCGCTGTCGCACTGGGAGTAGATGGCGTCAAAGTTGCAGGCACCGATGCAGCGGCCGCAGCCCTTGCACTTGTCCTGGTCAATGACGGCCTTGTTCTGCTCGTTGTACGTAATGGCGTCGGAGCCGCACTCCTTTGCGCAGCGGTGGCAGCCGCGGCACAGCCCCTCCTGCACCTCCGGGTGTCCGGCAGCGTGCTGCACCATCTTGCCCGCGCGGGAGCCGCAGCCCATGCCGATGTTCTTGAGGGTACCGCCAAAACCGGTGGACTCGTGGCCCTTGAAGTGGGTCAGGCTGATGAAGATATCGGCGTCCATGATGGCGCGGCCGATCTTGGCCGTCTTGCAGTACTCGCCGTTGGGCACCGGCACTTCGACCTCATCGGTGCCGCGCAGGCCGTCGCCGATCAGGATCTGGCAGCCCGTGGTCATGGGCCAGAAGCCGTTGGTCTGGGCGCAGGTCAGGTGCTCCAGCGCGTTTTTGCGGCTGCCCGGGTAGAGGGTGTTGCAGTCGGTCAGGAACGGGAGGCCGCCCTGCTCCTTGCACAGGTCAGCCACCACTTTGGCGTAGTTGGGGCGCAGGAACGCCAGGTTGCCCAGCTCCCCAAAGTGCATCTTGATGGCCACGAACTTGCCGTCCATGTCGATGTTCTTGATGCCAGCCGCCAGGCACAGCCGACGCAGCTTTTCCGTCAGACTGGTGCCCACCGGACACCGGAAGTCGGTATAGTAAACAGTCGATGCTTCCATTGTTTTCTCCTCTGTTTTGCAGTTGCGGCGCACTCCCCGCCGCAGGGTTCTCTCTTGGTTTTGATTATAACACACTGGGAATAGAGGCGCAATAAAGGTAAAGCTGGGTTCCGGGTGATTTTTTTGCATGAAAATGCCCCGCAGGGGTGAGCCTGCGGGGCGTTCATTAGAACTTTTTTTAGTTGGTAGGAGGCACAATCAGCTCGTCCAGCGTTTTAGCCTTCGGGTTGCGCTTAAACAGCGACGGATTTACACTGTAAGTAATAGACTTTACAATGGAAATGCTCTCATGAACCTCTTTGGTTTTTTCATCAACGGTGCGCGCGACAAGCAGTTTCAAACTGCCACTATTATCATAGCAGTAAATACTCTTGTGGCCCTTTTTATCCGTCACAGTTTCAGAATGATAGACGTTTTTCTTATAGGTATAGGTTCCAAGTTCTACTGTCTGGTTCTGGTCAAAGTTGTCGAGCGAAGCACCTTCCTTATTAGGATCATAGGGAACTTCCGCATAATACGGAACCGTCATTTTATCCGTATTGCACCCCTGTTTAGTGAACCACTCTTTCATACTCTGATACTCTGCGCTCTCCGGGTACACGACAGCATAACCCTTATTTGTTTTTTCGTCACCGATCAATTCCGAAAAAACAGTGTTACCGCTCTCATTTGCTGTTTTCAGATAAGTACTCTTTCCGCTCAGTGCCAGTGTCTCCTGAGGATAGGTTTTATTATCTTCGTCATACTCATCCTCTACGAGAACAATGCAAACCTGACGAGTTCTCAGCACGTTATTAACGATAATACCCGTACGGCTCTTGCTTAAAGTGGTAGTCCCCTCATCCGTAGTTGTGCCAGAAGAGCTGGAGCTGCTGGACGAACCGGAGCTGCTGCCAGAGCTGGCGCTGCCGCTCGAAGAGCTGCTGGAAGAGCTGCCATTGTTGCTGCCAGAAGAGCTGGAGCCACCCGTGCTGCCGCTGCCGCCGCCGCCGCAGGCAGTCAACATAGAAACAGCCATGACCGCAGCCAGAGCAACTGCGGCAATTCTTTTCGATAATCTCATGATTGAATTCCTCCTGTTTTTTGATTCAATTCCAAAACAAAAACCCCAAATGTCATTGCTTTGTACGCTCATCTTACCCCCCCCCCCGACCACTCTGTCAAGGGAATCCAATAATTTTGTCGGTTTCTGCAAAAATCTTCATTTTACATGGTGCAACATGACAAATACACACCTTGCGGGCAACACAAAAGGGCCGCCCAACGGGCGGCCCTGAGATGCATTTTTGATCTTGTTTTATGCGATGGCCGTAATGGCGGCCACAGCCAGAACGATGGCACCCAGCACGATGCGGTAGAGGCCGAAGAACTTGAAGTTGTGGCGTTTGACGTAATCCATCAGGAAGCGGATGGCAGCCAGGCTGACCACAAAAGCAACCACACAGCCCACCACGAGAACGGCCACTTCGGTGCCGGTCATGGCAGCGCCGGAGAGGACGAATTTGACCACCTTGAGCAGGGAGGCACCGGCCATGACCGGGATGGCGAGGAAGAACGTGAACTCGGCCACGCAGGCACGGGAAAGGCCCAGCAGCAGGCCGCCCACGATGGTGGCACCGGAGCGGGAGGTGCCGGGGATGATGGCCAGCATCTGCCACACGCCCACGAGAAAGGCTTCCCGGTAGGTGATCTGCTCCAGACGGGTGACATGGGGCGTGGTGCGGCGGTTTTCCACCAGAATAAAGAGCACGCCGTACAAGATCAGCATGGCGGCCACGGTGATGTAATTGTAGAAGCGGGCCTCCATCCAGTCGTCCAGCGGGCTGATGACCAGCACGGGCAGGGTGGCAGCCACCACCTTGAACCACAGCTGCCAGACCTGGGGCTTGGAGACCACCCGGCCATGCTGGAGGCCAAAGGGCCACAGTTTATGCCAGAACAGCACCACCACGGCCAGGATGGCACCCAGCTGGATGACCACCCGGAACATGGACAGGAACTCTTCGCTGGCGTTGAACTTGATGATCTGCTCCACAAGGATCATATGGCCCGTGGACGAGATGGGCAGCCACTCGGTAATGCCCTCCACGACGCCCATTAAAATGGCTTTCAATATCTCTAAAAACATGGTTTCCTCCTGAAACGCACACCGCGCTTATTGTCGCTTTTTGGATTTTGCAGCTATCAGTATACCATACTCTATGCCCCAGCGCACGCGGAATGCGAAATTTTTCCCGGCCGTGCTGTATTTATCTCCCGGTATAAATGTGGTATACTGGTTTCAGATCCCATCGAAACCATAAACGGCTTTTTTGCGAGTTTTAATTTTAAACAGTTGATAAAGTTGATAACATGAGGTGACTTCCATGAACATTCTGGTGATCGGCTGCGACCAGGTAGGCGCCGCGCTGGTGCGCGACCTGGAGCGCATTGGCCACGACATCTCGCTGGTGGAACGGGACTCCGAGCAGCTCAAGCGGCTGGACGGCTTCGACGATTATTCCTTTGGCGGGGCGGCCCTTGTGGGCGACCCCACCGACCCGGACGTCCTCAAGCAGGGCGGGATTGAGAACTGCGACGCCGTGGCAGCCGTCAGCGAGGACGACTCCGTCAACCTGATGGCGGCGCAGATCGCCAAAAACATCTTTCGGCGGGAGAAAGTCATCTGCCGGGTGTCTGACCCTCATTTGCAGATCCTGTACCACAAATACTACGGCCTTGAGACCATCTGCCCCACCATCCTCACCGAGCAGGCAGTGTTCCGGGCGCTGTCCAAGTAACCTCTCCGTCATCATCGCTTCGCTCGATGCCAGCTCTCCTGTCAGGAGAGGCCTTGGCATTCCGCAACGTTTTCGATGATGGCAATGATCCCTCCTGAAAACCAATCCTCTTTGCCAAAGGCTCCCCTACCAGGGGAGCTGTCGAGCGGATGCGAGACTGAGAGGTTGGACAAAGGACGCCTTTAGAGTGAGCGGAATAACGCAGG
>ENA-OPBL01001194-OPBL01001194.1-human-gut-metagenome-genome-assembly--contig:-NODE-1194-length-24207-cov-17.909283_pt1 | contig 24207 bp, 22 predicted proteins | sample MGYA00241073_ERZ501461 | MGnify/ENA primary metagenome ERZ501461 (study PRJEB25962, sample SAMEA2042630) | human gut metagenome | biome: human gut; feature: human-associated habitat; material: faeces... | reverse complement strand
GTGCCCAAGATAGTTCGCTGGAAACGGCGCGTGAAAATAGGTAGTCGCCGACTTAAACAAAAGCCCTCGAGGATTTTCCTCGGGGGCTTTGTTTTTGCAAGAAAACGGCAGCTTGAATCGTGTACAGGGGAAACAGACGGGTGTGTCTGGTATGCGGCCTGCGAGAAGAGCACGCCCGCTTTCCACACTCCAACAAAAATTGGTTCAAAACTTTACCCGATACGCTGCTTCTTCAATGGAGGCGGCGTATTTTTTCGCTCAAATCCCTTGCATCTGGCCGGTGGGTGAGGTATGCTTAACCAATAGAGCATTGCAGAGGGAGGAAACGGGCATGGACATGGAAGAGATCCGCTATCTGCTGGGCAGTACCATCTTTGCGCGGGCCAAGGCGTATCTGGACCGGGTGGAAGACCTGGACTGTGAGACCAGCGAAAACGGCGTGCGGCATCTGACGGCCGATGTGCGCGGCGGCGGACGAAACCGCTACCATACGCAGGCCTGGCTGCGGGAAAACGGCAGCTTTGTGAGTGCCAGCTGTACCTGCCCGTATAACGAAAACGGCGAGGGCCCCTGCTGTAAGCACATCGGTGCCCTTTTGATGCTGGATGAAGAGGGCAAAACGCAGCCTGCCGCGGTGGAGCCTGCGCAGAAAACCCAGCTGAACAATATCCCGGGCGTGGTGCGGGGAACAGAGTTTGCGCAGGAGAGTGCTGCCCGGAAAGACAGCTATGCTTCCAGCCTGGAAATGCTGTTTGGAAAGAAATGGCGGGGCGATGAGCCGGAAACGGATGCCGCCGCCCGTCAGCTGCTGCGGACCTATCAGGAAAATACACTGGCTGAGCTGCCGCTCCCCGCACCCGAAGAGGGGCAGCGCCGGGAGTTTGCCGAGCTGGAACCGGAACTGACCCTGCTCTCCGGGGAGCAGCCCTGGCTGCGGCTCCGTATTTCGGATGGCGGGCGGCAGTACCTCGTCAAGAGCATCCCGGACTTGCTGAACGCTGTGGAACAGGGCCGGGTGGTGAGCTACGGCAAAGCGCTGACCTTTCTGCACCGGAAAGAGGCCTTTGCCCCGGAGGCACAGCAGCTATTGGCCGTGCTGCGCCGCCAGCAGAGCGTGCGGGAAAGTCTGGAGCAAAACCTCCAGAAGCTGCGCGGCTACGCCACAGCGGCCAGGAGCCCGGTGGCAGGCGGCATGGCCCTGAGCGGCGAGGGGCTGGACGAGCTGGTCCATCTCTATGAGCCGACGGGGCAGGTAGGCGGTTATGCCTTAAAAACGGGTCTGCCCGCCCTGACCATGCAGGTGGAAAAGCGCCGGGGCGGCGTGCAGGTCAGTGTAACGCCCTCGCTGGGGTTTGTGGCAGGGCTGGACCATGATTACCTGTTCAGCGACGAAACGCTCTGGAAGCTGGACCGTGTCCAGAGCGGGCGCGTTTTACCGGCCCTCAAGACGCTATGCGGCAGCAGCCTGTTTTTCACGACACAGGATGCAGCGGATTTTTGCAGCTTTGTCCTGCCGGAGTTGGGCCGGAACGTGACCATCGAGGACCCGGAGCGGCTGCTGCTGAATCAAATTCCGTTGGAACCGGTGGTGCAGTTTTATCTGGACGCGCCCCGGATGGGAGCCGTCTCGGCCCACGCCGAGTTTTTGTACGGGGAGGAAAAAGTGACACCCTTTGCCCCGGCCCCGGGTGGCCTGCTGCGGGATGCCAGGGCCGAAAAGCGGGCCGCGCGGCTGCTGGGAACCTACTTGCAGCCCGGCGAGGACGGCAATGCCGCCCAGTACAGCACCGACGAAGAAGAAATGGTCTACACCTTTCTGGAAGAGGGTGTGCCTGCCCTGCTGACAGAGGGGGAGGTCTACCTGAGCGATGCATTCCGCAATCTGCAGGCCGCCCCGCCCAAGATTGCGGTGGGTGTGTCGGTGCATGGGAGCGTGTTGGACCTGGAAGTGGACACCGGGGAGTTCCCGGTGGGGGAGCTGCGGGCCTTGCTCAAATCTCTCCACCAGAAAAAGCGGTATCACCGCCTGAAAGACGGGCGGCTGCTCCGGCTGGACGACTCGCTGGAGGGGTTGGACGAGCTGAACGAGACGCTGGAACTCTCGGGCGCGAAGCTCGGGCAGGGCCACACCCAGCTGCCGTTGTACCGGGCTCCCAGCCTGGACTGGGCCCTCTCGGGCCAGAACGGCATCCGCTTCAACCGGGACGACGCGTTCCGGCGGATCAGCCGGAGCTTCCATGCGGTGAAAGACAGTGAGTATACTCCGCCTGCATCCTTACAAAAAGTATTGCGAAAATACCAGCGGGACGGCTACCGCTGGCTGCGGACGCTGGATGGCTACGGCATGGGCGGCATCCTGGCAGACGATATGGGCCTGGGCAAGACGGTGCAGGTGCTGAGCTACCTGCTGGCCATGAAAGAAAACGGGCAGGAACGGCCCGGCAAACCGAAAGACGAGGGCGTTCTGCCCAGCCTCATCGTCTGCCCGGCGTCGCTGGTGCTCAACTGGGCCGAGGAATGCCAGAAGTTCACGCCGGAATTACACTGCCTGGTCGTGGACGGCGACGCCACCCACCGGGCCGCGCTGGCAAAACAGTGGGACAGCGCCGATGTGGTGGTGACCAGTTACGACCTGCTCCGGCGGGATGAAGAGTTGTACGCCGGGCAGGCGTTTTACGCCTGCATCCTGGATGAGGCCCAGGCCATCAAGAACCACGCCACCCAGAAATACAAGGCTGTCTGCCAGATCAACAGCCGGGTGCGGTTTGCACTGACGGGCACCCCGGTGGAAAACCGGCTGGGAGAGCTGTGGAGCATCTTCTCGTTCCTGATGCCGGGCTATCTGCCGCCTTATAAGAGCTTCTGCACCCGGTTTGAAAAGCCCATCGTGCAGGAGGACGACAAGGCTGCCGCCCGCCGGCTGAACCAGCTGACCGGGCCGTTCCTCCTCCGCCGGATGAAAGCCGACGTGCTGAAAGAGCTGCCCCCCAAGACCGAGAACATCCACCGCATTGAGCTGGAGGAGGAGCAGCGCAAGCTCTATCTGGCAGCGGTGGTGGACGCCCGGGACAAGCTGCAGGCGGCAAAGCCGGAGGACAAAATGGCGGTGTTCGCCGTTCTCATGCGGCTGCGGGAGATCTGCTGTGACCCCCGCCTCATCGTGGACGGCTGGGAGGGCGGCAGCGCCAAGCTGGACGCCTGCATCGAGCTGGTGGCCTCCGCTGTGGAGGGCGGACACCGTATCCTGCTGTTCAGCCAGTTTACCTCCATGTTGGAGCTGCTGGCCAAACGGCTGGACGAAGAGGGCATCAGCCACTTCACGTTACAGGGCTCCACGCCCAAGCCCGTGCGGGCGGAGCTGGTCCGCCGGTTCAACGGCGGCGAGGTGAGTGTCTTCCTCATCTCGCTGCGGGCAGGCGGCACCGGCCTCAACCTGACGGCGGCCGACATCGTCATCCACTACGACCCGTGGTGGAACGTGGCGGCTCAGAATCAGGCCACCGACCGCGCTTACCGCATCGGGCAGCAGAACCCGGTGCAGGTGTATAAACTCATTGCGCAGGATACCATTGAAGAAAAAATCGTGGAATTACAGCAGGCCAAGCAGTCGCTGGCCGATACCGTGACCGGGACGGCGGATGGCGCCATCCTGTCCATGCGGCCGGACGAGCTGCTGCAGCTGCTGGAGGGGAGCGAAACATGAAATACGCATTGTTTTCCGTGCCGGTAGGGACCATTTACGATCTGCCCCAGCCCATCAAGGAGGGCGAAACGGGGCCGGTCTCCACCATTGGCGATGAGGGGCTTTACGGGCAGGCCTGTCAGGTGCGCACTGCCCCCGGCGGCGTGACGGCGGCCGGAGTCCATCTGGCCCCGGATGTGGCCGAGGTGGTCAGCTTTTACGGCTACCACGGCTATGTTTTTACCCGGGAGCTGCAGTTTATCGAGGAAGCTCCTTTGCGGGACTACCTCGCGGAGCCGATGGTCCTGGCGGGACGGGCCACCGATGTCCTCAACCTGCCCAAGGTGCAGGGCGTTCGGATGATGGAGCTGGAGCGGGGCGGCCTGCTGCGCCGGGTGGCGGAAGCGCCCGAGGAGGCCGAGGCCCACAAGGGCTGGGCCAAGGTGCGGCTGGTGGATGGCCGCGTTGGCTATGTCCGGGATGTGGCGCTGGAACCGGTGCGGTATGAGATGAGCGCTGTGTTCTCGCAGGAAGAGGGTCTGCCTTTTGACGAGGCGCTGGCAAAGCAGAAAGGCATCCCCGCCGCAGAGCTGGTGCAGGAAGCCCTGAACCGCTGGTACGGCGGCAGCGAGGAGGCGTTCCGTGCCGCCGTCTGTGAGCAGGCCAAGAAATACATGGGCACGGAGTACCGCTGGGGCGGCAAATCCGGCCGGGGCATTGACTGCTCGGGCCTTGTCAGCAGCGCCTACATGCAGTGCGGCGTCCTCATTTACCGGGATGCCAGCATCGTGGAGGGCTGGCCCATGCACGAGGTGCCTTTTGAGGAAAAGAAGCCGGGCGACGCCCTCTTCTTCCCGGGGCATGTAGCGCTCTACCTTGGCGGCGGGCGGTATATCCACTCCACGGGAGCCGCGGTCAGCGGCGGCGTGGTGCTCAACAGTCTGGACCCGGCGGACCCGCTCTACCGGGAAGATCTGGTCAAGTGCCTGAATGCGGTGGGAAGTATCTTTTGAGAACGAAAGGCGGATATGATGAAAGTCTTTGATTTACATTGCGACACGCTCAGTGAGCTGCGGTATGCCGAGGAGGCAGGCCAGCCCAAGAGCTTTGCGGAAAACGATTTACAGATCGACCTGAAAAAGCTGCAAAAAGGTGACTACATGCTGCAGTGCTTTGCAGCCTTTGTCAACCTGGCCCGCCCGGGGCAGGACCCGCTGGTGGCGGCGCTGGAGGAGATCGACATCTTCAAGCGGATCATGGCAAAGTACAGCGATTTTATCGCGCCGGTGTATCAGCCGGAGGATCTCCGCAAGAATGCGGAGGCGGGCAAGATCAGCGGAATGCTGACCATTGAAGAGGGCGGCTGCTGCAAGGGCAGCCTGGGCGTGCTGCGGCTCATGCATGAGCTGGGCGTCCGGATGATGACCCTGACCTGGAACCACGAAAACGAGCTGGCCAGCCCCAATGTGGTGCCGGGAGCCGACACGGATACCATCTGGCCCTGCCAACCCAACACGAAGACCGGCCTGAAAGAAAAGGGCTTCGAGTTCCTGGCCGAGATGGAGCGGCTGCACATCATTGCAGATGTGAGCCACCTCTCGGATAAGGGCTTCTGGGACATCGCCGAGCACAGCACCCGTCCCTTTGCAGCCAGCCATTCCAACTGCCGCGCTCTGGCACCCCACTGCCGCAACCTGACCGATGAGATGATCCGGGCCATGGCAGAGCGGGGCGGCCTGGTGGGCCTGAACTACTGCTCAGGCTTCCTGGACAACCAGCCGGAAGAGTCTCTCTGCCGCAGCACCGTGGCCCTGATGGCAAAGCACGCGGCGCACTTTAAGAAAGTGGGCGGCATTGAGATCATTGGTCTGGGCAGCGATTTTGACGGCATCGGCGGCGAGCTGGAGATGGACGACTGCTCCAAGCTGCCCCTGCTGGCCGAGGCGCTCCGCCGCGAGGGCTTCACCGAGGACGAGGTGGAGCGCGTCTTCTACCGGAACGCACAGCGCTTCTTTGAGGACAATCTGTAAAAATAAGAGAGGATATTCCAAAATGGATCAGAATATGACGCTGGAAAAGCGAATCGCTGCCGAGCTGTACTCCTATCAGGGCAAAATGAGCGTCTTTGTGGACGACCTGCAGGGCCACACCGTGGAGATGGGAGCCGACGAGGAGTTTGAAACGGCCTCCACCATCAAGGCCTATATCCTGGCGGTGCTGTATTTACAGGCCAGCCGGGGCAAGGCCAGCCTGACCGAGGAGATCGAGTATCGACCGGAGCACTTTGTGGACGGCTCCGGAATGCTCCGGGCTCTGGGCGTGGGAGCAAAGCTCAAGGTGAAAGACACGGCTACCATGATGATCATTTGCTCGGATAACATCGCCACCAACATGGTCATTGATTATCTGGGGCTGGATACCATCAACGCCTGCATCAAAGAGCTGGGCTTTGCCCACACCGTGCTCCACAACCCCCTCCACTTTGACCGCTATGAGAAGCTGGGCACCACCACGCCCCGGGATTACGCCTCCCTGTTTGCGCAGGTGGCCAAGGGCACCCTCGTCAGCGCCGAGGCCAGTGCCGAGATGCTGGCCATCTTCCGCCAGCAGCACTACAACACCATGCTCACCCACGATTTTCCCCAGTTCTACCTGGACTGCGAGGAGACCGGCGAGCCGGAGCTGATCTGGGTGGCCAGCAAGAGCGGCAGCATGAACGCCTGCCGCAACGACGGCGGCATCATCCATACCCCCTACGGCGAATACGTCATCGTGCTGATGAACAAAGACTTCCATGATATCATCGAGTACGACGGCCACCCGGCCATGGTGTATGGTGCAAGGGTCTCCCGGATGATCTTTGACCAGATCCTGGCCTGTGAGGGCAAGCTGTATCGGAATTGAAAAGAAAACCTCTCACCGCTCCAACCCGCTGACAGCGGGGATGTCGCGGAGCTCCTCGATCAGGGGAGTCTGATGAGGAATTTTGGATTATAAAGAGGAATTATAACAATGGGTATTACAATTTCCCCGGTCATGATGGTGTTTCTTGTCTTTATGACCGGATTCGCAGGGTTTGTGGATTCCGCGGCGGGCGGCGGCGGGCTCATCAGCCTGCCGGCCTATCTGTTTGCAGGGCTGCCGCCGCACTACACCTATGCCACCAATAAGTTCAGTGCTGCCTGCGGCACCACCTTTGCCACGGCCAGCTTCTTCAAAAATGGTGCCATGAACGTCAAGGTGGGCATTCTGGCGGCCATCGGCAGCTTTGCGGGCAGTGCGCTGGGGGCGCACATTGTCCTGCTGCTCAGCGATGAGGTGTTACAGACCACCATGTTCATCATCCTGCCCATTGCGGCGGTCATCATCCTGTGGCAGCGCAACCTCCCGGACGAAAACCGGGATGACGGTACCATGAACCTGAAAAAAGCGGCGCTGGCGCTGGGCATCGGGCTTGGCATCGGCCTGTACGATGGTCTGGTGGGGCCCGGCACGGGCACCTTTGCCATCATCGCCTTTTCCAGCCTGATGAAGTTTGATCTGCGCACCGCCAACGGCAACGGCAAGGTGCTCAACCTGGCCAGCAACTATGCCAGCCTCTTTACTTACCTCATGAGCGGGCTGGTGGTCTTTTCCATCGGCATCCCCTGTGCCATCAGCGGCATCGCGGGCAACCTGCTGGGCTCCCACTTCGCCCTCCGCAAGGGGGCAAAGTTCATCCGCCCCATGATGCTGGTGGTGCTGGTGCTCCTGCTGGGCAAGCTCATTTCGGATGCGGTGCTGTAAAACAAGAAGTGTAGACGCAAAAAAGCGAGGAGCCAGGCTCCTCGCTTTTTTCATGGATACTATTTTTATTCGATGACCAGTGCTTCATCAAAGAACGCCAGGCCGAACGCGCCGGGGCCGGCGTGGGTGCCAATGACGCAGCCGATCTGGCGGGTCAGGGCCTCGGGACGGTGCAGATTATCCTGCAGGTAGGTCTGGATGGGGGCCACCTCGCGGGGGGCGACGGTGTAGCCTGCCAGCGCGGGCAGCGTGGGGTGGATGCCGCCCAGCTCTTCGATCTTTTTGAAGAGGGCAACATAGGCGCCGGGCAGGCCCCGGGCCTTGCCAGCCAGAGCCACCTTGCCCTCTTTGATGGTGATGAGGGGCTTGATGCCCAGCATCCCGCCTGCTACGGCAGCAGCGGCGGGCAGACGCCCGCCCTTGCGCAGATATTTCAGGTCGTCAATGGCGGCCACCAGATGCAGGTGCTCCTTGGCGTGCTCCAGCGTGGCTGCGATCTGCACGGCCGTTTTGCCAGCGTCCCGCAGCTGGACGGCCAGCCGCACCAGCAGGCCCTCGCCCAGGCAGACATTGGTGCTGTCCACAAACAGCACGTTGTCCACGTTGGCCAGGTCTGCCGCAAGCTTAGCGCACTGGCAAGTGCCGGAAAGCTCATGGGAAAGAAAGATGCCAATGACCTCATCGCCTGCGGCCGCTGCCTCGGCGAAGAAGCGCTCAAACAGCTCCGGGCTGGGCTGGCTGGTGGTGGGCAGCTTCTTGCAGGCGGCCAGCTGTGCATAATATTCAGAGGGGGTCTTGTCAAGGCCGTCCCGGAAGACGGTGCCGTCCTCCAGCGTGACGTTGAGGGGGATGACTGTCACGCCCAGCTGCACAGCCTCTGCGGGCAGGATATCGGACGCGGAATCGGTGAGAATGCGGATCATAAAATACCTCCATGGGCGGAAGCCGCCCGGAACGGTTGTAAAACAACAGAAATAAGTAAAAAGTCGGTAAAATTATAGCAGAACACCAACCGGAAAGTCAATCTTTTGAAGCAGATTTCTTCGTGCAGGCGCAAAACTGCTTGCACCCAAGGGGCGGGTGTGGTACAATGTCCGCCGACAGGAGGCAGCGCCATGAACAAGATCGAAAAAGGCCCGGCGTTCTGGAAAGCGTTCGGGCAGGCGGCGGCCCTCTGGGCTGTGGTGGCCGTGGTCGGCAGTCTGCTGCTGCCCGGCGGAAGCATGACTCTGCCGGAGGAGCCGGAGAAGATGGGCTGGACGGTTCTGCGGGTCTGTGCCGTGCTGCCGCTGGGAGAGGAATTGATTTTCCGGGGCGGGGTACAGCGGCTGCTCCGCCCGCTGGGGCCCGGCGTGGCGCTGGCGGGGCAGGCGGTGCTGTTTGCCGCTGCCCATGGCAGCGCGGAGGCGAAAATTTACGCTTTTGCCATGGGGCTGGTGTTTGGCTGGGCCGTGGAGCACACCGGGCGGCTCTGGCCCGGCATGGGGCTCCACTGCCTCAACAACTGCATCGTGCTGGCCGGATGTCTGGCAGAGAGGGGACTGGGATGACCGATTACGAACTGATGGGTGCAGCCCTGGCCGAAGCCGAAAAGGCCGCGGCGCTGGGCGAGGTGCCGGTGGGAGCCGTCATCGCAAAGGACGGCGAGATCATTGCCGCCGCCCACAACACCCGGGAGACCGAGAAAAACGCCCTCCACCACGCGGAGCTGCTGGCCATTGACGCGGCCTGCAAAAAGCTGGGCGGCTGGCGGCTGTGGCAGTGTGAGCTGTTCGTCACGCTGGAGCCCTGCCCCATGTGCAGCGGGGCCATCCTCAACAGCAGGGTCAAACGGGTGGTGTACGGCGCGGCCGACACCAAGGCGGGCTGCTGCGGCTCGGTGACAGACCTGTTTGCCCTGCCGTTCAACCACCACCCGGTGGTGGAGCGGGGCCTCCGGGCCGAGGAAGCGCAGGCTCTTTTGCAGGCGTTTTTCCTCCGCCTGCGGGAGCAGCGGGCTGCAAGGCCGAAGTGGAAACCGCCGGTACAGGGACAAAACAAGTCCAAATGATGAAAAAAGTGGGAACTGCGTGAAAAAAGCACGGGTTCCCACTTTCTTTTTTCGGCAATTTGTGCTATATTATTCAATGGTAACTTGTCGAAACCACGCGCAGGAGCCAGCGGGCGCACCGCAGGACCGGACATGACCGGAAGAAGAAAGCAGAGTGCAGCTCCGCTGGGCGCAGGGCCGACCACCACCCCCTGCAAGGCTGGAAAATGCCTTACAGAGAAACAAGCGACAGGAGGGTTTGACTCTTGTACGACGACGAATTTGAACTGACATTTGACATGGCGGAGGACAACGCCGAGACGGTGAAACTGCCCGGCAAGCCTCTGCAGCCTGCCCCGGAAGCCCCGGAGGCCCCGGAACCGGCTGGAAAGGCGAAAGAGCCGGAAGTCCCGGATTTCCCGGACGACGAACCCACCATCGTCATCCCGGCCCGGAAACCGCGGGAGATGCCCAAACAGGAGCGGGAACCTGTGCGGGCAGAGCCTGTGCCGGAGCTGGCCCCGGCGGAAGTGAAAGCGCCGGAGGAGCCCGCGGCGGCCCCGGAAGCACCTGTGCCGGCGATCCGGACAAACGGGCGGACGGTGCTGATCTCCGGCGGAGACCGGGGCATCGGTGCGGCCACCGCCAAAGCCTTTTATGAGGCAGGCTACCGGGTGGCGGTGCTCTACCACAAAAATGCGGAGGCCGCTGCGGCGCTGGAAAAAGCCCTGCTGGGCTGCACCATCGTTCAGTGCGATGTGGCCAGCCGGGCCAGCTGTGAGCTGGCGTTCCATGCGGTGGAGCAGGCGCTGGGCCGGGTGGATGTGCTGGTGAGCAACGCGGGCATTGCCCAGCAGAAGCTTTTTACCGACATCACGCCGGAAGAGTGGCAGCACATGCTGGATGTCAACCTGACCGGCGCGTTCAACCTGTGCCAGCTGGTGCTCCCCGGAATGATCCGCCGCAAGGCGGGCCGCATCCTGACGGTGAGCAGCATGTGGGGCCAGACGGGCGGCAGCTGCGAGGTACATTACTCCGCCGCCAAGGCGGGCCTCATCGGCCTGACCAAGGCACTGGCCAAGGAAGAGGGCCCCAGCGGCATCACCGTCAACTGTGTGGCCCCGGGTGTCATCGACACCGATATGATGGCGGCATTTACCGCCGAAGATAAGGCCGCTCTGGCTGAGGAGACCCCTGTGGGCCGCCTGGGCAGCGCGGACGAAGTGGCAAAACTGCTGCTCTACCTTGCCGGAGAGGACGCCGGATACATCACCGGACAAGTGTTTGGTGTCAACGGCGGGCTGGTGATCTGATGCAGTTTTGTCCGCGGATTTTAAGAGCAACACCCCGGACGGGGTTTTCCCAAAGCGAAAAGGAGAGAGCGAAATGGGCATGACTTTAAAGGAACTGTTGACCAAAGGTGAGGGCACCCTGTCGGCACAGGAGGCCAAAGATTTGGCTGCACAGTGCAGAATGGACGTGGAAACGCTCTACACCCTCCTGGAGGAGCGCGGCATCAAGATCCTGGACAACGAGGTCGAGGCGGATACCAGCCTGGACGTGGACAGCATCATTGCCGAGGTGGAAAACGCCGAGAACAACAGCGATGACATGGGCATCAGCGAGGAAGAGGAGGAGAGCGCGGAGGAGAACCCGGCGGACCTCAAAGCTGCCATGGATGAGCTGCTGGACGACCCTGTGAAGAACTACCTCAAGCAGATCGGCCAGATCCCGCTGCTGAGCGCGGAACAGGAAGTGGAACTGAGCCGCCGCATCCATGCCGGTGCCGAGGCTGCCCACATCCTGCAGGCTGACCGCCAGAAGTATGGCGCGCCGGAATACATCAAGAAGAACAGCGCCCGCTTCTCCTTTGAGGAGGACGAGAACAGCCGCAGCTACACCGAGGACCTGGACGAAGAGGGCAACGAGAAATCCAGCGAGGACGCTGAGGAAAAGGCCGCGGAAGAAGAGGCCATGGAGGCTGTGGAGAACGGCCCCCTGACCGAGGAAAAGCGTCAGGAGCTGCTCAAGACCCGCCGCGACGGTTTGAACGCCCGCCGCAGCCTGAGCGAGGCCAACCTCCGTCTGGTGGTCTCCATTGCCAAAAAGCATGTCGGCCATAACCTGGCGTTCCTGGACCTGATCCAGGAGGGCAACATCGGCCTCATCAAGGCCGCTGAGAAGTTTGACTGCGACCGCGGTTTCCGCTTCTCCACCTACGCCACCTGGTGGATCCGTCAGGCCATCACCCGCGCCATTGCGGACCAGGCCCGCACCATCCGCATCCCGGTGCACATGGTCGAGACCATCAACCGGATGCGTCAGGCCACCAACCAGCTGGTCTACCAGAATGGCCATGAGCCCACCCCGGAAGAGCTGGCAAAGGCTATGGACATGAGCGTGGAGCGCGTGCGCGAGATCCAGCGGATGGCCCAGGAGCCCGCCAGCCTGGAGAGCCCTGTGGGTGAGGAAGAGGATTCCTCCCTGGGCGATTTCGTCGCTGACGAGAACGCCGAGGCTCCCGGCAAGGCAGCTGACCGTGCGATGGTGGCCCAGCAGATCAACCAGGCCCTCAAGAGCCTGACCCCCCGTGAGGAGAAAGTCATCCGCCTGCGCTTCGGCCTGGACGATGGCCGTCCCCGCACGCTGGAAGAGGTTGGCCGCGACTTTGGTGTCACCCGTGAGCGTGTCCGCCAGATCGAGGCAAAGGCCATCCGCAAGCTGCACAGCCGCAAGTGCCTGGCCCTGCTGAACGGCCTCATTGAGTAAGAATCCCGAGCAAACCCATCCAAAGGAGCTGCCGCGGCACTGCGGCGGCTCCTTTTTTGCAAAAAACAAAACTTTTTTGCCAAAACCTCTTGCAATTCACGGCGCCTTATGTTAAAATAATCGAGCTGTGAGTGTGCTGCTATAGCTCAGTTGGTAGAGCGCATCCTTGGTAAGGATGAGGTCTCCAGTTCGAATCTGGATAGCAGCTCCACATAGGGGTATAGCTCAGCTGGTAGAGCAGCGGTCTCCAAAACCGCGTGCCGTGAGTTCGAAACTTACTACCCCTGCCATAACGCCTGGAACTCTTTTGGGAGCTCCGGGCGTTTTGTTTTACCGCCGAAAAAATATTTGTCGTTTTTTCAAATTTCTGCTTGACAATGTATGACTTCTCCGGTATAATAGTCAACGTTCCCGCGGTCAAAACGCCGCGAACTTGAGCGATCATGGCCCGGTAGCTCAGTTGGTTAGAGCACCAGCCTGTCACGCTGGGGGTCGTCGGTTCGAGCCCGATCCGGGTCGCCACATTTGAGGCGAAAGCTTCTACCTACTTTGAACTTGTTTCAGGGCGTCAGAAATGACGGGTGCAAGGGTAAATGCACCGAATATGCGGCCGTAGCTCATCTGGTAGAGCGCCACCTTGCCAAGGTGGAGGTAGCGAGTTCGAGCCTCGTCGGCCGCTCCAAATGGAGTGGTAATCATCACTCCAAATAGGGTGACGTGGCCAAGTGGTAAGGCAAGGGTCTGCAAAACCCTCATCCACCAGTTCAAATCTGGTCGTCACCTCCAAAAGATTCCCGGAAGCTGCGGCTTCCGGGATTTTTTGTTTTGCGGCATTCTTTGTGCTATAATAAATGCAAACGAAAGGAGGTGGCCCCGTGGCTGCCGAGACTCACACCACCCTTACCCCGGATACCCCGGTGCGCTACCTCAAGGGCGTCGGGCCCAAAACGGCCGAGCGGTTTGAAAAACTGGGCATCGTGACCCTGGCCGATCTGCTCTGCCACTACCCGCGCCGGTATTTGGATTTTTCCAAGCCTTACACCATTGCCACCGCCCCGCTGGACACCGAGTGTGTCGTCAAGGCGGAGGTATTCGCCAAGCCCGGCGGGCGCGTCCTGCCAGGTGGGCGGCGGATGGAGCGGATCACCGCCGGGGACGATGTTTCCAGTCTGGAGATCACCTGGTTCAACAACCCCTACGCCGCCCAGAAGCTGGAACTCGGGCGGGAGTATTATTTTCAGGGCATCGTCACGGGCGGGATGCTCCGCCGCCAGATGGTCAACCCGCAGGTGCGCACCGATGCACAGGTGGAGAGCATCCCCTTTGAGGCCGTTTACCCCCAGACGGAGGGGCTTTCCAGCGGGGTCATTGCCAAATGCGTCCGCCAGCTCCTCCCCCACGCGGAGCTCCTGCCCGACCCTCTCCCGCCGGAAATGCTGCAAAAGTACCGCCTGCTCTCCAAGGCGGAGGCCGTCCGGGCCATCCACTGCCCCGCCAGCGAGGAAGAGGCCTTTGCGGCCCGGCGGCGGCTCATTTACGAAGAGCTGTTGATTTTGCAGCTTGGCATTGGCCGGATGAAGAACCGGGGTGCCGCCCGCACCGGTGCCCCCATGCAAAAGATGGACCCGGAACCGTTCTGGGCCTTGCTGCCATTCTCCCCCACCGGTGCCCAGCGCCGGGCCGTGGAGGAAATTTTAACCGACATGGCGGGCGAGACTTCCATGAACCGCCTGCTGCAGGGAGACGTGGGCAGCGGTAAAACACTGGTGGCCGCCGCCGCCATCTGGGCCTGTATCCGCAGCGGGTATCAAGCCGCTTTGCTGGCTCCGACGGAAATTCTGGCCTCCCAGCACGCGGAGAACCTCAACCGCCTGCTCTCCCCCTTTGGGATGCGGGTAGCCCTGTTGACCGGCAGGATGAAAGCCGCCGCCCGCCGCGCCACGCTGGCCGCCATCCGGGACGACGAGGCCGATTTAATCGTCGGCACCCACGCCATCCTCAGCGAGGGCGTGGAATTTGCCCGGCTGGGCCTGGCCGTGGTGGACGAGCAGCACCGCTTTGGCGTCCGCCAGCGCGGGATGCTGGCCGAAAAGGCCGAGAACCCCCACCTGCTGGTTATGAGCGCTACCCCCATCCCCCGCACGCTGGGCCTGCTGATCTACGGCGACCTGGACATCTCCATTCTGGATGAGCTTCCGCCGGGCCGCAAGCCGGTCAAGACCCGGTGCATCACCGGCAAAAAGCGGGGAGCGCTGTACGGCTTTTTGGACCGGGAGATCGACGCCGGGCGGCAGGTGTATCTCGTCTGCCCCGCCATCGAGGAAACGCCGGACGGCGGGTTGAATGCCGTCAAAAGCTATTATGAGGACATTGCCAAGGCCCTGCTGCCCGAGCGGCGGGTGGGCCTGATGCACGGCAAGCTCAAGCCCAAGGAGAAAGCCGCCGTCATGGAGGATTTCAAGGCCGGGCGGCTGGACGCCCTCGTCTCAACCACGGTCATCGAGGTGGGCGTGGATGTGCCCAACGCCACGGTCATGGTCATTGAAAACGCCGAGCGGTATGGCCTGAGCGCCCTGCACCAGCTGCGGGGCCGGGTGGGCCGCGGTGCCGCAGAGAGCTGGTGCTTCCTTGTCAGCGACAACACCAGCGAGAATGTCCAGAAGCGGCTCAAGTTCCTCTGCTCCACAGCCGATGGTTTCGCGGTGGCCCAGTACGATCTGGAGACCCGCGGCCCCGGCGATTTCTTCGGCAGCCGCCAGCACGGCCTGCCCACCCTGCAGATCGCCGACCTGATGAACGACACCCGCACCCTCCACGCCGCCCAGAGCGAAGCGGTGGCCCTGCTGGCCGAAGACCCGCTGCTGGAACACCCGGACCACGCCCTGCTGGCCGCTCAGGTGCAGCAGATGTTTGAGAAAGCCGGGGCAATGAATTGAACCGGTATAAAAAGCAACGGACGAGCCGCCGGGCTCGTCCGTTTTGCTTTATGGATGCCTTGAAAATTTCGCGTGCCGCTCCCCCATGCAGACCACGTCACAGAAGACGCAGCGGCTTTTGGTGGAGAGCTGCACGTCCTTGTGGTAGCAGCCGAAGAACCACTTGGTATAGGTCAGCTTGAGGAGAATTTTATCAAGGAAGAGGTGCAGGCGGTTGCTCTCGCCGGAGGCCAGAGCAGAAAAATCCAGGAACCTGCTTGGGGCGTCGTGGGTCAGCACATAATCTACCTGCCAGCTGTTTGCTTCCAGGTTCGCCTCGCAGGCGGCATATTCTTCGTCAGAGGGCATCTCCTGAGGCCACCAGTTCACACCGGCCTCCCGGTCCTCTTTGTCCGGACTTTCCGCCCCTCCAAAGCAGAGGTATTTTTTGCCCTCCAGCTCCAGCACGCTGCCCCGGCAGACATGATACACATTGCCGCCCAGTGCCTGCACTTTGCCGCCAAACAGTTCCACCGTGGGGTACTGGGCCAGCAGGTCATAGTTTTCGTGGGAGCCGTCCAGAAACAGCAGGGTGTAGGGGCGCTTGCGCAGCCAGTCCAGCTTTTTCTGTTCCGCCTTGCTGCCGTCCCACACAAACCCGAAATCGCCCAGCACCAGCACCACGTCCCGCTTGCCCAGCCAGCGGAGCTTGCCGTGCTTGAAGCGGTCCAGCTCGCCATGCGTATCACCTGTGAGATATACCATCCATTTCCTCCCTGCCGTTTTGTGAAACAACTGCAAAAGCCTTGTCACACCCCGGCAAACCTGTTATTATAAAGTATGAAGCCGTTCGGCTTTGTTTTTTGCTCATTTCTCCGGGCGCAGCACCGCCGCCCCGGCTTTTTATATGATATCGCTTTTTAAAGGAATTGTCCACATGAAACGTATTTTTGCACTCTTTCTGTCGTTTGCCGTCCTGTTCAGCTGCCTGAGCGTGACAGCCGGCGCCATGTTCGACCCCAGCCCTGTCTATGACGTCAAGGCCCAGAGCGCCTATGTCGTTAACACTGACACCAACATCATCGTCTACGAAAAAGACAGCCAGAAACAGGTGTCCGCCGGGGGCCTGACCAAATATATGACCATTGCCCTGCTGCTGACCAACTACGCCGACCAGCTGGACAACACGTTCCAGATGCCGTTTGCCATCTCGGACTACGTCCACAGCACGGACAACGCCGACATGCGCTCCAACGAAACGTTCACCTACCGGGAGGCCATCTATGCCATGGTCACCCGCAACGCCAACGAGGCCGCCATGGGCCTGGCCTATTCCCTCTCCGGCGGCGATTTAGCCGGCTGGGTGAGCCAGATGAACACCCTCTCCCAGCGCATTGGCACCACCAACAGCACCTGGACGGACGCCTGCGGCCTGGACAGCGGCAACGTGACCACCGCCGTGGATATGTACCTCATCCTGCGGTATCTCATGAGCTTTGATGCCTTTGTGGAAATTTCCTCGGCTCCCACGTTCACGATGCCCGCCAAGGAAAAACACGCCAAATCCTTTGTTCTGCTGAGCCAGAACGTGGCCCTGAACAAGACCAGCGGCGGCAAATTCTACCGCAGCGCCATGCAGGGCGGCATGTGCGATGTGATGGCCTACAAGGACGACAACGGCAACCAGAGCTACGTCTCCTGGGCCAACAAAAATGGCTCCACCTATATTTTCTGCATCATGCAGAGCCCGGACACCTGCGACGATTACGGCTATGCCAACCGCCGCCCGGCCCTGTATGAGACCGTCCACCTCATCGACTGGGTGTTCGACAGCTTTTCCATCCAGGCCGCGCTGGACACCGATTTAGCCTTGGCCGAAATTCCGGTCAAGTATTCCTCGGACACCGACACCCTGCAGCTTTACCCCGATGACAACATGATGACCCTGCTGCCCTCCTCCGGCGACGGCTCCGTCACCCAGAAATATTTCCACCTGCCGGACTACGTCTGTGCTCCCATCCAGCAGGGCGACGTAGTCGGCACCGTGGAGCTCAAGCTGGCCGGTGAGACCATCGGCGTGGTCAATCTGGTGGCCGGGCAGGATGTGAACCGGAACGCCGTCCTCTTCACCGTGGACAAATTCCAGGAGTTCCTGCACAGCCTCTACCTGAAAGTGGTCATCGCCCTCAGCATCCTCTCCGCCGCCATTTACGGCCTCTGGCTGCTGCTCAACGCGTGGCACGGGAGAAATGCGCCGAAGAAGATCCGGCGGCACTGAAAATCAAAAAAAGACAGCAAAAAGCCGCCCGGTGCGTAACAGCACACGGGCGGCTTTTCAGTTGCGCCAGCGTGAGTCGAACACGCGGTGGGGGAGTCAAAGTCCCCTGCCTTACCGCTTGGCGATGGCGCATCAGTAGAAAGTAGTATATCATATTTTTTCAAAATCCACAAGAGCCGTTACACGCATTGCGTGTATTTTTTGCTCTCCTCTTTCGGATGAAATTTCGTTCTTGTGTGCGCGCGGCGACTATGGTATGATGGGGCTGTAAAATCCCGGATTTTTCAAGACAGAAAGGAGCACTGTATATGTATTACTCTATCTTCAGCATTGCACTGGGAGCCCTGCTGCTTGTCCTGGGCGTCTGTGATGTCTGCAAACGCAACATCACCTGGGGATACTCGTCTCGCATGAAGCCCAAAGAGCGGGAGATCTGGCAGCGCTGGGTCGGCGTGCTGGAGCTCATCCTCGCGGTGTGTGAGTTTTCTTACGTCTTTTTAACAAAGATGCAGCGCGCCACTTCGTTCCTCTTCGCCGTTCTGGTGCTTTCTGCGGTCTGTATCCTTGGGCCTTACTACCACTGGAAGCATGAGCACAAGGATGACCCGGATGATCAATGAAACCTCTCACCGCTGAATTGCAGTATCAGAAAGGAGTTTTTACGATGGGTCCCTGGTATTATGAAGTCGTCAGCTTTGACGGCGATTACGTCAACCTCCGCCGCACCGACATTGAAAGCGACGAACTGAACCCCGTGGCGCTGGCCCTGCTGCCGCCGGAAATCGAGGTAGGCAGCAAGATCAAATGCGAATACTTCCAGTACGAGATCATAGGCTGATCAAGGAGGCAATTTTCCATGTATCAGGCATCTCCGGAACGCGATTGAACCATCCCCTACCGCCGAAGAGCTGGCCGCCATTGACAGCATCCGCCTTTCAATTTTAAGATCCTCCACAAAAAATCTCCCTCGACGTTTCATCGCCGGGGGAGATTTTGCATTCGCTCTGTTATTTCAGGTCAAACCGGACGATGACCAGCCGGTACCACAGGTAGGGCACCATGTTCCAGATCATCCAGAGCTCCATCAGGATATAATGGGGCAGGTCGCGCCAGCGGAACGGGCGCTTGCCCAGCTTCCCGGTCTTGAGCAGGTCAAATGCCTCCTGCATCCCCTTGTCCCAGGCCTCGCCAAACCCCTGCTTGTGGAACTTGTAGCACTTGAGCAGGTAGCCCAGTGCCAGCGGCAGGAAGTTTAAAATCAGCATGAGGAGCGGCTCGTTCTTGAGCGGGAGCAGGATGCTGTTCCGGCCGCTCTGCTGGCTCTTGAACGCGTTGTACTTCACCGCGCCGGTGCTGGCGCCGCAGATGTGGTAGCACTTGGCCGTGGGGCAGAGCACGTTTTTGTAGCCTGCATTGTTGGCCCGCCAGCTCAGGTCCACATCCTCAAAGTAGGCAAAGAAGTTCTCGTCAAAGCCGCCGATCTCGTCCAGAATGCTCTTGCGGTAGAGCGCCGCGCCGCCGCAGGCCGAAAAGATGCGCTTCTGTCTGGTGTAGCGGCTGGCTCTGCGGCCATCGCCCGTCTTGCAGGCAAAACCCATCCAGGTGACGTAATCGCCTGCGTCGTCGGCCAGTTCCCGGTCAAAGTGGCGGATCATCAGGCTCTGCACCGCGAAGATCTTCGGGTCCTGCTCCGCTGTGCGGATCAGTTCTGCCAGCCACCGGGGCTCGGCAAAGGCATCATTGTTGAAGAGCACCACAAACTCGCTCCGGGCCCGGGCAATGCCCTGATTGACGGCATGGGAAAAGCCCGTGTTGTACCCGTTTTCAATCAGGGTGAAGTTGGGCCGGGTACAGTAGCCGCGGGCCTGCTCCAGACTTTCGTCCGTGGAGCCGTTGTCCACCACGATGAGCTCAAAATCCTGCTCGGTCTGGGCGTAGACCGACTCAATGGAATCTTTCAGCCAGCCTTTGCCGTTGATGTTGGGGATGACGATGGTTGCTTTCATACGTTTGCTGCTCCTACCTTGCTCGATTACCCTGACAGTATACCATACTCCCAGCCAAAAGAAAACCGGCCCACGCAAAAACTGCCGCACAGCACAGGGCTGTACGGCAGGAAATGCTTTTGGGAAAAACGCTTACTTGCGGCTTGCCAGCAGGGCCTCGATCTTCTTGATGGGGTCGATGATGCTGGAAACGGACATGTCGTGGTTCAGAGCCACAATGAAGTATGCCGCGTACTTGGAAACATCGACATCGACGTACCAGTCACGGTTCAGCAGCTCCGGCTTGCGGTAGGTCAGGTTGGTACCGACGACATAGTCCAGGGTGCCCTCTTCCACAGCCTTGTCGAACTTATCCAGGCCGCTGGTGAAGAGCGGGAACGTTGCATCCGCGATGATCCGCTTTGCGCCGCGGGCCTTCAGGTTGCTGGCAACCTCCAGCATGCTCTCGCCGGAAGCAATGATATCATCGGCGATGAAGACGGTCTTGCCCTCCACGGAATCGCCCAGATACTCATGGGCCACGATGGGGTTGCGGCCGTTGACGACGCGGGTATAATCGCGGCGCTTATAGAACATGCCCAGGTTGCAGCCCAGCACGCTGGAGAAGTACATATTGCGGTTCATAGCGCCCTCGTCCGGACTGACCACGATGAACTTTTCCTTATCAAAGGAGATATCGGGGTTCTTCTTGAGCAGGTTCTTCAGTACCTGATAGGTGGGCATGGCGTTGTCGAAGCTCATCAGAGGCACGGCGTTCATCAGGCGGGGGTCGTGTGCATCAAAGGTGATGATGTTCTTCACGCCCATGGCCTGCAGCTCCTGCAGGGCCACGGCGCAGTCCAGGCTCTCGCGGACCACACGGCGGTGCTGACGGCCGCCGTACAGGCTGGGCATGATGACGGACACGCGGTGTGCCTTGCCTGCCACAGCCTGGATGAGACGCTTGAGGTTTGCAAAATGGTCATCCGGGGAGAGATGGTTCTCATAGCCGAACAGATTATAGGTGACGCTGTAGTTGCCCGGGTCCACGACAATGTAGATATCATCGCCGCGCACAGACTCCTTGACGAGGCCCTTTGCGTCGCCGCTCTGGAAACGGGGGCACTCGGCGGGGATGATGAACGTCTCCTTATCAATGCCAGCTTCGTTGGCCCAGCGCACCAGATGGTTGTCGATGAGGTTGGTGAGTTCCTCGGCACCGGGGCAGCAGATCAGGCGCAGGTCAGCGACCTTCGTCTGCAGAAAACAGTCCTTAGGGTTGATGGCAGACATAGTTACACTCCTTAATATTCCTTTGTCAAAAATCAGTGTTCAGGTGTTAAAGTGCACATCCAGTTTTATTTTATCACAAATTCCCTCTTTCGACACCAGAAACTTGCATCCAACCTGCATTTTCTGCGCCTTGCACAGCTGTTTTTCCTTTTTGCGACGTACTCTGTGAGTTTTTTACAAAAGGCATACTTTTATGCAAAAAAGCGATGCACAAATGTGCATCGCTTTTTGCAACAAACTTACAGGGCAGCCACGGCAGCCTTGAGTTCTTCCACGCGGTCGGTGTTCTCCCACTTCACGCCCAGGTCCTCGCGGCCCATGTGGCCGTAGGCGGCCAGCTTGCGGTAGATGGGCTTGCGCAGGTCGAGATCCCGGATGATGGCGGCGGGGGTCAGGTCAAACACCTTTTCCACAGCCTGCTCGATCTTCTCGTCCTCCACAGCGCCGGTGCCAAAGGTATCCACCATGATGGAGACGGGCTTTGCCACGCCGATGGCGTAAGCCACCTGCACCTCGCACTGCTTGGCCAGGCCGGCAGCCACGATGTTCTTGGCCACCCAGCGGGTCGCATAAGCGGCGCTGCGGTCCACCTTGCTGGGGTCCTTGCCGGAGAACGCGCCGCCGCCGTGGCGTGCATAGCCGCCGTAGGTATCCACGATGATCTTACGGCCGGTCAGACCGGTATCGCCCTGGGGACCGCCCACAACAAAGCGGCCGGTGGGGTTGATATAATACTTGGTGTTCTCATCCAGCAGCTCGGCCGGGATGGTAGCCTTGATGACCTTTTCCATGATATCTGCGCGCAGTTGCTCCATGGGCACGGCCTCGCTGTGCTGGCTGGAGATGACCACGGCGTCCACACGGGCGGGCTTGCCGTCGATATACTCCACGGTGACCTGGCTCTTGCCGTCCGGGCGGAGGTAATCCAGCTCGCCGCTCTTGCGCACCTCGGTCAGCTTCTTGGCCAGCTTGTGGGCCAGGCTGATGGGCATGGGCATCAGCTCCGGGGTCTCATCGCAGGCATAGCCAAACATCATGCCCTGGTCGCCTGCACCGCCGACCTCATCGTTGGTGCCGAGGGCGATATCGGGGCTCTGGCCGTCCACATTGGAGATGACGGCGCAGGTGTCGGCGTCAAAGCCGAACTTGGCGCGGGTGTAGCCGATATCGGCCACGACCTCGCGGACGATCTTCTGGAAATCGACATAACAGTTGGTGGTGATCTCGCCCATGATGTGGACCATGCCGGTAGAGGCACAGGTCTCGCAGGCCACGCGGGCCTCGGGGTCGTGGGTCAGGATCTCGTCGAGGATGGCATCGGAGATCTGATCGCAGATCTTGTCGGGATGTCCCTCGGTAACGGACTCGGAAGTAAACAGACGATGCTTTGCCATAAAATTTTCCTCCATAGCGTAGCGTTGTGGATATTCTTCTACAGCTTCCTACACAGACTTCAAGGTTTGCGCAAATAAAAACGCTCAGAACCGAAGTTCTGAGCGTTTGCACTCTTATCTTTCGGTTTCCCGCAGGATTTGGCACCTTATGTGTGATACACACAGGTTGTCGGGCTTCACAGGGCCTGTCCCCTCAGCCGCTCTTGATAAGTCGGTATTCAGTTGTTTCGTGTGGTATTCTATCATTCCTGCGTCAGATTGTCAAGAGAAAGTCGCACTTATTTCAGCATTTTTCTGGAATTGATGCAAAATCCCCTGCCGTACAGGGAAAAACGCAGAAAAGGGCACGGCCGAAGCTGTGCCCTTTGCCGGTTCCATTGCAAATAGATCCTTAGTAGCCCTTGGCCTGCTCGCCGTTCAGGATCTTCACGGCGCGGGAAGTGCCCAGACGGTCCGCGCCCAGAGCCAAGAATTTCTCCATGTCGTCCACGGTGGAGATGCCGCCGGCAGCCTTGACCTTGCAGCGGCCATGCACGCCCTTGACCATCAGCTCCACATCATGGAAGTTGGCACCCGCGGTGGAGAAACCGGTGCTGGTCTTGATGTAGTCCGCACCGGCCTCGCAGACGATGTCGCACATCTTTTCTTTCTCTTCGTCGGTCAGCAGGCAGGTCTCAATGATGACCTTGAGGATCTTATCGCCCACAGCCTCTTTCACCGCGCGGATATCCTCGCGGACAGCATCGTATTCTTTGTTCTTCAGGCGGCCGATGTTGATGACCATGTCCACCTCGGCGGCACCGTTCTCAATGGCGGTCTTCGCCTCAAATGCCTTGGACTTGGGATCCATGGCGCCCAGAGGGAAGCCGACGACGCAGCACACGGGGATGCGGCCTGCCATGTACTCCACCGCCTGCTTGACGTAGCAGGTGTTGATGCAGACAGAAGCAGTGTGGTTGGCAATGGCCTCATCACAGAGGGTCTGGATCTGGGGCCAGGTAGCCTCGGGTTTCAGCAGGGTATGGTCCACATGGGACAAAATCTCTTCACGGGTCATGCTCTTTCCTCCTAAACTCAATTTTTGTTGGCACGGCGTACTTTTGCCATGCCCACCGCGCTGAGTGCAATGGCCGTTACCGACGCCGTAGCGCCAATGATGCCCAGCACCAGGCCGGAAACCAGGAATGCAAAGCCTTTCAAACCACGTTTCATAATTACCGTACCTCCCATAGTTTTATCAAGGGGCGTACCCCTTATTTCTTTTTGAAAACGATCCGCTTACTGAACACATAGTTCAGTATCACCACAATGACATTGGAAAATACCTTGACGCACAGCCCCCACAGCTCCTGCGTCTCGATGCGGCTGGTGACAAAAATGGCCGTGGGCCCATCGGCCCCGCCGATGACGGCAATGGCCGCGGAACCATCCGAGATGCCCGGAGGCGTGCCCAGATAGCTCGAAGCCATCTGCACCGTCGTGTCCGGGCCAAACCAGTGGAACGCATGGGTCAGCAGGCCGCTCATGAGGCTGTCCATCAGCGCCGCGCCCTGGGCCGCCAGCAGGTTGCCCAAAACCAGCATGATGGCGGCGTCCAGCAGCAGCGTGCCCAGACGGCAGGAGACAAAGGCTGTAAACTCTTTTGCCTGCTCCCTGCCCCGCGTTTTGCTGCGGAACACGAACGCCCGGTTGGTGGCGTAGGCAAACAGGATGCAGAGGATGTTATCCAGCACATTGCCCCAGCTGTTGGCGGCGGTATAGCCGAGCAGCCGGTTGAACAGCGCGTACAGCAGGATATTGAGCAGGGTGGTCAGCACCCCAAAGATCAGGTAGCTGAGCACTTCCCAATGTTTCTTGAGCCATTGCATCATAAGGTTTTCCTTTCTTGTCAACCGGCTTGCCCTCTCCGTCATCGCTAACGCGATGCCACCTCTCCCAAAGTGAGAGGTTTTGGCAGTCCGTAAAGTCTATAGAAAACGCCATGCGTCTATGAGAAACAAAACTTCTTTGCCAAGGGCTCGCCCCTTTGGGAAAGACTCCCTCCGGCCGGAGGGAGATGTCGCGTAAGCGACAAAA
>ENA-OPBL01001180-OPBL01001180.1-human-gut-metagenome-genome-assembly--contig:-NODE-1180-length-24405-cov-3.052485_pt1 | contig 24405 bp, 29 predicted proteins | sample MGYA00241073_ERZ501461 | MGnify/ENA primary metagenome ERZ501461 (study PRJEB25962, sample SAMEA2042630) | human gut metagenome | biome: human gut; feature: human-associated habitat; material: faeces... | reverse complement strand
AAAAGCTGGCTTTTGGAACTGACATCGATATCATTTACCTTTGTAATATAATCCCCCGCCTGCACTTTATTTAACGCAGGATTATAATTCAATCCGTTTTCTCCCTTTACTCCGTCCGTACCGATAATCATAACCCCCTTTGTCTGAAGGTATATGCCAATCGGAAATCCGCATGGGTAAATCTGTGCATTTCCCGTCGTATTTACCGATACAATATCTTTTTGTATCTCTTTTCCGTCCGTACTCTCATTTTCTACAGAATAAAGCGGGTATTTATTGATAAAATAAATACCAAAGATGATTGCTGCCGCCAGAATAGAAAGGAGAATTCTTCTGTAAATGATTTTCCTTTTCATGCCCGTTCCTCCATCATAATTATTAAACAAGTTTTTTATGGAACTCATTTAATAGTAGTATGGATAAATACGGCATTTTTAAACTGTCTCTTTTTTCCTTTTTTCATGCTGTGCTTGCGGATTCCCAGAAAAAAAGGAATGCCCTTTACAGACATTCCTTTATATATATGCATTAAAGTATCAAAAGCAACCACTTTTAATTCCTACTGATTGTTCTGTGCTATATGATTATCTATTACAGATCCTTTTCTGTCTTCCATCTTTTTATAGTTCTTATGTTTTCCAACATAACGATATGCAGGACGGATGATTTTTCCTTTGTTTACCAGTTCTTCCAGACGATGAGCACTCCATCCTGAGATTCTTGAAATGGCAAATATCGGTGTAAATAATTCTTCCGGTATTCCAAGCATGGAATATACAAAACCACTGTAGAAGTCAACATTTGCACAGACAGGCTTAAATGTATTTCTGTTTTTCATAATTAACTGTGCAGCAATCCGTTCTACCCGGTCATATAATTCAAATTCCTTGGTAAATCCTTTTTCCTCGGAAAGGCTCTTTGCATATTCCTTTAAGATTACTTCTCTCGGATCGGATACCGTATAAACGGCATGACCCATACCATAGATCAGACCGGAACCATCGAAAGCTTCTTTATCCAGAATCTTCTGAAGATAAGCGGTCAGCTCCTCTTCATTCTCCCAGTCTTTGACATTGGTCTTAATATCTGCAAACATATGCTGTACTTTCAGGTTTGCACCACCATGCTTCGGTCCTTTTAAGGATGCAACAGAAGCTGCAACGGCTGAATAAGTATCCGTTCCCGAAGAGGTTACAACATGGTTTGTGAAAGTAGAGTTATTTCCGCCTCCATGTTCTGCGTGAAGCACCAGTGCCACATCGAGAACCCTTGCCTCTAATTCCGTATATTTACTGTCCGGTCTTAACATTCTTAAAATATTTTCCGCTGTGGAGCAGCTCTTATCCGGATTAATGATAATCAGACTGTCGTCGAGTTTGAAATGACGGTAGGACTGATATGCATATACGGAAATCAACGGCATCTTGCCAATTAACTGAAGAGACTGTCTCAGTACGTTTGCAACGGAAATATCTTCCGGATTTTCATCGTATGAATAAAGTGTCAGAATACTTTTCTGCAACATATTCATAATATTTTCTGTCGGGGCTCTCATAATAACATCCCTTACAAACTGTCCGGACAATTCCTGAAGCTGGGATAAGATATTGCAGAAGCTTTCAAACTGCTGTTCTGTCGGCAGTTCACCAAACAGAAGAAGGTAAGTTACTTCCTCAAATAAGAATCTTTTTCTCGCATTTCCCTGGATCAGATCTTTTACATTATATCCCTGGAAGAATAACTGTCCATCCGCCGGTATCTTTACACCATGATCCGTCTTGTATGATAAGACATCTGAGATCTCCGTCAGACCTGTTAATACACCCTTTCCTGATGAATCACGAAGACCACGCTTAACATCATATTCTATATATAAATCCTGGTCAATTGCTCCCGATGCCTTACAATACTTTACTAACTCGTTAAACTGACCATCAAGCTTTGGATCAAGCTCCATCATAGTTCTATTATCCATGGTTATACCTCCGTATTCAGAAAAAATTATCTAACACACTTTATCACAAATTTACATAAGTTTCAATACTTTTTTCATCTTTTTTCAGTTTTATTCACTTTTTTTGAATAAATATTCATTTTCTTCATTTCCCATGCACTTTCCAGAACGGCATCCGTAATCTTTGCACCGCCAAGCATTCTTGCCAGTTCTTCCACGGATTTTTCTTCCGTCAGTTCCGCTATCGCAGTGGTAGTTTTTCCATCCGTCACTGTCTTTTCAATCAGATAATGACTGTCCGCCATGGATGCAATCTGCGGTAAATGCGTAATGCAGATAACCTGATGATTCCGGCTGATTTCGCTGAGTTTTTCCGATACCATCTGTGCGGTGCGTCCGCTGATACCGGTGTCTATTTCATCGAAGATCAGTGTTTCTACCTCATCTTTTCCGGCAAGAATACTCTTAAATCCGAGCATAATTCTTGAAAGTTCACCGCCGGATGCTACTTTTGACAATGGCTGGAGATTCTCTCCCGGATTCGTGGAAATAAGGAACTGGATGCTGTCATTTCCATTTGCAGAAAATCCTTCATTCTTCTTAAATTCCACATCAAATCTGACTTCGAGAAAATTCAGATCACGAAGAGCTTTTACGATATTTTCCTGAAGTGCCGCTGCTGCCTCATGCCGCTTTTCTGTCAGCACATCGCACATTTTATTTAATTCTTCCTTCTGTTTTTCCAACAATTCTTCCGTTTCGGCTTTTTCCTCATCAAAATTCCGGTAAAATTCTAATTTCTGCTCTGCCTCTTCCTTATGATTTAAAATATCAGGAATGGTTTTTCCGTATTTTAATTTTAAGCGGTTGATAAAATCAAGCCTTTTTTCAACTGCTTCAAATTCATCTTCGCGGAAGGTCAGATCTTCCATGTAATCTGCCAGATCCCTGGTAACATCATTGCATAGAGATTCAATGTCGGAAAGTGCCTGATAAAAAGTTTCGATCCGGTCATCCTCTGACATGAGATCCCCCATGATTTTTACAGAACGCCCAATCTGATCCCTGACACACTCCGCATCAGAATCCATCAGATGATAAACCTCGCCAAGTCCGGAAGTTATCTTTTCGGCATTTGCCATCTTCCGGTATTCTTCCTCAAGTTCTTCATCTTCCCCTGGCTTTAGCTGTGCCTCTTCGATCTCATTTACCTCAAATTCCAGAAATGAGATTTCCCGTCTGCGGCTTTCCTCATCTGTGCAGAATTCATCTGCTTTTTCCTTTGTCTGACGATATCCCCTGTATTTTAATCCAATCTCTTTTTTTAACCGGGTAATCTCCGCGCCGCCGTATTCATCCAGCATATCCAGATGTCTGGACGGTTTTAACAGGGATTCATTATCATGCTGTCCGTGAATATCAATTAAAAAGGCGGCCAGTTCCCGCAACATGGATGCGGAAATAGTTTCCCCATTTACTTTTATGATATTTTTTCCATTCATGATTTTTCTTGAAATAATAATCTGTCCGTCCTCCCAGTCGAGATTATTCACGTCAAAAAAATTCTTTACCGGCTCTGCCTGTGTGTCGAATACCAGTTCTACAAGTGCCGATTCCTCTCCATGCCTTATGATATCTTTTGATACTTTTCCTCCCAGTGCGATATTAATCGAACCGATAATAATGGATTTACCTGCACCTGTTTCTCCGGTCAGTATATTCAATCCTTCCCTGAAATCAACTTCTGCTTCCTCAATCAGGGCAAGATTCTTTACATGTAAATTAAGCAGCATACCTTTCCTCCCTAACGCATTATTTTACAATTTTATTTAATTTATTCATGACTTCATAAGCTTCTTCCGTATTTCTGACCGCACAGAAGATAGTATCATCCCCAGCAATGCATCCTAAGATTTCATGCCATTTTAATGCATCCAGTGCTACCGCAACCGCCATCGCCATACCGGACACGGTTCGTATTACCAGCATATTCTGTGCCATATCCACGGAAAGAAAACCATCTTTCAGTATTCGCAGTAATTTGTCATTCATCACGGCTTCCGTATTCTGTACGGATACATAACGCTGGCTTCCTCCGTCCACACTCATTTTGGTCAGTCCGAGTTCCCGGATATCACGCGATACAGTGGCCTGTGTTACGATATAACCACTGTTAATCAGGCGGTCCGCCAGCTCTTCCTGTGTGCCTATCTCAAATTCCTTTATTAATTCAAGTATTTTTCTATGTCGCTGTTCTTTCATCTGCACCCATCTTCTTTCCTAATATTTCCAAAAAGCTGCGGCTTTTCAGTCTGATGATCTCCGCCGAGAGATCCGAGCATCTGATTACCACCCGGTCTCCTTCCTCCAGGACAATATTGTCATCCCCGTCAAAAAAGACCTTCTTGATATCATTATCGTACTTTCTTCTTGATGATGCACTGATTTCTATCTCATCCTCCGCATCCAGAATAATACTTCTTGTATTTAATGTGTGCGGACAAATCGGTGTCATTACGATAAGTCTTGCCGTCGGCTTTACAATCGGTCCTCCTGCAGACATACTGTATGCCGTCGAACCGGTCGGGGTTGCAATGATAATGCCATCCGCATTATATTCACTGAGCCTTAAATGATTTACGGATATTTTCAGCTGCATTACCCTCATCAGACTGCTTCTGTTAATTACGATATCATTTAATGCCACATTTTCATAGACGACTTTATCATCACGGATAATAGAACCATTTAAAAGCATCCTCTTTTCCACGGTAAACTGATCCGTAATCAGCCGGTCCAGTGCCGTTTCAATAGAATCCTTTTCTACCTCCGCCAGGAATCCCAGATTTCCAAAATTAATGCCAATCAGCCGGATTCTGGTTTCCAGCAATTCTCTTGCAGCCTGCAAGAGTGTGCCATCTCCACCCAGTACAATGGCACACTCTGTTTCAAAAGGAATATTTTCTCTTTTTGCATATCCTGAATTTACAGAGCATACACAGCCTCTGTCCTCAAGATATTTTTTTATTTTTTCAGCAGCTACCGCTATTTCCGGTTTTTCGCTCATAGCTACCACGCAAAAATACTTCATAGCGTCTCCGTTCTTTTCTTTTTCATTTTATTTCTTATTTTCATCAAATGTTCTGGAAACTTTCTTTACGATGCTTTCCGCATCCAGACCACATTCTTTTCTCAGAAGTTCAACCGCCCCATGTTCCAGATAAAAATTCGGGACTCCGATATTTAATATTTTTCCCTGATAATCCAGTCCATTGATAAACCTTGTCACGATTTCACCAAAACCTCCGTTCAGCACATTTTCTTCCATGGTAACAATCAGTCTGTGTGTCTGACAGAGTTCTTCTATGCAGGCTTCATCCAGGGGCTTTACGAATCGGGCATTGACCAGACTTACCCTATAACCTTTTTCTTTCAGCTGCTTTCTGACTTCTTCTGCCACCTTTACCATAGACCCTGCTGCCAGCAGTGCAATATCCTTCTCTTTATAAATAATCTCACTTTTTCCATATACGATCGGCTGCCGGAATTCTTTTAATCCATCATAGGCTTCCCCGCGCGGATAACGAATCGCCAGCGGTCCATCATAATGGACGGAATATTTCAGGATATCTGCCAGTTCGTATTTATTCTTTGGTGCAAAAATACTCATATTCGGAATGGAATTCAGATAGGACAGATCAAAAATTCCCTGATGGGTTTCGCCATCGCCGCCGACCAGACCTGCCCGGTCAATCGCAAATACAACTGGCAGGTCCTGAATACAGACATCATGGAGAATCTGATCATAGGAACGCTGCAGAAATGAAGAATACACTGCAATATATGGTTTCATTCCCGCAGCCGCAAGACCTGCCCCGAACGTAACGGCATGTTCCTCTGCGATTCCCACATCAAAGAACCGTTCCGGGAAATACCTGCTGAACTTTTTCAGCCCGGTTCCGTCCGCCATCGCTGCCGTAATCGCAACAATCTGTTTATTTTCCTTTGCAAGCGTACAAATATTTTTGGAAAATACATCCGTATAACCCGGTTTTTGTTTCTCTGTCACCGGTTCTCCGGTAGTCCGGTCAAATGGTTCGATTCCATGAAATCTGGACGGACGTTTCTCTGCATAGGAGTAGCCTTTTCCTTTCTGCGTTACCACATGCACAAGAACGGCATGGTCAAGTTTTTTTGCCTCACCGAATACTTTTACCATCTGGGACACATTATGCCCGTCAATCGGTCCAAGATAGGTAATTCCCATATTTTCAAACAACATGCCCGGAACCATAAGCTGTTTTAAACTGTTTTTGGTCTTATCGACATGATGTACAATTTTCTCTCCCAGAACCGGAATCTTATTCAGTGTATTTTTCACACCGGATTTTAATTCCGTATAAACATCGGCAGTCCTTAACTGGGACAGATATGCCGAAAATCCGCCCACATTTTCGGAAATGGACATATTATTATCATTCAGCACAATGATGAAATTCCGTTTCAGCTGTGCCGCATTGTTCAGTGCCTCATATGCCATGCCTCCGGTAAATGCACCGTCACCGATGACGGCTGCCACGGTATTATCAATATGCTTTATCTTAAATCCACTGGCGATTCCCAGTGCTGCGGAAATGGATGTGGAACTGTGTCCCGTCCCGAAAGGGTCGCAGTCACTTTCCCTGCGTTTTGGAAATCCACTGATTCCGCCATACTTACGGAGTTTGTTAAATTCATCTTTTCTTCCGGTAAGGATCTTATGGGTATATGCCTGATGCCCCACATCCCAGACGATCTTGTCATCCGGCAAATCGAGTGATAAATGCAATGCCATTGTCAGCTCCACAACCCCAAGATTTGATGCCAGATGTCCTCCACACTCGGAAATACGGTCAATCAGAAATTCCCTGATTTCTTCCGCAAGGATTCCATAGTCTTCTTTCTCTATCTTTTTTATGTCATTCGGACCTTTAATCTCATCTAATAACATGCTGCCCTCCAAAATCTTCCCTGGTTATTTTTCCCTGTATATTAGGCTCATCAGCAGTTCGTGAAGAAATTCATTCTTCCGGTTCAGTCCCTCAAGAAGCTCCGCTGCACGATCGGAATATTCTTTTACCTGTCTTTTCGCCTCTTCCAGACCATATAACGTAACGTAGGTTACTTTATGGTTTTTCTCATCACTGAGGACCGGTTTTCCAAGTACTTCCGTGGTGCTGGTTACATCCAGGATATCATCCTGAATCTGGAATGCCATTCCAACCATCAGAGCTGCTTCTTCAATTTTTCCTACTTCTTCCTCTGATGCACCGGCAAGTACCGCTCCCATCATCATGGCTGCCTGAATCAATGCACCGGTCTTTAACTCATGCACAAACTGCAGAACTTCCTTTTCCATCGGCTTGTCGGTATATTGTACATCCACGGTCTGACCGCCGACCATTCCATAGATGCCTGCCTTGTCTGCCAGTATGTGGAAAGCCTCTGCCGCCCTGTCCTTATGTCCAGAAGTAATAATTGCTTTCGCACATACTTCATATGCATAATTGAGCAGTCCGTCCCCTGCCAGGATTCCCATGGCATGACCGTATTTTTTATGTGTCGTAAGCTTTCCTCTCCGGAACTCATCGTTATCCATCGCCGGAAGATCATCATGCACCAGTGAGTAGGTATGTATCATTTCAATCGCAGCCATAAACGGTCTGACTTCCTCATCTTCAAAACCGAATAATCTCGCTGTTTCCATTACAAGCATGGGACGCAGGCGTTTTCCCCCTGCTGTCAGGCTGTAATTCATTGCTTCTATAACATCCTTCTGATAACCTGTTTCCTGCGGCATATATGCATAAACAATCTGCTCGGTCTCTCTGGTCCGCTCCTTTAATACTTCTTTAAAATTTTCCATGATCTATTCTTCCTCTAATACAATTATCTTTTTTTCCGTTGCATCCAACTTCTCTTTCAGCTGTTTTATCATTTCAATGCCTTTCCCATATAATTGAAACGACTCTTCCAGACTGATATTGTCAGATTCCATCTTTTCAATAATTTCTTCCAGACTGTCAAATCCCTGATCAATCGTCATTTTTTTTGCCATTTTCAACCTCCAGAACCTGTGCCAGGATTGTTCCGTCACTTACCCTGATATGAACCCTGTCCTCTCTTTTTACTCCTGATACACTCTTAATATTCCTGTCATTTTCATCTGTAATATAAGAAAACCCGCTTTCCAGTTTCCGAAGCGGTGATTTTCCTTCAAGCCTTTCTGCCGCAAGCTGCAGGCGGTACTTCTCAAACAGCAGCTTCTGTCTCATTGCGTCCTTTAACTCTGCACCGAGATTCTCCAGATACTGTCTGCGGTCCGCAAGCTGTTTGTGCGGATTCTTTGCCTCCAGACACACTTCCAGATAATTAAGCCTGCTTCTCGCAGCCGAAAGTCTGTTTTCCAGATTCTTTTTTAATGTATAGGAAATATTACCCAGATCCCGACAGAATGCTTCATAATCAAAGACTGCCAGTTCTCCCGCCGCAGACGGGGTAGGTGCCCGCATATCTGCAACAAAATCCGTGATGGTTACATCGGTCTCATGTCCCACCGCCGAAATCACAGGGGTATGGCAGGCAAAGACTGCACGTGCCACTTCTTCTTCATTAAATGCCCACAAATCTTCCAGTGAACCGCCGCCTCTTCCAAGAATAATCACATCCAATCCCATCGCGTCCATCCGGTTTAATCCCTGTATGATCGATGGCACCGCCAGCTCCCCCTGTACGAGTGCCGGCTGTAAATATAACTGAACGTATGGATTTCTTCTTGCGGCAATATTCATGATATCCCGGATTGCAGCACCCGTTGGGGAGGTAATGACACCTATCTTTAATGCATACCTGGGAACAGACTTTTTGTATACCTGGTCAAACATTCCCATTTCAAAAAGTTCCTGTTTTAACTTTTCAAATCTGAGAAACAGTTCTCCATTCCCGTCCATCACAATCTCTTTTGCATAGATCTGGTATCTTCCATCACGTTCATATACATTCACACTTCCCGTTACCGTAACTTTCTGTCCGTCATCCAGTGCAAACTTAAGTCCACTGCGGTTTCCGGCAAACATAACTGCCGGAATCGCTGAATTTTTCTCTTTTAAAGTGAAATAAATATGTCCGGAAGAATGATATTTGCAATTCGACACCTCACCTTTTACGCTGATATGTGTCAGTGCAAAATCTTCTTCAAACAAATGTCTGATGTAAGAATTTACCTGGGAAACAGTATATACATTTGCCATATGATACTCCGTTGTCAGGCAAGTTTTGCCAGAATTCCGTTGATAAACGAAGAAGAGTCATCCCCGCCATATTTTTTTGCCAGCTCCACGGCTTCGTTTATTGCAACAATGACCGGAATATCATCATCAAATTTCATTTCATAATATGCAAGACGCATAATTGTCAGATCCACTTTGGACATTCTGTTGATTTTCCATCCCTCAGCAACTCCTGCAATCACGTCATCAATCTCTTCTATTTTGCCAATTGTTCCAAATGCTTTGTTATGAATATATTCTCTGTCCGTATCACTGAGGTTTTCCAATGATTCTGTAAAATATTCAAACTGTTCTTCCAGTTCTTCCACCGGATAAAACTCCTTCCGAAACAACATTTTGAATGTATTCTCTCTTAATTCTCTTCTTGTCATGTTTTCCTCCAAATCAATTTATATCATATGATGTCAATGTACATGGTTATTTCTCTGCCGTTCTACTACTATCCGGTCTTCTACACAAAAACGGGATGTCGAACGACACCCCGCAACCTTGTTATTTTGTGCCTTCTACTGCAACACCTGCAATCTGAACATTTACCTCTGAAACTGTAAGTCCTGTCATGTTCTCTATTGATGTTTTTACTTTATCCTGAACATTTGCTGAAACTTCCGGCACACCATATCCATACTTTATATTTAATGATAAATCAACGATCACACTGCCATCTTCAACATTTACTTTTACACCTTTTGAGAGGTTCTTCATTCCTAATTTGGAAATAATCTCTTTTGTAATATTTCCAGCCATAGAAGCGACGCCTTCAACTTCGGTTGCTGCAATTCCAGCAATAATGGCCACCACATCGTCTGCTATTTTTACTTCGCCCACATTGGCATCATGTATTCTCTGTTCCATAAACCTTACCTCCAGTTATTTTTAAGAATGCAAACCATCGCATACCATATCATAGGTTTATTATACCAAAAATACTAACAAATGCAACTTATTTTTCGATATTCTTGACAGCGGTTATCGTTATCTTATCCGCACTTACACCGGCTTTTGATTTCACGATTTCTTCTATCTGTGCCCGGGCTGCACTATCAAGAGAATCTGCAACGACCATGACATCCACGCCGTCCTCGCTGATGGTAACTGCCACATTTTTATATCCTTTTGCCTGGATGAGTGATTCCGCCGCAGATTCCTTTTCTGCATCTTCGGTCAGTTCCACGACTTTTTCCACTGCAGAACTCTTTTCTTCTTCACTGAGTGATTCGTTATTTACTATCTGCATCAGGGTCTCCTTTGTATTTGCCCGGACTTCTTCCCTTGCCAGCTTCGCTCGCTATTGGTCAACGGCAACCAATTGTCGCGCATCGACATCTCCAAGCACCGCCTCTCCCGGTTCTCCCTGCATATCTATTTCATTGCTCTCGATATCTGTTCCTGCTGCCTGCTGTGCCTCCTGCGTTTCCTGTTGTGTTTCCGGCTGCACTGTACTTTCTGTTTCCTTTGTAATCTTCGCACCTGCCAGTGTACCCTTCTGCTCGCTCTTTTCTATGTGATTTAGATATCCTGCCACTGCAATCAATGCAGCAAGTGCCGTAATTACCAACTGGTTCTTCCGGAATATTTTCATAAAAGACCTCCTGTATCTGTCTATGTAGCGTAGAATCTCTGCACCATCATACAATTAAACTGTTACCATCATTTTATTAACTTCTATGCCAAATAATGCCTTAATCAGGTTAATTATTTGTTCTTTTACCGCAATGCTGCCGCCCGCATCTGCAACAACTGCCACCCCCTCTATCTGCGGGGATAATTCCGATACGACATAGGGCAGTTCTTCCCCTGAACTGTTTTTATAAAATATGGTATCTTCGCTTCTGCTGTAGGAAACCACTTCTCTCTGCCCCCCTTCCGAATCCGATTCCCTGCTGCTGTCGGACGTAATGCTTTCATCTTTTAATACCTGTCTGCTTTCCCCGCCTTTTAAGGTAATCATAACATGAACGTTATTGACTCCTTCTATTTCCAGAATAATTTCTTCGAGCCTCCGCTCAAGTTCTTCCGCATAAGAATCTGATACTGCCGTACTTCCGGTTGTTTCTTCCTGTACCGTCTTTTTTTCTTCTTTTTTGTCCGGAACGGAACAAAGAAGCAGCAATATTCCCGCGATTGCAAGCAGCAGTAATTTATCCTTTCCTATTCCTGCTATAATTTCTTTCCATTTCTTCAATTCTGCCTCCTCCCTTCTAATCTTTTTTCACGGTTACCTGCTCCTCATCCAGACCATAAGTCTGGATAATCCGGTTTTTCATATTTATGATCTGTGGCTCTTCTGGTTCTTCCCTGTCCTTCCCCGCTTCTATTTTCTGTACTTCTGCCTGTACTTTTATTTTCCCGTCCTTTTTTGACCTGGTACTTACACGGATACAGATACTTTCTAATTCTCCAGCATCACTGATTCCTATTTCACATTCTTTTAAATCCAGTCCTTCCCCGGCTGCTTCTTTCTCTATCTGTGCCCGTATAAGTTGCCGGTACTGTGCTCCGGACTTTTCAGCCAAATATGCATCCCCGCTTTTTATAAGATTCTCACAGTTTTTTAGTGCTTTTTGTATCCACTGTCCACTATCCACATTCCTGTCGGTCAGGGACAGAACCGGTTTTAACAGAAGTAAGATCAGAACAATTCCACTAAACCGCTTTACCATCTTCCGGAATTCCCCTGCCGGAAGCAGCTGAAGCACAATGGTTTCAACCATCAGGAAGCTGACCACCGGCTTTACCACAATATATATTTTCTCCATATTTCTCCCTTAATTTGTAACAAGACACAGCAGGGCAACGGATAATGTGAGCATAATAAACTGCGTAATCAGTACTTTGTTCAGCAGCAGCACACTTTCCGCCGTACAGTCCACGCAGCCAGCCAGCCGTTTATCTGCAACTGGCTGGATCAGTGCCGCCATGATTTTATAAGTAATGACAAACGCAAACATTTTGATCATTGGAACCAGGATAATTGCAAATAATATAAATACTGCTGTTGTTCCGATGGCATTTTTTACCACAGCCGCAGATGACAGAAATATATTTCCTGCTGTTGTCAGCTCCTCTCCTCCGGGAAGCAGATTTACCAGTTTTGCCGCTGTATTTTTCCCAGCAAAATCAAGTCCCGGAAGAATCATTCCCTTTATCAGATTAATTCCCATTACAACCGCTGTAAATCCTTTCAGAAACCACAGTACAAATGTTTTTAAGATATTTCCGAATTTTGAAAGATAATCTTCGGACAGCAGATGATTTACCGACATAATTACCACATACAGCTTTATCATGGGCAGGATAATGATTTTAATTATTTTTTCTCCTGCATAGATGATAAACAAGGCGATTTCTCCAAATCCAAGTGCCGTTGCCTGTCCGCAGCACAGACCCGCTGACAGTGCAAGTGCAGGTATCGCCGTTTCCATGAATGCCGTAATATTCTCCGTTACTTCAAGCAGCAGATCTGACATCATGGAAAATGCCCCCATTAAAATCGTAACCACCAACAGGTAGGTAATGAAAAATCCGGTTTCCGATATTTCCGGTTTATTCAGAATAATGGAAACATTAGAAAACAGTGCGGATAATACCGCCAGCATTACGATTTTTAAAAAAGCTGATCTATGATATTTCAGTTCGCCAAACAGATAATTGCCTGTGTTTTCTTTTATCTGTGTTCCAAATGCACTGAGATCTCCTGATGCAAAGGTTTTTACCATCTCCGAAAATGTGTATTTTCCGGTCTGGGTTTCTGTCTGCCTGTCTACTGCCGAAAAATCATACAAATCCATGAAATCTCCTGCACTTTCTTCCGCATATATCAGTTCCGTTCTCCGCACAATGCAGAGAATCAGAAGAAAAATCAGAATCCATTTTTTCATGTTCTACTCCAACAACTGATTTACCATTTCTAATAGTGCCATCACTACCGGCATACTGACTGCCAGTACACTTATTTTTCCAAAAATCTGCAGTTGTCCGGCAAGTGACTGATAACCACAGTCTTTGCATATATCCGCCGCAAACTGCGTCAGATAGGAAATTCCGGTTATTTTAACCAGAATATTAATATATACATCATCAAAATGAATCAGCTTCTGGATTTTCTGTATCGTTTCAATCACAGTCCCAATCTGGGACAAAACAACCAGAAACAGAATAATTGCCGCTCCTGTTACAAGAAAAATACTGTATTCACTTTTTATCTGTTTTAACAATACTGCCGCAAGTGCCGCTGCAAGTGCAAAAATCATAATTCCCGCCAGACTCATACCTGTCTCCTACAATAAAAATAATTGTTTTACGGTTTCAAACAACTCCGATATGTATGGTACAATCCAGAATAATACAAGTATTACTCCTGCCAGGCTCACAAGGAACACATGTTCATCTCTTCCGCTTTGTTTTAAAATCTGACTGATAACGGATACTAATATTCCCACCGCCGCAATCTTAAAAATCAGGTTTACTTCCATCCCATCCTCCTGTATTCTCTGCTTTACCATAACAGTACAATCACTAATAACCCCATGACACACCCCATTATTTTATTCAGCTTTTCATCTGTTCTTACTTTCTCCCCCTTTTCCGTAATAGAAAGTTCCAGATTTTCCAGATACAGATTAATGTAATTCATCTGCATCTCCTTATCCAGATACCCAAGATTTTCCCCAAGTTCTTTCAGTCTGTCCAAATCATTCTCCTGTGGAATGACCTGCCTTAAAGTTTTTATCACTGTTTCATTCCACATATGGCTGAAATTCCCCCCTTCCCCGCTTCCGAGTGCTTCTGCCAGATTCTGAAATGCCCTGCTATATGGTTCTCTTGTATGTTCTCCCATATGGATACAGATTTCTTCCATAGAGGATATCTGATAGGAAATCTCCCCCCGTAACATAATCATGATTTTCTTCAGATAAACCAGCTCTTCATAAGATTTCCGGATTCTTGCGGCATTCTGAAATCCAATTCCGAGTGCCGCCAGCAATACGAGAACCGCCCCTGCCATCTTCATTGGTTACACACCTCTTTTTCTTACCACCGTTCCGGTTTCCAGACATTCTGCATTATAAATAATATAATTCCGGCTTTTCAGCAGAATACAGCAGTCGAAAATTTTCTGCTCAAACAGCTCCCGGAATACGGCTTTCTGCCGGATCTGTCCTGGATTTTCCCCATGTATGGTTGCAATGACCCGCACTCCACAGTTTACCACTCTTAAAACTGCTTCCACATCCTCCCGTTTCCCAATCTCATCCACACCTATAATGGTTGGTGACATGGATCGCAGAAGCATCATCATGCCTTCCGCTTTCGGGCAGTTATCCAGAACATCAGTTCTTTCCCCGACATCATTTTCCGGCCTTCCACGATAACAGGATGCTATCTCACTTCTTTCATCCACAATCGCTACATTTTCCATGGGCCTGTCCGATAACTGTCTTAAAATATCCCGCAGAAGTGTGGTTTTTCCTTTCCGCGGCGGTGAAATAAGAAGCAGATTCTTACATTTGTCTATGTATGGCATCAGTTCGTCCGCACTCCCGCGTACCTGATGACTGACTCTTATATTAAACGAGGAAATATTTTTTATTGTTTTAATTTTTCCACCTTCCGATACCACTTCGCCCGCAATTCCGATACGGTGTCCTCCCCGCAGTGTAATATATCCGTTTTTCAGTTCTTCTTCACAGGCAAACAGCGAATATCCCGATATGGATTCCGTGATTTCCCGGATATCTGCTGCAGTAATCAGATCCGGAATCGTCCCGGACACTACTTCATAATCCTCCCGTTCCGTAATAATATGGATTCTCCTGCCAATCCTCACCCTGATCTCCTGTGCCTCTCCCAGTGCCTGACAATGTATCAGCTCCTTTTTCATTCTTACAGGCATAATATTTATAATCTCCTGATTCATCCTGCACATCCCCTTTCCCTGTTCCATGTTATCCTCTTTTTTTCCTGGCATCCTATTTATATGCAAAAAAATAGCACCGTATTACTACGATGCTATTTCCTCATATTAAATTACCTTACGAAAATACTGCTGATTTCTTTAAAATCACCTTTTAATGGCTTTAATGAACTTCCTTTTACAATATATGCTTCGTCATCCTTATATGCATAAACCGCATCCGATGAACTGCTATAAGTCAGACCATCTACTTTCAGTTTCTGTGACTTCTTGCCTTTGATACAATACCAGGTGTCGTCATCCGCTGCATATAAATTGCTTCCGGAAACGTAGGCATAACTAAGAGATACGTCCGGATCATCATCAATTACCTTTGCTTTTCCATTGCCCTTGATATAACAGAGTTCATCATCTTCATTTATGTAATAAATGTTCTTTCCATCGTTTGACATAGCAAACTGCTCCACATCTTCTGCAAGTTTCTTTCCTTTTGCATTCTTCTTTGCCTTTGCATAGTAAAGATCCCCGCCATCGCTATAATATACCGCAGATAAATCATCTGTTATGCCATAGAATCTGTCCAGATCCACAATCGTTTCAGCTTCATACTTATTAGAAAGAACTGCAACCTCGCCACTCATTACGACAATCGCTTTCTTAAATGACTTAACCGGGTAATAGTCATTTCCGTATGTATTTTCTCCCTTTATCAATACGCTGTATACTTCACTGCCGGACACTTTCTGCTTTTCTTTTCCCTTTACGGAAACATAGGTCTTGCCGTCTTTTACGAACATGAGCTCTGTTCCATCCGAGTTAAGGCCGATGTAATCATCCACGTCTTTTTCGAGGACCTCATCATTGCCTTTTTTATCCACAAGTATCAGATTGCGGTCCGTATCTATGCCATAGAAATATTTTCCATCATTGGAAATCGCAAATATCTCGACATCTTTTACCTTGTTGTCTTTTCCTGCCTTGGTTCCGACATAGGAAATATAATCGTCATCATCATCACAGATCGTATAGGCATATGATTTTCCGTCTCCGGAAATTGCAACATAGCTGACATAATCACCATCTGCAAGTTCTTCTAATTTAGAACCGGTATATCTGTATACCGTATCTCCTTCCTGCAATATGGCAGCCTTGCCGTGTGCAGCAACCTTTACACTGGAACAGTCACTCAGAATCTTCTCTAACTTCTTACCTTTTACATAGTATGCATCCTGATTCGCAACGACATAAAATGCACTCTTATCAATATTAGTGTAGATATCTGCATTTCCTTTTATGGTTTCTATCTTCTTGTTGTTCAGATACAGGGTAGATTTTCCCGCATCAGAATCATACACCCTTACCAGTGTATCTTTAGAACCGCCAAATAATCCTGCTACCAGTTTTACAACAATGATAACTGCAATCACCGCTACTGCAATTCCTGCAATCATTTTTATATTTTTCTTAGATACCTTCGGTTCCTGGGCCGGCTGCTGGTAAAAATTATCCTCTCCCGGCTGTACCTGTGGCTCTGGCTGTACCTGTGATTCTGGCTGCACAACATTCTGTGGCTGTGCTGCTTCGATCTTTGCTCCGCAATTTGAGCAGAAAGCAGTACCGTCTTCTACCTGTGCTCCGCAATTTGGACAAAACATATTCTTTCCTCCTCATTTCTGTTTCATTAATTAATTTTTGTTCCACACTTTCCGCAGAATTTTGCACCTTCTGCGAGTGGAGCTCCGCATCCCGGACAGAATGCCTGTGCCGGCTGCATCTGTGGCTGTACCTGTATCTGCGGCTGTTCTGTTCCACACATCGGACAGTGTAATACACTCAGTTCAATTTCCGCACCACAGTTCTGGCACACCTTTAATCCCTTTAATGCACGCAGCTGTTTCTTATCTTCTTCCAGCTTGTTCTGAAGCTTTATGAGCTCATCATTTTCTTCCGGAAATCTCTCAGCTGCTTCTTCTCTGTAAGCCATATAGTATTTTTCACCAATCAGCTTATAAATTCTCTCCAACTGAGTTTCTGTTTCCTTAATCTGGGAATTCAGGGTCACTGTACCACTTAAATCCTTTGCCTTCTTTGATGCTTCCTTACCTACATTCTGGATGCTGTCTCCAAGCTTATTAAAAAAATCCATTTGTACTCCTTTCTTTCCAATTAATAATTCTTATTATTAATTGTGCCATTCTATTTCTAAAAAGTTTATACTTTTTTCATAACAATTTTAAATCTTTTGTCATATTGTGTCAAGTAGAAAGTTTTTTATCCATTTTATGCCACTGGGCCGCCAAAATAACGCGGGTCGCCACAACAGAAGCCGCCGCCGCCACAACAGAGATTACACATAAAATTTAACAGACATAATTTCAGACAGAAGCCGCCGCCATTGTCATATGGCATATGATATTGTCTGCTGCGTGTTTCGTACCATGCACCGCCCCTCTCAAGCATCTGATATTCCATATTTCCGGGTTCCATGCCGACCGCCATTTTGGCATGCTCGATTGCTTCCATCTTGTTTCCCTGTGCATTATGAACCTGTGCGGAATAAAAATACCAGCGGGAATCCCGGTTGCTCATTCCATCCAGAACATTTCTTGCCTCTTTATAATATCCGCTCCTCATATAGCCCAGAGCCGCCTGCAGATAGGAATCAGTTTCATCCGATGTGTTGCTGGCTGAACTGTAACTTCCACCTCCCATATTTGCATATGCCCCCTGCCCCGTCCTCTGCTTCATAATTATCTGATATGCCTGCTGGACATTTTTGAACATTTCTTCTGCCTGTTCCTTATTCGGATTATTGATATTCGCATCAGGATGGTATTTTTTACTTAACTGCTTGTATGCTTTCTTTACTTCCTCATCTGTTGCATCAGGGCTGACACCCAGTATTTTATATGGATCCATTCTTTTCATCCTCCGGCATCGTATTCTTCCTGCTTCTCTCTTCTTTTACTTTTCCATATTTGTACCACACACCGGAATACAGGATGTTGCGCAGAATCTTTACATTATCTATCAGCGGCAGCATTTCAAATGCCCGGGTACATTCCGAAATCGCAGAGGTAAGAACAATCCTGCATTCCTCTTCAAAATCCGGCAGTTCTGCCCTGGTGGAAAATGGATTGTAATTCTTCTGCTTTTTATCTTTTTCCAAATCTTCATAGGCATCCAGCAGATAAATATATTTTCCCAGGTAAAATCCCATGCTCCTCAGTGTTTCTTCCCATTCATCTTCCCTGTATACAAATAATTCTTCCATGACTTTTCCAAATATTGCTGCCATTTTATCCGGTTTATCACAGTTTTCCTGCTCCAGCCTGTGCAGGTTTGCAAAACAGACTTCTATGATTTCTGCCTTATCCCGGTACTTTTCCTTTACTTTGGACATTCTGCCGTGCAAAGCACTTTCATAGAGTTTTCTGGAAAGTTTTTTCTCGTCCTGCCAGTCATCCTCACATTTATACGCAGTAAGAAGAATCGTCATATCCGCTCCAAACTGTGTGATTTCGTTTTTAGATATTCCCTGCTTCATAAACAGATGTGTTACACATCCCTCTCTGGTATAATCCGTCTGTGGTTCATACAGGCTTGATAATAACATGACCAGAAATGTCATATCATAATTCAATGCAAGCTGCCCCAGAACCCCGTATTTTTCTTTCAGTGTTTTACACAGTCCACAATAATAGGAATGATATACATCAAATTCCCGAAAGGTTAAATCGCCTTTATTTACAATTACATAGCCGAACACGTTCTACCTCCTAATCGATATTTTATTTATGGTAAGGTTCATTTCCCAGGATCCTGTAACTTCTATATATTTGTTCCAGCAAAATTACCCGCATCAGCTGATGTGGAAATGTCATTTTTGAAAAGCTCAGTTTAAAATCCGCCCTGTCACTTACACTTTTATGAAGTCCGAGAGAACCACCGATCACGAACACAATATTACTATATCCGTTTATTCCGATCTTTTCTATCTTTTCCGATAATTCTACGGAATCCAGCATTTTTCCGGCGATCTCCAGTGTAATGACATAGGCATCGTCCCTGATATATTTTAACAGACGCTCCCCTTCTTTCTGCCGGATCTGTTCCTGCAATGCCTCGGAAGCTCCATCCGGTGTCTTTTCATCAGCTACTTCTATAATCTCCAGCTTGACATATCTTCCCAGTCTTTTGCAATATTCATCAATTGCCATGGTGAAATATTTTTCTTTGATTTTCCCGACGACCGCCAGTGTAATCTTCATATCTGCCTTCCTCTATCTCTCATATTTCTTTACTAATAATGTCGCATTATGTCCTCCAAAACCGAGGGAGTTGCTGATTGCAGCATGTACATCTGCATGGACAGCATGTCCTTTGGTATAATTCAGATCGCATTCCGGATCGTCTTCCTGCAATCCTACGGTCGGATGAATATATCCCTCCTGTATGGTTTTGACACAGGTAATCAGCTCTACTGCACCGCCCGCACCAAAGAGGTGTCCTACCATGGATTTTGTGGAATTGATTCTGACATGGTATGCCCAGTCGCCAAATGCCTTCTTAATTGCTCTTGTTTCAAACAAATCATTGTATACCGTACTTGTTCCATGTGCATTAATATACTGGATTTCTTCCGGTTTCATGCCGGCTTCCGCAAGTGCAAATTCCATGGCTTTTGCGGCACATTCCCCATCTTCCTTCGGAGAGGTGATATGATTTGCATCGCTGGTTGCACCATATCCGCCAATCTCAGCGAAAATCTCTGCCCCACGTGCCAGTGCATGTTCTAATTCCTCCAACACCAGAACTCCTGCTCCTTCTCCTGTCACAAATCCATTTCTTCTGCGATCAAACGGAATGGACGCACAGAGCGGATCTTCGGAATCAGTCAATGCCGTCAAAGCCTGGAAAGCTGCCACACCAAACCGGCTGATGGAACTGTCCACACCACCGGCAATCATCACATCTGCTTCTCCATATTTGATTGCATGAAATGCTTCCCCGATGGAATTTGTTCCCGTTGCGCACGCAGTCACAACATCTATGGATTTTCCATGAATTCCAAACTGTATGGACACATTCGCAGCAGCCATATTTCCCAGTACCAGGGGTGCTGTGATCGGGCTGATTCTTCCCGGTCCTTTTGCCAGCATCTTATCATATTCCCGCTCAATACCCATAAGGCTTCCAACTCCGGATCCAATGGAAATCCCAATCCGGTAAGGATCTTCCTTTCCTATTTCCAGTCCTGACTGTGTGATCGCTTCCTTTGCCGCTGCAACGGCAAACTGAGAAAAGCGATCCATTCTCTTTGCCGATTTTGCATCCATATAATTTTTTGGATCAAATCCTTTTACATCTGCCGACAGCTTTGCCTTATATTCTGTTGTGTCAAAATTGGATATCGGTGCAATACCAATCTTCTCTTCTTTAATTCCTTTCCAGAATTCATCAACCGAATTTCCGATCGGGGTAATCGCACCCATACCGGTAACAACAACTCTTCTCATATCATTTTCCTCTTCTTTCTTATATCATGCATCTTTACAGCCGGCAGTACGAACCAGACTTCTAAAAGAGATTATACGTCAGTACCGCCTCCGATTCAAATAAAAAAAGTATAAAAAATGGCAGACACCTCTGAAATAAAGTGTCTGCCATTTTTTGTAGCTCGCTGCTGCTCGCGCAGGTCATCAATCAAAGATTGATGACATTAAACATCTATGCTGTAGTTTGGTGCTTCTTTTGTGATATGAATGTCATGCGGATGACTTTCTTTCAGTGAAGCTGCTGATATCTTTACAAATCTTCCAGTCTGCTTTAATGTCTCGATATCCTTTGCGCCACAGTAACCCATACCTGCACGGATACCACCGATTAACTGGAATACGGTATCTTCCACGGTTCCCTTGTATGCAACTCGTCCTTCTACACCTTCTGGAACAAGTTTCTTTGCTTCTGTCTGGAAATAACGATCCTTGCTTCCGTTTTCCATTGCAGCGATAGAACCCATACCACGATATACTTTGTATTTTCTTCCCTGATATAATTCAAATTCACCCGGTGCTTCATCACATCCGGCAAAAATGCTTCCCATCATGCAGACATTTGCACCTGCTGCAATCGCTTTTGTCATATCGCCTGAGAATTTAATACCACCATCTGCGATAATCGGAATACCATATTCTTTTGCAACCGCATAGCTGTCCATAACAGCAGTAATCTGCGGTACACCGATACCTGCAACGATACGGGTCGTACAGATAGAACCAGGTCCGATACCAATCTTAACTGCATCTGCTCCAGCTTCAATTAATGCCTTTGTTGCTTCTCCGGTTGCGACATTACCTGCGATGACCTGCAAATCAGGATATGCACTCTTAATTTCCCTGATTGCATTCATGATATTCCTAGAATGACCATGTGCAGAATCAAGAACAACCACATCTACTTTTGCCTTAACAAGTGCTTCTGTTCTTTCCATGATATTCTTTGTAATACCAATCGCAGCACCACAGAGAAGTCTTCCCTGCGCATCCTTTGCTGCCAGTGGATATTTAATCTGCTTCTCAATATCTTTGATTGTGATCAGACCTTTGAGGTTAAAATTATCATCCACAATCGGAAGTTTTTCTTTTCTTGACTTCGCAAGAATTGCTTTTGCTTCTTCCAGTGTGATACCCTGTTTTGCAGTCACAAGATTTTCTGTTGTCATGGACTCTTTGATCTTCTTTGAAAAATCGGTTTCAAATTTAAGATCACGATTTGTAATAATTCCTACTAATCTTCCGTTTTCTGTAATCGGAACACCTGAAATTCTGAATTTTGCCATCAAATCATTCGCATCCGCGAGTGTGTGTTCCGGTGACAGTGAAAATGGATCTGTAATAACACCATTTTCAGAACGCTTTACTTTGTCAACTTCTTCTGCCTGTGCTTCTACGGACATGTTCTTATGAATAATACCGATACCACCCTGTCTTGCCATGGCAATTGCCATTCTATGTTCTGTAACAGTATCCATTCCCGCACTCATCATAGGAATATTAAGTTTAATATTCTTTGTCAGATAAGTTGATAAATCTACCATGTTTGGTGTTACTTCTGAATATGCAGGAACTAAGAGTACATCATCAAATGTAATTCCTTCTCCAATGATCTGTCCCATTGATTAAATCCTCACTTTCTCTTTTTTGTATATTTATATTATGTTAATTTATTTTTTACTCATTGTCAAGTATTTCCGAAAAATTTAGGATTTTACTTTTCCCGGTGCGGCAATTTTTACTGCTGCCAGTAATTTTTCGTCAAATTCCAGGTATACCCTGGCAACTGACGCACCATACGGGGCAATTAACAGATATACCTGCTCCGTATTTTCGCCGGATGTATAATCAAAGGTTTTCATCTGTGTCGCATTGCGGTATGTCTGTGCCTCACTGCTGTTTACCGGTGCAATGAGTTCACATTTCGAAACATCTATATTCTGCTCGTTTTTCCGCTTGTTTTTTCCATAGATAATATCAATGGACAGTTCGTTTTTGACCAGTGCGTATTCATACTCCACGGATGTCATATAAAATACATAGTAAATAAGCCATACAAGCAGAAAAACACTGATAAGCCCATAATATGCCACACTTAAATATCCCAAAAACACCACTGACAGATATACAATCAGTAACCCGAGGACAATCACACCGGTACGAATCAGCATCGTCTTTGCATCTGCTTTTTTCTTTACCAGTTTTTCCACATAATTATCATTCATTTTTTATCTCCTGTCAGTTTATGCTTCCAGTTTTTTCACAATGTTTTCCAGCCAGTTCTTATCCAGTTCTTCTATTTTTCCCGCATCACAGAGTTTTGCAATCTCTGGATTCACAGGAATCTGGGCATATGCATCCAGTCCGTATTTTTCAGCGGTTTCAGCGACTTTGCTTTCGCCAAAGACTGCGATTCTCTTTCTGCAGTCAGGACATTCCAGATAGGACATATTTTCAACAATTCCTGCTACTTTCACATTCATGAGATTTGCCATCCTGACAGCCTTCTCCACAATCATCTGAACCAGCTCCTGCGGAGATGTTACAATGACGATGCTGTCTACAGGAAGTGACTGGTATACGGTAAGCGGTACATCACCTGTTCCCGGCGGCATATCTACGAACATATAGTCCACTTCGCCCCAGTATACTTCTGACCAGAACTGTTTTACCATATTGCCGATAACCGGTCCTCTCCATACAACCGGATCCGTATCATGCTCCAAAATCAGATTTGTTGACATAATCTCAATTCCTTTTTCTGAAATGACCGGCTTTAATCCTTCTTCTGCGGATTCCGGTCTTGTCTTAATTCCAAATGCTCTTGGAATAGACGGTCCTGTAATATCTGCATCGAGAATTGCCGTTTTGTATCCTTTCCTTGCCATTTCCACTGCCAGCATGGAGGTAACAAGGGACTTTCCTACCCCGCCTTTTCCACTGACAACACCTATTACCTTCTTTATATTACTATACTTATTCATTGGTTCTGAAAAATCTGGTTTTCCTCCGTTATTGCTCGGACATCCTTCACATGATTCTTTTGAACAAGCTGTATTATTACATTCTTTAGCCATTTCTATCCTCCTGATATTTTTTTTAACTGCTATTTACGAATTATTTCGCAATCCTATGATAGCACATTCTGCAAGAAAATAATATTAATTTTTTAAAAAAATACCCGGTGCATAACACCGGGTATCTTAAATAACAGATTTTACATCATTCCCATGCCAGGATTTCCTGCCGGCATTGCCGGTGCATCTTCTTTAATTGTTGCAACAACAGATTCTGTTGTCAATAATGTAGATGCAACACTTGTTGCATTCTGAAGTGCGCTTCTTGTAACCTTAGCCGGGTCAAGAATACCTGCATCGACCATGGATACATATTCTTCTTTATAAGCATCAAATCCTGTTCCTACTTCGGACTCTCTTACCTTATTTACAATAACAGAGCCTTCCAGACCTGCATTCTGTGCGATTGCGTATAATGGAGCTTCCAGTGCTTTCAAAATTACATTTGCACCTGTCTTTTCATCACCTTCCAGTGTGTTGACAAGTTTTGCAACTTCCTTAGATGCATGGATATATGCAGAACCGCCGCCTGCGATGATACCTTCTTCTACTGCTGCTCTTGTTGCATTTAAAG
>ENA-OPBL01001178-OPBL01001178.1-human-gut-metagenome-genome-assembly--contig:-NODE-1178-length-24406-cov-7.814874_pt1 | contig 24406 bp, 19 predicted proteins | sample MGYA00241073_ERZ501461 | MGnify/ENA primary metagenome ERZ501461 (study PRJEB25962, sample SAMEA2042630) | human gut metagenome | biome: human gut; feature: human-associated habitat; material: faeces... | reverse complement strand
AAATTATTATGAACTATTCCGATTTTATTTACGATTTCAATCTCTATTTGTGTGAAAGATTCGGTTACAGAAACTGCTGTTCCGTCATGCACAACGCCAACGGCATTTGTGTTTCTGTCCATGTGGGTGAAATGGATTTATACATCCGTTTCTGGGAATACAGTTGCGGCGTTGGCAGCATCCCCGACTGGAGCATTATCATTGTACGTAGCAACTTCAAACGAAACCAGCAGGAAAACCTGAAAGACCTTGCTCGTTTCTTCAAGGAGTACGCCCCGCGCTATGGTTACAAATACCTCTGCACTGAAGATGATGACTACAAGTATTATCAGACCCTTGGTTTGAAACTTATCCATAAAGGATTTTTCAGACAATATAATTATGGGTTGCCGTTGAAGGAGTTGGAGGTATAATGTAGATTTTTAAAAAAGGAGAGGTTTTCCTCTCCTTTTTTATTTTGTAAATCCATTATTTGTCGTTAATAGAGAGGGAAAGTACAGTTGTCCTTCGATATTATTCAGTCCGAATTTTTATAAATAACATACAACAAAGTAAAGAACAAACTACTTCATTTGAGACTTATAGTCCATATATGTTTTCCCTATTAACTGTACCTCCTTACTAATCGTATTTTTAAGTATTGCCTTGGTTATGTTTTGCGCATCAATTTTAATCTGTTTTGTTTCTGTATGATTCTCATATTCAAACTTGATTTCTTTAATCTTGATATTTCCGCAATCTGTTTTTATATAAGCATCGTCAAATGGAAATACATAGTCTTTATTTTGTTCGCAATTTTCAGGTAATTCTTCTTCTAATTTATGTATGTCTGCAATAATCTCATCTTTTGCATTTCTAATCTTATTTTCTCTAGTTGTTAAAGGAATATGGGTTGCATTAATCCATTTGTTGCTACTAGGCGAAAAACTCAAACAGTCCAGTCGTTTCTTATATAATTGGATATTAAAATCATGTGCTTTAGCCCAATCTTCATCAACCAGAAAAAGTCTATGTCTAACAGAACTATCAATAGTTAATGTGGTTTCAGCAACAATAGCCTCTCCCTCTTCTGGTTCTCTTAATTCCATTAAATCAATTCCGTAATGCTCACCAAATTTCTTCGCCCCTTCTTGATAACCCTTCTTGGTAACCATTATGCCTTTTACATCTTCCAAATCATAAAGGACACCAAAAAAATCTCTCACTTTACCAATAGATACCGTGTGGTTATAATTCTTACACTCTATTGCAATCTTAAATGTGGTATTATCATATTGATACTCCCAGTACACATCTATTTGATGCTTCTGACCTGACTTTCCCGTCAATTTCACATCATGCCTAACCTCTATATTCTTTACATACAAATTTTTCAAAATCTCATTATAAATCTCTTGAGTAAATTTCTCATATTCAATATTATCATTCATAAAAATCAATTTTAAGATTGTTTATACTTCAAAAGTAAACAATTTATCTTAATCAATATTGTTGAAATACACAATTAGTAAAAATAGAATTTGAAAATTACATTGTATATGATTTATTGGCTAAAACAACATTTTCTTGTATGACTAGCAATATTCTTTCTAAACTAGAAATGAATTTGCGAGAAAAACATTAGTTTTGTACATTATAATCATGGCATTATGGAAAATAAAGATTTGAATCGATTAAAAGTGGTGCTTGCAGAGAAGAAACGGACAAATAAGTGGCTTGCTGAAAAACTCGGCAAAGATCCAGCTACTGTCTCTAAATGGTGTACTAATTCTGCTCAACCTAACTTGGAGAATCTCATGGAGATTGCAAAATGTCTAGAAGTGGATGTTAATGAACTTCTAAGAATGAAATAATTGGTTTAAGATAACCAAACAGATGGACTAACATGGATGAGTAATAATCTATCCGAATTCAAAATAACATAGTACTTTTACCAATTTCAACAGAAAAGATATAACCAATATGGCTGAAGATATTAAAGATGAGATAGTTCTGAATGATGATGAACTAATCTGTGTCCTAACTGGCAATAAGAAAAAAGCAAACGCAAAGGAACTGATGCTTCAATCAATAATTCTTCAAATGAATGAGGAGTATGGATTTGAGATGTCTGACATGAAGCGTGATTATACGTTTTCTTTTCAAGACGAAGAAGATAAGCGAAAACGTGTCTCTGTCGATCTCGCTATATTCCGTGCAGGTGCAGCCAAAGAACCTGAAAATCTTGAACGCATTTGCATTGTTTGTGATTCAAAAGTTAAAGCAGCAGACCCTAAAAAAGGTGTTGAAGGCGCATTGAATTATGCGCTTCGTGCATCATCTTGTGATTTTGGTCTGTGGACTAATGGTGACGAGCTTCACTTTAGCCAAAGGATAGAAGATGCTATTGGCAATGAAAAAATTGTAGATATTGCAGATTTTCCAGGTGTTGATGAATCTATCGAAGACATGGAGCGTAAAGGTGATCGCTCTCAACCTCGTAAGCCAGCAAACGATTCATTAATCAGAACATTCAAACGTTGCCATGATTATATTTACGGAAATGAGGGACGAAAGAAAGATGCTTTTTGGGAACTTCTTAATCTCATCTTTTGCAAGATTTATGATGAAAAGCGGAGATACTTATGTGCTGAACGTAATGAATCATATCATCGTCAATTCTGGGTCGGTGTAAAGGAGCGAAATACTCCAGAAGGTCAAAGAGCGGTAGCAAAACGTATAAAGTCTATTTTTGAACAGTTAAAGGCAGATGCAATATTTAAAGAAGTATTCGCTGGAAACGAACAGATTTCCTTGTCAGACTATGGAGTCGCTTATGTCGCTTCCGAAATTGCAAAATACTCTTTTTTAGATGCAACTGTTGATGTTAAGGGTACTGCGTATGAGACAATTGTCAGCAACACGCTAAAGCAAGAAGCCGGACAGTTTTTTACACCAAGAAATGTAATTAAGTGTATGGTAGAAATGCTTAACCCCACGATTAACTCCCGTGTATTAGACCCAGCATGCGGATCTGAAGGCTTCATTGTTATGGTTCTTGACCATGTTCGCAAACAGATAACCAAGAACATGTTTTCAGAGTTGGAGGGTGCATTACTTGAAGCAAAGGCAAATTCTGATGCGGTAAATGTAAAAGTGAAAGAATATGCAGAAAACATGATTTTCGGCTTCGATTTTGATCCCGATTTAAAAAAGGCTGCAAAAATGAATATGGTAATGGCAGGTGATGGACATTCAAATATTTATAATATTAATTCATTGGAATATCCTAATGGCACTTTACCAGATGTGGAAAAAGTCAGCGAATCTGTTGCTAATAGTATAAAACATAAAGGAGATATAGATGAATGTGACAGTGCTTATTCTTTAGATAATGCATTGGGTAAATTTGATTGTATTTTCACCAATCCCCCTTTTGGATCTAAAGTGGAGGTTGCTTCTACTATTGCTGAGAATTATGAGCTGAAAGCTTTCACAGCACCAGAAGTCTTATTCATAGAACAATGTTACAATTTTTTAAAACCAGGTGGGAAAATGGGAATAGTATTGCCCGATGGAATACTCGGAAATCCTAAAATGGAATCCGTTCGTAAGTGGATATTGGAGCACTTCAAACTATTAGCAAGTATTGACTTGCCTGTAGAAGCTTTCCTTCCACAAGTTGGAGTACAAGCATCATTGCTCTTCCTTCAGAAAAAGACTGCGTTAGAACGTTTAGTTGATCCTAATAGCGAAATGTATGATGTATTTATGGCTATTGCGGAAAAAGTAGGTAAAGACCGAAGGGGTAATGTAATTTACGAACGAGATGATGATGGAGCTGAAATACTTTTTGTGGAGAATAAAGAATGGGCTAGCTATAACCATAATGGAGAACTTATCTCACGTCACCGTACGGAACGGGTAAAGCATGTAGATGATGATCTGCCAAAGATAAGTACAGCGTATAAAAAATTTTTGGAGGGGCTATTATGAAATGCGGTACTATTACTATGCATAGCATTATAGGATCTAATAGAATTGATCCATCATATCACTTAAGTGATGCTATTTGGTTTAGAAATTTACAGAATAAGCTTCCTTATGGGAATGTTCACATTAAAAATGTTGTTGAAAAAGTATTTTTAGGTAACATTTTTTCCCGAATCTTTGTTAAAGATAAAGAACATGGAATTCCCTATCTTTCAGCATCAGATACAGTTCTTGCAGATTTGAATACAAACCGTTTTTTATCCAAAAAACAATCGGAAAAGTTGAATTATTTAAAACTTCATAAGAATTGGATACTGATTACTTGTTCAGGAACCATAGGAAATGTAATATTCACGAACTCAACATTTGAAGGCAGGATAGCAACTCATGATTTGATTCGTGTTGTTCCAGATGACAGTAAAATGCTGAAAGGGGTTGTATATGCTTATTTATCATCTAAATATGGCTATTGCCAATTAACACAATCAAAATTTGGAGGTGTGGTAAAACATATAAATGCAGATCATGTATATGATATATCTATACCATTATTCCCTACGCCATGCCAAGAAGAAGTAAATAACTTAATTAATGATGCCTCAAAATTAAGAGAAGAAGCAACAGCTATGCTTACTACAGCGAGAATTTATCTGAAGAGCAGGGCTGGGCTAAGAGATTTAACTACTGATGATTATGATTATTTTGGTCAACATTCCAATAATCGTGAAATATCATGTTTTATTCGAAGTATAAAAGATATTAATACAACGACTTTCAATGCATTTAACCATTCAGAGAGAATAAGAACAAAAATTCTACCTGAACTAAAAAACTGTAATACTATTAGCTTATATGAAGCGCTTGATACAAACAAGTTACAGTCACCTATAGGAGTCTCCGTTAAGGAATTAGAAGAAGGTCATGGAATTATGTTGATAAATCAATCGGATATATTTAATCAACATATTAAAGGCAAATGGGTTGTTAATAGGCCTCAGTATAAAAAGTATCTACTTCGTAAAGGTGAAATTTTAATTGCTAAAATTGGTACCTTGGGTGAAAATGAAACCTTTTGCAGATGTATGTATGTTGGAGATGAACTTAATGGACAGCTCGTGTCAAGCGCTTTTTATAGAATGTCTACCGTTGAAGGCATTCCATCAGGCTATTTATATGCATGGCTTAGTAGTGACTATGGATTTCGCCTTATTCGCTATACACAATATGGAACAAAGCAATGCTATCCTAATCCCAAGTTATTATATACACTACCTATTCCTATACTAGAAAGAGAGGACATGGATAAAATTCATACTATGGTCAATGAGGCTTATTCAAAACAATATGAAGCAAACTTAAAAGAAAAAAGAGCAATAAAATTAGTTGAAAAGGAAATAGAAAGTGTAAACAAAAACTAAAATGTAATACACGAGGCTGATACATCATTAAAGTATTTTAAAGTACTGATAAATAGATAATATATGGCAAAAATATATATACCCAAATTTTCTGGGGGCCCTGTTAATGCAGGAGAAGAAAGACTCATTAAGTTCTTGGAGCTAAAACTACCAGATAATTTTTATCTGGTTCCCAATGGAGAATATCCGAGTATGAATGCACAGGGTGCAGTTCAATATTGGGAGTATGACTGTATAGTCATAGCTCCTCATGCTATCTATGCCATAGAGAATAAAGACTATAGAGGACGAATAGAAGCAAATGATACTTCATGGTTTATTAATGATACAGAGAAGCCAAATCCGATAAAATCAGCTACTTTCAAAAGCAAATTATTAGCCAGTTATTTAAAAAAGAAAGATCATCGCTTTGGTTTGGCTTGGGTGGATGCTATTGTAACCCTTAGTTCTCTTGGACAAAACAAATCAGGTTTTGAAAGCGGATCGTATTGCGATAACAAAACATTTCTTTTGAATGACGAACTTGTAGACTATTTGATGGATCATGACCGTCTTCACAAGTCTGCAAATGCTATCAGCCATCTTCAATTACCTATTATGGAATATCTTGTCGGTAGCAGTGAGTCCAAAAAGAAGAAAAAGACAGAGGTTTGCAATTATATCATTGATGAAATATTAGAAGCAAATGACGATTATGTGGAGTATTTGTGTCATAGCAAGTTCTTCCAGGATAAGAAGCATAAGATACGTGACTATGCTCTTGATAAAGAGGGACTGTCGCCAATGCAACTTGATCGGCATAATAAATTAGTGCATAATGCAGAAATGAGTGAAGAACTACTGCCAGCTTCTCCTCTTATCATCAAAAGTCGTTGCCAGACCAGTGAAGATGGGAATCATTATTACGTCATTACCGATTATCTGGAAGAGCATTCTTTACGCAGTGCTATGCAAAGGAATACTTTCACGGATAAAGATAAAATTATGATTATTCTCGATTTAGGTAAGGCACTTGCATTGGCTCACGAGAATAATGTTATTCATCGTAATGTATGTCCTGAGAATATTTTCATTCAGGTTGATAGGCATGCAGCTTTAGCAAATTTTGGCTTATCTTATAATGTTCTGCATGAACCGGATAAACAGAATATATCATTGAGTATGGATGCATTTGATCGTGATCCATATACTTCAGAGGATGTAATAATAGGCGATTATTCTCCGGCTTCAGACGTTTACTCTTTTGGAGTGATTGTATATGAGCTCATGGTTGGAGAATTGCCATTCTCAAATTACTTACAACTTAAAGCAAAGGGTGGTTCGTTGACAGAAAACATGATGCCAAGTAAACGTAACCCCAATGTTGATCCCTGGGTTGATGTTGTTTGCAGCAGAATTATAGTAGAAGATGCAAGCAAGCGATGGTCAAATATTGAAGAAATCTGTGATTATATCTTTAAAGAAGCTATTGAGAAGAAATACGGTCAACAGGAAAAACATCCCGAAGCTAAAGATTGGAGCGAACTGAAGAATGGAGACATGATAACTCCAGAAATTTCTTTGTATAAGGAATTGGGTGAAGGTGGGTTTTCAAAGGTCTTTCAGGCTCTCCATACCCTTCAGCCAGGAGCTATGTTTGCCGTCAAAATATTCAAGGAAGGAGTTAGCCCTCAATCTACAATAGATGAGTTTAACGCCCTGAAGGATGTTAGTCATTCGAATATAGTCCGTTTCAAATATAATGGGACAACCTATGGAGGATTGTTCTACACCTTGATGGAGTTCATCAATGGTAAGGATATAAGAGAATATTGTATTGGAGATAAATATTTTACACTGCCAATAATATATAAGTTCATTCATGAGATGACTTCTGCTCTGGCATATCTTCACGCCAAAAAACTCAGACATCGTGATATAAAGCCAGAGAATATTATTTTTGAGAAAAGTGGGAAGTTCGTCTTGATAGATTTCAACATTGCCACAAGTAATGTTCATGATCTTGACAAGGTTGGAACTTGGCCGTATTTGGCGCCTGATTTAATGAATGGTCAAACCATGCAATGGGAAGACAGTGCCGATACATTTGCATTAGGTATAACATTATATGAATTGTTGACACATAGTTATCCTTGGCCAGGCAAAAGAATACCTGTCTTAGACAAAAAACCGGCAGATATTATGTCGCTAAATTCTTTAATAAGTCCAGATTTTGGAGCATTTGTCATGAAGGCTATCAATACGCGCCATGAGAACCGCTTCAAAGCGGCAAAAGAAATGTTGGAGGCTGTAGAGGCTATTGGTGAATCGGGAATAGCTAAGAAAACAGAAGTTTCTGTCCTCAACTATAATGGACAAGAATTACAAATCGTAGATTATATCAATAGCCTTTATAGTCAGAGTCAAGGAGGCAATGCTGGGACACGGGCAGGATGGAAAGGTAATAATATACTAGACAAAGAAACATACACAGAGACAAAGTTAGATACCGAGCTGCTTTCTGCAATCAAAGAAGGTAAATATCGCCTTTTAATTATCACAGGCAATGCAGGAGACGGTAAAACAGCCTTTATTCGCCAAGTAGAACAAAGTAGTGATGAGATTGAGTACTTTGACGATACTCATAATGGAGCACGTATCCGTTTGAGCGGTATTGTATATCAGACTAATTATGATGGCTCTCAGGATGAAATCAATATGAAGAACAGTGATGTTCTTGTTGATTTCTTTAAACCATTTGAGGGGTTAAGAGGCAATTTCAATCAAGCGCCTGAAGGTCGTATTATTGCTATCAATGAAGGTAGATTGATGGATTTTCTTGAAGGATCTCCTGAACATAAATACCTCTATGATGCCATTGATGAATATTTTTATAAAGGCGGAATTGCCAAACTTCCTGATGGCGTAATGATCATCAACTTGAATCTTCGTTCTGTAACTGCTAAAGATAATAATGGAGATTCATTACTGCGTAAACAAATCAAAGCTTTGACATCCCCTCATCTGTGGAGTAAATGTAAAACTTGTCCATTAGTAAACAAATGTTTTATCAATTTCAATGTCAGTTCTTTTAATGATTCAGCTGTCGGAAATGAAATTATTACTCGTCTTGAATGGATTGTAAGAACTATCGTCTATAAACGAGAAGTTCACATTACAATGCGTGATTTACGTTCAATGATAGCATGGATGTTGACCCGCGACTACACATGTGAGTTAATACCAGTGCTCGTTCAAAGAGAAGAAGATATAAAGTCTAAACTTGAAGATGCCTCAGATGAATCTGAAAAGGCAATGTTGCAACATGAATACGAACGGATGCGTCTTGAAGAATGGCTTAGGTTGTATTTTAATATCACGGCTCCCGAAAGTGCTTTATTCCCTAATTTACGTTCTGAGGATAGAATCATAAAATTATTACGTGAAACGGATATTGCAAATGTCGCAATCCCAGATAAGGATAGAGATTTATACTATCGAGACAAAAACGAGCTGGATTATTTGGCATTTGCTTCTCGTTCTACGACTTCTTTATTGGATGAATTTAATTCATTGCTAACAATAAAACCAAGTTACGATATGTCCCCTAAAGAGATAGAGTTCCTAAAGATTCGCCATCAAACGTTTATTCGCCATCAATACTTTGAGGGTAAGGTCAATTATATGCAGCGTATGCCATACCAATCTATCAAAGATTTTTATAATATTCTTAATAGTAATGATACTAACTGGCTGGCTGAGAAAAAACGTTTGGCTTATGCCATCTCATGCAGTGAAGGTTGCTGGAATCCAAAAATCTCATCTCGGCATTTACTCCTTTCTTCTTCAAGAGTAAATGATCCAAGTGGAAAAAGCTATCGAAGATTCCCTCTTGAAGACTTTGACTTGATGGTAGATACAAATGAACGTTTAACAGAGTTCCTTGAACACGAACACGACAATTTTGTATTCAGGTACAAAAAGAATCATTCTGTTCAGCTTACGGTGTCGCTTGACCTGTATGAAATGTTGTATTACATCAAAAATGGATTCAGCCCTTCAATAAGCGATCTTAGAGGACGTTTTATAGAGTTACAGGTATTTAAAAACCTGCTTGCAAGTGAAACCTATACAGAGGTTATCGTAACCAACAATGAAAAGTCTTATTACAAGATTTCTCTTGAAAGAAAAACTATGCAACTGATAGTAGAACCTTTAAATGATGAGGAGGAATAAGCCATGCAGATGCCAATAATAGACAAAGAAGAAAAAGCTTTTCGCGACCCATATATCTTTGCATCAGATGTAAAAGCAATTACACTTGACAATGTTCTTGTGAATCTATTTATGCTCATGCGTAATAATGGAGCACGTATCAAACTCATGTTAAAGTCTGGAATATTTCATGATATTAAATCATTAAAGAAGTATTTTCAGATTTTAGAAGAAAATCATGATGTAATCGGTTACTCAGATAATCCTGAAGCGATAGAAAGCTGGCTTAGAAGTAGCCTTGTAAATATGGTATTTCGTGGCAAAGCGAAAGAGAATGTTGCGTCTATGCGTCCTCTTCATTTGGAAAGCTACAGAATACGAAATCAACGGCATACACGTGATTATAATTCTGCCGACCAATTATTTATCATGCTAAGTCAGCGTCCAGAAGTTATGAAAGCTCTGAAAAACTATCTTTCAATAGGTTGGGACAATGCCAGCCGAAGATTAGTCGATAGTTCGACGTTGGATGTTGATACTGCTGGGATTCTTCATTTAATTAAATTGGTTGATATAGATACAAAAGCATCATCATCTCAAATAGTTATTAAACCGTTGCTGGAAAAACAGGCAAATCTCTTCTGTGATGATATAATGCGTCTTTTGGCGTATCAACATAGTATTCCTCGCTCTGTATTTATTGACTATTTGCGTATATTAGTTGGATTCCATCTGTCATTATATTTTCAAAAACTCATATACCTATTGCCCAAAATGGTTAAGGAAGGCACGGTTGAAGTCGTGGACGATTGGAATCAAGTGGTAGATTTAACAGATAAACTTGAAAGTAACATTGCTCCTATAGCTTGTTCAGATATGGATAAGACATTAAATGGATTGATTGATTATATTCGAGCCTCTTATTCCATAAGAGTAATGCGTAGGCTTGAGACTCCAAATGCTTCTGTAGCTAAAGCTCTTTCAATGATAAAGAATCCAACTGTTGAAATCAATGCTGATATAAATGCAAATTTGCGTGCCATTTACAATAAATATTACGCTAATGCAAAAACAGCAGAGGAACAGCAGGAAGCAGAACAAAATGTAAAGGATTTACAGGATTATCTTCAGTTTGAGGAAACACCTCTTGATAAATATGTGCAATGTTTAATGAAAGTAGGTGCTGCATACCAATTAAAGTTTTCTCGCGACTTCATTGATAAAGCATCAATGAAGAATGAAGCATCTGCTTTAATTATTGATGGAAGGAGTCGCAAACACACAAGACGTGGAGCTATTGGATCGAAATTATTAGAAGTACTGGTGCAATTATTAGTTCTCGAACAAACACCTTCTGGTGAAATAGGCTCACGACCACTCAGTATTCGCCAGCTTGCAAAAGAAATACGAGACAGATATGGCTTGATAATTGACGGCACCGATGAACCTCGGTTTAAGGATGCTGATATTAAGACACATCTGGCGTTCAAAGAAAACATGAATGCGCTCAAAAACAAATTGCGCCAAATTGGTTTCTATACTGATTTGAGTGATGCTTCTTCTTTGCAGAAGATTCGTCCGAGGTATAAATTCAACCATTAATAAAAGAAACAATGAATATAATAAAAGCATATTACGACCATATTCTTGACATATTCATGGAAGTATATGGCAAAAGCATAGAGTCTGCACAACCTGGTAATTGTATGAAAGTCACAAGCCTTTCATTAGACATACTACATGACTTGTATGCCCGCTTGTCTCTGCTTAACACAAAGACTCTATTTTATATACTCACAGAAAATCCAGACATGACAGGTTCAGAGTATATAACACCTACAAAGTTGATCGAGCTCCGAAATGATTTAACAAAATCAATTCTGGTGCTTATACCTGTCAATAGCTCAACTTCTGCTGAGGATTCCTATGGTAATGCTACTTTTAGGGAGCTAAGCATTTCTAATTTTGATGAAATACTATATCAAAAGCTTGAAACACAATTATCTGGAAAACAAGCTATAAAGGATACATTGAATTACGTAGGGAAAGCTCTTGACTGTACACTTCAAGATAAGATTAAATATCTGCTTTATGTTATCTTAAATGGAGGAACAGATGAAGCTATTGGAAACGGTTTATATTTGCTAAACTTACTTCCTGACTCCTCATTAGTTTCAAAGAAAGAATATATTCCTCAATTCCTTGTTAAAAATGACGAATGTATTTCTGTAATGGCTGATTATTCAATGGGTATTGCAGATAAAATTAGTACAATTCCTGTAAAACCGGGCACAATTCAACAAAATGTAGCAAAATTTTTACGTGAGAATAACTCACTAATTAGCAGAAAAGACTTATGTGCGCAAGTTTTGGAGAAGTATCCTCAATTGAATTTTTCCAATTGGTATAGCTATCTAAAGAACATAACTGAATTAGGTGTACTACATGTAACAAAAGTTGAATTAGGTGGTAAAGTCTTTCGTCTTGACGGTGAAGATATAAAACTTAAGATGGAACCGAATAAAGGAGCCAAAGTCAAGCTACGAATCTACTTTTCACCCAAGCCCAGTGCTTATACAGAACTGAAAAAAGTAAAGATTGCCATCATGAATGGTGATGGTTTCTATAAAGAGACTGATGTAGTAACTAAAAAAATATCTGAAAACAACAAGGATTATCGTGACATAACATTTTCGCTGAATAACGCCTTTGAGAACGGAACATATTTTTTCCATGTATATGCAGAAAACAATGATGGTACTGAGTTAAATGTATCAGATGTATTTAGGGATGAAGCTATTCAAAATGAATGGGAAAAGATTAAAGCAACCGGTAATATAAGTAAAGAAGAGTTTCAACAGCAAACCAGACGTTTGCTGACCTCAGACAGTGACACGTTCTTTTTGCAAGTCGTAAACGCTACGGATGAGCCGGAGGAAACAGGAACTCGTATGAAGATAAACAATGTCCTTCAAGCGTATTTCCGCTATCGTATAGAACTCAATCGAAAAGGACAGGAACTTACTATTCCTCAAAGGCAAGCAATAAACGACAAATCTGGGAAAACATCTGACGATGAATATAAGAGTTGGCAGTTTGCAACACATATAAAAACTTTTCAATTACGATATAATACAAACAACAATTATCAGATTCCACTTTCAATCAAGCTTCTTGAATTGGAAGAGACGATTCTAAAAAACAGCAAAAAGCTGGGCTATATTGATGCTATAATATCAGATAACTATACAGATGAGACTCTCAAATCTATAATTCCGCGAGAAATAGATGATTTACAAATACCTCAATCTCTTATTGAGAAAAGAGTGTCTTTATTTGAAAGCATTCTAAAATCAGCACCAGATAGGACTGGAGTAATTGAGACTTACGAAGTATTTAACCACATCGGTGACATAAAGGAGTATATTCATGAGTATCATGTATGGCTAAAATCTCTTGATGAAAAGAATATGAGTCAGTCATTAGCTGTTCTCATACAAAGTATTGATACGGTTTCTCTTCAAATAGAGATGCCAGATGACAGAATTGCTCATGCCAAACTGCTAACACCTCTACATCCTATCAGACTGGGATGGTTAGTCAATATATATGAGCAATATGAAGAATGGGAGGCCAAAACAGCAGAAGATTCTCGCTACAGAAAGCCTGATGTTTGGTATAAGAAATTGGACAACTTGTTCTATGGAGATTTACTTCAGGATGTTGCTCCATTAGTTATGCGCGACATTCATAATGAAGACTATCTCCAATATGTTGGTGAACTCTGTTTTGGCTGGGGATTCTATGTTAATCCTCAGCAGTCTGGTGATGACACCTTTTCAACAGGATTTCGCCAGCTAAAAGCATATGTGTCCCAATTACTTAATATCGGCGTTCAGTATCGTATAGATTCTGATGTAAACAAGCAGATGGTTTACCGTCTGATTTGGAAGTATATAACACAGCATCCTTACACAAACAAACTTATTATAAATATATTCAATGCCGGCGATGCAGCTGTTTTCGCTGACAACCTTGTCATGCTTGAACGTGATACCGCAAATACACCTTTTGATATTCATTACGAAATCAGAATGTTTTGCGACGATAAGCGCTTTCCTCAAGGAGAAGCATTAAGAGACTTATTAAATCCGGATACCCAAGTATCAGAAGAAGCCGAGAATTTTTCTCAAGCAGATGACAATAGGTTATTTCCCAAATTGCGTTTTTCTGTCAATAGCGTAGATGAATTTACCAATGACCCTAATAAATATCCTGCACATCTTTCTTTCTTGGTAAATCCATTTCCAACTAAAGCGTCGCTTAAACGTTCAAATACACGGCAACAGTCATTTTTCTTAAATGGTGTTATCACCCGTCCGATAATTCAAGTAGAAAAAGCAGAAAAGGGTTATATGTGGCATAGATATATATCTGAAGCACCATTAGCAAATCCTGTATCAAATTTTTCTAATGAAACTCAGGAACTGTTTTCAACTCTTCAGTGGATAATTGCAAACTCTATGACTACAGATCATGAAGTATCTGTACCATCGCTTACGCTAAGTATCAAAGATAAAAACTCCATCCTACTGTCATATGTGCATGATATTAGCGATTGGGTAATAACTTTTGATAAAAACATGGGGCCGGAATTCTATGATATTCCATGTAAAGAAGGTGAAACTCCATATCTTTTAGACTATCTTCCAGGTGTAGAATTAAACGGTATATCATCATTCCTGACTTGCAGACCGACATCAGAAATAGAAGGATTATTAGTACCTCATTTTAAGAGCTTTGGCATTAATCTGAGTGATAAAGAATCATTTTTTGAACTTTTAGCTGATATTCGTTCTGTTTCAAGTAGCATGATAATGCAACTTGGAAGCACTAGGAATAAAGCTTTTGAAGTGTTAGGTACAACTTTGATGAAACGAATGCTACGGAAAAAAGGACTTGTTTCTGATTCATTTATAATTCCTATAGACCTTCACCAGGAGTTGTTCCGAGATATGGATGCAAAATCACACGAGCGTGCTGATAACCTATTAGTTGATTTTCATACAAATAAGAGAGAGATTGTTTTCACAGTAATTGAAATCAAATGTCGTCAAAACTTATCTGATGATGAGCTTTTAGCATTACAGGAAAAAATGCGTCATCAAATAGACAACACTATTTTAGCTCTCAGAAAACATTTTGATATTGATTTTCAAACTCCAGATCGGCTTGACCGGGAATTGATGACACTTGAATTGCAGTCTTTACTTATGTTTTATTCAAAACGTGCAGCAAGGTATCTGTATCTCAATGAAGAAACAGCAGATGAATATGAGAAGTTCATCCTTTCTTTAATTCAAGGGAATTATACAATCAGATTCAAGAGGCTTGGATTAATATATCAATTCGGTAGTACTGAGTATCAAAGGAAAGATGATATGAACGGGATTTTATACTATATCATGGGCAAGCCAATGATTGAACGTATTCTCGACAAAGACATGTCTGTCAAGACAATTGATTTGGAAATGATGAATGCTGATGACGATTTCCGCACTGCCTTTGAGAAATCTGATCGATTGATGCGCGAAGAATCCTTTAAATTAAGCCACAACGATGAAGAGTTACCATCTAAAGAGATAGATAATGTAGAGTTTTTTGAGGAATCACGAGGAAATATTATTGGTTCTTCAGAATATGAGGAAGTAAAGGATAAGCCTAATTCCGAAGAAAATCCAGTTAACGAAAATCTTTCAGATTTAGAAGAAACGAACTCTGATAGTAACGAAAAAGAACAAGGTAATAATACCAAAACAAATCCAAAACAAGAAGAGATAACTGATAATAAGGCACCAGACTACGATATTCTCATCGGAAAGACTAGCGGAAGTGAACAATATGGTATTCTTGGTGAAAGTATCAATGGCCATAAGAAAATTGCTATTGATCTGAGTGAGACGAATACGATAAGTCTTTTCGGCGTTCAAGGTGGAGGTAAAAGCTATACAATCGGAACCATCACGGAGATGACCCTAAAGCAGTTCCCCAATATAAATCTTTTGCCTGCCCCTATGGCCAGTGTCATCTTCCACTACAGCGAAAGCATGGATTATGCGCCAGAATTTACCTCGATGATTTACCCAAATGACGAGGTTAGTCAGTTGAAGAAGCTTAAAGATATTTATGGAGCGGAGCCTGATAACATTAATGATGTCATCATGCTTTGTCCTGTTGACAAATTGGAAGAAAGGCAGGAAGAGTATCCTTCAATAGAAATTCATCCAATAGCATTCCACTCTACAGACTTAAATGTTCAAGATTGGATGTTCCTATTGAAAGCTGTTGGAAATGAGTCCACTTATATAAATCAGCTTCGTGCTATAATGAGAGCGAACAGAAAAAATCTCAACCTTAATAGCTTAAAGCAAAGTGTTGATGTGTCGCCATTGCTTTCGGCTTCACAAAAAGCACTGGCACAACAACGTTTATCGTTTGCTGAAGAATATATTGATGATAGTCGAAAATTGGGTTCTTTACTCCGTCCTGGTCGCTTGATTATTGTGGATTTGAGAGATGAGTTTATTGACAAAGATGACGCCCTTGGCCTTTTCGTGATAATGTTGAATATATTTGCTGGTGTTAAAGAATATCAAGGTACCAGATTCAATAAATTCATTGTTTTTGATGAAGCCCATAAGTATATGGATAACAAGGACTTGACAAGTACTATTGTTACTGCTATACGAGAAATGAGACATAAAGGAGTGTCAATGATGATAGCAAGTCAAGATCCAATGAGCTTACCAACAGAAATAATTGAACTTTCTTCGATAATGCTGATGCATAAGTTCAATAGCCCCCAATGGGTTAAACATGTACAAAAATCTATAACCCAACTACAAACATTATCATCTTCAGATATGGCTACATTAATGCCAGGAGAAGCTTATTTATGGGCAACTAAATCTACCGACAAAGGAGTTACGAGCCGTCCTATGAAAATAAGTACAAGGCCGAGAGTAACTAAGCATGGAGGTGATACAATTAAAGCAGTGTAATGAAAGTAATTAAATATAGTAACATAGGATGCCGTGAAATAAATCAAGACTATCTCGCATCATCGTCGTTTGATCAAGACAAGAGTATTTATCTTGTAGCGGACGGCATAGGTGGTTATGACTGCGGAGAGATTGCCTCAAAAATTGTATGTGATAGTTATATTCACGGATTAATCAACAATCTTTCTATAGATGAAGCAACTAAAGAAGCCTCAAGAAACATTCAAGCAGAATGTCAGAACTTAGGTGTTTCAAAGATGGGAAGTACTGTGGCTGCTGTATTCTTGAATGGTTTACAAGCTTCAATTTTTTGGGCAGGTGATTCAAGAGTTTATGTCTTTAGAGATAAACGTCTTTTGTACCAAACAGAAGATCACTCTCTATTGAATGAACTAAGCCACGTAAGAGAACTTACTTTTGACGATAAAAAACGATACAAGCATATAATAACACGTTCTATCATGGGCAATGCTGATGACAAGGTTGATCATGATAGCCTCGATTTATGCTTAGGAGACGAAATTCTAATATGTACGGATGGTATGTATAATGATTGTCCTATTGATTATTTAATAGAATCAATTCGTACGAATAATCTTGACATAGAGAAACAAAATAATAGTTTCATGGATAATCATTCATTTATATATATATTGTTATGAGAATTGAATGTGACAAAGTCTTAACCATAGATGATTTTGATGAATTGTATTCTACATGGCATGGTCGAACATTGACTGTTATGGGAGAATACATAAAAGTTAGTCAAGCAGGAATACCTTCGCGCTATTTTGACACAATATATTTGTTCGAGAGCACAGGAATTATGATTGGCTTCAAGTATGTTAGTGCCTTACCTGAATGCTATGTCTCAACCCAAGACGGATTTTGAGTCTGATTGTTATGTCGATGCAGCACCATACTTATATCAAGACAAAGGAAAGACATTCGCCGTTGTAAAACGTAGTTACAGGAACGTTGATCTTCGTAAGCAAGTTATTGGGTTAACAATAATCGACACAAGTAATTTGATGCCTCTTGATAAAAGATATACATGGCCAATGTGGGATAGTATTGAGTCAATACACAATGGCGCAGTCCTTATAAAAAAAGGAGAATGTTCTTATGGACTAGCAAGCATTGATAAATTTCCGACTTGCAATCTTGTGAGAAATGCTTTTTTAATAAAACAAGATGACTACGAAGGAAACATTTATCTTATTTACAGTTCAAGTAAAGCTATAGATATGAAGCAAATAGATTTTACAAATAAATTAGCTAAAATCAAGTAGTTATTATGATTCTAAACAGTCTGATAATTGATGCGATTAAGAAAAAGTCAGGACTATGTTTTGACAAGGCAAAAGACTATAATATCTTATGCGATAAAATATTTTCATCAACAAATAGAACTATTGGCGTTAATACCATTAAGCGGTTGATGGGATATATACTAGATGACCGAAAAACAAATGAATATACATTAAATACTATTGCAATGTATATGGGGTTTCAGTGTTGGGATGACATGTATGGTGCCTTTCGTTTAGATAGTGAGTGGAATTATTCTGATGATACAGTATATGTTCAAGATTTACATTTAGGCTCTACTATCAAGATTAAGTACTTGAATCGCACGATTATATTTCAAGTTATCACATTTAAAGGGATTCAGGCACTAAAAGTAATTGAAGCGATCAATAGTAGTTTGAAAGCAAATGACATTCTATTTGTAGAACATTTAAGAAAAGGAGAAATACTCGAATCTAAAGTCGTTTATAGAGGAGACAAAATAGGTAATTATCGTACTAATGGTGAAATTTTGGAAATGGAAATAATCAAAGTGTAAGCAGTAAGAATAAAAAAATTAATTTATGAAAGATACGTTGAAAGTAATACAAGTAGTGGTTGGCGATATCACACATTTCAATGTCGATGATATAGTTAATGCACCCAACAATAGTTTGTTGAGAGGAAGGGAGGTTGATGGTGCGATTTACAGAACAGTTGAAAAAGATTTACTGAAGTAATATCGGACGCTTGGCGGCTATTCTACAGGAGAAAGTAAAATAACTGAAACCTACAAATTTTCATGCAAAAAGATTATACATATTAAACTAATGGCTTGTATTCCGTTTCTGAAAAGAAAGATATATGAAAGATCGTTCGCTTATCGCTATAACTTCCTTAAAGAATACATTATATACTACACTTATATGTTTTATGAAGAGAATTTAGATCTATATTGACAGGATTCTATGGTTTGAATGAGCTTCCGGGAATTAGAGTGAGGGCTATTTTACAAGAAGCATTGGAAATACATTACGACAACATTCGTTTTTTGTAATACCTTCAAATATTTGTAAATTAATATTAGTAATATAAGATAACCATTATGATACAAGATAAAGATACCAATTTTGTTTACATAGCAAATAAACTTAGTCAATGGAAAGGCTATAGTGCATTTTGCAAAGAATTAATATCGATTTTTGATGACTTGAAAATTCCTTATGGAAAAATTTATGATGCAAAAGATATTTGGACGAGGGATTTCATGCCTATACAGCTTGAAGAAAATGTTTTCTTGAAATACCAATATGCTCCAGATTACTTGGTCAAGATTGAAAAGAGAAAATCATACATCACAGATTGTACAGAAGCGTGTCTAAAATTAGGCATACAATATAGAGAGACAGATATAGTAATTGATGGAGGCAATGTTGTGCTCTGTGGTGATAATGTAGTTATGACCGATAAAGTTTTTACAGAAAACAACAGGGATAAATATGATGTAGACTTTCTCAAACAGTTAGAAGATACTTTTGGCCATAAAGTGATTATTATCCCATGGCACGCTACTGGTACATTAGAAGATGAAGAAGCTGATGTTTATGGACATGCTGATGGGTTTATAAAATATTGTGGCGCAAATCGTATTCTCATGGGCAATCATCGTGATTCTGAAGAAGATGAAGCTATTAAGATTCGTCAAATACTTGAAGAAAACGGTTATACGGTAACAGAAATGTTATTTACAGTACAAGAACCTAGATACGACCTGAATTGGGCATATATCAATTTCCTTCAAGTCGGTAATAATATTATCTTACCGAAGTTCGGCATCAATGAGGATGAACAAGCAAAACGGTTTGTACAAACAGCATTTCCCTATTGTCGAATACGGCAAATAGACTGTAATGTCATTGCAAAAGATGGAGGTGCATTACATTGCATAACATGGAATATAAAGAAATCATAGACAATAAACGGATAAAATATTATTTACCGGAATACTTTACTCCAGCACAAGAATTTACCTTTTTGTCAAATTGGCACTATAAAATATTTTGTGTAAATGGAAATACGGGATTCAGAAATGAGTCTCGTATTTTTTATTTTATACATTTGCAAAATGAAAAAGATTATGAAAGAAAAAAATCAAGTAGTGCCTAATGAGGTTTAAGCAAAGAGTTCCTTAACCAGTTCAAGACAGAAGCCAATGTAAGCAAGTTCCTGAAGCAGTTGCATGCCCAGGTATTGGAAAAGATGCTTGAAGGTGAAATGGATGCCCATTTGGGGTATGAAAAGAATTCCGTGGCCGGTAATAACAATGGCAACTCACGCAATGGCATCTATCCGAAGCGGATTCAGACTGAACATGGGAAAGCAGTCATCTCCATTCCGCATGACCGTAATGGCCAATTTGAGCCGATAGCTGTGCCAAAACATGAAAGCCGTGGACTTTCTATAGAAAAGCTTGTTATATCCCTATATGCCAAAGGAATGAGTGTTTCTGACATAGAGGAAGAGATGCGTGAGATTTATGAAATAGAGCTCTCCACATCAGCCATTTCCATCATTATAAACAAAGTAAACCAGGCCGCCAAGGACTGGCAAAACCGCCCACTTGATCCTGTTTGTCTGATAGTGTGGATGGACTGTATCGTCTTCAATGTACGAGATAACGGCAAGATTATAAACAAGACCGTTTATCTTTGTGTCGGTCTGAAACAAACGGCCTGAAGGAAGTTCTTGGCATGTGGGTCGGCAAATCGGCGTCCTGACCGATTTAAAAGCCCGTGGAGTACAGGATATACTGATTACCTGTACCAACAATCTGAATGGATTTACGGATACCATCCGTACCATATTTCCTCAGTCATCCCCCAAAGAAATCTGTGTGGTACATCTAACAGAAGCTCTTGTATCAGACTGTTTTCTTCCAATTCCCGCTGGAAATAAGCAAATAATCTATACTACAATTTTTTGTAAACAGAATCCAGATGCAAGAAGAAACTTACAGTTAAATCCTGTTTACATTTACACAAAATTTTGGACAGTGTCAAAAAAATACGAGACTCAAACTTGAATCCCGTATTTCTATTTATACAAAATTATTTATACTAGTAAACAAAATTAGATATATTGCTATTGGAACTTTATTCTATGAATGTTATTGTTGTAAAGCCACGAAGTATAATAGAGTTTCTTTTACTCTTAATATCTGTACTAATACACGGAATCTGTGAATCAGGCTCGTCACGCGATGGCCAATATGCTTTTATACTTCCATCATTATCAAGAAAATAATATGAATACAATGTACCTGTACCAGTAAAAAACAACGTCTTACCTAATTTTTCAAGATTGGCATTAATTGCTTCCAAGTTATTTTTTACATACTTGAGATCTTCCAAAGTTGGTATTCTAAATGATTCAAGGCCATCAGAAGCTGCTGCCATATCTTTTAGTTTCACATTTATAGCTTCATTTATTGAAGATTGATCGTTATCAGTAAATACCAGTCCTTGTTCAAATGTTGTAGACATCAATGTTACTTTTGTACCATTTCCTACATTTTCTGACTTTAACACATAACAATTCTTATACAATGTACCAACTTCAGGAGCATTTCCTGTTGTCGTTTCCCCTGTGTCTTCTTCATCCTTTCCTTCTTCAGTTTCCGAGCCGGTATTTTCATCTATGGAGCTCCCTGTTTCATCAAAATTGAAGTTTATGTTTTTAACCCCTTGCCACGTTGCTCCGGTTATAGTCCCATTAAGTGTTATTCCGTTTTCATTGTAAGTTCCTGTTATATTAATTTTGTAGTTAGCCTTCAACTCATCTGTACTCGTATATGAATAGCTCTTAGTGTTCTTCTCGGTCTTTAATGAAACCTTAATTGTTGCCTGTCCGCTAGCTTCAAGAAGATACGCATTATAATTGTTTTCCCATGTGTTTCCGTCACTTCCTTTTATAAGATCTATTGTCTGAGAGCCGTCAGTACCTTCATAATTACCGTTTAGTAGAAGATTTTCATAAAGCGGACTAATTGTAACATTTACAGCAATTACATTTGAAGGCACATTCTTTATACTAACATTCTCAATCAGCATAACTTTCCTTTCAAGCGACAACGTTAGTGTATTTTCTTCTCCATATGCCAAAGTGACATTGTTTTTTGCTGCCATAAGATCTGAGTGCGTTTTTCCATCATTCAACTTAATCAAATATTCTTTAGCTGCGTTTTCCTTTGTTGGCAAATTGTATGTTTCAGCATCAGCTCCTGCTATGGCATATACATCATAGCTTCCTTCAGGAAGCCTTAATGATATAGGAGTGTCTTCTGATTCAATCTTGGCTGTTTCAATACAAGCATCCCCACTAAATACATAAATGTTCACGGGATAGCTTATCTTACTTTCATCTGTCTCATTCACAGCCATAACTCTAGTTCTGATAATCAATGTGCTATTAGCCTCTTTTGCACTAAAATCATCGTCTTCATTGTATTTTTCACAAGAAAAAAGCAACATTGCTGCAACCATCAGCAGCATTAGTTTAAATGTTTTGTTTTTCATAGTTCTACTATTTTTTATTATAAAATTGAAAAAAGATTGCAGATTATACTACAATATAGTTTTTATGTATCGTATTATATCGCTGCAGGAATCCTAATATGTTTAATTTTAAATGTTATTTTTTCAAAGATATAAATTATTTTTTAATATTGAATGTTTTATGAATTTTATTAATAATTATTTAAAACTAATTATACTTAATAAGTATTTATTTAACTAATACGGCTAATTTTACCATATCATCATTATGGTCACGCACTAATATAATGAATCACTTATTGTAAAATTTCAATACATTTTCTAGAGTATATTCAATTCTGTAAAGTTCTATTTAATGATAAATGCTCAAAAATCCATACAAAAATGCATAAAATATATAAGCACTATTCATTAGTTTTCCAGCAACTTTGGTATATTTTAATTTCAGCTTCCATAATTTATCTAACCTTTCATTTTAAAATAACGGATTCCATTACTTATCATTCCCATCCGTCCCAATCAGGGGGCAGTAGAAATTTAATGGGGATTTTTGTTTAAATTCCATATAAATTCCGACCTTTGCAATATGGAAACGAATCAATTGGAAGTGTTAGCCCGCCTAGTGCTGCCTTCAGAAATACTGGATTATTTTAGTATAGTAAGTGTTGAAGAATCTTCGAGTGAGATTCATATTCACCTTGATGAATTAATGAATACTGAATTATCTAATGATATTCATTTTGAGTCAAAGGGTTTTATGAGTCCTGTCAACGTTACTGATGTCCCAATCCGTGACCATAAGGTTATACTGGTAATCCGCCGCCGAAGATGGACAGACCTTCGCACCGGCAAAAGTTTCAGTCTCCCAATTGCGCTTGATGTGGCCTGCCAGGGCACCCGTTACTCCAAGGAGTTTGGGGCTTTTTTAAAAGAAACGTATGGAGACATCCCGGGTGACTTGCCGTACGCTTGAAACATTTTATCATATAAATGCACATACTTTTGAGAAACAGTACAAAGAAACATTAAGTGGTTACTGTGAGTGGGATGAACCGGATAATGCCGACAAATGGCTGCTGTTTCCTGAAAACATAGGTCCCCGCCTCGCAATAGACGAATCCTCCCTGTCTAATGACGAACTGTATACGTTTGTTACCAACCGTGACCGCCATGCCCAGAAGGAAGCCTGGTGGCGGTCGTTGCCGGAACAAAATCTGAGGCTATAATACAGGCTTTAAAACAGATTGATAAAGCGGAACGTATGAAGGTTGAGGAGGCTACTCTTGGGCTTTCAGACTCGATGCGCAAAATAGTTTCTGTAGCCTTTCCTAATGCCAAACGGGTAATAGACTGTTTTCACATACAGAAACTGGCTGGTGATGCTGTACAGGAAATTCGCGTGGCACATCGCTGGGATGCACTGCAACAGGGCAACGGGGAAATGGAAGAATGCAAACTGTCGGGTAAAGCCTATGTGCCATTTCGTTTCCCCAACGGAGACACACGCCCCGAACTGCTTGTCAGAAGTCGTTACCTGCTGTTTAAATCAGCAGACAAATGGACAGAAAGACAAAAAGAAAGGGCTCGAATCCTATTTGACGAATACCCGGATATTAAAGTTGCTTACGGACTGTCGCACTCACTAAGAATGATATTTTCCAAAAACACAATCAAAGATGCCGCAAGGCTCAGTATGGCAAAATGGTATGATAAAGTGGAACGTGCAGGCATGAAGCAATTTAATGTGATTGCTGCAACATTTTATGAACATTATGATGAAATATTGAACTTTTATAACAATCGTTCCACGAATGCAGCTGCTGAATCATTCAATGCTAAAATCAAACTCTTCAGAGCTAATCTCGGCTCACCCGATAAATAGTGGGGAAAGAAAGAAAAAAAATCTTATCTTTGCATC
>ENA-OPBL01001172-OPBL01001172.1-human-gut-metagenome-genome-assembly--contig:-NODE-1172-length-24463-cov-21.146304_pt1 | contig 24463 bp, 18 predicted proteins | sample MGYA00241073_ERZ501461 | MGnify/ENA primary metagenome ERZ501461 (study PRJEB25962, sample SAMEA2042630) | human gut metagenome | biome: human gut; feature: human-associated habitat; material: faeces... | reverse complement strand
TGATCAGGTACTCGCCCATCAGCTTCTTAGCGCCGGTGGCGGGGTCACGGGTGAATGCAACGCCGGTACCGGAACGATCACCGGAGTTGCCGAAAGCCATCTGCTGGACGTTGACAGCGGTGCCCCACTCGTAGGGGATCTCATTCATCTTGCGGTAGACGTTTGCACGGGGGTTGTCCCAGCTGCGGAAGACAGCCTTGACAGCCTCGATCAGCTGATCACGGGGATCCTGGGGGAACGGCTTGCCCTCGTTCTCCTCATAGATCTTCTTGAAGATGCCGACCAGCTCTTTCAGGTCATCAGCGGTCAGGTCCACGTCGTTCTTGACGCCCTTGACCTCTTTCATCTTATCGATCTCGACCTCGAACAGGCTCTTCGGGACCATCATGACGACGTCGGCGAACATCTGCACGAAACGGCGATAGCAGTCGTATGCAAAGCGGGGGTTGTTGGTCTTTTTGGCCAGGCCCTCAACAGCCTCGTCGTTCAGGCCCAGGTTCAGGATGGTGTCCATCATGCCGGGCATGGACTGACGCGCGCCGGAACGGACGGAGACCAGCAGGGGGTTTGCGTTATCGCCAAACTTCTTGCCGGTGATCTCCTCCAGGCCCTTGACGTGCTCGAAGATATCAGCAGTGATTTCATCGTTGATCTGACGGCCGTCTGCATAATACTGGGTGCAGGCCTCCGTGGTAATGGTGAAGCCCTGAGGCACCGGCATACCGGCGGCAGTCATCTCTGCCAGACCGGCGCCCTTGCCGCCCAGAATGTTCTTCATGGTGGTCTTGTCGCCGCCGAAGGCCTTGTTGCCCTCGCTGAAGTAGTACAGATACTTTTTGCTCATGCGTTCTTTACCTCCCAATTGGTGGCCTCCGGCGCAACGCTCCGGCGGTCTCATCGTTTGCTCTGTCTTTGGTCACGATGAACATTTGTTATTGTGAATGCTAAACTATTATACCAGAAATCCCGGGTCATTCCATCGGTCAAAGCGCCAAATTTAATTGATAAATTTTGTGCAATCTCTTGCATTTCACTCACTTTTACGCTAATATAGAATGGGAAGAATTTCGAGAGTATTTTCTCATTTTTCGTTGTTTTTCTCACTTGTTGGATACAACTTACTATCCATTCAATTTGTGCATTCCGTCTCACTGCTCTTTCTGGCCGAGTTTGTCGCTCAGTTGGGCATTCCGGAGGAGGTATTTTTATGAATTCCGATTTTTCTGCCGCCCGCGCGCGGCTGGATGCTGCCGAGGCAAAGCGTGAAGAAGTGCTGCTGCGCCACATTGCAAACGGCGTTATGATCGAGAGCCGTACCGTGGAGATCGACGAGAGCGTCGTCATCGCTCCCGGGGCAAAGATCCTGTCCGGCACTATCCTGCGGGGCAAAACCGTCATCGGCGCGGGCTGCGTCATCGGCCCCAACAGCCTCATTGAGGACAGCACCGTAGACGAGGGCACCACCGTCAACGCCAGCCAGGTGTACGGCAGTCATCTGGGCCCCCACAACAACATCGGGCCGTTCACCCATGTGCGGGTCAACACCGTCACCGATTACGGCGTCCATCTGGGTGCCTATGTGGAGACCAAGAATTCCAACTTTGCCCGGGGCAACACTGTGAGCCACCTGACCTACATCGGCGACAGCGATGTGGGCAAGTACTGCAACTTCGGCTGCGGCACCGTCACCTGCAACTACGACGGCAAGGATAAGTTCCGCACCACCATCGGCGATTACTGCTTCATCGGCTGCAACACCAATCTGGTGGCTCCGGTCAAGATCGGCGACGGAGCCTACACGGCCGCCGGCAGCACCATCACCAAAGACGTGCCCGCGCAGGCGCTGGGCATTGCCCGGGAGCGCCAGACCAATCTGGACGGCTGGGCCGAGCCCAAGATGGAGGCCTACATCGCCAAAAAGCAGAAACTGGAAAACGAGCAGAGCAAGTAAGCCTCTGCCGGAAGGGAGCCATGTATGAAGTCTGAAAGCTTTCGTAAGAAGGCGCTGAGCCTTGTCCTTTTCTTCGCGGCTGTTGCCGCCGTGTTCGCCCTGACCCGCCTGCGCAGCGACCCCGCCAAAAAGCAGGCGGAGTTCGTGGTGCAGCAGCTGCTCTCCTGCTCCTCTGCCGTAGAGCAGGCCGTGGATGCCGCCGCGCCCGCCGGCAGTGAACCGGGGCTTGCTGCTGTGGACACCGATGGGCTGTACACCTTTCTTCAGGCACAGCTGGGCGATGCCATGACAGCTGACTGTCTTGATAAAGTCATGGCAAACCGTCTGCCCACCCGCATCACCGCGCTGGCCGGGCAGTCCGGCGACAAGCTGGTGCCCGCCGACCTCACCCTGAAAAAGCGCGCCGGGGCAGAAAACTGCTACGACTTTTCTGCCGCCCTGCTGACCTCCACGGACAGCACCGCCGCCGCGCAGGTATCCGGCACCATCACCATGGTGAAAGAGGACGGCCGCTGGAAGGCCTCTGCCATCACGCTGAACCTGTAATATAATGCTTCTCTGCCCCTGTGCCCTGCGGCACGGGGGTATTTTCTGCTTATAATGTATATCTTTTTGCGCGCGCGTATGTTATACTTAGATGTTGTATCACACTATTATCAAGAAAAGGTATTATCTTATCATGAATGAAAATGATATCTGGCTCATTGCAGGGCTGGGCAACCCCGAAGCAAAGTACGATGGCACCCGCCACAACGCCGGTTTTGCCGCGCTGGACGCGCTGGCCGACAAGTGGAACATCTCTATAAGCAAAACCAAATTCCAAGGCCTGTGGGGACAGGGCGAGGTGGACGGCCACAAGGTAGTGCTGCTGAAGCCCCTGACCTACATGAACCTCTCCGGCGATTCCATTGCCCCTATGGCGGGCTTTTTCAAGATCCCTGCCGACCATGTGCTGGTGCTGTGCGATGACATCACACAAGCCCCCGGCAAGCTGCGCATCCGTCCCTCCGGCTCTGCGGGCGGGCACAACGGCCTGAAGAGCATCATCGCCCGGCTGGGCGGGGAGAACTTCCCCCGCATCCGTCTTGGCGTGGGTGCCAAGCCCCACCCGGATTACGACCTTGCCGCCTGGGTACTTGGCAAGTTCCCGCCTGAGGATGTCAAAGCGATGACCGACCGCTACCCGGACATTGAAGCCGCCGCCAAACTCATCATGGACGGCAAGCTTGGCTTCGCTCAGAGTAAATATAATGGATAACCCTCTCCGTCTCGCATCCGCTCGACAGCCCTCCTGGCAGGAGAGCCCTTGGCAAAGAGGTTTCGTTTTCGATGAAACTGATTTGCGTTTGCCGGAAAACGTCACGGAATGCCAAAGCCTCCCCTACTAGGAAAGACTCCCCCGGCCGGGGGAGGTGGCACGCAAGTGCCGAAAGGGGACAGTGGCATCGAGCGAAGCGAAGATGACGGAGAGGTTTTGCAACGCTTCCGGGAAATCCCGGAAACGGATAAAATTCCAGAAACTCCCGCCAACGCAACCGGTATAGTCGTACTTATTTATCCGACCCGCGTCTGTTTTGCACGGGTTAGCAGACACAAATTTGTAACTTTTTGTTGGTGGAGTGCACAAACTTTTGGGGGGATTTGTTGGGCAATCCCTACAAGAAATGGCTGATTTTGGATAGAAACAGCCGCAAATTCCGTTTTTGTGTCCATTTGGACACTTGCATGGACAAGGCCAAATTTGGTAAAATAATGCCAGTGCAAGGGCCGGGTGGCCAGGCGGAAAAATCAGCGCCCCGCCACCGAATGACACCTTTTGCATCCCGGACTGTGTAGGATAGTACCAGCAGCCGGGAACATCCCGCAAAACTGAAAACTTTGGCAAACCTGGCGTGAGCCGGGGACGCAAAGCTTGGAGTTTTTTGTGCTGGCATTCCCCGGAGGGAAACGCCAGAAAACCAGAAGATAGTTCGGCTGCATTCAACACCGCTGTGACAGGCGGGGTGCGGATGCGGCTTTTTTTGTTGCGAGGCATCGGGAATGGACACGACCCCGGACTCTAACCCAAAGGAGGGCATGAAAAATGCGTAAAAATCTTGCAAAACACACGGCGAAAAAGCTTCCGCTGGCCAAACGGGTGCTTGCGTTGTGCTTCGCGCTGATTTTCGTGTGCAGCTGTCTGCTGCCCGCCTTTGCAAACGGCACGGGCGCGGAGCTTGAGACGCCGGACACCGAAGTAGTGGAGGCCGCCGCCCCCGGCGCGGAGCCGGAACCCATGGATCTCTACGACGAGCCTGCGGCCGTGGCGGACGAGCCTGAGGCGCTGGATGACGAGCCCGCAGCCATGGACGATCAGGTGGAAAAACCCGTCGTGGACGACGAGCCCGCAGCCATGGACGATCAGGTGGAAAAACCCGTCGTGGATGACGAGCCCGCAGCCATGGACAATGAGGTGGAAAAACCCGTCGAGGGCGGCGAGCCCCCCGTGGCCGATGACACCCCTGCCAAAGAGGGCGCGACGAAGACCACCACCGACGCAAGCGGCAACACCGTCTATGAGTACGACACCAGCGGCACGACGTTCCCCGATGACGACGCGGCCGCGCTCCCCGATGGCGACCAGATGCAGGTGGACGCGGCGTTCTCCATCCCCACCAACATCTACCACTTCTGGCTCAAGAAGATGAGCAGCTACGACCTCGCGGACATCGCCGACGCCGCCAAGACCGCTGAGATGACCGTGGAACAGTATCTGGCCATGTACGGCACCGAGAAAGGCTGCTACCACATCATGACCGCCGCCGACGGCGCGAACCTGAAAGACTATCAGTTCGCAAACCCCACCTCCAACGATGACCCCGAGGGCAACAGCCGCACCTTTGCAGGCTGGTACTATACCGACGATCTGGGCGACGAGCAGAAGTTCGTGTTTGACGAGTGCCTGTACGTTTCCGAGGGCACGACCGTGGAAGTCTACGCGAAGTGGACGGACGAGGAAGCCGAGGAAGACGAAGAAGCCGAAGAAACCAAGAAAGATGACCCCGCAGCTGCTCAGAAAGCAAAGTTCAAACAGTGGTATCAGAATCTGATGGACTGCACCAGCGAGTATACGCTGAAATCTCTTGCCGAAGAGTATTTTGCAACAGAGGGTTTCTATACCTACCTTGGTTCTCTGCCCGATGAAGAGCAGGAAGTGCTTTGGAATAAGCTGGAACCTGTAAATCAGCCGAAAGACGATACCGCAGAGTATGAGGAAGAAACTCAGGACGACGGTATTGCACTGCTGAGCATTACGGGAACGGTAAGGCAGATTCACATTGGAAAGAAACTTGTTCTTACAAGTGATTTGTCAAGGCGGTACTACTCAGCAGAACATAGCTGGAGATCGAGTAATCCATTAGTTGCAACGGTGGAAAGCGGCACACAGTATCAGACAGATAAAGCAACCGTAACTGGTGTAGCAGTTGGAACAACGACTATTATCCACACAGTTAAGTGGTACTATTACTCCTATGGTGTTCGGTATGACGATGGAGAGAGCTCTGACAGGTATACTGTTACAGTTGTAGATAATAACACCCAAATTGACTGGTCAGATACAGATAATAATGCGGCAGTATTTGTTTTGAAGACACCTACGAGCACTCCGGAGAGCAACGCCCCGAGTCAATGGGCACCAGATAATAGTGAATGCAAGTGGATTGCTAAAGTGAATACTTATGGTGCAGAGTGGGTGAAAAACGGAAATCAATATAATATTTTGACTTATCCCTCGCAATATGTTACACAGTGGCCAGATGGCACCAAAAACTCCGTCTGGACGCTTACAGAAAATGATACGGATACAAAATATTTTAAAGAGGTCCGCAGTACCATTTTTGACGAGTACAAATCAAGTATTGAGAAAAAAATAAAAGAACAATATCCGGGATTGGCGAATGTCGATTTACAACTTAAAGAATCGGATATCACGAAAATCAAAATTACGCCGTTTAAGATTTCCAGAAACAACGGTACAAATCCGGATAAGCACATTGACTGTCTTATTGACATTACCAGTAATAAAGTCTATGCGGCAAAATTCTGGGTGATGGAGCCGGACGCTACGCAGTATACGCTAAAAGACACGGCTGCATATCTAAATGACTACGATGTTAAAAAGACAAAAGTGACGATTGACAGCACAAAAACAGTTGGTTCTACAACTTATGTGCTCAAGGGCTGGTACAAAGAAAATTCCGCTTATGCCGGTGCTGCTGATGATGCCAATGCTGCAACGACAGAACTTGTTACGACATGGGACTACAAGCCGTCGGCCGATGAACTCGCAGATGGCACGGTCAACTTCTATGCATGGTATGAGCCGGTAAATACGGACTTTACCGTGAAGAAAGAAGTGACCGGCTGGTTCGGCGACAAGACCAAACAGTTTACATTCGCAATCAGCAGTGATGCTGGTACTGTAACTGTAAAAAAGGATGGTGTAGCTGTTACCGATGTAACGAATTTCACGCTTAGTGATGGCGAAACGGTTAAAGTCAGTGGCATTCCGGCAAATACAATCATCACTGTAACAGAAAAGCTTGATGATGCTGGGTATGATACAACAGCATCTGGTTTCAGTCAGGCACAAACTACAACAGAACGAATATTCCGATACAAATTCGTACAGGAAGGTGAAAAGTTTGTTCTGAAACCGGTAGACCAGTATGGCAATGAAACTGGGGATGAAGTCAGCAGTACCACAATCGTTGTGCAGAACGAAAAGAAAGGCGAAATCGACAACGGTGTCCTCCTCGACACCCTCCCCTACATCCTGATCCTCGTGGTCGTCGTGGGCGGCGGCGTGCTGCTCTTCCTCCGGAAACGGAAGAACGACGACGATGAATAAGCCAACTTCCAAGCCAAATAAAATCACGAAAGGAGGTGGATGGATGGCAAAAGAAAAAGCCAAAGGAGGCCCGCAGCCCGCACAGCGCCTGCCCGGCGCGGAGGATGCCTGCATCAGCCCCGAGCAGCTGGAGATCGTGGAATGGTACCGCAAGGTGAAGTTCCGCAAGAACCTGCTCGGCGGCGTGGATGAAGTGCAGATGTGGAAGAAGCTGGAGGAGCTCTACGGCCTGTACGAAAACGCCATCCGGGCCGAGAGGGCAAGGTACAACGCCCTGCTGGAAGCCCACACCCCTCCCGGAGAGAACCATGAGGAGGGATGTTGATGGCGAAAGCCGCAAAAACACTCCCTCCGCAAGACCCGCTCACGGCAGGGCGCAGAGCCCTGCACAAGCGGCGCAACGCCGCGCAGGACCGCCGGGACGCGCTTGGTTTACTGGGCCGGGTGGTGGTGCTGGCGGCAGCCGCGTGGGTGCTGTTCACGCAGGTGTTCCTGCTGACACAGGCCTCCGGCAACAGCATGTTCCCCGCCGTCAAGGACGGCGACCTGCTCATCGGCTACCGGCTGCAGGGCACTTACGCCAAGAACGACGTGGTGCTCTATGAGCAGGACGGCAAGCTCCGGGTGGGCCGTATCCTGGGCCGCGAGAACGACCTCATCGCACTGGACGATTCGGGAACGCTGATCGTCAACGGCTCGGCCCAGAGCGGCGAGATCCTTTACCCCACCTACGCGAAAGACACCCTCGAGTACCCCTACACCGTCCCCGCGGACAGCGTCTTCATCTTGGGAGACTACCGCACGCAATCCGAGGACAGCCGGGATTTTGGCCCGGTGGCCCTCACCGACGTCAAAGCAAAGGTGATCACGCTGCTAAGACGGCGGGGCTTGTAAGTTATTGAAAATATTGATATAATATTTAGGAGGAATCCACATGAAACTCAAGAAACTGTTTGCTGGTGTCGTAGCTGCGGCCATGATCGCCACCATGTCCTTCCCCGCTTTTGCTGCTACCAACGGTCAGGTTCATACTCTGACCAACGATAAGGTTGAAGTTGATAAAGTTTATAAGTTGGTGGGCGTTGGTGATTCTCCGCTGGAAACCTTTGGCTTCAATATTAGTGCTTTAACCGGTTTGAACAAAAATGGAGCTGAGAAAGTTACCAATGTTCCTGTCCCGACTGTGGGCTCGGCTGATTTCAGCGAGACTCATGCAACGGGTGCCGGTGCAACTAAAAAAGTTTCTGTTGATTTTAGTAACTGCAATTACAAGAATGTCGGTACTTACTACTATAAGATTACAGAAAATGCAACTACTAACGCAGGTGTGACGATTTCGACTCCTACACAGATGCGCGTTACGGTTGTCAATGACGAGGAGAATGGTGGCGTCATGATTGCCTCTGTTACTTTCTGGAAACAGGCAGATAGCGATGCGGCAGATGGCGAGTGGAAAGATAAAATTGACGGAACGATTGCCTTTGAGAACACCTATACAGCAAACTCTCTGACCCTGAAGAAAACTGTTCGCGGCAATATGGGCGATAAAAATAATGATAAGTTTACTTTCAAGGTGACTTTGACTGGTGAAAATGGTAAGACCTATGCAGAAAACTATGCTGTTGTAGGTGGTTCTGTTAATGAAACCAAAGCGGTGAGAGTTGACGGCAATCCCTATAATATTACCATCAAGCATGGCGAAGAAATCACGATTGCAAATCTTCCTGCTGGCATTCGCTATAAGGTAGAAGAAGTTGCTTCTGATGGTTACACGGCTTATACCAGTTATGGCATCCTTGATAGTGAAAGAGTTACAGGTACTACCGTTGAGGGTACCACTTCTGCTGAGGCTGCTGAGGCTGCTTTTACCAACGTTAAAGATGGTACCCCTGACACCGGCGTCATCCTCGACAATGCTCCTTACATGCTGATGCTGGCCGTTGTGGCTGGTGGTGCTATGACTCTGGTCATCAAGAAGCGCCGCGAGGAAGAGTAATTAACACTCTCTCCGCAAACACTTTTAAGAGCCTCTGGCGATAACAGCAGGCCTTGCGGAATGCCAAAGCCTCTCACTTTGGGAGAGGTGTCTGCGGAGCAGACGGAGAGGGCAAGGATGCTGCCAAAGAGCCAGACACACAGCGATACGCACCCTGCTTGTCAGAGCCATCGTATCTCAACGCCGCTGGAGTAATTTCACCAGGCTTGCCCTCTCAGGCGCTGACGCGCCAGCTCCCCCAAAGTGGGAGCCCTTGGCAAAGAGGTTTCGTCTCCGATGAAACTGACTGGGGCTTGCTGGAAAACGTCACGGGATGCCAAAGCCTCCCCTACTAGGGGAGGTGGCATCGAGCGTGAGCGAAGATGACGGAGAGGTTGTACAGAGCAGCACCTGCGTTATTCCGCTCACTCTAAAGGCGTCCTTTGTCCAACCTCTCAGTCTCGCTGACGCTCGCCAGCTCCCCTGGCAGGGGAGCCCTTGGCAAGGAGGGTTCGTCTCCGATGAAACCAAATGGAGCGGCTGCGAAATCATCGAAAACGTGACGGCTCGCCAGAGCCTCCCCTGACAGGGGAGGTGGCACGGCGAAGCCGTGACGGAGAGGTTTTAACCTAACTCGCAATTCTCTGAACAAGAATCAACATCGCAAGCTGACTGGAGGTGGGCTGTATCACTTGGCAACGTGTAGCGCTGCGGACAGCCGACTTCCTGATCAGCGCGGTGGTGGTGCTGTTCCTCCTCACGGCGGGCGCTTACTCCGCTTACGCGCTGTGGGATAACAACCAGGTCTATGCCGCCGTGGATAACGTGCAGGGCGAGCTGCTGCAGTTCAAGCCTGCCGCCGATGGCGAGAACGGCGCCTCCTTTGAGGAGCTGCTGGCCATCAACTCGGACGTGAAAGCCTGGCTCACCCTGGACAACACCGCCATTGATTACCCTGTGGTGCAGGGCGAGAACAATTTCAGCTACATCAACACCGATGTCTACGGCGACTTTGCACTGGCCGGCAGCATCTTCCTGGATTCCGATTGTGATGGCAGCTTCCACGATCCGTATTCGCTGCTGTACGGCCACCACATGGAAAACAGCAAGATGTTTGGAGATCTTGACCTGTACAAGGACGAGGCGTTCTTCAACGAGAACACCACCGGCACGCTGGTCCTGCCCGACCGCACCTACCACTTACAAATTTTCGCCTGTCTGCTGGTGCCCGCGTCCGAGGATGCCATCTTCGACGTGAACCAGTGGGACGCAAACCTGAACGGTCTGCTCGATTTCGCACAGGAGAACGCGCTGCACTTGCACTCTGACACGCTGGACACCGTCCGGGCGCGGGAGGGGGCACAGGTGCTGGCCATGTCCACCTGTTCCACGGAGTTTACCGATGCAAGAACCATTCTTCTGGCGTGGATGACAACGCCGGAGCAGTAAAGGAGGGGATGAAATGAAGATCCGAAAATTCGCGGCGGCGCTGCTGGCGCTGGTGCTTTGCCTGAGCCTGAGCCTGCCCGCGGCCTTTGCGGAAGCGCAGCAGCGTGTGGAGCTGAAAAACCTGACGGTCAACGTCAAGTGCACGGGCAATGCCATCCCCGACGAGCAGCTCACCATCCGCCTGACCCCCCGCAAAAAAGCCCCCATGCCCGGCGATGCCGCCGCACTGGAAGCGTTCGTCAACACGGCGGACTGCACCCGTTCCAACGGTTATATGACCACCGCCACATTCCCGGAGACATTCGTCTTCACGGCCCCCGGTACCTATGAGTACGAGGTGGCCCAGCAGAAAGGCAGCTCCCTCAACGGCACTTACGACACCCGCACCATGGTGCTCCGTGTCACCGTGAGCTGGAGCGGCGACACGCTGGTGGCCGTGGCCAAGGTCTATGAGGCTGGCCAGTCCTCCAATGACAAGGAAGACAGCATCCTGTTCAATAACACGTTCAACAACTCCGCCCCGGATGACCCGTACGATCCGCCGTATATCCCGGGTGACCCCTACACCCCGGACCCGAAGCCCACGCCTGTGGTGCCTACCCCGGAGACCCCGGTGAACCCGCCGGTCCTGGACGCGCGGCCGGATACCACCCCCACGGTGTCCACGGTCACCCCCACGGTGCCCGCTGCGGAAACGCCCGTCAATCCTCCGGTGGCTGACGCGCGTGCCCCCAAGCTGATCCAGACCGGACAGCTCAACTGGCCCGTGCCGGTTTTGGCAGGGCTGGGCACCCTGTTCCTGGCGGCTGGCGTGATCCTCCTTACCAAGAAGAAAGAGGATGACAATGCGTAAAGCATCCCCGGGCGTCATCTGTGTCCTGCTGGGAGTCGTCCTGCTGCTGGCGGCGCTGGGCCTCTACGGCTACAACCGCTGGGAGGACGCTCAGGCTGGCGCGGAAGCCCAGACCGTCGTACAGGACCTACAGGAAAAAGTCGTTGAACAAAGGCAGAGCGCGGCCTCGGCTCCCGCCATCGACACCAGCTCCCTTGACCCGGAGCTGCCCGTGGTGGAGCTGGACGGCTACGAATATGTGGGCACTGTCTCCATCCCCGCCATTGGCATCGACCTGCCGGTGATGAGCGAGTGGAGCTACCCCAAACTCAAAATTTCCCCCTGCCGCCAGTTCGGCTCCTCCCGCACCGATGATCTCGTCATCGCGGCGCACAACTACGAGTCGCATTTCGGCAAGATCGGCACCCTCGCCCTGGGCGATGAGGTCCGTTTCACCGACATGGACGGCATCGAGAACCACTACACGGTTTCTGCCATTGAAGTCCACGACCCCACCGATGTGGAGGCCGTGGAGCACAGCGGCCACGATCTGGTGCTGTACACCTGCACCTACGGTGGCAAGACCCGCATCGTCGTCTTCTGTGACAGAAGCGCTTAAAGACATTCCCGGATTCCATTCCCGCACCCCCGCACCGGAGACGCCCGGTGTGGGGGATTTGTTTTTGTGGGGACGAAACCTCTCCGTCATCTTCGCTTCGCTCGATGCCACCTCTCCCAAAGGGGTGAGGCCTTGGCAGGCGGTGCGGGCCAAACCTCTCCGTCACGCCTGCGGCGTGCCACCTCCCCTGATAAGGGGAGGCTTTGCGGCGGTGAAGTTTTATCGCAACACCGTGTGTTACTGCGAAACGAAATCTCTTTGTCAATGGCTCCCCTTTTCAGGGGAGCTGTCGAGCGGCAGCGAGACTGAGAGGTTCATATTGCACCCCCTCCCCACATATACTATACGGACACAACCAAATGGGTGGGAGGGAACGGTATATGTTTGTGGTAACGCTGAAAAAGGCCGGGCTCAAAAAGGTGGGCGTCGGCGTGATATGCTGTGCGTTGGTGGTGTTCAGCGCGGTGCTGGGGCGGTACATCAGCGGGCGGAGCGTTATGGCGGCCGCCGCGGCCAGCGGCAACAAGATCGAGAGCGCCCAGGACATCCAGACCTGGTTCACCGGCTATGGGCTGGACGTGGACGCGGCCACCATCGCCGCCGATAAGGTCAAGATCCCCCGCAGGTGGGACGACAGCTTTTCGGCATTCAACGGGGTGGTGCAGCAGAGCGGCATGGACCTGACCCGCTACAAGGGCAAGACCGTGGAAAAATGGACGGCCCTGCTGCCCGCCGTGAGCAAGGGCGACACCATGAGCTATGGCGTGCTGCTGGTGTACAAGAAAAAGGCCATCGGGGCCTACCTGCTGGAGAAGCCCTCCGGCGTCGTCACCGGCCTGAAAGACGCCCAGACCGCTATGGCCATGCAGGAGGCCACGGAAGTCTCGGGGGAAGATTTCAGCGGCGATTGGGGCGAGCGCCATGACGAGGAGCTCGGCGCCTCCGGGCAGGCCATGGAGACCTCGGGCGAGGATTTCAGCGGGGACTGGGGCGAGCGCCATGACGAGGAGCTGAACGCCTCCGGGCAGAGCCAGCAGACCTCCGGCGAACCCGAGACGCCTCTGCCGGAAGCGGCCCGCTATACGGACCTCCCGCTGGACGCCGAGGGGTACCCTGTCGAGTGAGTGGGAAAGTGAACAAAAGTCTTTCCCAAAAGCAGAAAATTGTGCAATGATGGTACTTTTGATAAAAGATTATGTTCAATTATACCAAAATTTTCGCGGAAAAATCGGCAATATGAAAGGGTGCAAAAAGAACGACTAAGGTTTATAATAAGAGTAGTAACATCCCGCAATAAACCAGGGTTTTTATTGCAGACGGGGCCGCGCGGCTGGCCCGTTCCGTGGATGGATAAGTAAGGAGAAAATGATTATGAAAGAATTCCAGTATACCGTTAAGGATGCATGCGGCATCCACGCACGTCCCGCCGGCCTGCTCGTGAAGCTGGTCAAGGGCTACGCAAGCACCGCCACCCTTGAAAAGGGCGGCAAGACCTGCGACCTGCGCAAGCTGATGGCTCTGATGGGTATGGGCGTCAAGCAGGGCGATACCGTCACCGTCAAGGTGGAGGGCGACGATGAGGCCGCTGCCGCAGAGGCGATCCAGAAGTTCCTGAGCGAGAACGTCTGATCGCGCGGAATGTCGTGATGAGAAGCCCTCGCGGGAGACTGCGGGGGCTTTTTCGTTCCCGGACGCAAGAGATTTGAGTGATAAGGAGAAATGAACGATGCAGGTGGGTACCGGTAAAAGCATTCTGAACGGCATTGCCATTGGCAAGCTGAAACTCTACAAGAAAAAGAACACGACCATCTCGGTGGCCGAAGTGACCGACACCGCCGCGGAGATCGAGCGTTTTGAGGACGCCCGGGCCAAGGCCATTGACCAGCAGACCGCCCTGTACGAGAAAGCCCTTGCCGAGGCAGGCGAGGACATCGCCGAGGTGTTCAACATCCACGCCATGATGCTGGATGATGACGACTTCGTGGACGCCATCAAGGAGATCATCAACGGCCAGCGCCGCTGCGCCGAGTATGCCGTCAAGACGGCAGGCGACAACCAGGCCGCCGTGTTTGCCGCCATGGACGACCCCTATCTGCAGGCCCGCAGCGCCGATGTCATCGACATCGCGCAGGCCATGCTGGACATTTTGCAGGGGGTGGACAACGCCAGCCTGCAGGGCACCGAGCCCAGTATCCTTGTGGCGGACGACCTGGCCCCCTCGGAGACGGTCCGGATGGACAAGAGCCTGCTGCTGGGCTTCATCACCCGGGAGGGCAGCTCCAACAGCCACACGGCCATCCTGGCCCGCAGCATGAACATCCCCGCCCTGATCCAGTGCAAGGATATCCAGGACGACTGGGACGGCAAGATGGCCGTGGTGGACGGCTACAACGCCTGCGTGTATGTGGACCCCACCCCCGACCTGCTCCAGAGCCTCCGCGCCCGCCAGAAAGAAGATCAGAAAAAGCAGGTCCTGCTGCAGGAGCTCAAGGGCAAGCCCAACACCACGTTGGACGGCAAGACCATCAACGTGTATGCAAACATCGGCGGCATGGGCGATGTGGGTGCCGTGCAGCAGAACGACGCCGGCGGCGTCGGCCTGTTCCGGACAGAATTCGTCTACCTCAACTGCAAGGACTATCCCACCGAGGATTACCAGTTTGAGGCGTACAAGCAGGTGGTGGAGAGCCTGGCCCCCAAGAAAGTAGTCGTCCGCACCTGTGACATCGGCGCGGACAAGACCGTGGACTATATGCAGCTGGACCACGAGGACAACCCCGCTCTGGGCTACCGCGCCATCCGCATCTGCCTGACCCGGAAAGACTTCTTCAAGACCCAGCTGCGGGCCTTGCTGCGGGCTTCCGCTTACGGCAACATGAGCATCATGTTCCCCATGATCACCAGCCTGCGGGAGCTGCAGGACGCCAAGGCCGTGCTGAACGAGTGCCGCGCGGAGCTCACCGCCGAGGGCGTCAAGTTTGACCAGAACCTCGAAGTGGGTACCATGATCGAGACCCCCGCCGCCGTCCTCATTGCGGACGATCTGGCCGAGGAGTGCGATTTCTTCTCCATCGGCACCAACGACCTCACCCAGTACACCTGCGCGCTGGACCGCCAGAACGCAAAGCTGGAGCCGTTCTTTGACCCGCATCACCCCGCCGTGCTCAAGGCCATCAAGATGACCATTGACGCCGGTCACCGCCACAATATCTGGGTAGGCATCTGCGGCGAGCTGGGCGCGGACACCGCCCTGACCGAAACATTCCTCCGCATGGGCGTGGATGAGCTCTCGATGAACGCCAAGAGCATCCTGCCCGTCCGCAAGATCGTCCGCAGCCTCGATCTGAGCAAGCCCTCGGCCAAGCAGGTCTGAGCCCCTCTGAAATCAGAAACTTCCACCCCCCGGTGAGGCATTCCCGCCCCGCCGGGGGGATTGTTATCTGGGGGATCTGGCTTGGGAAGAAGAAAATTCACAAAAACACTTTAAAACCGTGAAGTGCTGTGCTATACTGAACAAGACGTGGCTGCTGCGGCAGCCGGGAGGTACGATATGACTCAATTTCTGATCCGCTGCTTCATCAAGCGCCCGGATGATGTGAAAGACGCCGCTGTCCGCACGGCCTACGGCAATCTGGCCAGTCTGGTGGGCATGGCCTGCAACATCCTGCTCTGTATCGGCAAGCTGCTGGCAGGCACCCTGTTTGGCTCCATCGCCATCATGGCGGACGCCCTGAACAACCTGTCGGATGCCTCGTCCAATGTGGTCAGCCTCATTGGCTTCCGGCTGGCGGCCAAAGCCCCGGATGCGGAGCACCCCTACGGCCACGCCCGGTACGAGTATCTGGCGGGCCTCGTGGTCAGCGTCACCATTCTGGCCATCGGCTTCTCGCTGCTGAAAGAATCGGCTCTGAAAGTACTCCACCCCACGCCGGTGGCGTTCAGCTGGCTCAGCATCGGGGTGCTGGCGGCGTCCATCCTCGTCAAGCTCTGGCTGAGCGGCTTCAACCGCGCCGTGGGCAAACCGAAATGACGGGTCAGTTTCATGCCGATGCGCAGTTCGCGGCGGGACGTGTTTGTCCGCCTGGATCAGGTGCACAACGATGTGCTGACCACCGGAGCGGTCCTCCTTTCCACCATCCTGTGCAGCCTGACGGGCTACGGCATCATTGATGGCATTATGGGCGTGGGCGTGGCGGCGTTCATCCTCTGGTCCGGATGGGGCCTGGTGATGGATACCCTGAGCCCGCTGCTGGGCGAGAGCCCCAGCCCCGAGCTGGTGGAGCACATTGAGCGGACCGTCATGAGCTATCCTGGGGTACTGGGCGTGCATGACCTCATGGTCCACGATTACGGCCCCGGGCACCAGTTCGCCTCCCTGCATGTGGAGTTCCCGGCCGAGACCGACCCGCTGACGGCCCATGATGTCATCGACAACATCGAGAACGACTTTCTCAAAAAAGACCGGCTGCAGGTCACCATCCATTACGACCCCATCGTCACGGCGGACGCGTCGGTGGGGGTGCTGCGGGCCCGTTTGAAAGAACATGCCCGCCAGCTGGACCCGCGGCTCTCCATCCACGATCTGCGGATCGTGCCGGGGGACAGCCACACCAATGTTCTGTTTGATCTGGTGTTCCCGGCGGGATACACCGGGGACATCGACCAGATGCTGGCAAAGATGTGCCAGTTCGTCAAAGAGCAGGACCCGAAATACTGCTGCGTCGTCAAGGTAGAGCAGAGCTATGCGTCTGCACTGCCGGACAAGAAATAAAAGAGATCCGAAAAGCGAGAGGGGAATCATTATGCTGAACGAAACCTACCGCGCGATGCTGGCCCATAAGAGCGTGATCCGTGAGACCTTTATGTACGGCAAACAGCGGGCTGCCGAGATCGGCTATGAGAACGTGTTTGACTACTCGCTGGGCAACCCCAGCGTGCCCTGCCCGCCGCGGTTTACGGCGGCCATGCAGGACCTGCTGGCCACGGAGGAGCCCATTGCCCTCCACGGCTACTGCCCCAGCCAGGGCGACCCGGGGTTCCGCACCGCCGCGGCAGCCCATCTGGCCAAAACGTTCGGCCTGCCCTATGAGCAGAAGCATATTTTCCCCACCACGGGTGCCGCGGGCGCCATTGCCCACGCCATCCGCGCCGTGACCAAGCCCGGCGACGAGGTGCTGACGTTCGCACCCTATTTTTCGGAGTACGGGCCCTACGTCCGGGGAACGGGTGCCGTGCTGAAAGTGGTGCCGCCCCAGCCGCCCACGTTCCAGCCCAATCTGGACGCCTTTGAGGAGATGCTGACCGAGAATGTCACCTGCATCCTCATCAACACCCCCAACAACCCCACGGGCGTGGTTTACTCGGCGGAGACCCTGACCCGGCTGGCCGAGATCCTGACCGCCAAGAGCAAGGAGTACGGCCACAACATCTTCCTCGTCAGCGACGAGCCTTACCGGGACATCGTTTTTGACGGCAAGACCGTGCCTTACCCGGCGGCATTCTACCCCCACACCCTGACCTGCCTCTCGTTCTCCAAGACGCTGAGCCTGCCCGGCGAGCGTCTGGGCTATGTGGCGGTCAACCCGGCCTGCGAGGGGGCGGACATCCTGGTGGACATTCTGGCCCAGATCTCCCGCTTTACGGGCCACAACTGCCCGCCCAGCATCATCCAGAAAGCCGTCAGCCGCTGCCTGGATGCCACCAGCGACCTCTCCGTCTACGAGACCAACAGGAACCTGTTGTACGACAAACTCACCGAGCTGGGCTTTGAGGTGGAGCGCCCCGGCGGCACGTTCTACATCTTCCCCAAGGCGCTGGAAGAAGACGCCAACGCGTTCTGCATGAAAGCCCGGGAGTTTGACCTGTTGCTGGTGCCCAGCGATACGTTTGGTGTCAAGGGCTATGTGCGCTTTGCCTACTGCATCGACACCGAGAAAGTCAGGCGGAGCCTGCCCGCCCTCGAAAAGCTGGCGGCAGCATACCGCAAGTAACTGCAAACGCTTTGATCCAAAATAAAACCTCTCAGGCCGCGCTTTGGCGCGTCCAGCTCCCTTATCAGGGGAGCCCAATCGAGGAAACAGGAGGGCAAAATGCAGCACCCACTTTCCGAATACCCCCGCCCGGCGCTGCGGCGGGACAGCTTTGAGTCCCTGAACGGCCCGTGGCAATACGCGTTTACCAAGGCGGCACAGTTCCCCACGGCGTGGGATGGAACCATCCGGGTGCCCTACTCGCCCGAGGCTCCGGCTTCCGGAGTGGGGCGGACGCTGCAGCCCGGGGAGTGGCTCCACTACCACCGCGGCTTTACGCCCCCGGCGGGGCAGGGCGGACGGGTGCTGCTCCACTTCGGAGCGGTGGACTACGCCTGCGCCGTGGAGGTCAACGGCCATCTGGCCGGCGGCCACAGGGGCGGCTACTGGCCCTTTACGATGGACATCACCGATTCTTTGCGGCCGGGCCGCAACATCCTCTGGGTGGCCGTGCAGGACCCCACCGGGAATGGCACCCAGGCCCGGGGCAAGCAGACCCTGACCCCCGGCGGGATGTTCTACCATGCCCAGAGCGGCATCTGGCAGACCGTCTGGCTGGAGCGGGTGCCGGACAATTACATTACGGAGCTGACGGTCACCCCGGACTACGATGCCCGGACCGTGACGGTAAAAGCCCACACGGCCCAGCCCGGCGGGGCAAAAAACCTCTGGGCTGTGGTGCGGGCCGGGGGCGTGACCATTGCCGAGGACTGGGGCGGCGACGAGGCCGACCAGGACGGCGAGGTGACGCTGAACATCCCGGAGAAACATTTCTTTCCGTGGAGTCCGGACAGCCCGTTCCTCTACGACCTGACCGTGGGTACCACCCAGGGGGACGAAGACGGTTTTGATACCGTGCACAGTTATTTTGCCCTCCGCAAATGGAGCTGTGAGCCGGACGCGAAAGGCATCCTGCGCTTCTGTCTCAACGGAAAGCCCATCCTCCTCAACGGCCTGCTGGACCAGGGCTACTGGCCGGAGGGGCTGTATACCCCGCCCTCGGACGCGGCGGTGGTGCACGAGCTGGAGCAGGTCAAGGAGCTGGGCTTCAATCTGCTGCGCAAGCACGCCAAGATCGAGCCGCAGCGGTGGTACTACCACTGCGATAAGCTGGGCCTCATCGTCTGGCAGGATATGGTGAACGGCGGCGGGAAGATGAACCAGTGGTACGTCACCTACCTGACCAACGCCCTGCTGCCCCTGCTCCGCCATACACCCGACGCAAAGCCCCTGTGGGGGCTGCTGGGGCGCGAGACGGAAGCCAGCCGGGAAAGTTATCAGACCGAATTAAAAGCCACTGTAGAGGCTCTGCGGTGCCACCCCTGCATCGGGTGCTGGGTGCCGTTCAACGAGGGGTGGGGGCAGTTTGATGCCCGCGCCGCCACGGCGGCCCTCCGGGCGCTGGATGACACCCGCCTGATCGACGAAGCCAGCGGCTGGTACGACCAGGGCGGGGGAGATGTGGACTCCCGCCACAATTACTTCTACCCGCTCCGCATCCGGCCCGGCGGGCGGACGGTAGCCCTGAGCGAGTACGGCGGCATTGCCTGGCCCATGCCCGGCCACGAGCCGCCCGGCAAGACCTACGGCTACGGCACCGCCAAAGACAAAGCCGACCTGACCAAACGCTATAAAATGCTGCAATGGAAGACCATTCTGCCCCAGCTGGGGCGGGGCCTCTCGGCGCTGGTGTACACCCAGCTGACCGACGTGGAGGACGAGGTGAACGGCCTGTTTACCTACGACCGCGCGGCCCTCAAGCCGGAGGCCGCTGCCGTCCGCTCCTGCAATGCGGCGCTGGCGGCGGAGTTTGCAAAGGTGACTGCAAAATAAGAGCGCAAAAACAGCGCCCTGCTCTGGAGAAGCTTCTCCGGGCAGGGCGCTGTTGTGCTTTTACGGAACTTATTTGTTGACGATCTTGGTCATGGGCAGTTTGTTCATGGCCGAGGTGTCGAGGTGGTTCTCCAGGGAGGCACCGTAATCACTCAGTGCGGTCTTCAGCTCACTGGTCTTCATGTCGGTGATGACCTGATCCCGCAGGTCGTCCAGCGAGGCAACGCTCAGCGGGTCCACTCGCAGGGCCAGCATCATGGCATAGCTGGAATACTGCACGGCGGCCGCCTGCCCGTAGGCAAGGTTCCGGATGGCATCGGCGGAACCGCTCTGGGTGAACGTGGAGTCCAGCGTGGAAGCGCCCAGCAGCTCGGTCTGAACATTGGTGTCGGAGGGGGTGCTGCCCAGCACGGCGTAGATGTCCGGCAGGGCGGCCTGAGCGGCGGCGTTCAGGGCACTGACCTGCTCCGAAGCGCTCTCATTGGAGGCCAGATTGACGGCCGTGGCGGCCTGCTGGGCCAGCGTGAGCATCTGGGCCTTTTGGTCGTCGTCGGCAAAGGCATAGGTGCTGGTGTTGTAGAGCGGGACAACGTAATAAGCCAGTTCCACCATATTGTTTTCCAGATGCTCCGTCAGGTCGGCGTCCGAGACGGGGGTCTCGCCGCCGTTGCCATAAACGAGGGTCAGCAGGTCGTTGCTCTTGAGCAGGATGCGCTCAAAGTGCTGCACGGTCTCCAGCCCGATGCCGTTGGCCTTGTAGGTATCGCCGTACTGGTCCATCAGCTGCTGGGCGTAGCTGTCGGCCTGCTGTTCCTCTTCGGCGGTCAGCTGGCCGCCCAGCTCGTCAAAGCGCAGCTCAGTGGCGGCGTAGGTCTGCAGGTTCTCCAGCGTTTTCCGGGCGACATAATCGCTGACGGTGGCCGTCTCGCCGCTGTCGCTATCCACGGTGATGGTCTGCTTCAAAAAAGCTTTCACGTTGGCGGCGTCCTGGTCGGAGGAAGCGAGGTCGGCGGCTTTCTGGTAGGCGTCGTACTGGGCCAGCAGATACAGGCCGGAGGAGATCTCGTAATCGCCGATGGAACCCACGGTGTCCGGGGTGGAGATGACACAGCCTGCCAGGCTGACCACCAGGGCCAGCGCGCAGACCAGTGCAAGAAGTTTCTGTTTCATAGTTGGTTGCTCCTGAAATTTATTTTTGGTTTTTCACAGGCTTGGGCTCGTTTAAAATCTCGCCCATGGCCTTGAGGATCCTTTGCAGCAGCTCCAGCGGCTTTTCGTCGGGCTGGAGGGTGACAGAGAGATAGGGCTTGGCTCCGGCCCCTGCCGTGACCCGGCCGTTGAACGCGATGAGCAGGCCCCGGATCATGCCAAGGTCCAGCTCCTCCACCTGCAGCAGCAGGGTGTCTTTCTTCTGGGTGACCTCGTACACGCCCACGGCGGCGGCCTGCACCCGGACGAGGGAGACATTGACCAGATCGCTGACCGAGGGAGGCGGGTCGCCGTAGCGGTCGATGAGCTCGTCCAGCACATCGGCGGCGTCCTCGGGGGTCTGGATGGCGGCAATGCGTTTGTAGGCTTCGATGCGGCCCGGCCCATCCGCGATATACTTTTCGGGGATGAACGCGTCCACCCGCAAGTCCACCAGGCACTCGCTCTTGTCCCGCTGGAGCGGTTCGCCCTTGGCCCGGGCGATGGCCTGATTCAGCATCTTGACATAGAGGTCATAGCCCACGGCCTCCATGTGGCCGTGCTGGCTGTGGCCCAGCAGGCTGCCCGCACCGCGAATTTGCAGATCGCGCATGGCGATGCGGAAACCGGAGCCGAACGCGGTGAACTCCCGGATGGCGGAGAGCCGCTTCTGAGCAATGTCCGAGAGGGTCTTGTCCCGGCGGAACGTGAAGTAGGCGTAGGCCTTGCGGCCGGAACGGCCCACGCGGCCTCTTATCTGGTACAGCTGGGCCAGGCCCATCCGGTCGGCATCCTCAATGATGAGGGTGTTGCAGTTGCGCACGTCGATGCCCGTTTCAATGAGGGTGGTGCAGACGAGGATGTCGATCTCGCCGTTGAGCAGGTGCTGCCAGACGGGGTTGAGCTCGTCCTCGGTCATCTTACCGTGGGCGATGCCCACCCGGGCGCCGGGCACCATCTGGCTGACATGGGCGGCGGTGGACTCGATGTTGTCCACCCGGTTGTGCAGATAGTAGACCTGCCCGCCCCGGGCCAGCTCTTTCTTCATGGCCTCGGCCAGGATGACATCGTTGTACTCGAGGACGAAGGTCTCCACGGGCTGGCGCTCAAAGGGCGGCTGCTCAATGGTGGAGAGGTCGCGGATGCCGCTCATGGCCATGTTCAGGGTGCGGGGGATCGGTGTGGCCGAGAGGGTGAGCATATCCACCCCGATGAAGTTCTCTTTCAGCTTTTCTTTATGCTTAACGCCGAACCGCTGCTCCTCATCAATGATGACAAGGCCCAGGTCGTGGAAGCGGACGTCCTTGGAGAGGAGCCGGTGGGTGCCTACCACGATATCCACACTGCCGGCCTGCAGGCCCCGCAGGGTCTCTTTCTGCTGTTTGGCGGTGCGGAAGCGGGACATCATCTCCACTTTGACCGGGAACGCCTCCATCCGGGAGAGGATGGTGTTGTAGTGCTGCCAGGCCAGCAGGGTGGTGGGGGCCAGAATGGCGCACTGCTTGCCGCCCATGACGCACTTGAACGCGGCCCGCAGGGCCACTTCCGTTTTGCCCACGCCCACGTCGCCGCAGAGCAGGCGGTCCATGGGGTAGGTTTTTTCCATATCCTTTTTGATCTCCGCCGTGGCGTTGAGCTGGTCGTCGGTCTCATCGTACTCAAAGCGGGTCTCAAAATCGCTCTGCCAGTCGCCGTCCGGCGGGAACGCGTAGCCCTGTGCCTGTCGGCGGCGGGCGTAGAGCTCAATGAGCTCCTGGGCCATCTCCTCGGTGGCCTTTTTGACCTTGGCGCGGGTGCGCTGCCACTCGGCACCACCCAGCTTGGCCAGCTTGACCTTTTCTTCATCGCCGGGGGCGGTGTAGCGGGAAAGCAGGTCCAGCTGGGTGACGGGCACATACAGCACGTCGGAGCCGGAATACTGCACTTTGAGGTAATCTTTGGTGGCACCCTGCACTTCCAGCCGCTGGATGCCTGCGTACATGCCGATGCCGTGGCTCTGGTGCACCACATAATCGCCGGGCTTGATGTCCGAAAGGCTGGACAGGGCGTTTTTGTTCTTTTTGCGTTTCTTGGCGGCTTCGCTGGCTTCATCCAAACCATGGCGGCGGGAAGAGAGGACCGCCACACGGGCAAAGGGAAACGTGCACCCGGCCGTCAGGTGGCCGGGCAGGATCTGCACCAGCCCTTTGGCGGGGCGGACGTCCCGGCTCATGCTGACCGCGTAGCCTTTGTCGGCCAGGTCCCGGGTGAGGGCGGCAGCGCCCTTGGGGGTGCCTGCGAACAGCGCGATGGCATAGCCCTGCTCCACCAGCGGGTCCAGATCTTCCCGCAGGGAGGCCAGGTCGCCGCCCCAGTTGGGGGCCGCGAAAGCCTCCGCGTTGATGAGGTCTTTCAGCTTGAACTCGTTCATGCCACGCAGGAAGTTCTCGCACAGCAGGGTGCTCTGTTTCTGGGCGGCAATGGCCAGGTCGTCCATGGTCTGGTAGAGCACATCCAGCCCGGGGCAGATGACGCCCTCTTCCAGCAGGCCGGTGAGCTCTTCGCCCCGGCGGAACTCGGTGGCTTTCTGAGCATCCCGGATGCCGCCTACCTCATCCAGCACAAAGATGGGGCCGGTGAGGTGGTCCAGCAGGGTGGCGGGGACAGCGTACCGCAGGCCGTAGTATTTGTCCATGGCCTCGGGCATCAGGCCGGAATCCAGCTGGGCCAGATCAGCCTCCATGGCCTTTTCCAGCGCTGCCCGGTGTTTGCCGCGGGCCTTTTTCCAGGCGTCGCGGAGGGCCTCCGCCGTCTGTACCGTGTTGCCGAACAGCACCTCGCGGGCGGGGGAGAGATAGATCTTTTCCAGCGAGCCGTCCCGGCGCTGGGTGAGCAGGTCGAACGATGCCAGCGAGTCGATCTCGTCATCCCAGTACTCCACACGGGCGGGTTGGCGCATGTCCGGCGCGTAGATGTCCACAATGTCGCCCCGGACGCTGAACTGGCCCGGGCCATCCACCTGGCTGCGGCGGACATACCCGGCGGCAAACAGCCGCTCCACCAGCGCCTCCCGGTTGTAGACCATGCCGGGCTTGAGGGTGAGGGTATTCTTTAAAAATTCGTCCCGGGGGACGGTGTATTGCAGCAGGGCCTCGGCGGGGACACAGACGGCATTCAGCCGCCCGCCCGCCAGCTGGCCCAATACAGAAAGGCGGCGGTACTCGTACTCGCGGCCCGCGCCCTCCACGGGGCGGAGCATGAAATCCCGGGGCGGGAAGACCGCTGCCGTCAGGCCCAGGGCCTTGAGGTCTTCCGCAAAGTGGGTGGCCTCGGCCTCGCCCGGGGTCACGATGCAGAGCACCCGGCCCAGGTCTTTTTGCAGGGCGGCGTACAGCAGGGCGCGGCCCGCCGGGGGCAGGCCAAACAGGGCTGCCGGGCCCGGTGCAGCAAGGCTGGCAGCGATTTTCTGATATTCAGGCGTGGCCTTTAACAGTGCCTCGTACATCGTAGACCTCCTCTCTGATGAAGGACCTCTCCGTCATCATCGCTTCGCTTGATGACACCTCTCCTGACAGGAGAGGCATTGGCAGTCCGGTACGCTTTCCATCAAACACAAATCAATTTCAGCAAAACGACACCTCTTTGCCAAGGGCTCCCCTGCCAGGAAAGACTCCCCCGGCCGGGGGAGGTGGCACGCAAGTGCCGAAAGGGGAACGG
>ENA-OPBL01001153-OPBL01001153.1-human-gut-metagenome-genome-assembly--contig:-NODE-1153-length-24655-cov-2.757276_pt1 | contig 24655 bp, 23 predicted proteins | sample MGYA00241073_ERZ501461 | MGnify/ENA primary metagenome ERZ501461 (study PRJEB25962, sample SAMEA2042630) | human gut metagenome | biome: human gut; feature: human-associated habitat; material: faeces... | reverse complement strand
GCCGGCCAGTGCCGACAACACTGCCGATAACACCAGTGCCGATACCGGCGATGCTGATACCGGCACCACGGCGGCGGACACCGCCGACGAGAACTTGGATGTGGCAGCGGCCAACGCCAGCAAGGTCAACGAAACGCTCAAGCTGAGCACCGGGGGCAAGACGGCCGGTGATGGCCAGAAGAAGACCAGGGCCGGCAGGGTCACCCTGGCATCGGCCAGCGTCGACCCTGCAATGCGCCTGTCATCGCGCATCGACAAGGAGCTCAAGCGCAGCAAGGCGGACAGCATCCGTCTCAAGTCCTACCCGACGTTCTCGATGAACAAGGTCACAGTGACCGACAAGAAGTCCGGCCGTCACGTGCTCGACCGCATGAACCAGGCGTTCTACGCCGGGCATGTGTACTCGGTGCTGCTGCCCGACAACGACCGCGTGCTGCACGAGACCCTGATGGGCGTGATGAGCGGCATCATCCGGCCGCATGACGGCAATGTGATGAACAAAAGCGCGAACCTGCTGGAGCTTGAACCCGGCGAAGTCCGTGGACATCGACTGGGACTGGTGCCGCAGCAGTATGCGGTACGAGACGACATGAGCGCCGAACGCAACCTGGTGTATGCGATGGATGCCTCCGGGCGCACGTTCCTCAAGCCGAAGCCGGTGATCGCACGCGAGCTGCTGCACAAGGTCCATTTCGATGTGGATACCCCGAACGCTCCGGTTGGCAAGCTGGACGTGGTGGAGCAGCGTCGCGTGGCGATCGCGCGCGCCATCGCCTGCGAGGCCGAGGTGCTGATCGCCGACGAGCCCACGGGCGGGCTGAACGATGACGACAGCGTGGAGATCCTGCAGCTGCTCACGTCGCTCACCCACGGCGACCCCAAGCGCTGCGTGATCATCCTCACCGAATCAGAAGCCGTTGCCAACATAGCCGAAACCATCATCAAGCTATAAACGGCCTCATCTGATACGCCCTCGCTGGGTGGGCAGTCCACCGGGCTATCCACCCAGCGGGGGCGTATTGATTCCACCTAGATCATGCGCATGTGGAACCTCGCGGCCAGGGCCGGCACGTCGGGGACGCCGTACTGGTCGACCAGATCCAGCCAGCGCCGCTTGTTCGCCTCCCCATAGCGCTCCGCACGCTTGGCGTAGGCTTGCGCGGTCAGGAACTTCGGCGGTATCGACTTGCTGTTGTATTTGTCGGCGACCATCACGATTTCCTGTTCCAGATTGACCGGCATGTAATCGACCGGAGGCAGCGGCAGGTTCTGCGCGATGACCATCTGCTGGGTCAGGCCGACCCCAGTATGATTGCGCGCGAACTGGGCGATGGACTCGTCCACGCCCTGCTCCAGCAAGTACTCGTAGCCGAGCAGGCCATGCAGGATGTAACGTTTCCCGTCGAATTGCAGCGGTTCGCCATCACTGCCGTCATGCTTGAGCACGCGATACGTGCCGATGTCGTGCAGCAGGCCGCCGATCGTCGCCAGATGCTCGTCGATCAGGCGTTTCGGCACACGGCCACCGGTGATGCCGTCCGACGGCAGGTCGGCTTGTTCAGCTGCCCCGGCGGAATCGTCAAGCGCGTTGCCGCTGCCCTGGCCCAGCTTGTTGGTGAACAGCGCGTTCTGATGGCGGGCGAGCTGGCGGGCGATGGTCGCCACGACAACGCAATGCGTGTGCACCAGGTCATAGGCGGCCTGGGAGGGGGCGATTTTCTTGTGCAGCTCGTCAATCTGGTCGAGTGTGGGGATATAACCGGTCATACGGCTCATTGTAGCCATCGCGACACGCTGATAACATCACACAATCGCAAGGTGCATTTCCACAGATCAGCCATTTTCCGGCCTTCATCATAAACAGCGACGTCGATTGTGCTGCGCAATCCGGGCGTGTCGCGCCGGCGAGGAGGAAAAGAGGAGAGCGTTGCGAGCATGTTACAGATGCCGGGTGCCATCAATCGCCCGGTAGACGCCTCTCAGATGGAGCGCACGTGGTATTCGCCGGTACGGTTGGACGCCACGATCATCTGATCGTTCTCCAGCACCTTCCAGCCATCGGACTCGTTCTGCTCGAAGCCGGAACTCGCCACGACCACACCGGACGGCTTGCCGTCACAGTCCTGCACGTCACGGTACCTCATCACACGGTAATCGTGAGCCTTCTCGCCCTTGCCGTACTCGTCGTAAATCTCGACGATGCGCGGCGACGTCTTCTCGCGGCCGGCGGCGCACAAAGCCACGAGCTGGTCCTGGCTTTGGATCATGCAGTTGTAGCTGGACTTGGGGTACGCCTGACGCAGCTGGCGTACCGCCTGCGCCACGGCCTCGTCCAGCGCGAAGCCGAACGCGATGTATTCGAGGATGACCGAGAAGAAGATCGCGGAGTCGGAACGGCAAGGTCGAGCCGCTCATCAGTATCGTGTGCGTGCTCGATCATGCCCAACACCATCAGATCCACGATGTGATGAACGCGTTCCGTACGCAAAGCTATAGCAAATGGGAGCTGATCTTCGTCGATCTGGATGGCGACGATTCGTTCGTTTCCTCGCTTCTCGAAGTGTTCCAGGACGATCGCATGTATCTCGTGGATGTGGACCCTGCGCTTTCGCGCCCCGAGAAGATCAACGCCGCATTCTACGCAGCGGAAGGCAGCTATATCGGCTCGCTCTTCGCACATGATCTGCTCGCACCCAATGCGCTTTTCGAATGCGTGCGCACGATCAATGCGTTTCCTACCTGCGAGCTCATCTACTGCGATTCCGATACGGTGAACGTGCAGGGGTACCATTCGCATCCGATCTTGCGCAGCGCGTATTCGCCCGAACTGCTCCGCTCATTCAACTATTTGGGCAACTTCGTGATCTATGGCGTTGAATTGCTCGAGCGCATCGGACTGCTCGACCCCGCCTTCGAAGGAGCGCTTGCCTACGATCTGAATCTGCGCGCTTGTGAACAGGCGCAGCGCGTTTGCCATATCTCGCGCGTGCTGTGCCATCGCCGCTTCGCTTCCGAGATGTACGAATATCAGCTGCATTCTCCCGAAGATCAGGAAGCGGGGCGCAAGGCACTCGTGGCTCACTGCAAGCGTGTGGGGATGAGCGCCGAGGTCCTGAGCCTGGATATTCCGTTTTGCTACCGCATTCGCCACGTGCTCACAGAAACGCCGAAGGTTTCGATCGTGCTCAATACCGTGAACAATGCCGAGGTGATCGAACGCTGCGTAACGAGCCTCTATCAGCAGATCACCTACGACAATTTCGAGGTCGTGGTGGTCGAAGTCGGAAAGCTCGACGCTCAGGTCAAGGATACCCTTGCGCGCTTGCGCGAACGCTTTTCGACCTTTAAAACGCTGCACTACGACGGGGTCTTCAACCATGCGCGCCTGGCGAATTTCGCGGTCGAGCAGCTTTCGAGCGAATACTTTTTCTTCATCACCGACGACACGCGCATCCTCACGCCCGATGCGCTCCAGACGATGCTCGGGTATTTCCAAGACGAACAAGTGGGGATCGTGGGTCCGCAGAAGCTCTATTTGGATGCCACCATCGAACACGCCGGTCTGGTGGTGGGGGGCGAACATGTCATCACGCCCATCTCGCGCTATATGCTCTCCAACTGGAATGGGTATCTCGACCGTTGTGCGGTCTCGCGCAACGTCTCTGCGGTGGCAGGTGAGTGCATGTTCATCTCGAAGGAAGTCTTCGACCAAGTGGGTGGCTTCACGGAAGATTTCTCGCTTGCTTATTCCGATGTCGATTTTTGCTTGAAGGCGCGTGAACTGGGATTCTATACGGTCTATACGCCGTATGTGAAGCTTACGCATTCGCGCTCGGTCAATCGTATGCGCAACTATTCGCAGGCCTTCTTGATCAAGCGTACGCGCGAAGCGGCGCTCATCCAGTACCTTTGGCCCGATTACTTCGTTAAGGGCGATGGCTTCTACAACCCCAATCTCGATCCGAACAACCCCTATTTCGCGCTGAGGAAAGACTGAAGATGAACGTTCGTCTTGAATCCATGTGCCAAGGCGATGGCAAGATCTATGCGCAGATCGCCATCGAGCGTCTCTCGGCTGATTCGATCGTCACGCTTGAAGCGCACCTGAAAGATGGCACCGAGATCCCGGCGCATCTCCTTCCTTTCGACCCGCTCGATGGGCAGTCGGCAGCGAACTTCGTGATCATCGTGCCGCATTTCGATGAGCGTGAGATCATGCTCGAATTCAACGAATATCGCGGTGCCGATGCGCCGCTCGGGCGTGCGCACCTTACGATCGAGACGAATATGCTCACGTGGCGCACGCGCATCAATTCGGTAGTGAAGAACGAGCTCATTGCGCAGATGTTCGATATCGAGCGCGAATACTATTCCGATCGCATGCACACCTCTTTCATCGCAGCGGTCGATGACAAGGACGAGATCGTAGTGAAGATGCTCATCGACCTTCCGCAGATCGAAGGCGCGGATGTGGCGATCCGCTTCCTCGATGCACACGGCAAGGAACGAGAGCTGCCCGTCTATCCGCTTTTCGAGGAGATCAAGCCTGCGCGCCGCTTTGGCGATGAGAATCGGATCAACGTTGGGTTTTCCGTGCGCGTCCCACGAGACGATAAGGATTTCTGCGTGTTCGCCAGCGATGCGCTCGATGTGGTGCCGGGCGGGTTCGCCATGTTCTGCGACGAGAGCTACGAGCCTTTGCGGGCGCGCTTCTTCGAGCGAACCGTCGATGCGGCGCATGATCCTGCTTACGATGCGTGGTATCTGCTGCATAGTGCCACGCTCGCCGATCTCGCAGAGCAGCGTCGAACGACCTTTACCTACGAGCCGCTCATTTCGCTGGTCATCCCCCTTGTGCAAGGGGAAGCGGAGTTGCTCGCACGCTGTCTCGCGGCGCTCGCTGCTCAGACCTACAACGTGTTCGAGGCTATCGTGGTCGATCGCTACTATGGCGATGCCGAATTCGCCGCGCTCGGGCTTGAGCAGGGGGGAGTTTGTGCGCTCACGCGCGTGAAGGTCGATGAGGCGCTTGGCGCCGACGAGATGTTCGCTGCGGGGCTTGCCGAGGCGAAGGGTTCGTATTGTGTGCTGCTCGAGCCGGATATCATGCTCGCTCCCGAAGCGCTCTTCGAGGTGGTGCGTCGTATCAACGAGCGTCGCGTTCTCGAATACGAGGCTCCTGCGCGTGTTCTCTATGCGCATCACGACGTGCTCGATGCGAATGGCATGCTGTGCGAACTTGCCTGCAAGCCGCTCTATTCGCCCGATCTGCTCCTGTCCTATAACTATGCGGGGCCGCTCATCTTCTTCGAGCGAGAATTGCTCGATCAGCTGCACGAATCTGCGGGTTTCGTGCGCGAAGCGCTCGTCTATGATCTGCTGTTCAAGGCGATCGAGACGACGGGGAGCATCGAGCGCATCGATCAGATCCTCTACCATGTGGCGCGTGCGCCGCGCGAAGCGGCAGGCGAGAACCAGGCGCGCATCGAGGCGCATGAAGAGGACTTCCGTGGCGGGCGCCGTGCGGTAGCGAACCATCTGAAACGTCGCGGTATCGAAGCGACCGTTCTTTCCGATATCCATGAAGAGCGCTACCGCTTGAACTATGCGCTGCCCGCTGAGCTTCCTTCTGTTCTGGTCATCGTGGTCAATCGTGAACAGCCCTATCTATTGGAATCGTGCATCGAGAGCCTGTTCGAGAAGAGCCCCTACGATAACCTGCAGGTGTGTATCGTCGACAATGCGAGCACTTCGCTCGAGACGTTCTCGACCTATGGGCGCATTCAGGGCAAGCACGAAGAGGTCGATCTCATTCGCATCACCGAACGAAGCGGCTATGCTGCTTGCATCGCGCAAGCGCTCGAGGCGCACGAGAGCGACTATGTGCTGCTGCTCGATGGGGCGGTCGAATTCGAGACCGAAGGCGCGCTCGAACGCTGGATCGGCATGTGCACACGTTCTGAAGTGGGTGTGGTGGGTGCCAAGCTCCTGCTTTCCGACGATACGGTCTCAGAGGCAGGGATCACGGTAGGCTCGGCGCGTGGTGCAACGACCATCGGTACCGATCTGCCCCGTACGGCGCCTGGCTATCTGAAGCGTCTTGCCTGCACGAACGATGTTTCTGCCGTTTCGAGCGCATGCCAGTTCATCCGCCGGAGCGTGCTCGATGAAGTAGGCGGCTATGACGATCGCTTCAAGCTCGATTTCGGCGACACCGATTTTTGCTTGCGCGTCATCAAGGCAGGCTATTTCGTCGTGTTCGATCCTGAGGTCGAGCTCTATCACTTCAAGAACAAGATCAAGGATGACCATCTCTCCGATGCGCGTCGCATCCGCCTTGAGCAGGAGCGTGCTTATCTGCACTTCAAATGGCCGCGTGCGTTCGTTGAGGGTGATCCCTTCTCAAGTTCGCTGCTTGCTCCAGGCGATGGTTATTACCAGCTATATCGTTAAGATATAGCTGATCGTGCGATTCCCGTACAATTTTCGCGGCGCGTGCACACGGGTTGTTCTATAGTTAGAACTTGCGCTTGTCGCTTTTGCGGCGTGGCGCTCCATGGAACAACACGATCGCAGGGTATACATGATTCAGATCGAACATCTCTATAAAACCTATACGAGCGAGAAGCACGATGAAGCGCATCACGCTCTGAAGGATATCAATCTCACGATCGAAGATGGCTCCATCTTCGGTATCATCGGCCAATCAGGCGCGGGAAAATCGACCTTGGTGCGCTGCATCAACCTGCTCGAGCGTCCTACTTCAGGCGAGATCATCATCGATGGGGTGGACGTGACGAACCTCACGGGCAAAGCGCTGCTCGAATTTCGTGCGAACGTGGGCATGATCTTCCAGAATTTCTCGCTCTTCCAGCAGCGAACGGTGCTGCGCAACGTTACCTTCCCGCTCGAACTGCATAAGGGTTACAACAAGGCTGAAGCGCGCGAGCGTGCGCTCGAATTGCTGGAGTTGGTGGGTCTTGCTGATAAGGCGAACAAGTATCCTTCGCAGCTTTCTGGTGGACAGCAGCAGCGCGTGGCTATCGCGCGTGCGCTCATCAATCGTCCATCGATCATGCTCTGTGATGAAGCTACGAGTGCTCTTGACACCATGACCACGCAGTCGATCCTTCGGTTGCTCAAAGATATCAACGAGGAACTCGGCGTTACGCTCGTGCTCATCACCCATTCGCTGCTCGTGGCGGAGCAGATCTGCGACACGGTTGCGGTCATCGATGATGGACGCATCGTTGAGATGGGTCGCACGCAGGATATCTTCGAGAATCCGCAAAGCGATGCCTCGCGTCAGCTTTTGGGAAAGGAGTGCTAGGCGATGGATTTCCTTGCAACCTTCTTCGATAACTACGGCATGCTCCTTGCGCAGGGCACCTGGGATACCCTGCTCATGACCATCGTTTCGACCTTCTTCGCCTATGTGATCGGCATTCCGCTGGGCGTGCTGTGCGTGCTCACAAGTCCGAAAGGGCTCATGCCGCATCGTGTCTTCAACATGGTGCTCGGCTGGATCATCAACATCGGGCGTTCGATTCCGTTCATCATCTTGCTCGTGGCGCTCATCCCGTTCACGCGTTTCATCGTGGGCACGTCGCTTGGCGTTCCTGGCGCGATCGTGCCGCTCGTCATCTCTGCGGCTCCCTTTATCGCGCGCATGGTCGAGCAATCGATCGAAGAGGTCGATGGCGGCCTGGTGGAAGCGGCGCAGAGCTTCGGCGCGAACACCTGGCAGATCGTCTACAAGGTATTCTTGCGTGAGGCCTTGCCTTCGCTCGTTCGTGGTTTTGCGATCGTATTCATCACCATCCTGGGATACTCAGCGATGGCAGGTTGCGTCGGTGCTGGCGGTTTGGGTGATATCGCGATCCGCTACGGCTATCAGCGCTACCAGGACGATGTCATGATCGCTACGGTTATCATCCTTATCGTGATCGTGCAGATCGTGCAGAGTTTATGTAACTTCGCAGCTCGCAAAATGGAGCACTGAGGCTCTTCAGCGCTCCATCTTAACGTTCAGGACTCACTCACAGCGCAGCTAAGGCTGCTCGTTCGTCCTTCGCGCTCATCTGAAGCGCTGGGATGCCTCAGGTCGTATATCCGATTCGTTTCGCGTTCGGGCATCGTTCGCAGTGCCTGAAACAAATCGGTAACCACTTGCTTGGACGAAGCCCGTATAATGAAGTGAGCAACTAGTGCATGCATTCTACGGGAAGGAAGACCAAGCATGGCAATGAGCCCTGATCAAGATTTCGTACTGAAGACCATCAAGAGCAGGGACGTTCATTTCGTGCGCTTCTGGTTCTGCGATGTGCTCGGCAACATGAAGTCGTTCGCTGTTATTCCGAGCGAGCTCGAAAACGCCTTTGAAGAGGGCATGGGCTTCGATGCAAGCTGCGTGCAAGGCTTTTCGCTGAATTACGAATCCGATATGCTCGCATTTCCCGATGCGACCACCTTCCAGATTCTGCCATGGCGTCCTGCCGAAAACGCGGTCGCGCGTATGTTCTGCTCGATCCGCACTCCCGAAGGCCGCATCTACGATGGCGATTCCCGTGCGGTGCTCGCAAAAGTGGTGGCGCGCGCAGAGCAGCTTGGCTACATGATGAACGTGGGCCCCGAGATCGAGTACTACTATTTCAAGGACCGTGAAGGACTCGAGGTGCTCGACACCGGCGGCTACTTCGATCTTACCTCGCTCGATAACGCGAGCGATCTGAGGCGCGATACCATCCTCACGCTCGAGAAGCTGGGCATTCCGGTCGAGTACTCGCACCATGAGAACGGTCCCTCGCAGCAAGAGATCGACCTGCGTTTCGCCGATGCGTTCACCATGGCCGATAACGTGATGACCTACAAGCTAACGGTCAAAGAGATCGCCATGAAGTATGGCCACTATGCCTCGTTCATGCCGAAGCCCATGGCTGATCAGCCTGGCTCGGGCATGCATATTCATCAGAGCTTGTTCGACGAGAACGGCAACAACGTCTTCTTCGACGAGAACGACCCCGATGGCTATAACCTCTCGAAGATCGCGAAGCACTACATCGCAGGGCTTTTGAAGTACGCACCCGAATTCGCGCTCATCACGAATCCAACGGTGAACTCTTACAAGCGTCTCGTGCCGGGTGGGGAAGCGCCCATCCAGATCACCTGGGCACGTTCGAATCGCTGCACGCTCGTGCGCATCCCTGGCTACAAGCCGCATAAGGAAGAGGCGTGTCGCGTCGAGTTGCGTAACCCTGACCCTTCGTGCAACCCCTATCTTGCGTTTGCGGTCACGCTCGCTGCGGGCCTTAAGGGCATTCAGGACGAACTGCCGCTCGAGCCTCCCACGGAAGATCCCACGCTGTTCACCTGTACGCGCCACGAGCTCAACGAGCGTGGCATTCGCACGCTTCCTGATACGCTTGGCGATGCCGTAGAGCTCTTCGCTTCCTCGGATCTCATGCGCGAGGTATTGGGCGAACATATCCATTCCTATCTGGTCGAGGCGAAGCGTGCGGAATGGAACGAATACCAGAAGAGCGTTTCGGCATGGGAACTCGATCACTACCTCGGTGTTCTGTAGGAGGCACGGATGCAGAGAAAAAGTGTCATATTCGTGGCCGATAGCCTCGATAACGCGCATAAGTTCCAAGCGGTGCTCTCCGGCATGGATGCAGATGTGGTTGCGGGTTCGTCGCTGCAGTTCAAGAAGCTCCTGCACGAACACCCCAACAGCGATCTGATCATCTTCGAAGCTTCAGGCGATGCCACCCAATCTATCGCGATGGTGGAAGACGTGATGGTCCAAGATGGCGGTGGGTCAATCCTCATCATCGTGAAAGAGGACATGCTGCAGGGGTTGCGTCTGCCCGTGCGCTTGAACAGTGATTTCGTCGTCCAAGGAGCGAGCGCAGATGAGTGTGCGTTGCGCATTCGCCAGCTGCTCTGGCCCGGTAATGAAACTTCCACGAGCGATTTCATCTCGATCGATACCATGACCATCAATCTAGCTACCTACCAGGTAACCGTGGCAGGCGAGCCGGTCGACTTCACCTATCTTGAATATGCGCTGCTCGCGTTTCTCGTCACGCACCCAGGGCGCACGTATTCGCGCGATGCGCTCTTGCGGCGCGTGTGGGGCTTCGATTACTTCGGCGGCTCGCGCACGGTGGATGTGCACGTGCGACGCGTGCGTGCAAAGCTGGGGCCAGACCTGGCGCAACGCCTTGAGACCGTTCGTGGTGTCGGATATCTTTGGAGTGCCTGATCATGTCTAAGACCATTGCCATCATCGATGGAAATTCCCTTATGCACCGCGCATTTCATGCGGTGCCTCCTGCCATGCAAGCGCCTGATGGCACGCCCACCAATGCTGCCTTCGGCTTTTTGGCGATGCTCATCAAGTTCATCGAAGAGCAGCATCCCGATGCGATCGTGTGCGCTTTCGATAAAGGAAAGCCAGCCTTTCGCATGGAGGCGCTCGAGCAGTACAAAGCGCAGCGCCCGCCCATGGACGATAACTTGCGCGTGCAGTTTCCGCTCATCGAAGACTTGCTCGCTGCGCTCAACATCCCGGTGGTCGCGCTTCCTGGCTGGGAGGGCGACGATATCTTAGGTACCCTCTCGGCTCAGAACGAGAAGCTCGGCTACAACTCGCTGCTCGTGACCGGCGATAAGGATGCCTATCAGCTAGCGAGCGATCTTACGCGCATCGTCACCACGAAGAAGGGCATCACCGATGTGGTCATCTACGGTCCAGCTGAGGTGGAGGAGCGCTATGGCGTTACCCCTAGTCAGTTCACGGATTTCTTGGGCTTGAAGGGCGATAAAGCGGACAATATCCCGGGTGTTCCCGGTATCGGCGACAAGAAGGCTGCGGCCATGCTGCAGGAATTCGACGATCTCGAGGGCATCTATGCACATCTCGATGCTTTCAAGGGAAAGCAGCTTGAGAATCTCACGAACCATAAAGAAGATGCCTTCCTTTCGCGCGAAGTCGCTACGATCGTGCGTGATGTGCCGATCGAGATCGACCTCGAAGACCTTTCCTTTCCCGATTTCGATGCGGCGAAGGTAACGGAAGCGTTCACGAGCGTGCGCTTCATGGCGCACTTGACCAAAGTGCTCGACTTGCTCGGTAGCGCCTCGGCACCAGCGGGCGCAGAAACGTTCGAGGCTCATCCGCTCGTTGAGGGAGTGGATGCGCAGGCAAGCTTCGAGGAGCTCATCGCATCGGACGCGAGCATGCCGGTGGTGCTGGTCGATAGCGATAAGCAAGGTTCGCTCTTCGGCAGCGAGATCCATATGGCGCTGCGCACCGAAACCGAGACGCTCTACTTCACAGGTGACGAAGCTAAGGCAGTGCTCGCTCGCTTGATCAAGGAAGGGCGCTTTATCACCTTCGATGCGAAGAAGCTGGTCGAGCAGGTGTTCCCTCACGATTCGTCTGATGCTGCGTTGGTGAGCGTTGAAGAGGTCCTGGCGATGGATTGCTTCGACGTGGCGCTCGCCTCCTATGTGGTTAATTCCACAAATGGTGGCTTCGATATCCAAAAGCTCGTCGAGATCCATTGCGGATCGTTCTTGCCCGATACCGAAGCGCTCGCCGATGAGCTTGCTCTCAAGGCTGCCGCAGTGGAGCGTTTGGCCGAGATCATGCACAGCCGTCTCGACGAAGATGGGGTGGCTTCGGTCTATGCCGATATCGACTATCCGCTGGTGGGTGTGCTCGCCTGCAGGGAGCGCCCCGGTGCGGCCATCGACAAAGCAACGCTCGATCGCCTCGCGCTCGCAACCCAAGAAGAGCTCGATACGCTGCAGGAGCAGATCATTGAGCTTGCAGGCGAGGATTTCAACATCGACTCTCCCAAGCAGCTTTCCCATATCCTCTTCGAGGTGCTCGGGCTCACTCCGATCAAGAAGAATCAGCGCGGATACTCGACCAATGCCACCGTGCTCAAGGAGCTTTCAAAGGTGCATGAGCTGCCTGAACTCGTGCTCCATTACCGTGAATACGCCAAGGTGAAATCGACCTACATCGATGCGTTGCCGCGCATGCGTGCAAAGGATGGGCGCATTCACACATCGTTCAATGAGATGGTCACCACCACCGGGCGTCTTTCGTCGTCCGATCCGAATCTGCAGAACATTCCGGTGCGCACCGATTTCGGTCGCCAGATCCGCGAATGCTTCGTTCCGCTCGAAGAAGGCGAGGTCTTCCTTTCGGCTGACTATTCGCAGATCGAACTGAGGCTGCTCGCGCACCTTTCTGGCGACGAACATCTTATCGATGCGTTCCTCTCGGGCGAAGATTTCCATGCGAAGACAGCAAGCAGGGTGTTCGACGTGCCGCTCGAAGAGGTCACGCCGCTTCTGCGCAGCCGTGCGAAGGCGGTCAATTTCGGCATCGTGTACGGTCAGCAAGCCTATGGGCTTTCGCAATCGCTCGATATTCCCTTCGGCGATGCGAAGGACATGATCGATCGCTATTTTGCTGCCTACAGCGGGGTGCGTGCCTATCTCGACAGGATCGTCGAGGAGGCCAAGAGATGTGGGTATGCTGAAACGTTGTTCGGACGCAGGCGCTATATTCCTGAGCTCAATGCGCGTAATGCGCAACAGCGTGGTTTTGGTGAGCGCACCGCTATGAATCATCCTATGCAAGGCACGGCTGCTGATATCATCAAGATCGCAATGCGTCAGGTGCAAGATGAATTGGTAAGATCTGGCGCGAAGACCAAGCTCATCCTCCAGGTGCATGACGAACTCGATTTCTCGGTTCCAACCGATGAGATCGAAGAGGTAAGTGCGCTCGTTTCGCGCATCATGGAATCGGTCGTGGAGCTTTCAGTACCGCTCATCGTCGATGTTTCGTGGGGAAAGAATTGGGCGGAAGCGCACTAACGCGCTATTTTCGCACCGCCGAGAAAAAATTTCTCCCCAAAAGGTGCATATGGCTATAAAATAGACAGGCTGTTTTTCATGGTGTGAAACTCATCGTAGCTGTTGGAACTTTTTCGATGTGGTTCGCTTCAGGGAAACGTCGCAACCTGCTTGATCGTGAGTGGTCTTTTCCCTCGAACACGCATGATCGCTTAAGTGGGAAACGAATACTTTTAAAGGTAGATGCGCATGCGTTTTATTGACGCGGCCTTGCCAGGCTGATAAGATAACGGCTTGCGTTTTGACACATTTATAGGAGTATGCATGTACGCAATCGTAAAGACCGGTGGTAAGCAGTACAAGGTTGCCGCTGGAGACTATCTCAATATCGAAAAGCTCGATGCTGAAGTGGGCGCGAAGGTTCCCCTTACGGCTATCGCTGTTGTCGATGGCGACAAAGTTGTTGCCGATCCCGCTAAAGCTGCGAAGACCAAGGTAGAGGCTGAGGTCGTCGAGCAGTTCAAGGGCGAAAAGCAGATCATCTTCAAGTTCAAGAAGCGCAAGAACTACAAGCGCACCCGTGGTCATCGTCAGAATCTCACGCGCGTGAAGATCGTGTCGGTCGGTTCTGCTAAAGCGAAGAAATAAGAAGGAGGGAATAGAATGGCACACAAGAAAGGTCAAGGTTCCATCCGTAATGGTCGTGATTCTCAGTCGAAGCGTCTTGGTTGCAAGCGTTTCGCTGGTGAGCAGGTCGGCCCTGGCGTGATCCTCGTTCGTCAGCGTGGCACCCGTATTCATCCGGGCGAGAACGTTGGTCGTGGTAAGGACGATACGTTGTTCGCACTGTGCGAGGGCGTTGTCGAATACACGAAAGGTGTTCGCCGCAAGGTTCATGTTCGCCCGCAGGCATAACTTGAACCTATTAGAGCAACGAAGTCGAAGCCCTCTGCCTTTGCAGGGGGCTTTTCGTTTAGAATGGACGCTATGTTTATCGATAAAGTTCGCATACATGTGAAAGCAGGAGACGGCGGTGCCGGCTGCATGTCGTTTCGCCGCTTTTTGGGGCGTTTTTTGCCACTTTTCCAAGTTTCAGCCGCTGCAAAGATACTGATCGTGCGCGCTGATGCGGGCGTTTCCACGCTCATCGACTATCGTTTCAAGCATCATTTCAAGGCTACGCGCGGTACGCACGGCAAAGGCTCGAAGATGCACGGCGCCAACGGTGAGGATCTGGTGCTGAAGGTGCCAGTGGGAACCGTGGTGCGCGAGTACTTCGAGGAAACGAAAGAGGTGGGCGAGCTCTTAGCCGATCTTACTCACGATGGCGAAGAGATCGTAGTGGCAGAAGGTGGTCCGGGTGGCCGTGGCAATACGCATTTCGTCACGCCCACGCGTCGCGCCCCTGCCTTCGCTGAACTGGGTGTTCCTGCCGAAGAGGGCTGGATCGAGCTCGAGATGAAGCTCATGGCCGATGCGGCGCTCGTGGGCATGCCTTCGGCGGGCAAGTCTTCGCTCATCGCGCGCATGTCGGCGGCTAAGCCCAAGATCGCCGATTACCCGTTCACTACGCTCGTTCCGAACTTGGGCGTAGTGAAGGTGCAGGATTATAGCTATGTGGTAGCTGATGTTCCAGGGCTGATCGAGGGCGCGCATGCGGGCAAAGGGCTCGGGCATGAGTTCTTGCGCCACATCGAGCGCAGCGCGATCATCTTGCACGTGGTTGACTTGACCGGTGGCTATGAAGATCGCGACCCCGTTGAAGACTACGAGATCATCAAACGTGAGCTCGAACTGTATGCGCCTGAGCTGGCCGAACGCCCGTGCATCGTGGTGGGTAACAAGATCGATATGCCTGGCGCAGAAGAGGCGGCCAAGCGTTTGGCGGAAGTGGTACGCCGCGATTCGATCGCGCGTGCCGGTGGCGATGAGTTCGCCGCAAGCCCTCTCGATCCGCGCTTGTTCTGCACGAGCACCGTTACCCAGGCGGGCATCGAAGCGCTCATGGCGGCGACCGGCGGGAAGGTTCAGCAGCTGCGCGAAGAAGCACGTGCTGAATATGACGCGCAAGAGCATTTCGACCAGGTGTGGGAGCATAAGCGTCAGGAGCGCCGTGCGCGCTACGAGATCACGCAGCTCTCCGAAGGGGTGTTCCGCGTGAGTGGCAAGCAGATCGAGCGCATGGTCATCCAGACCGACTGGGAAAACGATGAAGCGATCGCGTTCTTGCAGCATCGTTTCAAGCGCCTTGGCCTTGATGAGGCACTTGAGAAGGCGGGCGCGCGTGACGGGGATGAGATTCGCATCCTTGGATATGACTTCGAGTTCGAATCGGCGCGCATGCATGAAGACGCCTATCGTGGGCTGGATCTATAGGTAGCTGTAAGCGTGAACAGATGCGCGGCGGTTGTGTGAGGTAGTCGCTCTGCACGCGGCAGTGCCGAACGGGGAAGAGGAGAGGACAGACATGAGCCTTGAGCAGAAGAAGATCATGGTCGTGAAGATCGGCTCCTCTACGCTCGTTACGGACGAGGGTAAGCTCGATACTGCCTATCTTGCCACGCTCGCCTCCCAGATCAGCGGGCTGCGGCAGCGCGGATGGAGCCCGATCATCGTGACAAGCGGCGCGGTTGCCTGCGGGCTCGAGGCGCTTGGCATCTCTACGCGCCCGAGCGATACCCCTTCGCTTCAGGCCGCGGCTTCGGTGGGCACCAATATCCTCGTGAGCAGCTATGCGCGTGCCTTCAAAGCGCACGATATGCTCACTTCGCTCGTGCTCATCACGCGACAGGTCACTGCCGATCGCGAGCAGTACTTGCACGTGCGCGACACCCTCGAGCGTTTGCTCGACTTAGAGGTGGTGCCGCTCATCAATGAGAACGATACGGTTTCTGTCGATCAGCTGCGCTTCGGCGATAACGACACCCTTGCCGCGCTGGTCGCTTGTTTGGTGAAGGCCCAGCTCTGCGTGATCTTCTCCGATATTGAAGGGCTCTTCACGGCGAATCCTTTCGAAGATGCCACCGCTACGCTCATTCCTGAAGTCTCCTCGATCACGCCTGATATCATGGCGCTTGCTTCTGGATCGAGCTCGACGGTCGGTTCGGGCGGCATGATCACGAAGATCCGTGCGGCGCGCGTGCTCATGGCAGCTGGTATCGATATGGTCATCTGCCAAGGTCACAACAGCGATTTCCTCATCCAGCTTGCCGAGGGGCAGTCGCTCGGGACGCGTTTCTCTCCGTGCGGTACGGTTCACGATATCACGCCGAAGAAGCTCTGGATCGCACTGGGTGATACGGCCAAAGGATCGCTCATCGTGGACGAAGGGGCGGCCGAAGCGCTTGTTTCGCGTGGTTCGTCGCTCTTGGCGGTAGGCGTATGCGGTGTTGAAGGAAGCTTCGTGCGCGAGGACATCGTCGATATCGTGAATACGAGCGGGCATATCATCGCGCGCGGAAAAGCGGGGGCGTCGTCTTCCGAGATCACCCTTGCGTGCGGGCGGAGCCAGCGAGAGATCAAAGGCAATGAGCTTCTGCGCGACCTAGCGCAGCGTCCGGTCGTGCACCGTGATGAATTGGTAGTTTTCGAGTAAGGCGAAGATATGAGTGGAATTGCAAGAACGGCAGCAGAGGCAGCGAAACGCGCTTCGGAGGTGCTTGGTGTTGCGAGCGAAGAGGTGCGCAATGAAGCGCTCTTCGCGATGGCGGCAGCGCTGCGCGCCGAGCGTGCGTTCATCTTGGAGGCGAACGAGCGCGACATGAACGCGGCGCGCGAAGCGGGTACGAAAGAGGGGCTTCTCGACCGCCTTATGCTCGACGATGCGCGCGTGGAGGCGATGGCAGCTTCGCTCGAGTCGCTTGCGGCGCTTGGCGATCCTACCGGAGCCGTGCTCGAAGAGCGTACGCTCTATAACGATCTGAAGCTTACGCGCGTGAGCGTTCCGCTTGGTGTGGTAGCTATGGTCTACGAAGCGCGCCCGAACGTGACGGTCGATGCTGCAGGTATCTGCGTGAAGTCAGGCAATGCCTGTGTGCTGCGCAGTGGGTCGCTCGCGATCCATTCTGCGGTTGCGCTCGGCGAAGTGCTGCAAGGGGCGCTCTCGCAGGTAGGGCTGCCGAAGGACTGCGTGGTGGTCATCGATTCGACCGATCGCAGCGTCACCGATGAGCTCTTCTTATTGCGCGACCTGGTCGATGTGCTCATTCCGCGCGGTGGGGCAGGGCTCATTCGGCACTGTGTGGAGCATTCGCTCATTCCGGTCATCGAAACGGGCACAGGAAATTGCCATATCTACATCCACGAATCTGCCGATCTTGCCAAGGCGTATCCAATCGTGCTGAATGCGAAGACCCAGCGCGTGGGCGTGTGCAATGCCTGTGAGTCGGTGCTCGTCGATCGCAGCATCGCACGTGCGTGCTTGCCTGAGCTGCTGCGTCAGCTTGCAGCGGCGAAAGTGCGCATCCATGGCGATGAGGTGGTAGGCGAAGTGGCAGCCAAGCTCGATATCCCCGTCGAGGCAGCGACCGAAGAGGACTGGGGAACCGAATACCTCGACTACGAGATCAGCATCAAGTGCGTCGAAGGTCTTGAAGAGGCGATCGCTCACATCAATCGTTTCGGCACCAAGCACTCTGAAGCGATCCTTGCCGAAGACGAGGCGGCTGCGCACACGTTCGCCCGTCGCGTTGATGCGGCGGCAGTGTATATCAACGCCTCCACTCGTTTCACCGATGGTGGCGAGTTCGGCTTAGGGGCCGAGATCGGCATCTCTACCCAGAAGCTCCACGTGCGCGGGCCGTTCGCGCTCGAAGCACTCACCACCTACAAATACATCATTGAAGGTGAAGGTCAGGTGCGCGCGTAATGAGCGTTATCTGCGATCGCTTCGATACGCTCGGACAAGAAGATCCTGCCAGGACGTATCGTCTCGGCATCATGGGAGGTACGTTCGATCCTATTCACATGGGGCATCTGGTCTGCGCTGAACAGGCGCGTGATGCGCTTGAGCTGGACGGGGTCATCTTCATGCCGGCGGGAAATCCGGTGTTCAAGAAGCATATCGAAGTGAGCGATGCGCACCACCGCGTGGCGATGTGCCGTGCCGCTATCGAGGATAACCCCGCCTTCGACGTGAGCACGCTCGAGGTCGATCGCGCGGGGGACACCTATACGGTCGATATGCTCGAGGCGTTGCGCGCTCACTATCCCGAGAACGTCGAACTCTACTTCATCGCTGGTGCCGATGCGATCCTGACGCTGCCGCAATGGCGTGATGCGCCGCGTCTTGCTCGCCTGGCGAGCTTCGTTGGGCTCAATCGTCCGCGAAGCGCGAGCTTGCAAAGTCCGCAGATCGCGAAAAAGCTCGCTGGCACTGGTTTTCGCACGCTCTTCGTCGAGGCACCGCTCTTCGAACTCTCTTCGAGCGATATTCGCAAGCGTATTCTCGGTAACCGATCGGTGCGCTATCTTATCCCGCCAGCAGTTTTGGAGTATATTGAATCTGTTGGACTTTATGGAGATTGATGCATGGCTTCTTTTGAACTTGTTTCTCTGAGCTCTTCGGATGCCGAAGACTTCGATGACGATACTAATGAGCTGCTTCGTGCGCGTCATGCGCGTGAAGACATGCTGCCTGCTTATCATGAAGATTCTGGCGAATACGTTTCAGAAGCCAACGATGAGCCGATCGCGCTCCATGCGTTGCCCGAACGCCCCCACGGGCGTTCGCATCTGAGCGTTATCCATGCCGAAGACGATCCGCATTCGACAGAACCTATTCCTCGTGTGCAGGCTGAACGTCAGGCGCAATTGGGGTATGCGACACCGCCCAAGGATGAAGTGGTCGTTGAAGATGCCACGAAGAAGGAGATCAAGGATTATCTTTCCTCTCGCACCTTCAAGTGCGCGAGCGCGCGCGATCCTGAGGCGCTTTCTGAATTCGCTTATGCGCCTACCGATAAGGGCATCATCCTTTCGGTCGAGAAGCCCTTCAGCAATGCGAACTACAAGCGCATGAAAGCATTGCTTCGCCGCAGGGTGAAGCCTTCGCGCTATGTTCATAGCGTTATGGTGGCCGAAACCGCCGAGAAGATAGCGCAGGCCTACGATGTCGATCCGCGCGTCGCGCGTATGGCGGGGCTTCTGCACGATTGGGATAAGGCGCTCTCGCCGAAGCGTTTGCGTGATCGCATCGCCACCTACGGGCTCGATATCGACGGGCCGACGCAGATCAATATGCCGCAATTGCTTCATGGTCCTACTGCGGCCGCGGTGCTGGCCGATGAATTCCCTGAGTTTGGCGAAGAGGTATTCCAGGCGATCGAGCGCCATACGGTCGGTAGTATCCGCATGAGTGCGCTCGACATGATCGTATTCTGCGCGGATAAGCTCGAGCCAGGAAATGATGTGCAGGTCTATCGCGATCTCTACGATAAGATCGGCAAGATGAGCCTCGAAGATCTCTTCTGCGCTGTCGAGCGCGAAGGATTCATGTATCTTCTGCGTTCATCCCGACCGCTCAACATCGATGCGGTCGAAGTTTGGAATTTCTACTGCGCTGAGCGTCAGCGTGACAACGAATAGGAGCATTGATGAGCGAAAAGTTCTCAGCACGCGAATGTGCCCTTATCGCAGCGAAGGCAGCTGATGAGCATAAGGCGACCGATATCATGGTGCTTGAGGTGGGGCAGCTGGTGGATGTAACGGAGTATTTCGTCATCGCCACGGCACGCAATACCCCTCATGTTGGTGCGATCTTGGAAGCGATGGAAGATGCGTTGCGCATCGAATGCGGCGTGAAGCCGTTTTCGCGTGAAGAAACGAAGGACCATACCTGGGAGCTGCTCGATTACGGCAACTTCGTCATCGATGTGTTTCAGCCCGAAGCACGCGAGTACTATCGCTTGGAAACGCTCTGGAATGATGCCCCTATTGTCGATCTGTCAGAGGCGGGTATCGAGCACCCCGAATACTCTGAGCGCATTGCGCAGCTGGTCCAAAAGATGGAATCAGCGAACGATCAGGCCTAAAGACCGATAAGCTGGAAATAGGAGAGCCATTTCTCGAATGACTCATCGCTAATAGCGTGCTCCATCTGGCAGGCTTCTTTTTCGGCTACTTTCGGGTCGAGTCCTACTTTGATCACGAGGAATTTCGTGAGCATCTCGTGGCGCTTGAGCACCGCTGAACCGTATTCATAGCCTTCGGGAGTGAGCGTGATATCGCCATAGAAAGGTTGATCGAGGAGCCCCTGAGCCTTGAGGCTCGAGATGGCTTTTGAAACGGATGCTTTTGAAACGCCGAGCTTCGTGGCAACATCTACCGAGCGCACTGGTTGTTCAGGCGTGCCGCCTAACATGACGATGGCTTCAAGGTAGTCTTCATGTGACATAGAGACTTTTTCAGTGCTCACGATCGCGCTCTCTTTCTGCTTGCCAACGGTGTGAATAGGGTAGCGCACTCCGTCTTCGGGGAAGTTCGCATCACAGCTACGAAGAGTGAGGCGCTTGGTCGTTATTGCATAGTATACTGATTTACTGCATCGACACCCAATGGAGGATATCAGATGGAACACAATTGTTATATTGATACGCGTGGCAATGTCAAAACCCCACTTTCATTCACAGAGGCGCTGGTCAAAGGCCTTGCGCAAGGTGGCGGCCTATTCGTTCCACAGAACCTTCCCTCCTTTGACTTGGACGAGATCATCGCGCTAGCCGATCTTCCGTATGCGCAGCGCGCTGCGAAGGTCTACCAGGCATTCGATACCGATCTTGACGATGAGACGATTGAGCACTTGATGGAGGCGACCTACGGGGCTGCTTTCGATACCGAAGACATCTGTCCGGTCACGTCGCTCGATGAGAAGACCCACGTGCTCGAGCTTTGGCATGGACCTACGAGCGCCTTCAAAGATATGGCGCTTCAGTGCTTGCCGAACTTCTTCAGCGAGAGCGCCCGGAAGCTCCGTGAAGAAGGCGTGATCGATCATATGTTCCTCATTCTCGTTGCCACCTCGGGCGATACGGGCAAGGCCGCACTCGAGGGCTTCAAGGACAAGGACGGCATTCAGATCGCGGTCATGTATCCCGATGGCGGCGTGAGCGATATCCAGTACAAGCAGATGGCCACTCAAGAAGGCTCCAACGTGAACGTGTGGGCGGTGTCGGGCAACTTCGATGATTGCCAGACGGGTGCGAAGAACGTTTTCGACGACGATGCGTTCAACGAAGCGCTCATGAACGAGCAGAAGGTGGCGCTTTCAAGTGCGAACTCGATCAACTGGGGACGCTTGCTTCCGCAGGTGGTGTACTACATTTCAACCTATGCTCAGCTCGTGAAAGAGGGCAAGGTGAATGCGGGCGATCCGATCGATGTGTGCGTGCCTACTGGTAACTTCGGCAACATCTTGGCTGCTTGGTATGCAAAGCAGATGGGAACGCCGATCGATATGCTGTTCTGCGCGAGCAACGAGAACAAAGTTCTGACCGACTTCATCGCAAGCGGCACCTACGATATCGCAGACCGTGCATTCGTGCTCACTCCTTCACCTTCGATGGACATCCTTGTCTCATCCAATGTTGAGCGCCAACTCTTCGAGCTTTCTGGGCGTAAGAGCGAACTGATCGCTGAGTGGATGCGCGAGCTCAAGGAAGATAAGACCTTCACGGTCGATGATGAGACGCGCGAAAAGCTTCAGAGCGAGTTCAAGGCCGATAGCGTTGACAGTGAGACCTGCTTGCGCACGATCAAGGAGACGTTCGACCGTTACGATTACCTCATCGATCCGCACACTGCTGTTGCGATGAAGGTTGCTAATAACTTGCGTGGTGAGAATCCTGTGGTCATCGCATCGACGGCTCATTGGGCGAAGTTCGGCGATAACGTCTATCGTGCGCTCCATGACCTTGCTCCTGAAGAGGTGCTTCCCGAAGAGGTCGCGAGCTTGAGCGGTTGCGAGATCAATGAGCTCATCGCGCGTGAGACGAACAAGACGCACATTCCGCGTGGCTTGGCTGAGCTCGATGAGAAGCCCATTCGCTTTACCGAGGTGATCGAAGGATCGAAGCGTGCGATCGAAGCAGCGGTCGAGGATTTCGTCGACTAGACTTCTCTTGGCCTAATCTTAGACGATAGGGCGCACCTCGATCGTGAGGGCGATCTCGAACGCGCCGCCTGCAGTCTCCGTGCAGATCCGATGCGTTGTCGCATCACCGCCACCGTTCCCGTCCTGGGCTGATTCGGTCTGAAGTTCGCTGCTCTTGGCGGTTGGAGAGATCTTTATTCGAGCGTGCTCTTTCATGCGTGGGTGTTCCATGCCGGCGGCAGGTTGCGCTGTGCTGATGCTTGTTGGAGCGATGACGCGCTCATTGTTCCTAACGATCGGAATAGGCGTGGTCTTGGTCGCGTCCGCATCGGTGAAATGGTGAAGGCAGCCGAAACACGTGTCCATATCTGCGAAGCAGACCGACCCACAAATGGGGCAGGTCTTGAAGTTGGCAGGATCGTTGTCTTGGGGCAGGCTTCCGTGAATTACTTTCATGAAGATGTTCTCCTTTGATGATGGGTTGGTGGTTCGGAACGATGTTCTTTCACTCACGCGTTCTTGCAGATGGGCCGCAGGCTATTCTCGGGAGTGATGGCGAAAGCGCATCGATCGCACTTGTGCTGGAGCTGAAAGAAGCTTAGGTGCGGTGGTATGCATCGGGTGGTGCGAGGCGAAGGCTATCGCCTGAGATGAACCATTGGCTAGCGGGATAGAGGGCAGGCATCTCTAACACACCTACTGCATGAGGACATGAGCGTTTAGTGCCGGGCGGAACGGATGTTTCTGCAGCGATCACGTTCCCACATTCATCGAAGAATGCGATATGGATGGGGTAGCGCATACCGAAGGTGTGGATGCTGTGGCAGGGCGCTATCATGCAGCTCGGGTTTTGGTTGCGTACCTAAGAGGCCGCGCGCACGTTGCGCGAAGGTACTGGCAACGCTCACTTTAGGGAAGAGCGGTACTTCGGTCTTTTGCCAAGAGGCTCCGGAGAGCTTTTTCGAGAGATTCAAAGACATGGGAACTCCTTTTTCAGTATGAATGGTCGTGCACTAGGACTGCTCGCGTTCGGTGATGGTGATGACTACGAGCGTTCGTTCTTGGGTGGTGAAGTATTGCAAAACGAGCTGGTGATAGCGCCCCGTTGCTTTATAGAAATTGCTCGCATATTCGTTATTTCCTGAAAGCGCCTGCCACCCTTTATGGGCAAGCGCCTCTTCGCAATGCGCGCGGGCACGGTCGCGCTCGCCTTCGAAGACGCAGCCGATCACTTCGCCCGATGAATAGACCGTAGAAAAGGCATGCGCATCAAGGCATTCTTGTTCGAACGAATCGGGAAGGCTGCTCTCTAAGGATAGGTCAAAACCGTTGGTCATGAGCTCTTCACAAGAGCCGTCCGTTTCGTCGAATCCGTTCACCAGTTCAATGACCTGCTCTTTCGATAAGCTGTTTGAAGCGCTTGCTGCTGATCCTGATACCCCGGGTCCATCGGCAAGAGCCGGAGAGGCAACGTGGTTGATCGCTAGCATGAGGCATAAGCACAGTCCAAAGCCAAAAGCGCAGATGAGTATTTTCCTAAGGGCTTGTTTGGTCATACGAATACTCCTGGTTTGTAGCTGTCGACACTCATGGTGATCGGATGCTCGATAGGGGAAAGCTCGACATCGAACACCCGACGAAGCGGATAGGCACCAAAGATGGTGGGTGTGAATGCGAGCGTTGCGGTGTAGGTGGTAAGACCACCCTGATCTTCGCTGGCGGACACGCTGCACGAAAGATAGTCGCGCTCGCTCACCTGCGCGAGCGCCTCTTCGATGTGCGCGCAGATCTGGCCGGTGGTCTCTTCGCTTGCGGGCGAAGGGGCGAAGACGCATACCGACTCACGGAAGATTCGGTCGAACGACGCGCATTCTGATAGGAAGAGGATGCTGTTGCAGGCGATAAGGGCGATCATGAGCATGACGGGGAAGAGAAGGGCGAACTCTATCGTCATCTGGCCACGCGATCCGCTCTGCTTGAAGGTCGGTTCCATCTATTCCCACCTCCGGTATGCACTCGTGCTCTCTATGGCATTCTTGAGTGCGGAGAATCCTTCTTGAACAGTGCCTGTTGCAGCATCCTTGATCGATTGAGGCAGTGTGATGGTGATCGGGATCTCCACCTTTCCTTCTATGATTTTGATCGTGGCAACTTGGATGGTGAATTCAGCTGAATCGATCGCATCGGTTATGGAGCTTTCAGCTGAACTGAGCGCATCGGTAAAGAGGCTATCGGTATCGGCTGCACTGAGAACTTCTTCTTTGATGGAGAGCAAGCGTAGCGAGAAATTCGAATCGTCTTGGCTCATGATGTGAGCGGTATTGATGAGCGCTGCTTTTTGAGGTGAAAGATCGACCGGTTCGAGCCCGAGCGCCGAAAGGCTCGATTCGAAGAGATCAGCCGCCCATTGCCCAAGTCCGCTCTCGCTTGCCAGCGGTAGTGAATCGATAGCGCTCTTCAGTCCGTTCGAAAGTGCGTCTTGACCTTCGCCATAGCCTTTGATCAGCCCTGACCATAGATCGAGCACGATGCGCTCTGCTCCTACCAGTGCGCCCGCATTGGTGGAAGCATAGTCATCCAAGATGCTATTGATGGCCGTTTTACCGCTTTCGGTCGATTCGGGAAGCAGCGTTGCACCCGCAATGGCAGCACGCTTCGAGAAGCTGCTCGATCCCGAAACGAAGC